>Ga0209672_100973_pt1 | contig 12685 bp, 13 predicted proteins | sample AraplaCol_mMS_r2_FD_184273 | JGI IMG/M metagenome (GOLD analysis project Ga0209672, IMG submission 184273) | Arabidopsis root microbial communities from North Carolina, USA - plate scrape CL_Col_mMS_r2 (SPAdes) (version 2) | ecosystem: Host-associated > Plants > Roots > Endosphere | place: USA...
ATCGCGAGGGAAAGGGATTCCAAGCGCTCGCAGTGTGCGGTCTGTATCGTCGAGCTGGAACACGCCAGAGATGCGCAGGTTCGCCACTTCCGGCGCGCAGCCTAGAAAGCCACGGCGATAGCGGGCGATTTCCGCCGTCAAATCGACCAGCCGCATATCGCGCGCCACCAACACACCATCACGCCAGGCGGCGGCGTTGTCATCCGCAGCCCGTGTGCCACCTGCACGGTGCGCATCGAAATCGGTCTGCATGCCAGCGTGCAATTCCACCGCCTGGCTGGCGTCCGAACGAGCTGGCCGGATACGCACTGCATGCTGCAGAACGGCCACGCGCCAGCGCGCTTCTCGCAGTTCTCTCACCAAGAAGCGTGTACCCAATGCACGCACACGGCCCGCATTCACCACTACTTCCAGTGGAGGCAATGGCAGATCGGAATGCACCGTCTCCACCAGGACTTCACCGGCGACCAGCTCCAACGCGCGCTCGGTGGCGGTGAACCGCACGTTGACGGCGCTGCCCGTGTTGAGCCAGATACGGCTACCGTCAGCCAACGTTTCGGTGCGGCGCTCGCCCACGGCGGTGCGGTATTCGGCTGCCCATTCGCGACCGATGGTGTGCCACATCCACCATGCGAGGGGTGTGGCTAAGGTCGCGGTAAGCACACCACGAACCGCTTGGCGCCTTGCGCGGCCTGCAGCGCTCAGCGTTTTGAGACCCACGTCCTGTGGCACCTGCGCCAAAAGCAGGCGCAGTTCCTGCGCAGCCTGCCAAGCTCGTTCGTGCTCGGGACTGCGATCACGCCAAAGCTTCAAGGCGCGCAGATGGCTCTCATCCAGCTCGCCAGCGTGCTGCAGCACCATCCAGTGTGCTGCTTCCTGGGCCAGCAGGGTCCGCTGCGTGTCCTCGCGTGCGTGCGCGTTCACATCATTGCCGCGATGCAAAGCGCGAATCCTGACTGCATGTCGCGCTTGACGGTGCGTACAGAGATGTTCATGCGGCGCGCGATGTCATCGTAGGTAAGGCATTCCAGCTGCGATAGCAGGAACACCTCGCGCGCACGCGCACCCAGTGCGTCCAGCATCTTGTCGATGCGCTGCAGCGCCTGCAGCACCATGTGGCGGTCTTCGGGTGAACAGGCCAAGGGTTCCGGCTGATGCGCCAGCGCTTCCAGATAGGCGCGCTCCAGTGTCTGCCGACGGAAATGGTCCACCAGCAACCCATGCGCCACTGCACGCAGATAGGCCCTGGGCTCGCGCAGGCCCCCTGGCGCCACCGTGGCTGTACGGGGGCGCATGAACGCCATGAACGCATCCTGCGCCAGATCTGCCGCATGCTGGACATCACCCAGCTTGCGCTGCAGCAATGACTGCAGCCACCCGTGGTGATCGCGGTAGAGCTGCTCTAGGCCGTTGTGCTCAACTGTTTCAGAGGATGAGAGTGCGATGGGCATGGAGCGATCACCATGACATGGCTTACCCAAAAATGAGAATTGTTCTCATTATATCGATGCAAGAGAAAGAGGCGGGTGCCGCCTGGTGCACCACGTCCGCATTCAGCTTGTAAAGCCTCGCGATTGCCGCGGCAGAAGCATCCGGACGCCGGCACGCTGTGCTTGCGACGGGTCGCCTACTTGCACCACATCATCCATTGCGTCCACATAAGTCATCGCGGACGCGCTGCTTGACGACTCTCAGGGAATCAAGACAACTTCACCGTGCACTTGCGATACGGATGCCTGCGGGTCCATGTGACATTCCGCGAACTTCGAAACCTGGAAAACAATGAGCCAATCTCTAAGATGCGCCCACAAGGATGGCCGCTGACGTCGTCAGCGCGTGCTGGCGTGTATCGGCGTAGTGTCGTGTAGACAGTGGACGCTCTGCGGTGCGCGATGACGGCACGGGGTTCACCCTGGTACCGACGAGGAACGGTCAGGGCAGGACCCCGTTGCAACGGTGCGACGTGACAGAGTTTTGTGGCAGATCGGACGCGGCGCGGGTCATCAGTGGGGTGAGTTTCAGCCCTTTGAGAGCAATTCTCTCGCCATCTCTATCGCATGCTCACGTGAAGTAGCAAGAAGTAGAGGGTGGCCCCAGAACTTGGCAAAAAGCACCGCAAATGCCTTCAATCCAAGACGTTTTGCCGAATTGGGTTCGACCAGGATCATTGCCAGAACCAACCTGCGCAATTCGGCCTTGTGCTTTTTCATCCAGAGCGCGGTACGCTTCTTCTGTTCCGGCGAGTGCTCGTGGTCTTCGGCAGGCACGGTGTCGGTCAAGATAACGAATGGCTCCCCGCGCTGCAAATTTGCTTCGAATTCGTCGAAGTCCTTCTGGTGGTCATGACCGACTTCTTGGGTAAGGCTCATCCAGACCAAGGGGAAGTCAGAACTGTTCATCGACATTTGCTGTTTCCTTTGCTTTTAATGCGACGCCAGGTGACCGCGATCGCGGAGACACCGGGCAACGTGATGAAGAACACTGCCGAAAAGGCAATGTGCCAACCGTCGCGCAATCCGTCGGAGATTCCACCGAGGGTATTCAGGACGACGAGCAGGCTGCCGAGGACCAGCGCAGCCCACTGGGCCTTACGGGTTCCGATCAGCGCGAGAAGCACCGTGACGATCCAACAGCCATAGATCGCGGGAAACACCCACAGTACTCCTGGCTCGAATGTGATCGCCGGTTGCGCTCCCTGTGCTCTCACGAAGTCGTTCACGTAAAAGAACAACTGGAAGGCGACAAAAAGCACGGCACCAGCGGCTGTCGTCAACCAGCACAAGGCGATCTTGTTCGGATTGTTCGTGGCCAAGTCCTGGTCGTGGCGTAGGGGGGATTGAAGGAGCATCGGAGCTTTCTCGATCATCAATGGCTGTGTGTCTGCGATCCCAAGGCCTGAAGCATCGGCTGCGAACAAATCAATACCTGTAGTTCAGCGTCACCATCACGTTGCGCGGTGCGCCATAACTCACGGTGTCGAAATCGCCCTTCTGTAGCGCGTATTTCTTGTCGAACACGTTGTTGATGTTGACGGCGACGTTCATCTTTTCGGTGAAGGCGTAACGCGCCACGAGCGACCCCAAGGCATAGGATCCCTGTTCTCCGCCGAGCGAACTGGTTCCCGTGTTGGGCGCCTGGTAGAAGCGGCTTTGCCATCGGACGCCTCCGCCTAGCGTCAACTTGCTCCACTCGCCGGGCAGCTGGTAGATAGTGAAAAGCTGGACCGTGGTCCGAGGTATTTGCGAATTCAAGCGGACGCCATTGCCATCTTGCGCAGTGAAATGGGTGATGCCTGCGTAGATGTTCCAGCCACGCGCCAGCTCGCCCTGCAAGTCCAGTTCGATTCCGCGCGACTTCGTTCCATCAGCACCTCTATAGGCTTGGGCGCCTCCCGGCGTATAGGTGCCTGCAATCATCTGCGCCGCGTTGTCCAGCTCGGTCTCGAACAAAGCAACCGACGCGTTCAGACGCCCATCCACATACGCGCCCTTGAGGCCGATTTCCTTGGTCTTTCCCTTCGACGGCGTGAGCACGTTGCCCTTGCTGTCCCGATAGTCAGTTTGCGGATTGAATATGCCCGTGTAGCTCACATAGGCCGAATAGGTCTTGTCGATGTCGTAGATCAGGCCCGCATACGGAGTGAATTCACCGCTTTTTTTGTAGTGCAACGACGAGCCACCGACGTCGTCGTCGATTTCGTAGTTGCTGAAGCGGCCGCCGACGACGAGTTTCAGAGGCTCTGCCAGCGAGAACCGGGCTGCGCCAAAGACACCGCTCTGCTTGATTCGTGTGCGGGTCGGTATCGAAGCCATGGCGTCGAAGTTGGGGCGGGGAAAGGCTGGGCTCAGTTCATAGACATTCACAGGCGCAAAGCCTGGATAGAACGGAGCGATATCCTCTTGGCTAACCGTGCGGCGCGAACTCGTCGCCCCTACCACCAAGTCGTGCTGACGGCCAAGCAGTTCGAACGGACCGCTCGCCATCACATCGAAGGTGTTTTGACGGCTGCGACCTTCGGATGCCAGCGCTACCGGATAAGCACCGTAGGGGTAGGAGCCCAGTCCCGTGGCGCGATCGGGGCGGCCGATCAGACCGAGCAGTTCGGCATCGTATCCAGTACGGTATTGGTTGGCGACGGCTCGGAGTTTCCAGCCGTTGTCGAAGCGGTGCTCGATCTCAGCGAACGCCGTCTTGAGGGTGTTGTTCCAATGGCTCCAGTCCTGCGCGTAGTTCCTGGAGCGCGAGTATTCCGCCTGCGTGCCGTCGCTGAACCATAGCGGCAACCCTCCCCAGGTGGAGCCCTTCGGCGTGATGTCCTGGTAGTCATAGCCCAGGCTCACCGTCGTGTCTGGCGTCAGATCTGCCTCGACGATGCCGTAGAACGACTTCCTCTGCGGCTTGTAGCCGTCGACGTACGAGTGCCCGTCCTGGTAAGTTCCTACCATGCGCGCGCGGATGCGGCCGTCCCCGGTCAACGGCGTGGAGATGTCGGCCATGCCCCGGTAGGTGTCCCAACTCCCGGCACCGAGCGAGGCAGACGCCGAGAAGTCACGGGTCGGTCGTTTGCGCACCAGGTTGATTGCGGCCGAGGGATTACCAGTGCCGGTCAGCAAACCGGAGCCGCCGCGCACTACCTCGACACGATCGTAGAACGCGGTATCTACGGAACCGATGCCGCTTCCGTTGACGATGTTGCCGACGTCGGTAGGTATGCCGTCGTACTGAACGTTGTTGATCAAGAAACCGCGTGAGTAGAAACTCGTTCGTTCGCTGTCGGACTGATACGCCGAAACGCCTGTCGTGTTCTCCAGCACGCTCTGCACGGAATTCAACTGCTGATCGTCCATGCGCTGGCGCGTAATCACCGTCACCGCCTGCGGTGTCTCCTGCAGGGACAGCGGCAGGTGCGTCGCCGCTGCGGTTTGGCCCGTGGTGTAGGAGCCAGTACTTTCGGTCGTCGCCGCATCCATGCGGCCCGTCACAGTAATGGCCGGCAAGGCTGTCTCATCCTGAGACGTTCCCCCCGGCTTGGTTTGGATCTGCCCTGGCTCAGCGGCGGATGCGCCCTGCGCGCCAATGAAAACCGCCGCCGCGACTGCCGAGCCCAGCACGGTGCGGGACGAACTCCTCTGAGCGGGCTTGCAAAGCACATTCAGATGAGGATGGGCGGCGCCCTCTGTGCGCACATCGACGGGCCAACGGGGCTTTCCAGCAGTTCTGAAGACGGACATCAACAAGACTCATTTGCATTTAGATGCCGTATTTAACGATGAGGACAAAAGGATCGATGGCGAAACTGGGCCAGATTGTTATTCACTTAGGCCAAGTGCGATGACTCCCTACGGAATGGCCGTAATGAAAAATATTTTGGACCGATTTCGCAATGAGGCATCCAATAGGCATGGTTACGCTGCTGCCGATTGTGTTTGCCATGGCTCAGCTCCGCGTCCATGGCCGGCCGAACAAACGCTTTGTTCTTATCGAGGAATCCCTTGTGTCCCCCTTTTGCCGTTGTATGCGGACTCTGCGCAGCCAGTCGGGCGCCTCCCTGACACGGGTAGTCGTTGAGAGAAACGCATGAGTACCGCCGATGGCGCAGTGCTGAATGCGCTGAAGAAGTCCGAGCAATCCTTGAGCACTTACGGTGCCGCCATGCAGCAGCGTCAGGCGCTGATCGAAGCTCGTGACCAGGCTGATCGGGCCTTCCAGTTGGCAGATCAGCGCTACCGCGTCGGATCGATCAGCTACCTTGACGTGATCGTGGCACAGGGCACTTTGATCGACGCAAGATCGCAAATGGCCGACGCCGACCAGTGCGTAGGGTCCGCCCGGGTCGGCGTGTTCAAGGCGCCTGGTGGCGGATGGGAACTGGCCGCGGCGCGTTAGGTTCGACGGGAACCGGCGAGGTGGTGCCTCCACCGTCCCGCCGTGACCGAGCTAGCCATGAGCCACACCGCTTTCGCGTCGCGACAAACGACCGATGTCTGGCATAGCGAAGGAACAATAGATGGACCCCTACGATCACCCACCTCCGATCGTCGACTTGATTGCGTCATTCGGCAACAAGAAGCCGCTAGCAGGCAAGCACAAGATCAAGCACTTTGCGGCAGCCCGTGCGGAGGCCGGATCGCCGACCTCGTCTCAGGAACGACGTTTGACGGCGAAGGGGCTGCGACCGACGAAGGCTCGTGCCAGCGTGTTGAGCACATTGGAGAAAGTCGCCCCGAGCTGTCTGGACGCCAGCCGGATGTATCGCATCCTCAGCACGCAATTCGACAGGCTCTCGGCAGGATCGATTTACCGGGCACTGCATGATTTATGGACTGCTGGATTGTTGGTCCGCACGGAGGGCGCGCGCAGGCGCGCGTTCTACGCAATCAAACCAGAGGCGCTAAACGACCAGTCCGACACACTGCGATGTCAATGTGGCGAACGGCTGGTTTTCATTGAAGACCTGGCGCTACGTGAACACCTGCGATCACGGGCATTCGGCGAGGGCTTCGCTGTCGACGAAGGGTCAATCTTCACGATCACCACGACGTGTGCGAAATGTCGGTAACTCCGCAAGGCAGGATCGCATGCGACGGAGGTTAGGCGGTCGTCCCAGGCCAAGACAGCCTGATCCGGTCAGGATGAGATTTCATCAGGAAGCATGATGCCGGGCACGGACGCAAGCTCGGCGCCGCTCATGCGATCCGAGAGGTATCGTGCTGGAGGCTTGCCCACCGCCTTGCGGAACATCGTCACGAATCCGCTGGCGTTTTCGTACCCGAGCTCCAACGCCACCGTTTGCACGTTCTCACCCTTGGTCAAACGTTGAAGCGCAAGGATCACATGAAGCTGCCGACGCCAGCGCCCGAAGCTCATTCCAATTTCGTGCAGCAGAAGACGGCTCATGCTTCGCTCGCTCATGCCAATGCGAACAGCCCAATCGGCCTTCGAAGTCTTGTCGGTGGGGTCGGCCAGCATCATTTCCGCGAGACGACGCAATCGGGGGTCGCGCGGCATTGGCAGATGCAGATCTTCCACCGGCGCTGCCGCCAACTCATCGAGCAACGCGGCAATCAGCCGGCCTTCCCGCCCCCCCAGTGCGTATAGCTCAGCAAAACCGGCCACCTTCAGCAGCAACTCGCGTAGCAACGGCGATACCGAAATCGTGCAGCAGGTTTTCGGAAGGTCTGGCGCGGCATCTGGCTCGACGAAGAGGCAATAGCATTCCGTTTCACCCGCCCCTCGGGCCGCGTGCGGCAAGTCTCCCGGGATCCATATGGCGCACTGCGGCGGAACGATCCAAACGCCGTCTTCGATCTCGCAGTTGAGGATGCCGCGCACGGAGTAGATCAGTTGAGCCTTGCGGTGCTGATGCCTCGCGTTTTCCCAGCCCTGTGTCACCGAAGTGGCACTCAGAGCAACAACGGGTCTAGGGACGTTGTCGACATCCTTGGGCACAGTGAAATCCACGATGGCGACGCTCGACATGGTGCGTGTTGATATCTGCAAGGAAGAGGAAGGGTGTCCTATTTGAAAAATATTATGGGAAACTTTCGCAAATTCGTCTAGGTATTCGATATCGCGAGGTTGCGCACCGCCGCCTTGCTTGCGCTATGGGCGCTCACTGGGACGCAGGTGGTGCGGGCGCTAGGGATGCCCACCTCTGCACAAGCTGCTGGAGGGCGTGCGTCGAGAAATACAAGCGGCGCCCCATATATCTGCAATCAATTCATTCGATGGTGAGTACCTCGACACATGCGAGGAAGCAGTGGCGTGACCGCGTGCGCAGAGCACGAGCGAATTACGAATCGCTGTCGCCCGCTCCGCTAGCTGTAGATGCAAGAGCAACAGCTCGCCGATTCATCGACGAGCTCTAGGCTGCTACGCCAATTGAGCCAAGCGGTATTCACAAAGGCCAAGAGTGATGCCAAGCTCGAGCAACTTGTGGTGCAAGAAGTACGATTGCCGTCGTAGCGTCTCGTGTCGGCCAGCGGGGCCCGCTCTTCCTGCAACACCGTCCCAACGCTCAGTGGCGCCGTCGATGGGCCCTGAGCCGATCCAGGGCGCTGACGACGACGGGCGGCTCTCCAACTCGACCGCCGCGATCACTGCATCCAAGCCGGCCATCAACAAGATGGCCAGCGAGTGGTCGCAGGCGACCTGGTGCAGCCGATCGCGGTGTAACAGCTGCGACGCTTCAGGCATGTCCACGAAGGTGCGCCGTTCCTCAGGGTTCCGGCTTGCGCTGTACCAGCAGGATATTGTGCTGCCAGTCATAGCTGGCGCCCCGGGGAATCGCTAAGGCCGCGGGCCCGCGGTGCACATTTTGGTTGAAGTTCGCCGCTATCGCGGCGGTCTCCCCTGGCGCTGCTGACGCTGACATCCCCATCGGCGTGGTGCAGCCGTTCACCGGGGCCAGCGTCCGGATTGGCATCCCAGTAAAGAACGAGGTCGTGATCTGGCCCAAGACCGTTGCTGACGGCAGCCCTTTTCTCTCCTTCTGTGCCGGCGACTTCGACCCTCGAGGCGAAGGTGGCTTGCGGCGGATCGGCCAGTACTTTCATCGACAGTGCAGCAGGCCGGATATCCCGATCACCTTGCTGCACTTTCACGCGGAGGCGACTGGGTGATCGATCGACACACCCAGCACATCCTCCGCCAAGTGTTCAAGCAGTCGAATTGTCCACTCGATCACCTCGGTCTCGCTGAGTGCCTTATCGGCAAGCCAGCCAAGCACCAGCTGGTCATGAAAGCCTATCCAGGCGCGCAGGGACACCCGCATGCGTTTGGTCGGCCGGGCAATGCCCAGCACAGCCATCACCTGATCGATGGCTTTGCCGCGTGATTCTTCCCAGATCTTCGCGATGGAGTTGCTGAGCGCCGCATTGGACGAGCGAGCCCGAAAGATCGCATCCCCCTCCCTCTGCTTGACGGCACGCATGTGCGCGCGCAGGAACGATGTGATCCGCTGGCGCGCGGTGTCACCGCGAAACGATGTCAGCTGTGCCTCGTCCATTCGCGCCGCAGCTACGCGGCTGACCTCGGCATAGAGCTCTTCCATCGAACCGAAGTGATGGAACAGAAGCCCGTGAGCCACACCGGCTTCCCGCGCGATCTCCGACGCCGGCACGTCTAGAAACCCCCGGCTGGCGAACAGTCGCTCGGCGGCCGCCAGCACTCGCTGCTTGCCGGTGGGTGGCTTTGCCGCGCCTGGCCGCGCAGACCGCGGTCGCGGCGAATCAAGGGGTTCGTTCATGCAAGAAATCATATCCCCGTGCCTGGCGGCCAAACCGCCACCGCCCCCGGGAAAACCACAACACCAGAGACGCGACAGACTCTTAAACTGATTGACAGTCAGTCAATTTTGTTAGAATCCAGATGATTTCAGATGCATCACCTACCGGCTCAGAGCGCTTCGACGTGCTCGTCGTAGGCGGTGGCCCCTGCGGCCTGGCCGCAGCCATCGCGCTGGGGCGCTGCGGCGTCAAGACCTTGCTGGTCGAGAAGCATCCTTCCACCTCGTTTCACCCACGCGGCCACGTGGTGAGCGCGCGGACCATGGAAATCCTGCGGACCTGGGGTCTGGAGGAAGCGGTGCGCTCTCGGGGGATTCCTCACGATCGCAACCAGGGCATCGCGTTCGTGCGCTCCCTGGTCGGCGAGCTCATCGGAGAGATCCGTACCTTCGCGGATCCGCTGCGCAACCGGCTCGCCGAGACGCACGGCCCGAGCGCCAAGACCTCCTGCCCCCAGGATGCCTTCGAGCCTGAACTGCTGCGCGGCGCGCAGGGCCTGCCTTCGGTGACACTGCGTTTCGGCACGCGCGTGGACGCGCTCGGCCAGGATGCGCACGGCGTGCACGCCACCGTCGAAATGCCCGACGGCGAACGCCGGCAGGTGCACGCGCGGTACGCCATTGCCGCCGACGGCGCCCGCGGTGCGCTGCGCGAACAACTCGGCATCGGCATGAGCGGCGCCGGCGTGCTAGGTGATCAGATCGGCGTCTACTTCGAGGCCGATCTCTGGCGGTGGGTGGCGCAGCGTCCCAACCTGCTCTGGTGGATCTACAACCCACGGACCGTCGGCGTGCTGATTGCCCTGGACGGGCGTCGCCGCTGGACCTACAACTTCGGCTACGACCCCGCGAAGAGCGCTCCGGAGGACTTCACCCCCGAGCGTTGCGCGCAGATTGTGAAGGCCGCCGTCGGCGCTGCCGACCTCGACCTGAGCGTGCGCGACGTTCGTGTGTGGCGCATGCAGGCGCGTGTGGCCGAGTCGCTACGCGCCGGACGCGTGTTCCTGGCCGGCGACGCTGCCCATCCGCTGCCACCCACAGGGGGCCAGGGCATGAACACGGCCATCGGCGACGTACACAACCTGTGCTGGAAGCTGGCCCTGGTGGTCAACGGCGTGGCCCCTGATGCACTGCTTGACACCTACGGCGAAGAACGGCTGCCCGTCATTCGCTTCAATGTCGAGCAGAGCGTGCGCAACGCCAGGAACATGGAGGCCAGTGGCCTGGGCGGCATTCTCAAGACGCACGAGGATTTCCGGGAGGACGACATCGCTCGCATGCGAGAGGCGATCCCCGCGCAGCGCGAGCACTTCGACTATCCCGGCCAGACCTACGGCTACAGCTACCGCTCGACGCTCGTCTTCGATGACGGCAGCGTGGCCGCACCGACCGAGGTCCACAGCTACCGCCCGTCAGCCATGCCGGGCGCACGTGCCCCGCACTGCTGGCTGCGTTGCCCGCAAGGCAGCGACCTCTCCACGATCGACCTGTTCAAGGATCTGAATTTCACTCTGCTCGCGGGCCGTCTCGGCCAACGGTGGCGAGCTGCCTTCCGCCAGATCGCCACCGAAGCGGGCCTGGCGGCGCAGGCCTTCGTGGTCGGGGCGCAGGGCGACCTGATCGACAACCTGGGCGCCTTCCAGGACCTATACGGCATTAGCGCCGACGGCGCCGTGCTGGTGCGTCCCGACGGGCACGTCATGTGGCGCTCCTGCGGAGGTCACGAGTCCCCCCACGACGTCTTGCGCAATGTGCTTGCCTCCGTGGTCGGCAACAGCCAGCGCCTGGGCACGCCACTGCCCCTGGCGTCCTGACCTCCAAGGACAAAGGAAACCGCCATGAGTCTTCTGCAGCCTTCCCCGTCGCCGCGCCGAATGGCGCACATCGCGCTTCGCACCAATCGCCTGCAAGCGATGACGCAGTGGTATTGCAAGGTGCTGGGCGCACACGTGGCCTACGGCTCCGGCAAGGTCGCCTTCCTGACCTACGACGACGAGCACCACCGCATCGCGTTGCTGGCCCTGGACGACTATCCGCAGCGACCGCAGCAGGTCACGGAGGGCTACTTCCATACGGCCTTCGCCTACGGGTCGCTCGGCGACCTGTTGGGCACCTACAAGCGGCTGCAGGGCCTCGGCATCGAGCCGCACCGCACGATCAATCACGGGCCGACCGTGTCGCTGTACTACCTCGATCCTGACGGCAACCAGATCGAGCTGCAGGTCGACAGCTTTCCCGACGCCGAAGCCACCAATGCGTGGATGCGCAGCGAGGCCTTCAGCCGCAATCCGATCGGCATCGAGTTCGACGCGGAAGACATGCTCGCCAAGCTGCGCGCAGGCGTACCGGAAGTGGAGTTGATGCGCCGTCCTGACAGTGTGTAAGAAGGTCCCGACCAACATGGAGACAAAGAGATGCTGAAACCTGTGATCAGGCGAATGGCAGGCTGTAGCCTGCTGGCCCTCGCCTGTTGTGCGGCGCCCGCCACCGCGCAACAGGCCAGGACGACCATGATCCTGCCGGCCGTGTCGGTGCTGTTCGCACCGGTCTACATCGCCCAGGACGCTGGGTACTTCAAGGAAGCAGGCGTGGACGTCGAGCTCGGATTGCTGGCGGGTCCGACCGCCCTCAACGCGCTCATAGGCGGCAGCGCCGACTTCACGACCCTTGCTGGCCTGATCCAGGTCCGCGCCGCACAACGCGGCCAGAAAACCCTGGCGATCGCGGGCCTGCAGGAAAAAGCCACCACCGAGATCGTGCTCGGTGCGAGCACGGCCGAGAAACTGGCCGGCGCACGCACGCCCACGGAGCGTGCCAAGGCGCTCAAGGGCCTGACGCTGGCGGTCGATGCAGCCAACGGCCTGCCGCACGCCTTCCTTCGCTATGCCGCCCGTCAGGGAGGCTTGGACGCCGACCGGGACGTCCGGCTCGTCTTCATGGCGCCCACCGGGATGGATGCCGCCCTGCAGCGCAAGGAGATCGACGGGTTCGTTTTCTCCAGCCCGTTCACGCTCGAGTCGGTCCGGCGCGGCGCTCAGCTGTGGATCAGTGGACCGCGGGGCGACCTCCCCGACCTGGACCCCACGGCGTACAACGTGCTGGTGGCACGCGACGGCTACTGCACCACCGCGCCCGGCACCTGCAAGGCCGTCGTCGCGGCACTGGCGCGGGCGATGGCGCTGCTGGCGAACGAGCCCGGGCAGGCACTGGCGGTGCTGTCCAGGCGATTCGACAAGATGGACCCCGCGTTGCTACAGGACGCCTTTGAGACGTTCCGCCGCAACGCGCCGCCGCGCCCAATGCCGATGGCGCAGTCGTTCAGCCACACGGTCGACACGATGTTCGGTCCGGCCGACGACAAGGGCGCGCTCAAGACCCTGGTCAAGGGCCTGTACAGCG
>Ga0209672_100974_pt1 | contig 12684 bp, 10 predicted proteins | sample AraplaCol_mMS_r2_FD_184273 | JGI IMG/M metagenome (GOLD analysis project Ga0209672, IMG submission 184273) | Arabidopsis root microbial communities from North Carolina, USA - plate scrape CL_Col_mMS_r2 (SPAdes) (version 2) | ecosystem: Host-associated > Plants > Roots > Endosphere | place: USA...
CAGCGGCCAGATGAGTGCGCGCCACCCAGGCCGTGGTGAAAGGCACCAGTGACACGGCGAACAAATGCGCAAAGTTCACCCAGATCAGGCGAGGCGTCGCCCGTCGCGCGTACTGCAGCAGATGCCGGTGATTGACCCATACGATGGCGATAAACAGATAACTCACCGCGTAACTCATCACGGTGGGCCACAAGGGCCATAGCGCAGAAAACGTGTCGCTTTCGGGCGCCTTGAGCTCGAGCACCATGAGCGTGATCACGACGGCAATCACGCCGTCGGAAAAGGCAGCCACGCGAGCGTCGAAAGGTTTATCAGAACGCATGTCATGTCACCGGCAAGAGTGGGTTGGCAGGGCGCGGGTCAGGCGCTGTGTCGCACCGCATCGACGATCACTTCGGCCACCAGCGAGGGCGCCGTGACGCTCGGCAGGTGATCGACGGGAAGCGCCGTGGTGTGCGCATGCATGCGCTCGGCCAGGAAGCGTTGGGTCTGTTCCGGAATCATGTGATCGCGCTGCGCGACCAGGTACCAGGACGGCACCTGCTTCCACAGCGGACGACCGACCGGCACGGTGATGGCTGCCGGCGAGATGGGCCGCTGCGATGCGGCGAGCACCTGCTGTTGCTGTTTCGTGGCGTGTTGCGCGAAGGCGGTGGCAAACGCTTCCGTCGGCAACCACATCAGGCCGTCCTCGGCAGGCGCCAGAGCGGGCGTCGTGTCGTCATGCGGGTAGCGGTTGAACACCTCCGCCACCGTCTCGCCCTCGTCCGGCGCCAGCCCGGCGATATAGACCAGGGCTGCCACCTTGGGGCTCTGGGTAGCGGCAATCACCGCGCCGGCATAGGCGTGGCCGACCAACACGGCCTTGCCCGGGATGCGATCCAGTACGTCGTCCAAGGCCGCCACATCGCCTGCCAGGGTCAGCAGGGGCAGGCTGACCGTAACCGTATCAATCTGCTTTGACTGGAGTGCATCGACCACACCTGCCCAGCTGGCCGGGTCCGCCCAGGCCCCGTGGACCAATACCGCCGTTTTTGCTGCCGTGTTCATTTGTTGTCCACTCCTCTGGGGTTTGGTGGCGAAGGAACCTGAGCCACAGGCTTGAATTTGTCGTAACCGCCTCAACTACTATTTGGAGGTTACGAACGGCAAAGTAACTTGTCAAGAACTTTTTAGCCGGTTACCTTTCTCCACAGGAGAACCCCCCATGTCACAGCCCATGCCCGCCCTGTTCCTGGCCGACTCGCTCGGACTGGATTTCCTCAACTCCGTGGCCACGCCGGTGGACACGCCGGTCGATTGGCTGGAAGACGGCGACGGGCTGTTGCGTTGGCTCGAGCAGGCGCAGCTGGTGCCACAGGAGGTGCTGCGGTCGGCGCGCGAGCGTGCCATCCCCGGAGAAATCGATCGGCTGGCCGGGCAGGCGCGAGCGTTGCGCGAGTGGTTCCGCGGCTTCGTTCGCCAGCACAAGGGGCATGCGCTGCACGGCGCCGATCTGGCGGAGCTCGAGCCACTCAATGCCTTGCTGAAGCGCGATGAGCGCTATGCCGAAATCGTCGCCGGGTCACACGGCGCGTCGCCGGCGTTCACGCTTGCGCAGCAGCGGCGCTGGCATTCTTCCGACGCCTTGCTGCTGCCGATTGCCGAAGCGATGGCGCGGCTGGTCTGCGATGAAGACTTCGCGCACGTGAAGGCTTGCGAAGGTCCCACCTGCACCTTGCTCTTCGCGGATCACACACGGGGCCACGCTCGCCGCTGGTGCAGCATGGCCTTGTGCGGCAATCGCGCGAAACAGGCGGCGCACCGGGCTCGTCAGAAAAGCTCGACTGGTGCCGCGTAACCGCGCCAGTCGCCACGCCGTCTGTTTCACGCGAAACTTTGCGGGTTTGTGAAACCGACGCATGGTGGTAATAAAGCCGGGCCCTTATCGCCGAGCGTCACCATGCACGAGCTGCCGCCGTTCCATCTCGCCTTTCCAGTCACCTCGCTGGCGAACGCACGCGCGTTCTACGGCGACTTGCTCGGTTGTCCCGAAGGCCGATCCAGCGACAGCTGGGTGGATTTCGATTTCTACGGCCATCAGATCGTGGCGCATCTGGCGCCGGAAGAGACGCGCGCCGTCAGTGCGCACGACGTCGATGGCGACGATGTGCCGGTGCGCCACTTTGGCGTGGTGCTGTCGATGGACGACTGGCAGGCGCTGGCAGGGCGCCTGGAGGCGCGTGGCACGCGCTTTGTCGTGGCGCCGCATATCCGCTTCAAGGGCCAGCCCGGCGAGCAGGCCACGCTGTTCCTGCTCGATCCCTGCGGCAATGCCCTGGAATTCAAGGCTTTTGCCGATCGCTCACAGCTGTTCGCCCGATGAAGCCCGACGACCTGCAGCGCCTGGTCACCCTGAGCATGCCCTATGGCAAATACCAGGGCCGCCTCATCGCCGACCTGCCCGGCGCCTACCTCGCCTGGTATGCCCGCAAGGGCTTTCCGCCCGGCGATCTGGGCAACCTGCTGGCCCTGGCGCTGGAGCTCGACCACAACGGGCTGAAGCCCTTGCTCGATCCGCTGAGGAAGCCACGGCGGGATCGCTGAGCGAATTGCGCTGCGCTGGGGCGCCAAATGTTATTGATCCGACAACGAAATCCACACCTGAGCCACACCGAGGCTTGCGGCTGAGTTGGTGTAACCTCAACTCGTCAGGGCGCGGCGACGGAGGTCGACCCAATGACTGCAGAGACCGCCTCTGCTGCGTGGATTGCGTTCGGTACGGTCGAGATCGATACCCTGGGCCATCGCTTGTTCGTCGATGGCGAGGAGGTCGGGCTCGAGCGCAAGGCGTTCGCCGTGCTCGTGCTGTTGGCGCGGGAGCCAGGCCGTGTGCTGAGTCGGGACGAGATTCTCGACGAGGTATGGGGCCATAGCCACGTCACGCCCGGCGTACTCAGCCGCGTCATCGCCATGTTGCGCCATGCGCTGGGCGAGAGCGGCGATGAGAGCCGCTATCTGCATACCGTGCATGGCGTCGGCTTCCGCCTCGATGCCGACGTGCGATCCGCCGCATCGCGTGAAGATCTGATCGTGGACCGGCCCTTGCCGGCCGACGCACTTTCCTTCGTACCGCCGCGCACCAGCGACGCCACGGCGCCACCGCTTGCCACGGATGCGAGCCCGGCGCCGCCGGAAAGTGACAAGCCACGTCGGTTTGGACGTCTACTTGCCGTGGCGATCGCCGTCCTGCTCATCGTGGTGGCGCTGGTGTTCGGCAGCCGCCAATTGGCACGTCATCCCGCCGACGCCTCGGCCGCGGTCGATCTCAAGTCGGTTGCGGTGCTTCCCTTCGAGAACCTCAGCACCGATCAGGGCAATGCGTATTTCGCCAGCGGCATGCAAGACATGATCTTGACCGAGCTGGTGGGCATTGGCGGGCTCAAGGTGATCTCGCGCACGTCGACTGCAAAATACCCGAGCCATCCGGAAGACGTGAAAACGATCGCGCGCGAACTGGGTGTGGCGACGCTGCTCGAAGGCACCGTGCAGAAGGTCGGCGATCAGGTGCTGATCAATGTGCAGCTGATCGATGCCGCCAGCGGCAATCATCTCTGGGCAAAAGCCTATACGCGCACGCTGGACGATGTGTTCAACGTGGAAGGCGAAGTCGCACAGAACGTGGCAGAGGCACTGAAGGTGCGCCTGACCTCGGCTGAGACGGCGCGCATGGACGCCGCGCCGACCTCGAACGCGGCCGCCTACGATCTGTATCTGCAGGCCGCCGCGCACGCCAACCGAGCCTACGATGATCCCGTGCTGTCGTCGACCGAGTTGCCCTTGGCGATCTCGCTCTATCAACAAGCCTTGGACAAGGACCCGCATTTCGCGTTGGCCGCCGCCGCACTGGCGCGCGCCAACATGCAGATGTATTTCTTTGGCCCCGACCGCACCAACGCGCGGCTGGTGCAAGCAAAGACCGCCGCAGATCGCGCGCTGACCCTGCAGCCGAAACTGGGGCAGGGCCACTACGCACTGGGCCTGTATCACTACTGGGGCCATCGGGATTACGTCGCTGCCACCAACCAGCTGGAGCTGGCGCGGCAGGCCCTGCCCAACAGTGCCACGGTCGAACTGCTGATCGCGGCGGTTGCCAGGCGCCACGGGCGCTGGGATGAGGCGGTATCGTTGTTCCGCTCGGCCACCGTGCTCGATCCCCACAGCGAATTTGCGTTCAACCAACTCGGCGTGACGTATCAGAGCATGCGTCGCTATGCGGATGCCGACCGGGCTTATACCTCCGCCCTCGCGTTGAGTCGCAACCCCGCCGGCGCTCGCGTGACGCTGGCCTTCAATACGATGATGTGGAAGGGCGATCTGGCACCGCTGCGTGCCGCGTTGGCAGCGTTGTCGCCGGGGAGCAATGCGTACGCCGGCAACGTCATGGGCATGTATTTCGAGCGCTCGCTGGCGCGCGACTATGCCGGCGCCGTCAAGATCGCCGAAACGGACAAGAACGAGAACTGGGACGACCCGGACAACATCGTCCTGCCGCGACGCCTGTATATCGCGTGGGCGGCGCAGTCGGCCGGCGACACCGCCAAGGCGACCGCTGCATTTACCGAAGTTGCGGACCACGCGCGCACCGCCCTGAACGAGCGACCGGAGGATCCGGATCTGCACCTGGCCCTGGGCTTTGCCTATGCCGGCCTCGGGAAGAAGACCGAAGCCGTCGCGGAAGGCGAGCGCGCCGTCGCCTTGATGCCCGTCACCAAGGATGTCCTCACCGGTGCCGATATGCTCGCCTGCCAGGCGCAGCTCTATCTGCGAGTCGGCCAACACGATCAGGCCATCGCGCTGCTCGATCGCGTGCTTTCCATGCCGACGGGCGGGATCATTTCGGGTGCATCGCTGCGGCTCGATCCGATCTGGGATCCATTGCGCGACGAGCCGCGCTTCAAGGCGTTGCTGCAGAAATATCCCAGCGGCGGTTAGTCAAGAAACCGGGCGGGCGTCGGCGATAGACGCGCTGCCGCTGTGCTCGAACGTGGATGCACGTTGCATTTAACTTCCGCCAACTCGTTATCGATCAAGCTGCCGCAACTTAAGGCGCCCGACGCGGCACTTAATGGTCTGCACACTCACTGAGGATATGACATGAGCAAGGGTATGGATTCAAAGAAAAGCGATAAAAAGAAGCCGGCCAAGACCATGAAGGAGAAAAAGGCGGCCAAGGAAGAAAAGAAGCGGTCCAGCAAGTAAGGCGTCGCCACTACCTACGCTCCGCATCACGAGTGCCTCGTCGACTGCGCCAGGCGCCATCGTCCGACCGAGCGCGCGCCCGTTGTGGCGCGGATGCGGATAACTCTCCTCAGTCAGGACAAGTCATGATCGCGAAAACCGCAAGCGCATGGGCGGCAGCTTTGGTGTGGCTGGTCGCCGGCACCACCGTGGCCCACGCCGAAGAAGCCGTACCTGCCGCGCTGCAGCCGTCCGCCGGCTACACCGTGGCATTCACCGCAAAGGCCACCGGCGTGCAGATCTACACCAGCACGATGGAGACGGGCGCACCGCTGAAATGGACGTTTGAGGCACCCCTGGCCGAGCTGAGCGCTCCCAGCAGCGCGATCCATCACTACGCCGGCCCTTCGTGGGAAGCGGCCGATGGCAGCAAGATCGTGCGCGACAAGGATGCTCCGGTAGTCACCGTGCCGGCGAAGCAAGCCACTACGGACATTCCGTGGTTGCTCATCAAGGTGACGCCTTCCTCCACGCCCGGCGTCTTGAGCAAGGTGGCTTACGTACAACGGATCGCGACATCCGGTGGTGTGGCGCCCTCCGCAGCGCCGACCAATGCCGGCACCAAGGTTGGCGTTCCGTACACGGCAACCTATGTGTTCTACGTCAAGTCCCATTGAAGGTCGGCGTTGCTGATGCGTGGCAGACATTGCCCGCGACGCCAGAATGTCGAAGCAAGAACGAGCAGTGGTCGTCCTTGCTTGGCACTACCCACTAGCCGCTGCGCCGTCTTTCAAATAGACGGCCAGACGGCTTCCAGTCCGACCTGAACTGATCTCGCGGCATCGGTATGGCCAAATCCGCCGCCGGCAAGCCCGCCCAGTGGAATAAAGAGGCAGACGTGGAACGCCGGCTCCCGCTGGCGCTTTAAGCCCGCTGCTGGCGCGTGCCTGGCACCATCCGGGCCGCCTTGTCCAATCGCCCGCCTTCTTTCAGACGCCGTCTACCGATGGGCGTTCTATCCAAGCCGTCTGTGCCCGCCACCCGCGCCATGACGCCCTTTGTGGGGCCTCGGCAGTCTCTGATATAGAAATATCATTGACACGTTCGTGGTAATGCGATATCAGTCTTGACGTGGGCTTTCCACATGATTCTCCGGGGGGAGAACGTCATGCAATTTCGGCAACTGCGGCATAGGCGCCGCTGCATCAGTGTGGCCGTTGCTTTTGCGTTGTTTGGATCGTTCGCCGCCACGGCACAGCCATCGGCATCCGATGGCGGGGACTTTGCCGCTGCGGCTACCGCGAACAGCGGCTCGGCGCAGGGCGCGACCTCGTCGGAGGCTCCGGCACAACAGGGAGCGAATTCGCAGTCGGCGTCCAACAGCGCCTCGCCGATCAACCTGGGCACCGTGATGGTGACGGCCAACAAGCGCGAGGAGCGCCTGCAGGCCGTGCCGATGGCGGTTTCGGCGTTGTCCGGTGACGACCTCCGGCGCCAGGGCGCCAACAGCTTCGCCGACTATGCGAGCCAGATACCCGGGCTCAACCTGATCTCCACGTCGGTGGGGCAGACCCAGCTGGTGTTGCGCGGTGTGACGTCGGGCAGCTCGCAGGCCAACGCGAGCGTCAGCACCTATATCGACGACGCACCTTACGGCTCCAGCACGGTGTATGCCGCCGGCAGTCTGCTGACGCCGGATATCGATCCGGCCGATATCGAGCGCGTCGAAGTGCTGCGTGGCCCGCAAGGTACGCTTTACGGCTCGAACTCGCTCGGTGGCCTGGTGAAATTCGTCACCACGCCGCCGGACTCCACCCGCATGTACGGTCGCGCTTCGGTCGACTACACCAGCGTTGACGGCGGTGGCAGCGGTTTTGCCGAGCGCGCCATGTTCAACCTGCCGTTGATCGAGAGCAAGCTCGCGTTGCGCTTCAATGCCTACAACCGCGACGATCCCGGTTACATCGACAACGTGTTTACCGGCCAAAAGGAAGTCAACGAGGCCAACGTCAGCGGTGGTCGCGCGCAAATGCTTTGGACGCCGACGGACAAGGTCTCGGTGCGTCTCTCGGCGCTTGCACAGAACCTCAGGGGCGACGGCCTCGCCAACACCGGTGTGGAAGTGGATCCGGCCACGCTGCAGCCGATCTACGGTTACCAGAAGCAGAGCCGCGCTGCCGGCACCGGTCTGCTCGCCGTGCAATATCGCCTCTACGACCTTTCCGTCGATGCCGATTTCGGTTGGGCCAAGCTGATCTCGTCGAGCAGCTATGGCTCGCAGAAAGTCGATCAGGAGGGTGACGTCACCACCGCCTATGGTCCGCTGCTCAATCCCGTCTTCGGACTGGACAACGGCGGGTACTCGGTCACGCAGCCGATCACGCTGGGGAAATTCACCCAGGAGCTGCGCCTGGAATCACCCGCCGAACAGTGGCTGGCCTGGCGCGCGGGCGTGTTCTACACCCGCGAAAGCACCACCAATCACCAGACCGTCAATGTCTTCGATGCATCGACCGGCGTGCCGATCGATCTGCCGAGCCTGGGCGACATCCATATCGGTCCGGGCATCTTCAAGGAATGGGCCGGCTACGCCGATGTGACCTGGCATGCCACCTCGCAGCTCAGCGTGCTGGTCGGTGCGCGCCAGACGCACGACAGCACTTCGTACACACAGGTGAGCAGTGGCCTGCTCACGGGGCCCGCTGATTTCACGACGCGCAGTTCCGATACGCCGACCACCTATTTGTTCAATCCCAGCTTCAAGTTCACCGACAACCTGATGGCTTATCTGCGCGTGGCATCGGGCTTCCGTCCCGGCGGCGCCAACGTGGGCGTGCCGCCCGGCCTGGATGCTCCGCTGACCTTCCAGCCGGACAAGCTGACCAGTTACGAGCTCGGCTTCAAATCGACCCTGCTCGACCAGCGCATGACCTTCGAGGCCGATGCGTTCTACATCGACTGGAGCCAGATCCAGCTCACCACCACCAACGCCAATTTCGTCTACCTGAGCAACGGCGGCAAAGCCAAGAGCCAGGGCCTGGAAGGCAGCTGGAAATATGCACCCTTGCAAGGGCTGGTGCTCTCCGCGAACGCCACCTGGACCGATGCGGCGCTGACCGCCGATACCCCGCCGGGTCTGTATGGCAAGAACGGCGATCGCCTGCCGTGGGTGCCGAAATGGAATGCCAACGTGGGTGCGGAATACAACTTCCCCCTCGGCGGCGGCTGGTCCGGTTTCGTGGGTGGCAATTACAGCTACGTGGGCCAACGCGAGTCCGATTTCCTCTCCGTTCCCGGACCGCGCATCTCGGTGCCCGGTTACCACGGCGTCGATTTGCACGCAGGTGCTTATTTCGGCAACTGGACGATCAAGGGCTACGTGAAGAACCTCACCAACCAACGCGGCATCACGTCACTTGCTTCGGAAACGACCGATCCGCTGGGCAGCCCGTATTCGGCGTCCTACGTGCCACCGCGCACCGTGGGAGTCACCCTCGGCCTCGACTTCTGAGCACCGCACGCTGGCACTATCGGAGCATCCGCGTCATGAAGCATTGCAGGAAATTTCTAGCGTCATTGGCCTTGACGTTCGCCGCCGGAGCGACGCTGGCCCAGGTACCCACGCCGGTGAATCCGACGCCGGCCACGTCCGTCGCGTTGCCGGCGCCCAGCGTCGCAACCACGGTGGCGGCCGACGGCCAGACCCAACCGGCCGGCCAGACTCATGTGCTGACCAGCGAAGACCTGTCGAGCTTTTTCGACGGCCTCGTGCCGTTTGCGCTGGAGCGTGGCGACGTCGCCGGCGGCGTGATCTCGGTGGTCAAGGACGGCAAGGTGATCTTCGCGCGCGGCTACGGCTATGCGGATCTGAAGACGCGCCAGGCGCCGTCGCCCGAGACCACGCTGTTCCGCACCGGCTCCACTTCCAAGTTGTTCACCTGGACCGCGGTGATGCAACTGGTGGAGCAGGGCAAGCTCAATCTCGACGCCGACATCAATCAGTACCTGGACTTCACCATACCGCCGCGTGATGGCAAGCCGATCACGCTGCGCAACATCATGACCCACACGCCGGGTTTCGAGGACACCGCACGCGACCTGCTGCCGGCCTCCACCGATACCGTGAACCTGGAGAAGTACCTGAAGTCGCATCTCCCGGCGCGCATCTATGCACCGGGCACGATCGTGGCGTATTCCAACTATGGCTGCGGCCTGGCTGGCTATATCGTGCAGCGCATCTCCGGCGAGCGCTTCGAAGACTACGTGCAGAAGCACATCTTCGATCCGCTGCAGATGTCGCACTCGAGCTTTGAGCAACCGCTGCCTGTGCGCCTGGCGTCGCTGTTGTCCAAGGGCTACAAGAGCGCCTCCGACGGCAAGCCGCATGCGTTTGAGCCGGTCGATCCGTCGCCGGCCGGTGCGCTGAGCAGCTCGGCCACGGACATGGCGAACTTCATGATTGCCCAGCTGCAGCAGGGTCGCTTCGGCGACACGCGCATCCTGCAGCAGGCCACCGCCGAACTGATGCACAGCCAGCAGCACACCGCGGCGCCGGGACTGAGCGGCTTCGACCTGGGTTTCTACCAGGAAGACAGCCACGGCCAGCGCATCATCGGCCATGCGGGCGACACCGAGGTGTTCCATAGCGACCTGCACGTGATGCTGGACGCGAATGTCGGCGTGTTCATGTCCTTCAACAGCGCCGGCAATGAGGGTGGCGCGCATGTGATCCGCAAGGCGGTGTTCCGGTCCTTCCTGGATCGCTACTTCCCGTACAAGGCGCCGGAGGAAGCGACCCTGGCCACTGCCAAGGCCGATGCCGCGCGCGTGTCCGGCTGGTACGAGTCGAGCCGTCGCAACGATAGCGCGCTCAAGCCGCTGTACCTGTTCGGCCATGCCAGCGTGGCCGCGCAGCCGGACGGCACCATCGTGGTATCGGTGTGGAACAACTACGCCGGCAAGCCGCTGTACTGGCGCGAGGTGGGTCCGTCGACGTGGCGCCAGGTCAACGGCGATGCACATATCAAATTCGTCGACGATGCCGATGGCGACATCGCCTACTGGGCGACCGACGTCGAGGTGCCGGTGTTCGTGTTCCAGCGCGTCTCTGGTGCGCGTTCGATGGGCGCGGTGAGTCTGTGGGCCGGGCTGTCGTTCGGGCTGCTGATCATCGCGCTGCTGAGCTGGGGCGTGGGCGCCTGGGTGCGTCGCCACTATCGTCGCCCGCTCGCACTGGATGCCTCGCAGCTCCGTTCGCGCCTGTGGTCGCGGCTCGGCGTACTGGCCTTGTTCGTGGTGTTGGCAGGCTGGATGGGCCTGCTGGTGGTCTCCTCGATCAGTGACGACATGTTGCTGCAGGGCACGATGACGCCGTGGCTTTACGTCCTCTACGTGCTCGGCGTGCTGGGCCTGATCGGTGCGCTGGCCGTGGTGGCGCATAGCGTGCGCTGCTGGATGGCGCCGCGTCGCGGGCGCTGGGTGCTGGCCGGCGAAACCTTGCTGGCGCTGGCGGCGATCTATTTGGTGTGGCTGATCCTGACCTTTGGACTGGTCAGCTTCAACGTCCACTACTGAGTTATCCGCGCGGCGGCGTCGGACCGTCGCCGCGCTCTCCATCCGAGGAAACAGACATGAATATCCATGTTGACGGGCGATTGCGCCTCAAGGCAACGCGCAAGAGCTGGGCAATCCATACGCCGTTCCACATCACTGGCTACACCTTCACCGCGTTCGACGCGCTGATCGTCGAGCTGACCGACGCGCAGGGTTTGACTGGCCGCGGCGAAGCGCAAGGCGTCTACTATCACCACGACACGCCCGATTCGATGCTGGTGCAGATCGAGGCATTGCGTGCGCATATCGAGGCAGGCATCACGCGCGAGGCCTTGCAGCAGCTGTTGCCGGCTGGCGGCGCACGCAATGTGCTCGATTGCGCCTTGTGGGATCTGCAAGCCAAGCGCGCCGGCAAGCCTGTGTGGGAGCTGGCAGGCCTGCCAGCATCGAAGCCCTTGCTGACCACCTACACGGTGGGTGCGGATGAGCCGGAGGTGATGGCCGAGCGTGCAAGCAGCTATGCGACGGCTCGCGCGATCAAGCTCAAACTCACCGACGATGAGCGCAACGACGAGCGCGTGCTCGCCGTGCGCCGTGCGCGCCCGGATGTATGGCTGATGGTCGATGCCAACCAGGGGTTCACCCGTGAGTCGTTCGCGCGACTGTTGCCGACCCTGGTCGACGCCCGCGTGGACGTGGTGGAGCAGCCGTTTCCCGTCGGCAGCGAAGCCTGGCTGGATGGGCTGGAGCGACCGATCCGCATCGCCGCGGACGAAAGCGTGCAGGATCGCAGCGACCTGGCCAAGATGGTCGGCCGCGTCGATGTCATCAACATCAAGCTGGACAAATGCGGCGGACTCACCGAGGCCCTGGCCATTGCCGCCGAAGCACGCAAGCTCGGCTTCGACCTGATGGTGGGAAATATGGGCGGCTCCTCGCTGGCGATGGCGCCTTCCTTCGTGGTGGGCCAGCTGTGCGATGTGGTGGATCTGGACGGTCCGATCAGCCTGGTGGCCGATTACCAGCCGTCGGTGGTGTACGAGCATGGCACTATCTGGTGTCCCGGCTCGCTCTGGGGTGGCCCGGTCCCGGCCGCGAGCGAGTGACCATGCGCCACCAGCGAGGATGCCCATCCGCATGATTTCCGCAACGAGCCCGGCAACGGAGAAAAGCTGGTTCGGCCATCCACGTGGCCTGACCATCCTGTTCCTGACCGAAATGTGGGAGATGTTCTCCTTCTTCGGCATGCGGGCGATCTTGGTCTACTACATGACCAAGCACCTGGACATGGATCAGGAATACGCCTCGGTGGTGTACGGCGTGTATGCCGCCTTCGTGTACTTCACGCCGATCTTCGGCGGCATGCTGGCCGATCGCTGGCTCGGCAAGGGGCGCGCGGTGGTGATCGGCGGCTCGATGATGGCGCTGGGGCATTTCATGATGTCGTCCGAGGCGCTGTTTTATCCGGCCTTGTGCATGATCGCGCTGGGCAATGGGCTGTTCCTGCCCAGTCTCGCCAGCCAGATCGAAGGGCTGTACCGCGACGGCGACGAGCGCAGCAAGAGTGCGTACAACATCTACTACGTCGGGATTAACCTGGGCGGCTTCCTGGCGCCGCTGGTGTGCGGCACGTTGGGCGAGGCGTATGGCTGGCACTGGGGATTTGGCGCGGCAGGCGTCGGCATGCTGCTTTCGCTGGTGATCTATCTGGCCGGGCGTCGTTACCTGCCTGCAGAGCCGGCGCTGGGTGCAGCGACGCGCGAGGTACGCCCGCCGATGGATCGCGCGGCGCGCGAACGCTTTGGCCTGCTGATCGGCATTGCCGCGATCGTGGTGATTTTCCGCGGGGCGTATGAGCAGAACGGCAATACGATTGCGCTCTGGGCCGATACCGGCATCGATCGCGTGTTG
>Ga0209672_100980_pt1 | contig 12610 bp, 12 predicted proteins | sample AraplaCol_mMS_r2_FD_184273 | JGI IMG/M metagenome (GOLD analysis project Ga0209672, IMG submission 184273) | Arabidopsis root microbial communities from North Carolina, USA - plate scrape CL_Col_mMS_r2 (SPAdes) (version 2) | ecosystem: Host-associated > Plants > Roots > Endosphere | place: USA...
AATTTGAACCTGACGGAGGTCGCCAATGTGCTGTTCGCGTCCCAATCGGGCGTCTCGAAGCAGATCAAGGACCTCGAGGACGAGCTCGGCGTGGATATCTTCGTGCGCCGCGGCAAACGCCTCACCGGCCTGACTGAGCCCGGCAAGGCAGTGCACCGCCTCATCGAGCGAATGCTGCTCGATGCCGAGAACCTGCGCCGCGTGGCGCGCCAGTATGCGGACGAGGACACGGGCCATCTCGTCGTTGCCACGACGCATACGCAGGCGCGCTATGCGTTGCCGCCGGTCATTCGTCAGTTCAAGGAAGCGTTTCCGAAGGTGCATCTCGCGTTGCGCCAGGGCAGCCCGCGTCAGATCGGGCAAATGCTCGTCGATGGCGAGGCCGATATCGCGATTGCAACGGAAGGCCTCGACAGCTATGCCGACATCCTCACGTTCCCGTGCTACAGCTGGCATCACGTGGTCGTGGTGCCGAAAGGCCACCCGCTCGCCGAGCGCACCAACGTCACGCTCGAGGACGTCGCCGATTTCCCGATCATCACCTATGAGCGCGATATTACGGGCCGCTCGCATATCGACGAAGCGTTCGAAAAAACGGGTCAACTGCCGGATGTCGTGCTGACAGCCATCGATGCGGACGTGATCAAGACCTACGTCGAACTCGGCATGGGTGTCGGTATCGTGGCGGCGATGGCATACGATCCCAAGCGCGACGCCGGGCTCGTGGCCCTCGATTCACAGCATCTGTTCGCGGCGAGCACGACGCGCGTCGGTGTGCGCAAGGGCGCCATTTTGCGGGCGTACGCCTATCGTCTCATCGAAATGTTCGCCCCCGAGCTCGCCGGCGCGGATATCACGGGCAAGCTGCGGGAGGCGGCCTGAGCCGCAATCCATAACGCTGGGCACGCAGCCGGCCGGCCGATTCGGGCAGGGGCGCGCGACGCGCCCGCAACATGCTCCGCGAGCGGCGTGCGCGCGTATAGAATGGCGGCCATGAATATGACCGCTACTTCCGCCTCTTCCTTGCCGTTGCCGCGCATCGCCGTGCTTGCGACAGGCGGCACGATTGCCGGTGCCGCTCCCGACGCGGCGCAAACGGCCGGTTACCAGGCCGGCGTCGTCGGCGTCGACACGCTGTTGGCCGCCGTGCCGGCGCTGGCCGGCGTGGCAGCCATCCAGGCCGAACAAGTGGCCAGCATCGATAGCAAAGACCTCGATTTCACACTATGGACGGCGCTGCTCGCGCGCATCCACGCGCTTGCCGCATGCGACGATATCGACGGCATCGTCATTACGCACGGCACTGATACGCTCGAAGAAACGGCTTATTTGCTGCATCTGACCGTCAAGACGGCCAAGCCCGTCGTGCTCACGGCTGCGATGCGGCCGTCCTCGTCGCTTTCCGCGGACGGGCCGCTGAATCTGCTTGGCGCGGTGACGGTCGCGGCATCGCGTGCCGCCCACGGTCAAGGCGTGCTCGTCGCGTTCAACAACCGGATTCACAGCGCGCGCGATGTCGTCAAGACAAGCACGTACGCTGTCGATGCGTTCCAATCACATGAAATCGGCGTGCTCGGTTGGGTACAGGACGGGCGCGTCGACTTTCAGCGCAGCGTCGTGCGCCCGCATACCGCCGCGACGCCGTTCGACGCGGCAAACGGATGGCCCGCCGTCGAAATCGTCGCGAGCTACGCGGGCGCCTCGCGCACGGGCGTGGACGCGTTGGTCGGTGCCGGCGTGCGCGGCATCGTCGTGGCCGGTACCGGCAATGGCTCGATCCACGCCACGCTGCAATCCGCGCTCGCGCAAGCTGCGGGGCAGGGGATCGCGGTGGTACGCGCGTCGCGCGTCGGCTCGGGGCATGTCATGCACAACGGCGCGGCGCCCGACGATGCGCTGGGCTTCGTCAGCGCCGGCTCGCTCAACCCGTACAAGGCGCGCGTGCTCCTGATGCTTGCGTTGGCAGCGGGCATGAAGGAGCGTACGGTACTGCAGCTCGCATTCGACACGTACTGAATGGATGCGCGCAACGACGGTTGCGCCGCGCGCACGGTGTCTCACCGTACGCTTGAAATCCGACAGGCGGACACCCGACGACATCGTCTGACCGACCAAGGCTTCCCCGACGTCGGCGGGTGCCGCTGACGGACCCCGCTCGCCGCTCTCAGCCCGAAAGCGGCGTTTTGCCCGCCGCGGCGCGCGTTCGCCGGCCCTGCAGGGCACGACGAACGCAAACACCGGGCGAAGCGCCCCACAAGCCGGCCGCCCCCCGCTCGCGAGGTGCGGCCGATGTCTCCTTCATGTCGCGATTTTTCGCAGCGTCGGTCGTCCGTCCGCAATCAAGCCGCGAGCGCGGTGCCGTCCTCGCCCTGGGCAATTTCGAATCCGGCCATGATTTCGAGCGCGCGCAACATCGCTGAGTGATCCCAGGCGTTGCCGCCGTGCGCCGCACAAACGCTGAACAGCTGTTGGGCGCTGGCGGTATGCGGCAGCGAGATGCCGAGCTTGCGCGCGCCATCGAGCGCCAGGTTCAGGTCCTTGCGATGCAGCTCGATGCGAAAGCCGGGCTTGAACGTGCGCTTCGTCATCCGTTCGCCGTGCACTTCGAGGATGCGCGAGGAGGCGAAGCCGCCCATGAGCGCGCGGCGCACGCGTTCGGGATCGGCGCCCGAGCGTGCGGCGAACAGCAGCGCTTCGGCAACCGCCTCGATGTTGAGCGCGACGATGATCTGGTTGGCGACCTTGCAAGTCTGCCCGGCGCCGTTGTCGCCGATGAGCGAGATGTTCTTGCCCATCAGCTCGAAAAGCGGCTTGGCACGCTCGAACGCGGCGTTGGGGCCGCCGACCATGATCGTCAGCGTGGCGTCCCGGGCGCCGACTTCGCCGCCCGAGACGGGCGCGTCGAGATAATCGCAGCCCAGTGCGTTGATGCGCTTGGCGAACGCTTGCGTGTCGAGCGGCGAAATGGAGCTCATGTCGATCACGAGCTTGCCGGAGGTGAGGCCCGCGGCGACGCCGTCATTAGCGAACAGCACATTCTCGACGTCGGGGGTGTCCGGCACCATGGAGATGATGATCTCCGATGCGCGCGCGACGGCGGTGGAGTCTTCGGCCACAGTCGTTTTTTCACGCAGATCGTCGGGGACCGGGTATTTGCCGTTGACGACGAGCGTGTGGCCGCCCTTGAGCAGGTTGCGCGCCATGTGGGCGCCCATGATGCCGAGTCCGATGAAACCGATCTTTGCCATTTCCGTAATTCCGTTGATCTAAGGTTGCGGGGCGGGTGGGAGTGAGCCGTCAGGCGTCAGGCGGCGCGCTCGGGCGTTGCGTGTTCGAGCCAGCCGAGTCCCGCCTGCGTCGTCGTGCGCGGTTTGTACTCGCAGCCGATGTAGCCGTCGTAGCCGAGCTTGTCGAGCCACGCGAACAGGAACGGGTAGTTGATCTCCCCGGTCCCCGGTTCGTGCCGGCCCGGGTTATCGGCGAGCTGGATATGCGCGATACGAGGCAAGTTGCGTTCGATCGTGGCCGCGAGCTCGCCCTCCATCCGCTGCATGTGATAGATGTCGTATTGCAGGTAGAGGTTGTCGGAGTCGACCGCAGCGATGACATCGAGCGCCTCTTTCGAGCGGTTCAGCGCAAACCCGGGGATATCGAAGGCATTGCACGGCTCCACGAGCAGCCGGATGCCTTCGCGCTTGAGCTCGGTTGCCGCGAATCGCAGGTTCTCGACGATGGTGTCGAAGGCGAGTCGAGCGTCCACTTGCTGCGGCCGGATACCGACGAGGCAATTCAGTTGCGATACCCCAAGCGTCTTGGCATATTCGATCGCGCGCCCGACACCGTCCCGGAATTCGGAAACGCGATCGGGCAGGCAGGCGATGCCGCGCTCGCCCGCATCCCAGTTGCCGGCCGGCAAGTTGTGCAGGACGAGACGCAGACGATTGGCGGCGAGCCGTTCGGCAAGTTCCGCGGCCGGATACGGATACGGGAACAGGAATTCGACGGCGGTAAAGCCCGCCTCGGCGGCTGCGGCGAAGCGCTCGAGAAACGGCACTTCGTTGAACAGCATGGTCAGATTGGCTGCGAATTTCGGCATGATGAAGTAACTCGTTGGTCGGTCAGTCCAATAAGGGGAAAAGCGTCATTCGAACGCGGCGATGGCTGTCGGCGCGTCTTCGAGCGATTCGGCGAGCGGCTCGAACTCGTTGACGGCGTCGATCTCAGCGCCCATGGCGATGTTCGTCACCCGTTCGAGAATCACTTCCACGACAACCGGCACCTTGAACTCCGAGAGCATGGCCTGGGCTTTTTTCAGCGCGGGCTCGATGTCCTCGGGTTTGAATACGCGCAGTGCCTTGCAGCCGAGACCTTCAGCCACGGCGACGTGATCGACGCCATAGCCGTTGAGCTCCGGAGCATTGATGTTCTCGAAGGCGAGCTGCACGCAGTAGTCCATGTCGAAGGCGCGCTGTGCCTGGCGGATCAGCCCGAGATACGAGTTATTGACGACCACGTGCACATAGGGCAGGTTGAACTGCGCGCCGACGGCGAGCTCCTCGATCATGAACTGGAAGTCGTAGTCGCCCGAGAGCGCGACGATCGGACGCTGCGGGTCCGCGGCGCGCACGCCGAGCGCAGCGGGAATCGTCCAGCCGAGCGGGCCCGCCTGACCGCAGTTGATCCAGTTACGGGCCTGGTAGACATGGAGAAACTGCGCCGCGGCGATCTGCGAGAGACCGATCGTGCTGACGTAGCAGGTGTCGCGACCGAACGCCTTGTTCATTTCCTCGTAGACCCGCTGCGGCTTGATGGGCACGTTATCGAAATGCGTCTTGCGATGGAGCGTGCGCTTGCGTTCGCGGCACGCCTCGGCCCATTCGGTGCGGTCCTTCAGACGCCCTTCGGCACGCCACTCGCGCGCCACTTCCACGAAGAGTTCGAGCGCGGCCTTGGCGTCCGAGACGATGCCGAGATCAGGTCCGAACACGCGCCCGATCTGCGTGGGCTCGATATCCACGTGCACGAACTTGCGGCCCTTCGTATAGACCTCCACGCTGCCGGTATGCCGATTGGCCCAGCGATTGCCGATGCCGAGCACGAAATCGGAAGCGAGCATCGTCGCATTGCCATAGCGGTGCGACGTTTGCAGGCCGGCCATGCCGGCCATGAGCGGATGGTCGTCGGCAATCGCGCCCCACGACATCAGCGTCGGAATGACAGGCACACCGAGCGTTTCGGCGAATTCGACGAGCAGTGCCTCGGCCGCTGCGTTGATGACGCCGCCGCCCGAGACGATGAGCGGGCGCTCGGCATCATTGAGCATGGCGAGCGCGGCTTCGATCTGAGCGCGCGTGGCACGCGGCTTGTAGACCGGCAGCGGCTCGTAGGTCGCGATGTCGAATTCGATTTCGGCGAGTTGCACGTCGATCGGCAAATCGACGAGCACGGGGCCCGGGCGGCCGGAGCGCATCAGATGAAAGGCCTGCTGAAACACGCGCGGCACGAGCGCCGGCTCGCGAACGGTCACGGCCCACTTCGTGACGGGCTTGGCGATCGATTCGATATCGACGGCCTGGAAATCTTCCTTGTAAAGCCGCGCCCGCGGTGCCTGGCCCGTGATGGCGAGAATGGGGATCGAATCGGCCGAGGCGGAGTAGAGCCCCGTGATCATGTCCGTGCCGGCGGGCCCGGATGTGCCGATGCACACGCCGATGTTGCCGGGCGCGGCACGCGTGTAGCCTTCGGCCATATGCGAGGCGCCCTCCACGTGACGGGCCAGTACATGGCTGATGCCGCCGGCTTTCTTCATTGCCGAATAAAGCGGATTGATCGCCGCGCCCGGTACGCCGAAGGCGGTATCGATGCCTTCTTTCTCCAGCACGAGCACGGCTGCATCGACGGCTCTCATTTTCGGCATGACTGTCTCCTGGTTCCTGTTCCTGATAGTTGAGTACTTCGTTGTGTCCACTGTAAGAGGCCGAGAAAGGTTTGATAAGATCGCTTCGTGTCGATTGATCCGATACAAAAAGTATTGAATCAAGATGGCGAGACCTGCTGACCGCCAAGTCGGGCGCGCCGCGACAGTGAGACAGGGACAGGAGACCGAAGATGGACCGCTTCAAGCAAATCGAGACGTTCGTGCGCGTGGCCGACGCGGGGAGCCTTGCTGCGGCGGCGCTCGAAGAGGGTGTATCGCCGGTCATACTGGGACGCCGCATCGATGCGCTCGAAAAACGGCTCGGCGTGAAGCTGATGTACCGTTCAACACGCCGGCTCGTGGTCAGCGAGGAGGGCGCTTCGTTCCTCGAACGCTGCCGGGGCCTTCTCTTGGAATGGGATCAGGCCGAAAACGAGCTGGCCGCCGGCCTGCGCGCCGTCAGCGGCCATCTGATCGTCTCGGCGCCGGCCGCCTTCGGGCGCAAGCACGTCGCGCCGCTCGCGCCGGCGTTCGTCGCGGACAAACCCGATCTCAAGGTCTCGTTCAATTTGACCGACCGTGTCGTCGATCTCGTGCGTGAAGGTTACGATCTGTCGATCCGTATCGGCGGGGCGGTCGATCCGTCTTTCGTGGCCGTCAAGCTCGCCTCGAATCGCCGGGTGGTCTGCGGTACACCGGCTTATTTCGCGAAGCACGGCCGACCGAAAACGCTCGACGATCTGCTCCACCACAACTGCCTCGCGTTCAACCTGCAAGGCGGGCAGAACCGCGGTTGGAACTTTCGGCGCAACGGCAAGCTGGTGACGATGCGCGTCACCGGTACGCTCGATTGCAACGACGGGGAACTGTTGCACCGTTGGGCACGCGAGGGCCTCGGCCTCGGCTGGCGCTCGACCTGGGAGATCGCCGAAGATCTCGAACGCGGCGAGCTCGAAACCGTGCTCGACGAGTACGCGCTGCCCGAGTACGACATCCTGGCGGTCTATCCGCAGCAGCGATATGTGCCGGCGAAGGTGCGGTACTTCATCGATTACCTGAAGGCGGTCTATGCGCGGCCGGGCTACTGGATGGGCGGGGCGGGGTGACCCGCGGGCGCCAACTCGTTGAAAAGTCACGACAATCGCGGTCCAAAAGGCCGATGCAATTGCGTCTTTCGCTCAGTTGGGTTACACTCTCCGGCTTCTCACTTGCCGCACCGGTTGGTTTTTACCATCGACGCCCGGGTGGCTTTAATCCACAAGGAGTGTGTATGCGTCATTACGAAATCGTCTTCGTCGTGCACCCCGATCAAAGCGAGCAGGTGCCCGCGATGATCGAGCGGTACAAGTCCACGATCACGGCGCGCAGCGGTCAAATCCACCGCATCGAAGACTGGGGCCGTCGCCAACTGGCCTACATGATCGAGAAACTCGCGAAGGCTCACTACGTCTGCATGAACATCGAATGCGATCAGGCAACGCTCGAAGAGCTCGAGCACGCGTTCAAGTTCAACGACGCCGTGCTGCGTCACCTCATCGTCAAGATGAAGAAGGCCGAAACCGGCCCGTCGCCGATGATGAAGGAAGTGCAGCGCGAAGAAGCCAAGAAGGCGGCCGCCTCGTCGCAGCCGTCCGAAGCGCAGGCTTAACGAGATTCACGTTAGAAGCCGCCAAGGTTTGTCAGGTTCTTTGCCGCTTTCGTGAACAGGCTGCAGCTCACGGCCAGTGTGATCGAGCGCGAGCCGCTGCGCTATACGCCGGCTGGTGTGCCGATCGCAAGCTGCACGTTGCAGCACCGTGCGGAAGTCGTCGAAGCCGGTATCGCCCGGCAAGTTGAATTGACGATGCCCGCGGTCGCCGCGGGCGCTGCGAGCGGGAAGCTCGAAAGCTGTGAAATGGGCGTTGAAGCGCTCTTCACGGGCTTTCTGGCCAAAAAGAGCCGTAACGCGAGAACCTTGGTGTTTCACATCACAGAATTGCAGGACATTGGAAAGGACTGAACATGCCCCGCCCTACTGGTAAGAAATTCGACAAGCGCCGTCAGCAACAAAACCCGCTTTTCAAGCGCAAGAAGTTCTGCCGCTTCACGGCTGCCGGCGTCGAGTACATCGACTACAAGGACATTGAAACGCTGAAGGACTTCATCGGCGAAAACGGCAAGATCACGCCGGCTCGTCTGACGGGTACGAAGGCCCACTATCAACGCCAGCTCGATACGGCAATCAAGCGCGCGCGCTTTCTCGCGCTGCTGCCGTACACGGATCTGCACAAGGCCTAAGCGGACGACGGTACAAGGAGAATTCGAATGCAAATCATTCTTTTGGAAAAAGTCGTCAACGTGGGCAACCTCGGCGACATCGTCAAGGTGAAGGACGGCTACGCCCGCAACTTCCTGATCCCGCAGAAATTGGCTCGCCGCGCGACGAAAGACGCAATCGCCGAGTTCGAAGTGCGTCGCGCCGAACTCGAGAAGATCGCTGCCGAGAAGCTCGTCGCCGCGCAGGCGCAGGGTGAAAAGATGTCGGGCCTGACGGTCCAGATCGCACAGAAGGCCGGTGTCGACGGCCGCCTGTTCGGCTCGGTCACGAACGCGGACATCGCCGCAACGCTGACGAAGCAAGGCTTTGCTGTCGAGAAGTCGCAAGTGCGCATGCCGACCGGCCCGCTGAAGATGGTGGGCGATCACCCGGTGCAGGTTTCGCTGCATACGGACGTTCTCGTCGACGTCAACGTCTCGGTGCTCGGCGAGCACGCCTGACGCACGCTGAACGCCGCGAGCCGCACGCATTGCGGCGCAAAGCGTTTCGAGGGCAGGAGCCGTTTTTCGGCTGCTGCCCTTTTTCGTTTCTGTGGCGGACGGCGCGCCATTTCGCGATAATTCCTCCCCATGAACGCACCGTCCAAAGACCCCCAGCTCGAGTCGCTCAAAGTCCCGCCGCATTCGATTGAGGCCGAGCAGTCCGTATTGGGCGGGTTGCTGCTCGATAACGCTGCGTGGGACCGCATCGCGGATTTCCTTTCGCAGAGCGATTTTTACCGCTACGACCACCGCCTCATCTACGAGCATATCGGCCGGCTCATCGCATCGACACGCCCGGCTGACGTCGTGACCGTTTACGAAGCGCTGACGAGTGCGGGCAAGGCGGACGAGGTCGGCGGTCTCGCCTATCTGAACGCACTGGCGCAAAACACGCCCAGCGCGGCGAACATTCGCCGTTATGCGGAGATCGTGCGCGATCGCGCGGTGCTGCGCCGGCTCGTCTCCGTGGCGGATGAAATTTCGGCGGACGCCTTCAATCCGCAGGGCAAGGAAGTTCGGCAACTGCTCGATGAAGCCGAATCAAAGGTTTTCTCGATTGCGGAAGATGGGGCGCGCGGCACGCAGGGTTTTCTGGAGATCGGCCCGCTGCTCACGCAGGTCGTCGAGCGCATCGATACGCTTTACCACACGGCCAACCCAAGCGACGTAACAGGCACACCCACGGGCTTCGTCGATCTCGATCGCATGACGTCGGGCATGCATGGCGGCGAGCTGATCATCGTCGCGGGCCGACCGTCGATGGGTAAGACCGCGCTGTCGATGAACATCGGCGAATACGTGGCGGTGGAGTACGGTTTGCCCGTCGCGGTCTTTTCGATGGAGATGCCGGGCACGCAGCTCGTCATGCGTATGCTCGGTTCGGTCGGGCGACTCGATCAGCATCGCATGCGCACGGGGCGCCTTACCGACGAAGACTGGCCCAAGCTCACGCATGCCGTGCAAAAAATGAGCGAGGCGCAACTATTCATCGATGAAACAGGCGGCCTCAACCCCATGGAGCTGCGTTCGCGCGCGCGGCGGCTCGCTCGCCAATGCGGCAAGCTCGGGCTCATCATCGTCGATTATCTGCAGCTGATGACGGGCAGCTCGCCCGGTGAAAACCGAGCGACCGAAATCTCCGAAATATCGCGCTCGCTCAAGAGTCTGGCCAAGGAGCTCGACGTCCCGGTGATCGCGTTGTCGCAGCTCAACCGCAGTCTTGAACAGCGGCCGAACAAGCGGCCCGTGATGTCCGATCTGCGCGAATCAGGCGCCATCGAACAGGACGCGGATGTGATTCTGTTCATTTATCGCGACGAAGTTTACAACCCCGACAGCCCCGACAAGGGCACGGCCGAAGTCATCATCGGCAAGCAACGTAACGGCCCGATCGGGCCCGTCAGGCTCACGTTCCTGGGCCAATACACGAAGTTCGACAACTTCGCCGGCGCGCAGACCTTCCACGGAAGCGAGTGAGCGCCGCCCAGTGCGCCTCGAAAGCGAAGGATTGCCCGGCAGAAGCGTTTGCAAACATTGGGGGAAGCGGCGCTACCCGGTACAATGTTGCGATTTTGTGTCAGTCACAGACGTCTCTCTTTCGGGATAGCCATGTTCGGTCGTTTCATGCCCACCGAGGGCAAATTCTTTGAAATCTTCAATGAGCACGCGAAGTGCATCGTTGCTGCGAGCGAAGAGCTCGAACGCCTGATCGACAACCTCGGCGAAGCCGAAGTGCATAAGCAGCGCGTGCAGGTCAACGAAAAAGCCGCGGACAAGCTCACGCACGAAACCATCGACCTGCTGCACAAGACGTTCATCACGCCGCTCGATCGCGACGAAATCCATAAGCTGATCACGACGATGGACGACATCCTCGATCTCATGGAGGACGTAGCCACGGCCATCTCGCTCTACGACGTGCAGTCGCTCAGTGCCGAAGCGCGCCAGCTCGCGCATATCTGCACGGGTACGGCCAAGCACGTGCAGCAGGCTGTCAACATGCTTTCGGATATGAGTCAGGCGCGCGCCATCCTGACCGCCTGCGAAGAAATCGATCGTCTCGAATCGGAAGCCGACAGGGTGCTGCGCTCGGCCATGTCGAAGCTCTTTCGCGAGGAGGACGACGTCAAGACGCTGATCAAGGTGAAGGCGGTCTACGAACTGCTCGAAGCGGTCACCGACAAGTGCGAGGATGTCGCGAACATCATCGAAGGCATCGTGCTGGAAAACGCCTGAACGAGCCACCGGACCGAACCGATGCATTCGATACAGATTGCGATTTGGGTGCTTGCGACGCTGATCGCCGTGGCACTCGTTTTCGATTTCATGAATGGCTTTCACGACGCGGCGAACTCGATCGCCACGGTCGTCTCGACCGGCGTGCTCAAGCCTCAACAGGCCGTGGCGTTCGCCGCGGCCTGCAATGTCATCGCCTATTTCATCTTCCACCTGAAGGTCGCGCAGACAGTCGGTAAAGGAACGATCGATCCGCGGATCGTCGACCATTACGTCGTCTTCGGGGCCCTCGTCGGCGCCATTATCTGGAACATCCTGACCTGGCGCTTCGGTATTCCTTCGAGTTCGTCGCACGCGTTGATCGGCGGTCTCGTCGGCGCCGCGCTGGCGAAATCGGGATGGTGGGCGCTCAATATCAACGGGCTCGTCAAGACGGTTGCGTTTATTTTTATTTCGCCGCTGCTCGGTTTCGTGCTCGGCTCGTTTTTCATGCTCACCGTTTCGTGGCTTTACTTCCGCACGCCGCCAAGCAAGGTGGACCGCCGTTTCCGGCGTCTGCAATTCATTTCGGCGGGGCTCTATAGCCTGGGTCACGGCGGCAATGACGCACAGAAAACGATCGGCATCATCTGGATGCTGCTGATCGCCACGGGTTTTGCCTCGGCCACGGCCGATGCGCCGCCCGTTTGGGTCATCGGCCTGTGCTATCTGTCGATGGGGCTCGGCACGCTCTTCGGCGGCTGGCGGATCGTGCGCACCATGGGGCAGAAAATCACGAAGCTCAAGCCTGTCGGCGGCTTCTGTGCGGAAGCGGGCGGCGCGATCACGCTGTTCACGGCCTCAGCGCTCGGCGTACCCGTTTCCACGACGCACACGATCACTGGCGCGATTGTCGGTGTGGGGGCAACGCAAAAGCTCTCGGCCGTGCGCTGGGGCGTGGCCGGCAATATCGTATGGGCGTGGGTGTTGACGATTCCGGCTTCGGCGGTTTTGGCCGCGGCCGCCTGGTGGGTCGGACAGCGTTTGCTCTAGGCCGCCGTAGCGGGCCTTATTTGCTGGTCGCGAAACGGGCGATCGGGTCGTCGAGGGTTGACGTCGCGTCGGCCGTGCCCGTCGTCGCTGCGCTCGTATCCGCCCAGGGATCATCGCGCTCCGAAAGCGGCTTGTAGTGCTGCATTCGCGCGAGCGCTTGAGCCGGCGTCTCCGCCTCGTCCGTCGGCGGGGCCTCGGCTCGCGCGGTGGGTACCGGCGCCGTCGGTTGCCGGGGCGCGGCCAGGTGGGGCCATACGCCGGATTCCGTCGAAGCGTTTTGCCCAGTAAGGGTTCGTCAGATAGTCGAGCCGCACGGTACCGCCCGTGGAGGGCGCATTCACGAAACGCAGCTTGCCGATATAGATGCCCACGTGCGAGTGGGGCCTGCCTGACGTATTGAAAAAAACCAGATCGCCGGGCGCGATTTCATCAGGGTCGATCGCCCGGCCGCGCTCGCTCATCGCGGCAGTCGTACGGGGCAGCTTGATGTTCGCAGCGCGGCCGAACACATATTGCACGAGTCCGCTGCAGTCAAAGCCGCTCGCCGGCGTATTGCCGGCCCAACGATAGGGAACGCCGACGAGGCTCATCGCCTGGACCGAGATCTCCTCGCGACCGATCGAATGA
>Ga0209672_100985_pt1 | contig 12501 bp, 11 predicted proteins | sample AraplaCol_mMS_r2_FD_184273 | JGI IMG/M metagenome (GOLD analysis project Ga0209672, IMG submission 184273) | Arabidopsis root microbial communities from North Carolina, USA - plate scrape CL_Col_mMS_r2 (SPAdes) (version 2) | ecosystem: Host-associated > Plants > Roots > Endosphere | place: USA...
ATTCCCCTCGCGCTGCAAAAGCTCGCCGAGAGTGGCCAGTTCGACGCACTGATCGCACTGGGCGCCGTCATTCGCGGCGAAACGTACCATTTCGAACTCGTTTCGAACGAAAGCGGAGCCGGCATCACGCGCATTGCGCTCGACTTCGGCATTCCCGTCGCCAACGCGGTCCTCACTACGGATAGCGACGACCAGGCCGTGGCCCGCATGACCGAAAAGGGTCGCGACGCGGCACGCGTGGCCATCGAGATGGCGAATTTGTCGGTCGCGCTCGAGCAGCTGAGCGGCGACGACGAGGACGAAGACGAGGAAGAAGAGGACGAGGCATGAAGAGCGCTCGACGCCGCTCCCGTGAATTGGCCACGCAGGGGTTGTATCAGTGGCTGCTGTCGGGTGCTGCCGGCGGTGAAATCGATGCCCAGTTGCGCGGCGCGCAGGGGTTCGACAAGGCAGACAAGGAGCATCTGGACGCGCTGCTGCACGGCGTGATCCGGGATGCAGCCGCTTTGTCGGCCGACCTCGCGCCGTGTCTCGATCGGCCGATCGAGCAGCTTTCGCCTGTGGAACGGGCCGTGCTGCTCGTCGCCGCCTACGAGTTCAAGTGCCATCCCGATATCCCGTATCGTGTCGTCATCAACGAGGCTGTCGAGCTCGCCAAGACGTTCGGCGGCGCGGACGGCTACAAGTACGTCAACGGCGTCCTCGACAAGCTGGCGCTCACGCTACGCCCCGGCGAGGCACAGGCAAGTCGCGGCAGCCATTGATCGGCCCGCGCCGGTATCGCCAACGGCAGTTCGCGCGCCGCGACGGGCTGCCCGCCCCCTCCACTCGAATCGAACGCGCATCAGCATGACCGTTGCCACCGAACCGCTCGTCAAGCTCGCCTCGCGAGTCGACGCGATCGCCCCGTTTTACGTCATGGAACTGGCCAAGCAAGCGGCGCAGCTCGAACGCGCGGGGCGCGACATCATCCACATGGGCATCGGCGAACCGGACTTCACGGCGCCGGAGCCTGTCATCGAGGCCGCCGCCGAGGCATTGCGGCGCGGCGTCACGAAGTACACGGGCGCGCTCGGCATCGCCGCGTTGCGCGAAGCGATTTCCGCTTACTATGCGAGCGTCTATGGGGTTGCCGTCGATCCCGGCCGCATCATTCTGACGGCCGGCGCCTCGGCAGCTTTGCTGCTCGCCTGTGCGGCGCTCGTCGATCGCGACGATGAAGTGCTCATGCCGGATCCGTCGTATCCGTGCAACCGGCATTTCGTCTCGGCGACCGAAGGCAAGCCGGTGCTCGTGCCGAGCGGCCCCGAAGCCCGTTTTCAATTGACCGCCGCCGATATCGAGACGCACTGGGGCCCGCGCACACGCGGCGTGCTGCTCGCGTCGCCATCGAATCCGACCGGCACGTCGATCGCCCCCGACGAGCTGGAACGGATCGTCCACGCCGTACGCGCGCGCGGCGGCTTCACGATCGTCGATGAAATCTATCAGGGGCTGTGGTACGACGCGCGTCCCGTTTCGGCGCTCTCGTTCGGCGAGGATGTCGTCACGGTCAACAGTTTCTCGAAATACTTCAACATGACGGGCTGGCGACTCGGTTGGCTCGTCGTGCCGACATCGATGATCGGTGCGTTCGAGAAGCTTGCGCAAAATCTATTCATCTGCGCATCAGCGCTCGCGCAACACGCCGCACTGGCCTGCTTCGAGCCCGACACGATTGCGATCTACGAAGGCCGCCGGCTCGAATTCAAACGCCGCCGCGATTTCGTCGTGCCGGCGCTGCAATCGCTCGGCTTTTCGGTGCCTGTTGTGCCCGATGGCGCGTTTTACGTCTATGCGGATTGCCGCCGCGTGCCCCATCCCGCTGCCGGAGACAGCGCCGCGCTCGCGCACGCGATGCTGCATGACGCAGGCGTGGCACTTGTCCCCGGGCTCGATTTCGGCGTTCACGCGCCGCGCAACTATATTCGTCTGTCGTATGCGACCGCTTATCCGCTCATCGAGGAAGCCGTCGCCCGGCTCGGACGGCTGTTCGGCCGTTGATGTTCGGCGCTCTATCTCCGACGCAACTGCCCAACAAAAAAGCACCCTGGCGGGTGCCTTTTATTTATTTGGCGTAAGCGTAAGAGAAGCGGCTTACGCACCGAGCTCCGAGCTGCCGCCGTGCTGGGCGCCGGCGTTGCCATCGCTGCTGTCGGTGTCACTGTCGCTGTCGCTGCGAACCGGCGCCGTGCTCTTGACCGCAGCCGCCGCGGGATGATTGCTGTTCAGAGCAACTTGTACGCGCTTGTTCGAGGCGACCACCGGACGCTGCGGCTGGGGCTGAGGCGCCTGCGGGGCGTTGATCGGCACCGAGCGCCCGCGCGCCACATCGCGCAGCCGGGTCCGTTCGGCCATCACTTTCGCGCCGTAGCCGCCGTCATCGGGCGACGTCGAACCCACGTAGAACCGAAGGCCCTCGGCAAGCGAGCCGCCGCGCGCGATGCAGTCTTTCAGCACGAGCGCACCCACCGTGATATTGGCGAATGGGTCGAGTGCGGCTGTCGTGCCACCGAAATACTGGAATTTGTCGGAATGGACCTTGGCCATCACCTGCATCAGGCCCTGCGCGCCAACGCCGCTTTCCGCATACGGATTGAAGCCCGATTCGATTGCCATGACCGCGAGCAGCAAGAGCGGATCGAGGCCAACCTGCCGGCCCGTCTCGAACGCCGCTTTCACGAGTTCGGACACCGGTTCCTGCGCGACGTGATAACGGCGCGCGAGGTACGAAGCGACGAGCGCCTGCTCGCGCACCGAGACGAGAACGCGATCGTCGCGCGCCTCGGCGGCCACGCGCTGCGACGAAATCGTCTTGGCGAGCAGATCCACGCTCGTAGGCGTGCGTGCATCGAGCGAGGTTGCACTGGTTGCGACGCCAAGCCCACTCGCGCCGCTGCCGTCAAAAGCGCCGTCGTAGCGCACGTTGTCGGCGTTGATTTCGTTCGCGCTGACCAATTCGTCGCTCGGGGCGGCGTGTGCCGGAGCGAATGGCGGCAACGGATGGCCGCTCAACAAGCGGGCGGGGCCAGCCTCAACGGCGGCCGTCAGAACCGGCATCAGCTTGGCTGCGAGGGTCCCACGCACCGTCGGCAACAGCCACAACGCGAGCGCCACCGCCACGGCGCAGGCGCCGACGATGCTGAACAGATGGTGGCTGACACGCGTGCCGCGGCGCAACGCTGCCCGCACGAGCGGGGCGAAGCGGACATCGGGACGCCACGATAACCAAGTATTCATTCACTTCTCCCATTGAGCATGGCCTCGCGGGAATCCAGCGGCGCATCGAGCGCGCAAACGCGAAAGCCAAGGCGTCCGTGGCCTTGGTTGGGACCGCGGCGACGCCGGGATACGGCAAGGTACCGTTGAATACGGTACCGAACCGTGTGGAGAGCCACATCGGAGCAAAAGGACCGTCGGCATGCCCCGAAGGCATGCGCGCGGTGGCTCTCACACGCAAACGCCAGCGGCATGAAGCGCTGGCAAGAACAACCATCGGACCGAGCACCGGGCAGGCGGCGAACGGTGACGCGGTGCGTCAATGACCGGGGATATAGAACTCAAATTGCATTGGCCCTGCAGCCAATGCCGACGGATTCTAGCAGGCTTTTATAGATCGTCAATGCTACAAATTTTCAAATTCATAACTAAATGTAATTAAAGAAACCTTCCAAACGGCCGAAAACTATGGCCCGCGCGCGTTTCAGGCCGATTCTGAAAACGCTTTCGATGACGCGATCGCGCCCCCCGCGAGTACAATCGCACCCCATTCGCCTGCCTGTCCGCGTCCTCGCGCGAGGGCCCAACGATGCGCCGCGGATGCGGCCGCCTGAACCGTTATTTCATGAAATACAAAGACTTGCGTGATTTCGTCAGCCGCCTCGAAGCCACGGGCGAGCTGCGCCGCATCAATCATCCGGTATCGCCCGTCCTCGAAATGACCGAGCTCTCCGACCGCGTACTGCGTGCCGGCGGCCCGGCGCTGCTCTTCGAGGCGCCCACCGGCTATCGGGTTCCGGTGCTCGCCAATCTGTTCGGCACCACGCGGCGCATCGCGCTCGGCATGGGCATCGATCACGCCGATGCCGCAAGCGACGGCGCCGCGCTCGAATCGCTGCGCGACATCGGCCGACTGCTTTCCGCGTTGAAGGAGCCCGAGCCGCCCAAGGGGCTGAAAGACGCCGGCAAGCTGATTTCACTCGCGAAGGCGGTCTGGGACATGGCGCCGAAGACGGTGAGCTCACCGCCGTGCCAGGAGATCGTCTGGGAAGGCAACGATGTCGATCTCGGGAAGCTGCCGATCCAGACTTGCTGGCCCGGCGATGCGGCGCCACTCGTCACGTGGGGATTGACTGTCACGCGCGGGCCCAACAAGACCCGGCAAAACCTCGGGATCTATCGACAACAGCTGATCGGCCGCAACAAGCTCATCATGCGCTGGCTCGCGCATCGCGGCGGCGCGCTCGATTTCCGCGAATTCGCGCTCAAGCATCCCGGGCAGCCCTATCCGGTCGCTGTCGTGCTCGGCGCCGATCCCGCAACGATCCTCGGTGCCGTCACGCCGGTTCCGGACACCCTCTCCGAATACCAGTTCGCCGGGTTGCTGCGCGGGGGGCGCACCGAGCTCGCCAAATGCCTCACACCCGGGGTGGATACGTTGCAGGTACCGGCCCGCGCGGAGATCGTGCTCGAAGGATTTATCCATCCCCAGAGCGGCGATACGCACACCACCTCGCCCGAGGGTGCGCCCCCACGGCCATCCCACGGCCCCACCGCGGCCTACGAACACGCGCTGGAAGGTCCTTACGGCGACCATACCGGCTACTACAACGAACAGGAGTGGTTTCCGGTGTTCACCGTCGAGCGCATCACGCTGCGCCGCGACGCCCTCTACCATTCGACCTACACGGGCAAGCCGCCCGACGAGCCCGCGATGCTCGGCGTCGCGCTGAACGAAGTGTTCGTGCCGTTGCTGCAAAAGCAGTTTCCCGAAATCACGGATTTCTATCTGCCGCCCGAGGGATGCAGCTATCGGATGGCCATCGTGCAAATGAAAAAAAGCTACGCCGGGCACGCGAAGCGCGTCATGTTCGGCGTCTGGAGTTTCCTGCGGCAGTTCATGTATACGAAGTTCATCGTGGTCGTCGACGACGATGTCGACGTGCGCGACTGGAAAGAAGTGATATGGGCACTCACGACACGAGTCGACCCGGCGCGTGACACGCTGCTCGTCGAACATACCCCGATCGACTATCTCGATTTCGCGTCGCCGGTGGCGGGGCTCGGCTCGAAGATGGGCATCGACGCCACGAATAAATGGCCGGGCGAGACGAATCGCGAATGGGGGCGCCCGATCGCCATGGACCCGGCAGTGAAAGCTCGCGTCGACATACTTTGGGATCAGCTCGGCTTTGCCCGTTGAAGCTAGGCCTCAAAACGAACAGGTAGCACAACGGGTATGCACTTCACATCGACGCTGTCGAACGGTTTTTTTCTGTCCTTATCGCTGTGCCTCGACATCGGGCTCGTGAACGTTGCGATGCTCTCGCTCACGTTGCGGCACGGCTTCAAGTCGGGGTTCTGGTTCGGGCTGGGATCGTGCTTTGGCGATCTCGCCTACGCGACGCTCGCACTGGCCGGAATGACCGCGCTCTTGCGCTTCGAGGCGATTCGCTGGGTCGTCTGGCTGGGCGGCGCGGCAATGCTGCTCTATCTGACCGCAAAGATGGCGCGCGAAGCGCTCGTCCCGCATACGGCGCACGACGAGACAGCCCCGGCGGGTACCGTCGGCGCGCCCGACGCGAGTCCCCCCGCGCGGGGCTTCTTGCGCGGTGTCGCCCTCGCGCTGTCCTCGCCTTCCGCCATCGTATGGTTCGCCGCCGTGGGCGGTGCGCTCATTGCGCGTGCCGGCGCCGCGGATACCCGCTCGGCGTCCGTCTTTCTGGGTGGATTCTTTCTGGGTGGCCTCGCCTGGACCGTCTGTCTTTGCGTACTCGCCCACCATGGACGCAAGCGCGCCGGCACAAGCCTCTTGCGCGTTTGTCATATCACGTCAGCCGTGCTGTTCGCTTATCTGTCCTATAGCGTGATCGTAGACGGATACCGCGACCTGATCATCCACGCTTCGCGAGCGGCTTGATGAAAAACGGCGCAACGCGGCGGCCAAGCCTGCGTTGCGCCGTTTCGCGGCGAAAGGCGCCGATGCCAGGGCACCGGCGCGCCCAGCGCGATCAATAGCGGCGGCCCCAGTAGCCGTGGTGATAATGATGATGCCACGGACGTCCGTAATAACCGCCGACATAGACCGGCGGCGGCCCGTAGTACACAGGCGGCGGCGAATACACGACCGGCGGCGGCGAATAGTACACGGGCGGCGGCGGGGCATAAACGGGATAGGCGGGCGCAACCGGAATGCCAATTCCAACGCCGATCGACACATGCGCCTGCGCCGTCGCGGCGAACCCCACGCCGAGCGCAGCCACTGCTATCAACGAGACGAGCTTTTTCATTTCTATTCCTCTGCGGTGCAGGCGCGGCGCCAACGACGGCGCACCACGGATCCTGCACTGACAGGTCAAATGTATCGAAAAAGCATCGCACCCGCCGTGTGCATTTGTTGCAAATTGCAATCGGGTCAGGCAGCGGCCTACGGAACGCGGAGATACGCACGCAAAAGCAGCGAACCCCGCCGGTCCCTTTTACCGGACGGCCCCGGCGGGCCCTGCCGCCATCGGTAATCTTTGATTACAAAAATGATCAGACCGATGGATCGCCCCGCGCAACGGCGTTGCCGCGCGTCAACCGACCTTCACATAGGTGAACTCGCGTGTAATCGCGGGCGGCACGTAGGCGCCGCCGATTTTCACGCGCGGCGTCAGGCGCTTTTTCTGGTCCCACCAGATGCGCCGCTGGGAGTGGCTCAAAAAGCGCAAGTGTTTGCGATAGGCAAAGACGTTCATCGTGACCTCCTACACATGGCTGCAACACCGGAACGAAAAAACAACACGACCTCATTCCAACCTTCATCCATGCACCGGCGCGACGCGGATGGCGTCGCCGCCCGCCTGGCGGCCTGCGACCGAGGCCTTGCGCTCGCGTCGCACTTGTTCGTTATGCTGCCCCTGCCTGCTCTGGCTCTCATACCACTCCCGAAAGCAGCCGCCGAAAATCGGCACGAACCCCTGTTGCGCAACAGTGCCAGTGTGGGCTAACGGCGACGATCGTCGCCGCGGATAGACCAGATGCGCGATACTGCGGCGAAGTGCGTTCGTCCGACCTTTCCCGACTTTCCGACATGCCGTTTTCCCTCGCTCCGCGGCTCGGCTTCATTGGCGCCGGCCGGCTTGCCCGCTGTCTCGCGCTCGGCTTTGCGCGTGCCGGCTATCCCGTGACCGCCATCGCCAGCCGCCGCGGCGACGCCGCGCGCGAGCTCGCCACGGGCCTCGGCAACTGCCGGGCCGTGGACGATCCGCAGCAGGTTGTCGAAGCCGCCGACATCGTCTTTTTAGCGACTCCCGATGACAGCATCGGTACGATCGCGAACACATTGCAGTTCGATGCCGCCATCGCGCGCGGCGCCCGCAAGGCACTCGTGCACTGCTCTGGGGCAACCGGCCTCGATGCGCTGGCCGGCGCGGCGGCGCAAGGCGCACTGACGGGCGGCTTCCATCCGCTTTTTCTGTTCAGCGGCGCGGCGTCGGACGTCGAGCGCATCGCGGGTTGCTCGATCACGATCGAAGCGGAAAACGAGCTGGCCGAAGCGTTGAAAACGCTGGCGCGCAGTCTGTCGTGCCACCCGCTCGAAATTCCGGCCGGCGAGCGCATGCTCTATCACGGCGCAGCCCACTATGCCGCAAGCTTCGCGCTTTGCGCACTATCCGAAGCCGTAGAACTGTGGCGCAGGCTCGGATTGGAGGAGGAAGACGCGCTCCGGGCATTGCTGCCGATGTTGACCGGCACGATCGAAGCCGCCCGCGAAAAAGGCTTGGCGAACGCGCTCGCCGGTCCGGTCTCGCGCGGCGACGCCGAGCTGCTGCGAAAGCAGTTGGCATCGTTCGAGGCCCTCGGCGGCGACCACGCCATCCTTTACGGACTGCTCACCCGCCGCGCCGTGGCGCTGGCGCGGCAGCGTGCGAACCCACCCGCCGCACTCGACGCGATCGATCGCATCGTGGAGGAGACGCTCATCCGCGCGCTGACAGTGCAAGCCGCCAGTAAGCCGTGATAAGGTGACGACCGGCGCCGCGCGCCCACTCTCCGAAGAACCCAAGAACGAAAGGACCAACGATGTTCGGCGATATCGCCCGCTTTCTGCTCAACACCGTATTCACGCTTTTCGGGGCTGCCCTCCTGTTGCGGGCGTGGATCGTCGCGGTACGCTTGCCGCCTTACAACCCGGTCTCGAACGCGGTCATGCAGGCTACCAATTGGCTCGTGCTGCCGCTGCGCCATGTCTTCAAGACTGCGCGCGGCATCGACTGGGCGAGTCTCGTGGCTGCGTTGATCGCAGCCATCGTCTATGTGGTGTTGATGGTATCGGTGGCTGGAGTCGATCCGCTCGGGCTCGCCCCCGTCATCGCGATCGTAGCGCTCTTGACGGTCATCAAATGGGCGTTGAACCTGCTCGTCTGGCTGACGATTCTGATGGCGTTGCTCTCATGGCTCAATCCGAGCTCGGCCGCCATGCCGATTCTCTATCAGCTCACGGCACCGTTTCTCAATCCGCTGCGACGCGTGCTGCCGCGCTTCGGCGGCATCGACTTGTCACCGATCCTGCTTTTCGTGATCGTTCAAGTGCTGCTGATGGTCGTCACGCGCGTGGCCGTTTCGCTGACGCTTTTCGGCATTTGACGCCGCGGCCACCGGGACACCTGGAAGCGGCTCGACGATGCTGAGCAGCAAGATCAAACACACCAACGCCGAGCCGACCACATAAAGAAACACGCTGGTCCAGCTGTACGTGTCGAGCAGCACGCCAGCCGCGAGCGGCGCGCACGCGCCGCCGATCTGGCCCAAGCAATTGACGATGCCGAAAGCGGCGGGATAGGTCTCCTTGCTCGCGAGTCCCATCGGATAGGCGGAGTAACCCGCAAAGCCGATACCCAACATGACACCTGCCGTCACGAGCATGGCGCCGAGGTAGGCGTCACTGCCTGGCACGTCGATCAACAGCAGGATCGTCAACCCCGTTCCGAGCGCACCGAGCATCATCATGGGCTTGCGTCGTCCGCCGAGCAGCCGATCAGAGATGATGCCGCCCAGCAGATTTCCCGCGACTGCCCCGGCAAAAGGTGCGGACGCGAGCAGCCCCATCTTGATCGACGTAAAACCCTTGACGGTGACCAGGTAGGTGGGAATCCACGCCATGAAAATGTTGCTGATGCCAATCATGCAACCATAGCCGAGCGCCACGGCCAGAACATTCCAGGACCGAAAAACCTGGCCGAGCGTCTCGAGCTGCGCGACAGGCTTCGTGCGATTGATGGCATCGAGCCAGGGCATCGACACCGTTCGACGAGGTCCGCGCGAACGGTCGGCCAGCGCATCGGCGTCGGTGCCCTCGAGAATGTAGCGCCGTTCCGCGGGTGAGCAAAACCGGTTTTCGCTCGGGGAGTTCGTGACGATCAGCATCCACAAGATCGAAAACAAAATCCCGGGTACGGCAAATACATAAAAAATGGCTCGCCATCCCCAAAGATGAATCACGAGCACGCAGAGCGTAGGCACCACCAAAGGCCCGAGCTTGGACGCCGCAATCCACAACGCCGTTGCCGTTCCTTTTTCGTTGCGGTGAAACCAGCGATTGATCACATTCGTACAGCCGATACCCAAGGGCCCTTCCGAAAGTCCCAAGCCGACCCGATAGCTTTGCAGCAGGAACACGGACGACGTCGTCCCCATCAGGCCCGTGAAGATCGACGTGAGGATCATGAACACCGAAAAGAGCCGGCTCGCCGTCTTCTCACCGATGCGTTTGTAAAGCAGACCCACCGGGATCTGCACAAAGCCATAAGCGAATGAAAAAAGGCTCACAATGAGCCCGGCATCGGTATTCGTAATCCCATATTCTTTCTTCAGAAAAGGCAACGCAATACCGAAATTCGCACGATCGGCGCACGCAATCGACCAGATGCAAAATATGAGGCCCATCACGATCCAGCGATGACGGGTACGCTTTTCTTCAAGCACATGCACCCCGGGGGTTACGTCAACACGGGAAGGGGCGTGCGTAACGCGGGAATACGGACGTATCACGTGTTGTCTCCTTTTATATTTCGAATTGCATATCAATGCTGGATCATTGTGTCGACGGCCTCTCACGTCGTCCAATCCTTTATCACTATTACGTGATACGCGGATTGAATCGATACGACAGCGGCTTGCAACGCTTTCGGCGCTGTATCAGTTGATAGCGTTTTGGGATTGGACGTCGATCATCAAAGCGAAGATGATCCTGCAGCGATGTGACGTGACATGTCTGCTGCCCGCGCCATGCTACATGCCTCGTCAATACCCGTTCTGATCGACATGGAGCCTCCCGCATTGAAACCGAACGTCCTGCAGCTCAACCCCATCCTCATTCCGGCGATCAACGAGAAGCTGGACGCGCTCTATCGAATGCATAGGCTCTTCGAGCAAGATGATCGCGAAGCCTACATCCGCGAACACGGCCACTCGATCCGAGGCGTGATCACAGGCGGACATACCGGCATCACCCGAGCGCTGATCGAAAAGCTTCCGAACCTGGAGGTGATTGCCGTCAACGGCGTGGGAACGGACGCCGTCGATCTCGAGTTCGCGCGATCGCGCGGCATTCCGGTCACGGGCACGTTCGGCGCGCTCACGGAGGACGTGGCGGATCTCGCCATCGGTTTGATGATCGCGGTGTGCCGTGATATCTGCGCAGGCAACGCGTTCGTGAAAGCGGGCAACTGGGCGAAGCGTCCGCACCCGGGTGCGCTGCCGCTATCGCGTCGCTTCAGCGGTCGACACATCGGCATCGTCGGGATGGGCAAAGTTGGCCGCGCAATCGCGCGGCGCGCAGCCGGTTTTGGCTGTCCGGTCGCCTATCACGATCTGCGCATCATGGACGATCTCGACTATCGATTCGTTCCGGACCTGCTGACGCTGGCTCGAGAGTCCGACATTCTCGTGCTGGCCGCCGCGGCGGATAAAGCACAGGGAATCGTCAATGCGGCGGTACTCGACGCGTTGGGGAAAAGCGGCTACCTCGTGAACATCGCGCGCGGCAAACTCGTGGTGGAAAGCGATCTGGTCGAGGCCCTTGCGCAAGGTACGATCGCAGGCGCGGGGCTGGATGTCTTCGCCGACGAGCCCAACGTGCCGGCGGCCCTCCTCGGTATGGATCGAGTCGTACTGCAGGCTCACCGGGCAAGCGCGACGGTAGAGTCGCGCACCGCGATGGGTGAAATGGTGCTCGCGAGTCTGGCGCAGGCCTTCGCGGGGCAGCGGCCGGACGGAAGCCTCACCACCTGAGCAGTGTTCGCATCGCGCACCGCGACCCGCACGATTGATTGCGTTGCGATTGGCGGTTGCACGGTCGCGTCGATTACTGCAACGCCGGCCACTATAATGGCCGGCACAGCCGCTCGTGGTGGACCCGGAATGCTCGATCTTGGACAAGTCCGTTGCTTCGTCGCCGCCGCGACGGAGCTGAACTTCAGACGTGCCGCCGCGCTGTTGAACATGACTCAGCCGCCGCTGAGCCGCCAGATCCAGTTGTTGGAAGACAACCTTGGCGTCAAGCTTTTCGAGCGCATGGGCCGCAGGGTCAAACTGACCGCGGAGGGAATCGTGTTCCTCGCCGACGCGACACGCCTGCTCGATCTGTCCGAGCAAGCCGAGAGCACTGTTCGGCGCGCGAGCAAAGGCAAAACCGGGCGCGTTCGAATCGGTTTCACCGGAGCGGCCGGGTATGAATTGATACCCGGGCTGCTCGTCGCCGCGAAACGCCATTTGCCCGATATCGATGTCGTGCTGTTCGAGCTCATCTCCGTCGCGCAGATCGAAGCGTTCGCCTCCAATGCAATCGACCTGGGGCTGCTGCGGCCGCTCGGCTCCCGCCACACGCTCGAGTTTCTGCCGATCGATGAAGAGCCTCTGATTGTCGCGCTGCCGGCGCAGGACCCGCTGTGCCGTCACCCGCGCATCGAACTGAGCCAACTCGAGAATCAGCCTTTCATCATGCACTCACCCACTCACGGCAAATACTTCTATGACCGCATCATGGGAATGCTGGCCGCCGAGCGCGTGACGGTCCATTTCACTCAATACATCGACCAGACACCGACGATCCTGTCTCTGATCCGCGCGGGATTGGGCCTCGGCATCCTTCCCGCTTCGGCGCAGCGATTTCATTACGATGGTGTCGAATTCAGGCCGATAGCCCATTGCACCGTCAAGGCGGAAATGAGCATGGCCTGGCGCGCGGATCAAGACAAT
>Ga0209672_100986_pt1 | contig 12498 bp, 11 predicted proteins | sample AraplaCol_mMS_r2_FD_184273 | JGI IMG/M metagenome (GOLD analysis project Ga0209672, IMG submission 184273) | Arabidopsis root microbial communities from North Carolina, USA - plate scrape CL_Col_mMS_r2 (SPAdes) (version 2) | ecosystem: Host-associated > Plants > Roots > Endosphere | place: USA...
CCGCCGCAGCGGCCCGCGCGCGGCGCTTGCTAAGCTGGCGGCCTTTGCACGCCGACGGACCGCCCCATGAGCCAGCAAGCCGACCAAGCCGAACTGTTCCTGCGCCAATTGCAGGACCGCATTTGCGCGGCGATCGAGCAGATCGACGGCAAGGCGCGTTTCGAAGAAGACGCCTGGACGCGTCCGGCCGGTGGCGGTGGCCGCACGCGTGTATTGCGCGATGGCGCCATCTTCGAACAGGCGGGGGTGAACTTCTCGCGCGTTTACGGCAACCAGTTGCCGCCGAGCGCCACCGCCCATCGTCCCGACCTCGCCGGCGGCGGCTTCGTCGCCACCGGCGTATCGCTGGTGTTGCATCCGCGCAATCCGCACGTGCCGACCACGCACGCCAACGTGCGCTATTTCGAGGCGAGCAAAGAAGGCGTGGATCCGGTGTGGTGGTTCGGCGGCGGTTTCGACCTTACGCCGTTCTATCCGCGCGATGAAGACGTGGCGCACTGGCATAGCGTGGCGCGCGACCTGTGCGCGCCGTATGGCGACGATGTGTACGCGCGCTACAAGAAGTGGTGCGACGAGTATTTCTATATCAAGCATCGCGCGGAGACGCGCGGCGTCGGCGGCCTGTTCTACGACGATCTCAACGAAGGCGGCTTCGAGCGCTGCTTCGCCTTCACGCGCGACGTGGGGCAGGGTTTCCTCGATGCCTATCTGCCCATCGTCGAGCGCCGCAAGGACGAGGCTTATGGCGAACGCGAACGCGAATTCCAGCTGTATCGCCGCGGACGCTACGTGGAATTCAACCTCGTGTACGACCGCGGCACGCTGTTCGGCCTGCAGTCGGGCGGACGCACGGAATCGATCCTGATGAGCCTGCCGCCGCGCGTGCGCTTCGAATACAACTTCCAGCCCGAGGCGGAGTCGCCGGAAGCGCGGCTGGCGGATTACCTCAAGCCGCGCGACTGGGTATGAGGCATGGGCGCGCCATCGATCCGTCGATGACGCGCCCTTCAGGCTTCGATCACTCCGTCGGCATGGCGCCGCTGAACTTCACCGGCGTGGCGCCCTTCACGGGGCCGATCTGCGCGCTGTCGCTGACCTGCAGCACCACCTCGCGGCGGAATTCCAGCGTGCCCTGCACCACCGCATGCGGACCGATCACCACGTGCGGCAGACGGTTGTTGCTGCTCCAGCTCCAGCCGCCCGGCTTGTCGACCAGGATGCCGCCTTCGACGCGCGAATTGGCGCCCACGGTCACGTCGCCATTGGTGGTCTGCAGACCACCACCGACGTGAGCGGCATTGAGGTTGATGCTGCCGTTGACGTTGCCGACCTTGCCGGCGACATCGGCGCCTTGTTCCAGATGGATGCCGCCGTTGGTGGTGCTGACGGCGCCGCTGACGCGGGCGGCCGAGCCCAGGTTCACGCCGCCGTTGACGGTGTCGACCGCCGTGGCCTGCGCATGATCGCCCAGATTGACCGAGCCATTGACCGTGCTGGCCTTCTGCACCACTGCATTGTCGCCGACGCGCACCGCGCCGTTGACCGTGCTGACGTTGCCGGCGTGCTGGCCCGCGTCAACCTGGGCGGTGCCGTTGACCTTGTCGATATCGTTGTCGCTGGCCTGGGCTACGACGGGCAGGGCCAGGACGAGGGCGAGTGCTAGCAGATGACGACGCATGATGAGCTCCATGAATAGACTGACCACCCTAGGATGCACCCGGCGCGGGCAGGGTTTAGCATGACCTTCGACAGGGGCCGCGCGATTTGACGGGGCCGGGGCGGGGCCTCACCATCGCGAGTTTCCCGCCACGAATTCCCGCCATGTACAAGCTCGTACTCATTCGTCACGGCCAGTCCCAGTGGAATCTGGACAACCGCTTCAGCGGCTGGGCCGATGTGGACCTCACCGAACAAGGCATGGCCGAAGCGGCCGAAGCCGGCCGCCTGCTGAAGGCCGGCGGCTTCCGCTTCGACGTCGCGCACACCTCGGTGCTCAAGCGCGCCGTGCGCACCTTGTGGGGTGTGCTCGATGCGATGGAGCAGATGTACCTGCCGGTGGTCACCGACTGGCGCCTCAACGAGCGCCATTACGGCGGCCTCACCGGCCTCAACAAGGCCGAGACCGCCGCCAAGTACGGCGAGGACCAGGTCAAGGTATGGCGCCGCAGCTACGACATCCCGCCGCCGCCGCTGGACCGCGCCAGCAACGAGTCGGTGAAGGACCCGCGCTACGCCAATCTCGATCCTTCGATGATTCCCGACACCGAGTGCCTCAAGGACACCGTCGACCGCGTGGTGCCGTACTGGCACGACGTGCTGGCCCCGGCGATCGCCTCGGGCCAGAACGTGGTGGTCGCGGCGCATGGCAACTCGCTGCGCGCGCTGGTGAAGTACCTGGACAACATCTCCGAAGAGGAGATTGTCGAGCTCAATATCCCCAACGGCGTGCCGCTGGTGTACGAGTTCGACAAGGACCTCAAGCCGATCCGTCACTACTACCTGGGCGATGCCGACGCCATCGCGGCGAAGATGGCTGCCGTGGCGAATCAGGGCAAGGCCAAGTAAGACTGGTCGCGGGTGACAAGCGTCACCCGCGATGGTTGTGCCCCGTCAGTCGTGCGGGTGCGCCCGGCCCTATAAGCTGCGCGCATCCCATGACCAGGCGATCGCGATGACCCCGAACATGATCTACGCGCTGATGATCCCGCTGATGGCGTTCGCGATCTGGCGCCGTGTGCGCGGCACGTTCGGGCGCCAGCCGATCCGCCGCAAGCGGATGATGGCCCGCCTTGCCGTCTTCACCGCCATCGGTACCTTGATCGGCCTGAGTGGCCTGCACAATCCCCGCCTGCTGGAAGGGCTGCTCGGCGGTGCCTTGGCCGGGGCTGCACTGGGTGTGGTGGGCATCAAGCTGACCCGCTTCGAGCGCGATGCCGCCGGCAACGACCTGTATATCCCCAACCCCTGGATTGGCGGCCTGCTCACGATGTTGCTGATCGGGCGCCTGGCGTGGCGCTTCGTGGCGGTGATGCCGCAACTGCAAGACCCGGCCATGGCGCACAGCGGGCCAGCCATCGGCAATAGCCCGCTGACCCTGGCGATCTTCGGCCTGACGATCGGCTATTACATCTGCTACTTCGCCGGCCTGCTGGTGCATCACCGCCGCTTCGAGCGGGCGCAGCCGGCGATCTGACTCGGCTTAGAGCGCGTCGCCGTCCATCTCGCCGGTGCGGATGCGGATGACCTGCTCGAGCGAGCTGACGAAGATCTTGCCGTCGCCGATCTTGCCGGTCTTGGCCGAGGCCTGGATGGCTTCGACCACGCGGTCGACCTGCTCGTCGCTCACCGCCACTTCCAGTTTGATCTTCGGCAAGAAGTCCACCACGTATTCGGCGCCGCGGTAGAGCTCGGTATGGCCCTTCTGGCGGCCAAAGCCCTTCACCTCGGTCACCGTGATGCCCTGCACGCCCACTTCGGCCAGGGCCTCGCGCACATCGTCCAGCTTGAACGGCTTGATGACCGCAACCACCAGCTTCATGGGTTTTCCTCTTGATCGTCAGGTGGCCCGTCGTCCGGGCCGCAGTTCCACATTTTGCCTGTGCAGGGATATCGCTGTCGCGCCTGGGCTCTCTGTAGGAAAATGCCTACAAGTAGAAGTGGAGCACCCTGATAGTGGCATTTACAGACATGAACCTAAACTCCACCCTGACGAGCTCGAGGTGCTATCCATGATGGATAGGCAGGATATCGATCAACTTGCCCAGCGTCTTGTTTCGTTGGTTCCATCTGGACTGGCTCAGGCGCATCAGGATTTGCGCACCAACTTCGGCGATGTTCTGGCGCAGGGATTGCGCCGCCTTGATCTAGTCACCCGCGAGGAGTTTGACGTCCAGAGCCAGCTGTTGGCGCGCACCCGCGCCAAGGTCGAAGCCCTGGAAAAGCGAATCGCAGATCTCGAGGCTGGTGCCGGCACCTGACTGACGGGGTGCGGCACGGGCCCAAGTCCCGGGAGCCGTCCCCGATCCGTCACCCTCACCCCGAGAACGATCGGGGGCGGCTATTTTCTCTGCAGGCCGCTGTGGGAGTTGCTCCGTGTTTCAGCCTGGCAGCCGCTCCCGCGTCGTAGCAGGCGTGCGGGCGACATGAGTCTTGCCGTCACCCTCAGTCGAGCCCAGGAAGGCGTGGCGGCTCCCCAGGTCATGGTGGAAGTCCATCTGTCCGGCGGCTTGCCCAGCACCAATATCGTGGGTCTTCCCGAAGCCGCCGTGCGCGAAGCGCGTGATCGTGTCCGCGTAGCCATCCAGAACACCGCCTTCGAATATCCCAACCGCCGGGTCACCGTGAACCTGGCGCCGGCCGAACTGCCCAAGGATGGCGGCCGCTTCGACCTGGCCATCGCGCTGGGTATCCTCGCCGCTGGCGGCCAAGTGCCGCGCGACAAACTGGACGACTGCGAATTCCTCGGCGAACTGGCCTTGTCCGGCGCCTTGCGCGCCGTGTCGGGCGTACTCCCTGCCTTGTTGCGTGCACGCGCGCGTGGCCGACGGGTGGTGGTGCCGCGGGGCAATGCGGCCGAGGCCGCCCTGGTGTCCGATGCCGAGGTGCTGGTGGCCGATACCCTGGCCGATGTCTGCAGCTGGCTGCGTGGTGCACAGGACTTGTCGCCGCCCGGCGCGGCGGGCGGCATCTTCGACGAAGTCATCGGTCCCGATCTGGCCGACGTGCGCGGCCAGTTGCAGGCGCGACGCGCCCTGGAGATCGCCGCGGCCGGCGGCCATCACCTGCTGCTGCTGGGGCCGCCGGGTACCGGCAAGACCATGCTGGCCGAGCGCCTGCCCGGCATCCTGCCGCCGCTGAGCGAGTCCGAAGCGCTGGAAACTTGTGCGGTGCGCTCCGTGGCAGGGCAAACGGTCGATCCGAAATTCTGGCGTCGCCGTCCCTTTCGGGCACCCCACCACACCAGTTCGGCCGTAGCCCTGGTGGGCGGCGGCGCACTGCCGAGGCCGGGCGAGATCTCGCTGGCGCATAACGGCGTGCTTTTCTTGGACGAATTACCCGAGTTCGGCCGACATGTGCTGGACGTGCTGCGCGAGCCCATGGAGTCCGGGCACATCGTGATTTCCCGGGCCGCGCGGCAGTCCACTTTTCCCGCCCAATTTCAGCTGGTGGCGGCGATGAATCCCTGTCCTTGTGGCTATGCAGGCGATTCGCGGCAGCGCTGCCAGTGCACGCCCGACCAGGTGCAACGCTACCGCGGCCGCATTTCCGGGCCATTGATGGATCGCATCGACCTGGGCATCGAGGTACCGCGCGTTCCGTTGGGTGACCTGGGGGCGCCGCCCGGCCCGCAGGACGAGGACTCGGCGACCGTCCGGGCGCGCGTGATCAAGGCGCGCCACCACGGCCTGATGCGGGCGGGACGCGCCAACGCCGAGATCAGCTCGCGTGAACTGGAGCGCGACTGCGCCCTGGGACCAGCGGAGCGCCGCTGGTACGACAGCGCGCTGGAGCGGCTTGGGCTGTCCGCCCGCGCCTATCACCGTACGCTGCGGGTGGCTCGCACCATTGCCGATCTGGATGGCGGCGCAGCCCTGCTCGACCGCAGTCACCTCGCCGAAGCCCTGATGTATCGCCGTTTCTAAAGACGACCGGCCATGTCTTATGGCCCTTGCGGGTAATTTTTGAACTGACGGGTATTGACTTGGTCGGACGCAGGCGTATTATCTGTACTCGCTGGTTCTGCATTGAGCCATGCCTGCCACCCCGGTATCGGTACTCCCTCCCCCTCCCCCGTCCGATACCGGGGCTTGGCCCTCCCTCCCGCTCCCCTTTGTAGACGCTTTCCGATCGACCGGCGGCTTGCCGTCGTGGACGCCGGCGCATGGCGCGTGCTCCGATAGCTGCACTGCGACCGCACGAAGGACCGCGCATGACGCTCGATCTCGGACTCCTGCTGGTAGGCATTCTGGGCATCGGCTTTCTTGCCCAATGGCTGGCGTGGCGCGTAAGACTGCCGGCGATCCTGTTCCTGCTGCTCGCCGGCATCGTGATGGGGCCCGTGGTCGGCATGCTGTCGCCGGACCGCTTGCTGGGCCCGTTGTTGTTCCCGATCGTGTCCCTCGCCGTATCCGTGATCCTGTTCGAAGGCAGCCTGACGCTGCGCTTCAGCGAATTGCGCGAGATCGGTCGTGCGGTGCGTGGCCTGGTGACCTACGGTGCGGTGATCGCCGTCCTCATGCTCGCCGTGGCGGCGCACTACTTTGCAGGCCTCAGTTGGGAAGTCGCCTTGCTGTTCGGTGCGCTGACCTGCGTGACCGGCCCTACGGTGATTGCACCGATGCTGCGCACGGTGCGTCCCAATGCGCGCATTGCCAACACGCTGCGCTGGGAAGGCATCGTGATCGATCCGCTCGGTGCGCTGTTTGCCGTGCTGGTGTACGAGGCCATCATTTCGCGCCAGCAAGGTCACACGGTAGGTGTGTTCCTGGCGGTGATCGCCAGTGGCGTGGTGATCGGCTTGCTGGCGGCGTGGATGCTCGCGTTCCTGCTGCGGCGGCAGATGATTCCGGAATACCTGCAGAACTACGGCACGCTGGTCGCCGTGCTGCTGGCGTTCTCGCTGTCGAACGAAATCACGCACGAGTCGGGCCTGCTGACCGTCACCATCATGGGCATCGCGCTGGGCAATATGCGCGGCGTGCATATCGACGACATCCTCGATTTCAAGGAAAACCTCACCACCTTATTGGTCTCCACGCTGTTCATCCTGCTCGCGGCGCGTTTGAGCTGGCCGCTGCCCGACGGCATGTTGGGAGCCGGCATCGCCATCTTCATCGTGGCGCAACTGGTCGTGCGTCCCGTGACCGCGATCATTGCCAGCATCGGCAGCGGCTTGAACTGGCGCGAGCGCGCCTTGATCGCATGGATCGCACCGCGCGGCATCGTGGCGGCGGCGGTGTCCGCGCTGTTTGCGCTGAAGCTAGAAGCGCTGGGCATGGCTGGCGCGAAGGAGCTGGTGCCGCTGGTCTTCATCCTGATCATAGGTACCGTCGTGTTGCAGAGCGCGACGGCGCGTCCGCTGGCGCGCTGGTTGAAGGTGGCCGAGCCCGATCCCACCGGCGTGCTGATCTATGGCGCGGACCAGGCGGCACGCGTGGTGGCGCGTGCCTTGGCCGACGCAGGCTTCCACGTGATCGTGGCGGACGAACAATGGGAAGGCATCAAGCTGGCGCGCATGGATGGCCTGCCGACCTTCTACGGTTATCCCGCGTCGTCACATGCGGAGCGCCATCTGGATCTCACCGGTGTCGGCCGCTTGCTGGCCATGTCGACCAATCGCGAGCGCAACGCGCTGGCCTGCGTGTACTACCGGCAGGAGTTCGGGCGCGGCAAGGTGTATCGGCTGAGCAACGACGATGGTGTTGATACCGCTAGCCGTGTGCAGCTGGGCGGCGATCTCGCGGCGCCGACGCTGTTCGATGCCGACATGACGCATGAGCGTTTCCTGGAGCGTCTGGCCGAAGGCTGGCGCATCAAGTCGACGCGACTCACGGCGACCTTCGACTGGCCCAATTTCATCGAGCAATACGGTTCGCCGACGGTGTTGTTGTTCGGCGTCGAAGAGCATGGCGCCTTGCGCGTCGCGTCGGTGAAGCGGGAGCTGGAACCGCGTGCCGGGTGGACGGTGATTGCACTCGTGCCTCCACAAAGCGCTGCCTGATCGCAGCGATGCGACGGCTTCCCTGCGTGCATGCGTGGGGGCGCTGGACAGGGCCGCGCTCCCCACGCACGCGCCGACGTCCCTGTCGGCTTACGCGAGGCAGGCAGCGTCAGGCGGCGCTGGCCTGACGCGAGGCGTGGAACTGGGCCTCTTCCGTGGACCCCTTGAGCGCGGTGGTGGACGACTGTCCCTGCTGAATGGCCTGGGTTACGGCATCGAAGTAACCCGTGCCGACTTCGCGCTGGTGCTTGACCGCGGTGAAGCCGCGATCGGCAGCGGCAAACTCTCTCTCCTGCAATTCCACGAACGCGCTCATCTGACGACGTGCATAACCATAGGCCAGATCGAACATGCCGTAGTTAAGGCTATGGAAACCGGCGAGCGTGATGAACTGGAACTTGTAGCCCATCGCGCCCAGTTCCTTCTGGAAGGTGGCGATGGTGGCGTCGTCGAGGTTCTTCTTCCAGTTGAAGCTGGGCGAGCAGTTGTAGGCGAGCAGCTTGCCCGGATACTTCGCGTGGATCGCCTCGGCGAACCTGCGCGCTTCCTCCAGATTCGGCTTGCTGGTTTCGCACCACACCAGATCCGCATACGGTGCATAGGCGAGGCCGCGGCTGATGGCTTGATCGAGACCCGGACGCACACGGAAAAAGCCTTCCACCGTGCGTTCGCCGGTGATGAACGGCTTGTCGTTGTCGTCGACGTCCGAGGTGAGCAGGTCGGCGGCATCGGCATCGGTGCGCGCCACGATCAGCGTGGGCACGCCGAGCACGTCGGCAGCGAGGCGCGCGGCGTTGAGCTTGTCGACGGCTTCGCGCGTCGGCACCAGCACCTTGCCGCCCATATGGCCGCACTTCTTCACCGAGGCCAGCTGATCCTCGAAGTGCACGCCGGCGGCGCCCGCTTCAATCATCGCCTTCATCAGCTCAAACGCATTGAGCACGCCACCGAAGCCAGCTTCCGCATCGGCCACGATGGGCACCATCCAGTCGATCTCATTCTGCCCTTCCGCGTGATGCAGCTGATCCGCGCGCAGCAGCGTGTTGTTGATGCGCTTGACCACCGACGGCACGGAATTGGCGGGATACAGCGACTGGTCGGGATACATCTCGCCGGCGAGGTTCGCATCCGCTGCCACCTGCCAGCCACTCAGGTAGATCGCCTGCAGGCCGGCCTTCACCTGTTGCATGGCCTGGTTGCCGGTGAGCGCACCGAGTGCGTTGACAAAGTCTTCGTTTTGCAGCGACTTCCACAGGCGCTCCGCGCCACGACGGGCGAGCGAGTGCTCCACCGCCACCGTGCCGCGCAGGCGTGCCACGGCCTCGGCGTCGTAGTTGCGCTGGATACCGTTCCAGCGGGCGTTGTTCTTCCATTCGAGGGCAATCTGGTCGGCGGTGGGCAGGGTGGTTTTCATGAGGTGACTCCGTTGCGTGTGCATGGATGCGGATGTGTGGGAGCGCACCCTGTGCGCGACTGCGGCCTTGCGGCATGTCGCTCCGTTGGCGAGTCGCGCACAGGGTGCGCTCCCACAGTTGTTCTGATGCCGATCAGCCGATCTGGTCGTAAGCGGCCAGGGTGAGGAAATCGCTGAGTTCTTCTGCGTGCGTGAGCTGTTTGAGCAATGCAGCAGCCTGTTCGGCGCGATGAGCCACGGGGCTGTTGCTCTCCACCAACCGATGCGTGTGCTTCACCAGCGCGTGCTCGAACAGGGCGAAATCGATCGGCGCGTGGTCGGTGAATTCCAGCGGGCCGCGGTGCAGCCATTGCCAGATCTGCGAGCGCGCGATCTCCGCCGTCGCCGCGTCTTCCATCAGGTGATGGATCGGCACGCAGCCCTGGCCGTCCAGCCAGGAGGCGGTGTAGCGCAGCGCCACTTCCACGTTGTTGTCGAAGCCGGCGCGCGTGATGGTGCCGCTGCATGGCGCGATCAGCTGGTCGCGGCAGAACTTCACGTCGTTGCGCGTCACGTTGAGCTGGTTGGGCGAGGGCATGTACTTGTCGAACACTTCCTGCGCGACCGGCACCAGCGCGGGATGCGCCACCCAGGTGCCGTCATGGCCGGCCTGCACTTCGCGCAACTTGTCCGCGCGCACCTTGGCGAGTGCGGCCTCGTTCGCGTCGTCGTCGCCCTTGATCGGAATCTGCGCAGCCATGCCGCCCATGGCGAACGCGCCGCGGCGATGGCAGGTCTGGATCAGCAGTTCCGAATAGGACTTCAGGAACGGCACCGTCATCAGCACCTGGCTGCGGTCGGGCAGCAGGCGGTCGCGGTGGCCGCGGAAGGTCTTCAGATAGGAAAAAATATAATCCCAGCGACCGCAGTTGAGGCCGACCACGCGGCTGCGCAGCGCATGCAGGATCTCATGCATCTGGAACACAGCCGGCAGCGTCTCGATCAGCACCGTGGCCTTCATGCAGGCGGGCGGCAGTTCGAGCGCGGCTTCGGCAGCGGTCATCATGTCGTCCCACAGCGCGGCTTCTTCCATCGCCTGCAACTTGGGCAGATAGAAATACGGGCCGCGATCGCGCCCTTGCAGCGTGCGTGCGTTGTGGAAGGCGAACAGGCCGAAATCCACCAGCGCACCGGACATCGGTTCACCGTCGACGGTGATGTGACGCTCAGGTAGATGCCAGCCGCGCGGACGCACCACCAGCACCGCGGGGTTGTCGTTGACGCGGTAGTGCTTGCCCTCGGGCGAGCGGTATTCGATGGCCCCATTCACGGCGTCGCGCAGGTTGATCTGGCCGTCGATCTGGTTGGCCAAGGTGGGCGCGGAGGAATCCTCGAAATCGGCCATGAACACCTTCGCGCCGGAATTGAGCGCATTGATGATCAGCTTGCGTTCGACCGGGCCGGTGATCTCTACCCGGCGGTCTCGCAGCGCCTGCGGAATCGGCGCCACCGTCCAGTTGCCCTCGCGGATGGCCAAGGTGTCGGCACGAAAATCCGGCAGCTCGCCAGCGTCGTAACGGGCCTGACGGCTCTCGCGGGCGGCCAGCAGGTTCAGGCGGCGATCGTCGAACTGCCGATGCAGTTCCGCCAGGAAGGCCAGGGCCTCGGGGGTGAGGATCGCGGCGTGCTCCGGGCGGATGCCGCCCAGCACCTGCGCCGCGGAAAGGGCGAGTCGTTCCTTGGGGACGGCCATGGGAATCTCCGTGATGACGTTGAGATGACACTAGGTCGCGGAGACTGGCTTTGACAAAGCAAATGTTTCAATCTTTGATATTGTATTTTTTAATGTATATTGCAACTACATGAATGTAAACGGGCAAAAATGGACAAGCTGCCGCTGAACAAGGCAAAAAAACGCCCTGTGACGCCCCATCGACGACGTACGGATACGTATGGAGAGGGTGGTGAAGCGAACCGCTTCTATTACAAGGGCAACCGTCAGAAGCAGCTGCGGGCGTTCGTCTACACGGTGAAGCTGGGCACGCTGACCCGGGCCGCCGAGGCGCTTTTCCTGTCTCAGCCAACTGTGAGCCTGCAGCTTCAGGCCCTGGAACGTGAGCTCGGGGTCCGCCTGCTGGAGCGTCGCCGCCGACGCATCAACCTCACCGATTCGGGCGAGGCGCTGTACGAGCTCGCGCGCCCGCTGGTGGAAGGCTGGGAAAACCTCGACCGCGACTTCCAGGCCAAGGTGAAGGGCTTGCAGGGCGGGCGGCTGACCATCGCGGCCGGCAGTTCCACCATCCAGTACCTGCTGCCGGACCTGGTGCGCCGTTACCGCGAAAGCTATCCCGAAGTGCAGCTGCAGCTGGCCAACGTGACCGGCAAGGACGGCCTGGCGCTATTGCGTGCGGACGAAGCCGACTTCGCCGTGGGCTCCATGCTCGACGTGCCCAACGACATCGCCTGGGCGCCGGTGCATCACTACGATCCGATGCTGATCATGCCGCCGGATCATCCGCTGGCAGGCAAGACCACGGTGACGCTGCAGGATCTGTCGCCGTACGGACTGATTCTGCCGCCGCAACGATTATCGACGTACCGCCTGGTTGATCTGGTCTTCCAGCAGCGGCAGGTGCCTTACCGCGTGGCCATCGAAGTGGGCGGCTGGGACGTGATCAAGGAATACGTGGCCATGGGCCTGGGCATTTCCATCGTCACCGGCATCTGCATCACCGAAGCGGACCGTTCGCGTTTGGCCGTCCGCAACATGAAGCAGTATTTCCCGCAGCGCAGCTACGGTGTGGTGATGCGCAAGGGGAAGTTCCTCAGCGCGGAGGCGAGGGCGTTTATCGATCTTGTGAAGCCGGGCCTGCTGACGCATCGCGATTACGATGAGTCGGGGCATTCGGAGCGGTAAGCGGCGTGGAAGGAAGCGCGTCGGTGTCGTTGATTCAGCGACGCGCCGTCCGACGACGTTACGGTGATTGCGGTCGCATCTTGATTGGGCTGTCCAGCGCGAGACCTTCGGTCCCGCTCCCCGATGCTTTTGGCGCTGCCGGCGAATCCACGGAGCGAGCGAGTTCCGGGGCATATCGAGGCCCATTTGACGATTCCCGCAGGTCGTACTGGATCGGATAGCGGACCCACGTCTTCACGGGGTGACCCTGGACAGTCTCAGGCTCGGCATGCCAGCCCGCCATCGCAGCCTTTGCGGAGCGGACAAAACTCGCTGCGGCGTAATGATTGGTCGTTTCAGCCGATTCGAGCTGGATATCCGTGAGGCTGCCATCGGGCTGCACCATAGCGAGCATGCTCAACTGCGCCTGGATGCGTGCATGGACCATATCGCTGGGGTACGTCGGTGCCGGGGACTCGACAGTCCGTG
>Ga0209672_100990_pt1 | contig 12474 bp, 13 predicted proteins | sample AraplaCol_mMS_r2_FD_184273 | JGI IMG/M metagenome (GOLD analysis project Ga0209672, IMG submission 184273) | Arabidopsis root microbial communities from North Carolina, USA - plate scrape CL_Col_mMS_r2 (SPAdes) (version 2) | ecosystem: Host-associated > Plants > Roots > Endosphere | place: USA...
CAGCGCTCGCCGACTCGCCAACGAACAACTGATCGCCCGCATGGAAGCGCTCCATCGCGAAAATCACGAAGCCTACGGCTCGGAACGCCTGTGGCGAGCACTCAAGCAGGAAGGAGAGCACTGCGGCCGGCATCGAGTTCGTCGCCTGCGTTGCGAACAGGGTATTCGTAGCCGTCGTCGTCTGCGGTATCTACGCACCAAGAGCCCCTATCAACGCGTACCGACGGCACCCAATCGTCTCGGTTGGCCGTTCGCAAGCCCCGAGCCCGATCATGTCTGGGTTGCTGATATCACCTTCATACCCACGCGCCAGGGCTGGGTCTACCTGGCTGCCGTTTTGGACCTTTGCAGCCGCCGCATCGTGGGCTGGGCCATGAGTGATCGCGCCGACCAGGCACTCGCCAGTGATGCGCTGGCGATGGCGCTAGGGCGCCGCTGCCCCGCCAAGGGCGCGATCCATCACAGCGATCAAGGCTCTCAATACACCAGCAAGCTCTATCAGCAGCAATTACAAGATGCTGGCCTTACGGCCAGCATGAGCCGAAAGGGCATGCCCTATGACAACGCGGTCATGGAGAGCTTCTTTGCCTCGTTGAAACACGAGTTGACGCACCATCAGGCTTTCCCTGATCGCGACTCAGCACGGACCCAGATCTTTCAGTACATCGAGATCTTCTATAACCGCAAACGCTTGCATAGCAGTCTCGGGTATCAATCTCCGGACAGCTTTGAGCGTACGCTCACGGTGACGATTTAAACCGTCCGAGAAATCGGGGGTAGTCCAGAGTCGACTTTTTTGGAAAAAGTGCACTCTGACCCCTGTTTTGTTGACCCCGCCCGCTTGTCGGGTAGCTCCACGTCCGGAAGCGAAATTCTATGGCTTAGCCCTGAAGCGCCACCATGGGCGCGGCTTGGGCTTGGGGGCGAGTTTCGATCCATCGACCCTGAACGAGTTCCCCTGATCGCTGACGCTCGACCGATTATCGCGAAGCATCGGCGGGACCGTCTTCGAGCCTTCTAAGAATCCATAAACGGCAACATTGAAACCGACTTCTCCGCCAATGTTTTGCGCACACTCCTTGACAATGAAAGCGGTCGCTAGCGCCGCACATTGCGCGGCTTCTTTGGGCCCCAACCCGCTCTTCGATGCAATACTCAACGCATCATCCTGAAGCAATTCTAGAGACTGGACGACTGTTAGCTTCGGGACCTCTCCTCGCAGCTCACCGCCACCACCGAGCTTTCCCTTATCAAGGTTGACCCCAAAGCTTTGGATCGCCGCAGATAAGATATTTATGAGCTGCGGCCCTTCCTCGTTAGCCCTCTCTGATAAGAGTACTGATCCGGGCTCTAACCCTTGGTCGTTGAAGTTGAACGAACGAAGAAGAAGGCTCCCCGACAATCGCGAAGCGCTGGCTATCGCGGTTTCAGGATGAACGGCCCGACCAGAGCCGACCGCGGCGGCAACAAGGTCAACAAGCGCCCCGGCTACCTTGTTCTGTGCTTCCAATGAGCTCATCTCTTCCCTGCCGATTGGGCGTCTTCACCATGTCCACTTTGGATTGCGGATTCAGCCTGTCGTCGAAATAACGGCGTCAGGTTCACTTCTCGAAGTTCACCTCGAACTAAAAGACAAGATATAAATGAAACTGACCCCGTTATTGTATTGGTTCTCGGACTTCGTTAGTTCAGAGCCGGCCCACCATCGCTTCCTTGCATCTCCGCCTGAACGCGCCTGTAGCTCAGCACTGCAGCCACGTCCAGCATTCCCAGCCAGCGTGGGGCGGTCGGCCACATCGGCTCAGTGTCCAAGCCCAGGGCCAGCAGGATGTCGCGGTGCATACAGCGCACATCTTGCCAGTCGAACGCATCACTGCTGAGCGACAGTTGGCGCCACCGACTTTTCCGAATGAGCAGCGACACCGTGCCTTTGTATTGGACGAGGCCCAGCTGTGCGATGTCCTCCAATACGATGACCTGTCGGCCCGCGAGCCAAGTGCGTACAAGCGTTCGGTCATCGATAACAACACGAACCGTGGCCAAATACGCCACGCTGGCGATGGCGACCGCTGCGCCTAAAGCGAAGACGCCAGCCAGCAGCGGATCGTGGTTGCCCAGGCCCCGCCACGCCATCCACAGAGCAGCGCCACCGCAGACCAGAAGCATCAGGGTGTTCAACAGGCTCGTTTGGGGGCAAGGGCTGTAGTGTTTGCTTCCAGTGCCTAGGGCGGCGTCGGAACCGTTGATGTCTCGAGAAGGAAATGCTCCCCTTCCCTTCATCGCTTCCGCAAATTCGTCAGGTGTTTTCAAACTCATCTCCTCCTCGAGATGATCTGCACCGCCTGCTGCGAATATGGGTCAACGCCGCGGCACGCGCAATCAGACAATTGCTCACAGCTCCATGCAGAGCGTATGTCCTCTAGGGGTCGAAAGCAGGTGCCGCTTATTCCGGCCAATTGTCAGCGCCCAGAGCAAACGTGGTGGAGGTAGTTAATTCGAACAATGGCAGCAGGACTTAACTATCTCCACCTCGTTTGTCGTGCGTTTGTCCTCAATCAACGAGCGGACGATAAGCGCGCACCACAGGCTTCGCCCTCTCCAGATCGTACCGCGCCTGAAGTGCCAGCCAGTAAAAGGCGGTGGTGTCGAAGGCGAGGGAGAGGCGGATGGCGATCTTGGGGGTGATGGGGTGGGTGTCGGCGATGAAGGCTTTGATCTGATTTGAAGGTATGCCGGTGCGACGGGCGAGTTGGGCGGGGTTGAGGGCGCTGGGGATCAGGTAGGCGTGCAGCAGGATGTCGCCGGGGGCTCGCAGGGGTTGCGAGGGGTCTATCTGCGAATGCGGGGTGAGCTGGATCAGTTCCATGGTGGTTCCTCCCTGTCGGACACGGCCGCACGGCGGCTCAGGCGCTTACAGCGCTCCGTGTCAGTGAATGCTTGGCAGCTTCGTCGGTGATCGTCCGAATGCGGCGCATCGCCATGCTGGCCGATGCGCTGCAATGGCAATCATCGGAGGCGTGTGGTGTTCACTCGAGGCTCGTCATCGAGCAGGCGGGCGTGCTGCTGGAGGCATTGGATTGCCGTGCCCAGACTGGCCGTGACGGCCACGGGAAGCGGCCATGGCAGCGCTCTGCCGGGGAATCCCCGCGCCTGCGCATTGCGGCACTGCTCGCTGTCGACACGCAGGCGCGTGAGGGCGAGCACTGCCAGAGCGATGTCACCGCGCGTGCTGTGACGCAGGGTTTCGGGGCATGCCGCCGTGGATGAAGGGTCGCGAGGCGGAGGAGTGAGGGTGTCGTCAGGGGGAACGGACGAGCGAATGCGTACCGTATGATCGCGGATAGCCATGATCAACTCTCAGATAGTTGGTGATGGTTAGCGGGTCGTGGGTGTTGCTAGCACTCACGGCCCGCGCCTCATGACCTGGTGGTCATGGTCATTCGCGAGGCCGTGCAACACGACATCGCGAACGACTGACTGACCCTAACAAGCAGGGTTGGCATCGTCTGTCAGGGTTGGGCGAGATGGATGTCCGCGTGGCCGCAGGCGCGCGTGAGGGCTCGGGGCTGACAAAATGTCAGCGCCCTTTCCGTCGAAAGCATGAAGAGAGAATGCAACCTTCTGTGCAGAAGTGAGCCCCAAAAGGAGGCAGAACCAATCCGCCACCCACAGGCTGCGCGCTCCCTTGTAGGAGCGCACCTTGTGCGCGACCGTGGCGATGGCATTTACCGCTCCGTAGGTTGGTCGCGCACAGGGTGCGCTCCTACAAATAGCTGATCGGCGGCTCTAATCCGCCACCCACACGCTACGTGTTCCCTGGTAGGAGCGCACCTTGTGCGGGACCGTAGCGCTGCGGTGTATCGCTCCGTCAGGTGGTCGCGCACAGGGTGCGCTCCTACAACGGCACGTCAACGCTGGGGCTTGCCGCGCCCGTCGCCCGCAACGGCGCCAGAGACTCAAACTTGCGCTGGTATTCGTCCGTCACCTGCTTGGCTTCTTCGCTGCTGGTGATGACGCGCGGGGTGATCAGCACGATCAGTTCGGTGCGGTTGCGGCTGTGGTCGGTGGTACCAAACAGACGGCCAACCCAGGGGATGCGGTTGAGACCGGGGATGCCGTTGTCAGTATCGCTCTCATTCTGCTGGATCAAGCCGCCAAGCAACACGGTCTGGCCACTCTGCACCGCGATTTGCGTGCCCACCGCGCGCTGCTGGATCGTCGAGTTGCCCTGCGAGTTGGTCGAATTGGGCACGATGCTGCTCACCTGCTGCTGCACGTTGAGGTAGACCAACCCACCCGGATTGACGCGCGGCTGCACGTCCAAAATGACGCCCGTGGGTATGTAGCTCACGCTGGTGGCGGTGGAACCGGTGGTGTTCAGACCCGCGAACAAAGGGGTCAGAACACTTTCTCTAGCGTCTCACTGCCACAAAACAACGCCATGTAGCGAGAGCTCGTCCACGAGGCAGGCCTAGATAAGCACTCTGCCCTCTTGTTTCCAGACACCATTTCCCCTACCCCACCTACCCCCACCACTTCCTCCACGGCACGTACAAGCTCGCCGTATGCGGCTGCCCGCTGTCTGGCGCGGCGCCGATGGCGCCGGTAGCGACGACCGGCCCGGTGGGCTGACCGGTTGGCGAGCCGCCGGCGGGTTCCACCGATACCGCGAGAGCGGCCGTGGGACCAAGTTGCGCGAGCAGGACGCGATCGAGCTTCAGCGTGGTGGGCGCATTGGCTGCGATCATGCCGACGGAAATAGGCTTTTGGCCGGAAGGCACCAGCCACAACTGCGGCGCCTTGCCTTGAGCGAACGAGGCCGGCGCCACCGGCACGACGATGATGCGGGCCTGCTGGATATCCATCGTTGCCGTCCAGCCCACATGACCATCCGTATGGGTGATCGTTGATGCCATGTATGGAACGGCCGGCGAAGTCGACGGTGTGCGCAGCCCCATGCTGACAAACAGCAGCGCCAGGCAGGCCACGGCCAAGGCGCTGGCGCCGAGGCCAAGCCAGTGCCAGAAGCGCAGGTTGTCCCACAGGCCCGGTCGAGTGCGCGCGAGCTCTTGTGTATCCAGGCGTAGCGCCTGCTGGATGCGAGTCCACACGCGCCCCGGCGGTTCGATCGGCGTGATCTCCTCGCTCATGGGCTGCAATCTGCGGTGCCAAAGCTTCACGGCGGTAGCGGCCTCGTCGCTGGTTTGCAGCTCGTGTGCCACGGCGGCGCGCGCATCGGCGTCCAATACACCGAGCACATATTCGGCGTAGCGAAGCTGGGAGTCGTCGTGGTTCTGTGGTGTGTTCATGCGTCCAGGCACGTGCGTAGTTGCAGCAATCCCCGGCGTATCCAGCTCTTCATCGTGCCCAGCGGCACCTGGCAGCGCATCGCCAGTTCGCTATAGGTTGCCCCCGAGAAAAAGGCTGCGCGAACTGATTGGCGCTGTTTGGGCTCCAAAGCCTCCAGGCAATGTTGAAGGCGTCGATATTCCTGGCTCGCTTCGGCCTGTGTCGCGGGGCCGGGCTGTTCGTCCACCAGGCCATCGAGATCCACTTGGTGAGACGGCGCGTGCTCATGCCGTTGGCGCAGACGATCAATGACTTTGTTGCGTGCGAGCGCCATGAGCCATGTGATGGCGCTCGCACGCGTGGCGTCGAAGCTCTGGGCTCGGCGCCACACGGTCGTATAGATTTCCTGCAGTACTTCCTCCGCCTCGCCATGGTCGACGAGCATGCGCAGGCACACACCAAACAGCTTGGCTGAAGTGCGTCGATAGAGTTCCGCAAAAGCGCCTTGGTTTCCGGCGGCAATGCGCACAAGCAGCTCGGACAGCTCGTCTCGTCGTTCGTCAGCAAGTGAATTCATCGGTGCGCCTTGATGCGCTGGCTTCCTGGATGATCGGGATGGGATAGACCGGCTGCTCCGCATGTAACCTCACGACCCGGCTTGGCGAGGTGAAGCCGGTACGATGGGGCGTACCGGACTTCGGCGGCGCACGGTGATCGAGCATTACCTTGGCGCCTCGCGTGCCATCAAGGCATCAGCACCTTGTCGACGACGTGAATGACGCCGTTGGACTGCATGACGTCGCCAATAGTGACGTGCGCAGTGTTGCCCTTGCTGTCGGTAACGGCCCAGCCATCGCCATCCTTGCTGACGGTCAGCGTTTCACCCTGCACCGTCTTGAGCTCGGCCTTGCCGCCGCCGGCAGCTGCTTTCATCGACAAGTCTTTGGCCGTGAGCCGCCCAGGCACGACGTGATAAGTGAGGATCTTGACCAGGGTGGCCTTGTTCTCGGGCTTGAGCAAGCTGTCTACCGTGCCTGCCGGCAACGCTGCGAAGGCCTCATTGGTCGGTGCAAAGACCGTGAAGGGACCGGGTCCAGACAAGGTATCCACCAGGCCCGCTGCCTTCACTGCCGCAACCAGCGTGGTGTGATCCTTCGAATTCACCGCGTTCTGAACGATGTTCTTGCTGGGAAGCATGGCGGCGCCGCCCACCATGACGGAACCCGGCGCGTCCATGGTGTCAGCCATCGCCAAAGGTGAAAGCGAAGTGACGGCCAGCACCAGCCCTACCCCAATCAGCATGGAACGTACGCGTTCATGGCTCTTCATGTTCATCTCCATAGCTAGCAACTTCCGGCTGGAAGCACAGTTAGATACGGACGCAAACGGGTAACGGATGCAGCGAAGAGAAAAACATAGTGAAGCTGGGACGGCGACGGCCGATCGCCGTCACCGATGGGCTCGCCGATGCGCTCTGAACGGAGAGGCTCTATCCGTCCGGAATGCGGAAAAAACAAGTATGAAGAATCAACTCTTCTGGCTAGAAACCGAGGTAAATAGAGTTGAAAAGTGCACTCTGGCCACTGTTGTATGCCTTGTTTTGTTTGTCGTGCGTTTGCCCTTAATCAACGAGCGGACGATACGCGCGGACCACGGGCTTCGCCCTCTCAAGGTCGTACCGCGCCTGAAGTGCCAACCAGTAGAAGGCGGTGGTGTCGAAAGCCAGGGCTAGTCGAATGGCGATCTTCGGGGTTATCGGGTGGGTCTTGGCGATGAAGGCTTTGATCTGATTGGAGGGTATGCCGGTGCGACGGGCGAGTTGGGCTGGGTTGAGAGCGCTCGGAATCAGATAGGCGTGCAGCAGGATGTCGCCCGGGGCCCGCAGCGGTTGGGAAGGGTCCACATCCGAATGCGGGGTGAGCTGGATCAGTTCCATGGTGGTTCCTCCCTGTCGGACACGGCCGCACGGCGCCTCAGGCGCTTACAGCGCTCCGTGTCAGTGAATGCTTGGCAGCTTTGTCGGTGATCGCCCGAATGCGGCGCATCGCCTAGCCGGCCGATGCGCTGCAACGGCGATCATCGGAGGCGTGTGGTGTTCACTCGAGGCTCGTCACCGAGCAGGCGGGCGTACTGTTGGAGACAGTGGATGGCCGTGCCCAGGCTGGCCGTGACGGTCACGGGAAGCGGCCATAGCAGTGCTCTGCCGGGGAATCCCCGTGACTGCGCGTGGCGGCACTGCTCACTGTCGAGACGCAAGCGCGTGAGAGCGAGCACCGCCAGGGCGATGTCGCCGCGAGTGCTGTGACGCAGGGTTTCGGGGCATCCCGCCGCCGTGCATGAAGGGTCGCAAGGCGGAGGAGTGAGGGTGTCGTCAGGGGGAACGGACGAGCGAATGCGTACCGTATGATCGCGGATAGCCATGATCAACTCCGATAAGTTGGTGATGGTTAGCGGGTCGTGGGTGTGCAACCACTCACGGCCCGCGCCTCATGACCTGGTGGTCATGGTCATTCGCGAGGCATGCAACACGACAGCGCGAATGACGGACTGACCCTAACAACCAAGGTTGGCAGCGTCTGTCAGGGTTGGGCGAGATGGATGTCCGCGCGGCCGCAGGCGCGCGTGAGGGCTCGAGGAAGACAACATGTCGGCGCCCTTTCCGATGAAAGCAGAAGAGAGCATGCAGCCTTCTGTACCGACGTGAGCGACAGAACGGGCAGAAGCCTTCTCTCTAGACCTAACGCCGTCTCACCGTTGGCTTGCGATAACCCGCAATCACGTCCTGCTTTGGCTCAAGAATCTCAAAAGCAGAGGCCATCTCACTTTGCCCTCTGCTTTTGACGACCTCTGCTTTGCCGAATGAGTTAGCGGCCAAGCATCGGCGACGACGATCAGGTGTCCACAGAAGCGGGAAACGCTCGGAACGAAGACCATGTTTGGGCACCTGCCCTCCCTACAAACATGGCACCAAGCCGATGCCCAGAAACCGTAAGAAATCGTAGATCGAAAGCTATAGCGAAATGGCGCGAGAACGAGAGTAATACGTGCAGCGGGCAGCAATTCATTGCGAACCCTTGATCGCCGCGGATGAGCAGGATCGCGTGAGGCACCATCCGCGCCCTTCCCACCAAGAACACAAGGAATCTCAAATGTCGGGCCTCTCTGACGAACTGCGCTGGCGCACGACCGAACCGCCACATCTACCAACCCCACAGGAATTGGAGTGGTACACATTTCGACACGCACACTTCAAGACGTCCCACCTTTACGGCACCCACGCGCCCGCAATCTTTGGACCCTTCGTACCGGACACCAAGGCACTCATTCCCGGGGCTTGGCACTTTAGTCAAAAAAACGGCTGGGACAGTTGGTTCAACTTCGCTCTGCGCTCGGATGGCGGATTTTATGTACTAACTCCGGCTTGCCGTCGATCAGGTGAGCAAGGGGATGCCATCAAGGGCTATGAAACGCTGGCTCATTCAACCGGCGGAACCGAATGGGGTGAGACCTTCGAATTCACCGTGCACTGGCAAGACGGCTCCGTTGGAACATACGCATGCACTATGCGAAACGGCGTTTTGGATGGCGACGTCGTTGATGCCAACCATACAGATCACAAGGTCCACTTTTCAGCCAGCCGAATGGGGCCGCCATCCAAACTGGTGCCAGGTGGGTGGCCCGCCGGTGCTGCCCCTCTACTGGAGCCTTGGATAGACGTCCGATGGACACTCACTGATAGCCCGTGGAGTTTCGCGGTGAGAGTGACAGGAACAACCTTTGGGAACAAAGAAAACGTCACGGTGTGGTACTTAAATAGCAGCGGCGGCAACACCGGCCATTGGTCCAGTGAGCTCGTTCAAGCTGACACGACCGGCGCGTTCGAATGGACGTCACCCATCGACGAATTCCTCGGGACGCCCACCGATACCGTGAGATATCGTGCGCAAGGAGAACAATCGGGGAATTCCGGCCAGGTGTTGCTTCCGGGTGCTTAGCTCGCCGTTTTCTTCCGCAGACTTCAATCTCTTGTCACACCGGTCGTCCGAGTGACTAACGGGCAATGGCCAAAAAGCAAACGGGACGGGGTGGTTAGTTCGAACAGTGGCGGTTGAACTTAACTAACGCCGTCCCGTTTTTTGTTTTTTTGATTTTTGATCAACGCATAGCCTGCTCAGCACGCGCCTCTCCCAGCACCGCACCACGTCGCCCGGGTGCCTGAACCAACGCTGCGCGATACACATCACGCGCCGCTGCGGCATCGCCTTGCAACAGCAGCAACTCGCCCAATTGCTCACGTGCGGGAAGCGCCGGGCCGGGTGTGACCGGGCGTTTCTCTAGGCTATCTTCGCGATCGGCGGCGAACTGCAGCAGCGACCGCGCCTGGGCGGTATCGCCCGCGGCCTGGCTCTGCCATGCGGTGACCTCGTCGGCGAGGATGGACGTCTGGGTGGCCCAATAGTCATCGCCGGTATCATGCAGCTGTTTTTCAATCTGATGGAGCTGCGTGACTTCCGCACCGGCGTCCGCTGGGTGACCGGAGCGCGCGAGTCCGATGCCTTTGGACCAAACCGCTATGGCGAGGATGGGAGGCGTTGCGCCGGCTATCGGGACCACCCCAGCCGCGTCACTCCAACGACTGCGCTCGACCGCGAGACGTATCGGCATGATGGTGGCCGCGTAGGCAATCGCAAACTCCGTCATGTCCAGCGTGCGCATGGCTTTCATCTCATCGACCACGCGCTGGGCATCGCCATCTTTCCCTTCCTGAAGATAGGCGTAGACCAGGTAGTCCATGGCGTGAAACTCGCCCATCGTATCGCCATGCTGGTGTGCGGATTCCTTCGAGGCGAGATTGGAGTGGATCGAATCGTCCCACAGGCCGAGCCGGGTGAAGATGTGCGAGGGCATGTGCAGCGCATGGGGCGCTGACGGGGCGATTTTCGCGTACACGCGGGCGGCCGGCAGGCCTTGCTTAGCCATTTCCTCGCTGTCGCACGCATGGATCATGTAGTGGGCGAGGCCCGGATGGTCTGGGTGCGCACGAAACAGGGGCTCCAGTATCGCGACGGCGCGCTTCTGCTTCGCGTGTGTCTTATCGGCTGGAGATGCGTTGGATAGCAGGGCCAGGGCGTAGAACACCTGCGCTTCCATATCTGTCGGATGGTCGGTTGCCACCTTCTGCATCGCCTGCTCGTAGGCCTCCGTTCGCTGGTTCGCCTTGAGCCCTGGGGTCGCTTGAAACAGTACGCTGCCGGCGCGGATGTAGCCCTTTTCGCGATCGGATGCTGCGCCAAGTTCGACAGCCCGCTGCATGTCCCGCTGGGCCTGCCCAAAGGATGCCGGCGGTAACGATGGCGACCACACCGGATGAAAATGCACCATCGCCAGCCCCCAATACGCCATGGCGCAATGCGGGTCTTTCTGCGCAATAGCCTGGAAAGCTTGCTCCGCTGGCGCGTAGGCGAATGAATGCAGCAAGGCGACGGCGCGGTTGAAAGACGGCTGCACCAAAGGGTCGCATGAGACCGGGAACGATACGTCTCCCAACTTTTCAGGGACGCCGTGATCATGGGCCTCTTGTGCCAGGGCAGGCGAAGCGATCAGGACAAGCGCGTACAGAGCTCGCAAGCATCGATACATGGGCTACTCCCCGGAGTACGCAGGTATTGTGCATCACGGGCGGGCAAGGGTTTGTGCATTGCACTCGGACATATGGCCTATTTCTCGCTTGGCGCGAGTGCGGACCAACGCGTCACCAAAGCAGCATTGGCGGGAAAAATGCGCTCTGCCCCGGCCGCACCGGTTTCAGCGCACAGGGTTTACTCCCACCTGGAGCAGCCGAGCAACGTCCAACCCGTGGCCCATGAGCGTGCGTGTTCCCTTGTAGGAGCGCACCTTGTGCGCGACCGCAGCGCTGGGGTGTATCGCTCTGTAGGTTGGTCGCGCATAGGGTGCGCTCCTACAAGGGCGGAGTGTGCGAAGTGCACCCCCAACAGGGAGTAGGCTCACGATGTTCAATCCGTGACCCATGAGCCTGCGTTTTCCCCTGTAGGAGCGCACTTGTGCGCGACCGTAGCGCTGGGGTGTACCGCTCCGTAGGTTGGTCGCGCACAAGTGCGCTCCTACAAATGGCTGTCTGCAGCCTGCAATCGGCGGTCTGAGGCGTGCGCACATCTCTGTAGGAGCGCACTTGTGCGCGACCGCAGTGGGTGGATGGACTGCTACGTAGGTTGGTCGCGCACAGGGTGCGCTCCTACAAGAAAGGGTCTCGGCTAGGCGGCCTGTTTATGGGCGCGCTGTCGTGCTCGTTGCTCTCGTTCCGGAACTCGCTTCCGTTCCACCCATCACCCGCAACGGCGCCAAGGACTCAAACTTGCGCTGATATTCGTCCGTCACCTGCTTGGCCTCTTCACTGCTGGTAATCACGCGTGGCGTGATCAGCACGATGAGCTCGGTGCGGTTGCGGCTGTGGTTGGTGGTGCCGAACAGGCGGCCGAGGATGGGGATGCGATTGAGGCCGGGTACACCGGTGTCGGTGCTGTTCTCGTTTTGCTGGATGAGGCCGCCGAGCAGTACGGTCTGGCCGCTTTGCACGGCGATCTGGGTGCCCACGGCGCGCTGCTGGATGGTGAAGTTGCCTTGTGAATTGGCGGCGCCGGTGGTGTTACTCACCTGCTGCTGCACGTTGAGATAAACCAGGCCGCCGGGATTCACGCGCGGCTGCACGTCCAGGATCACGCCGGTGGGCAGGTAGCTCACGCTGCTTGCTGTCGATCCAGTGGTATTGAGGCCGGTGACGATGGACGTCTGATTGATGGGCACCTGGTCGCCGACCTGGATGTGTGCGACCTGATTGTTGAGCACAACCAGCGACGGCGCCGACAAAGTTTTGGTGTTGCCATTGGTTTCCAGGGCGCGAATGGCGACCTGGAACTTGCCGTTGCTGCTCAGGAAGGAGTAGAAGAGCGGCTCGCCACCGTACTGGTTGCCACCCGAACCCAGCGATATCTGGCGATGCGCGCCTGGCGGAATGTTGGTCGCGCCGTTGACGTTGCCGTTGCTGTCGTAGCTGGGAGTGCTGCCCGCCAGGCCCTGCAGATACCACTGCACACCAAATTCGAGCTGGCCGGTGAGATCCACTTCGAGGATGCGCATCTCGATTTGCACCTGCAGTGGCACATTGTC
>Ga0209672_100991_pt1 | contig 12468 bp, 13 predicted proteins | sample AraplaCol_mMS_r2_FD_184273 | JGI IMG/M metagenome (GOLD analysis project Ga0209672, IMG submission 184273) | Arabidopsis root microbial communities from North Carolina, USA - plate scrape CL_Col_mMS_r2 (SPAdes) (version 2) | ecosystem: Host-associated > Plants > Roots > Endosphere | place: USA...
AGCGATGCCGAGCGTCGCGTCGAGCGCTTCATGGAGTTCGGCAAGCGCCAGGCGCGCGAGCTTCACGCCGTCGATGCGGGCAAGCCGCGCGAGTCCCATCTGGAGCGCGAAGCCGCCCAGTTCGTAACGCCCCGTGAGCGGGTCCTGCGCGACGACGCCGAGCCGCACGAAGCTCACCAGATAACGGTGGGCCTTCGCCGGACTCATCCCCGCGCGGCCCGCGAGATCGCGCAGCATCATCGCGCGGGGCTCCTGCGTCAACACCTCGAGCAGCCGGAAGCCGACTTCGATCGATTGAATCCCTGCCCGCGTTTTCTCTTCGGCGTCGCGCGGATCATCGGCCCTATCTCCCGGATCGCCCGAATCGCCTGTATCGCGCAGGCCGCCGGCCGCGGCCGTGCGGGTGTCGGAATCGTCAGGGATGATCGGATTGGCGGACATATGACAGAAAACGTGACGATATATAGCGCACGCCGGCGCGCCATTGCGGATTCACCATCGTAAAATAGATTTCCTCCATCGTCACTACAACGCTTCCCTTCGCTCATGAAACTAGCCACGCTCAAGGACGGTACGCGCGACGGTCAACTGATCGTCGTATCGCGCGATCTGCGCACGGCCTCGATTGCCGACGCGGTCGCGCCCACGCTGCAGCGCGCGCTCGACGACTGGCCGTTTTACGCGCCGCAGCTTGCCGAGCGTTACGAAGCGCTCAACCAGGGCCGGGCGCGCAATACGTTCGCGTTCGAGCCCAAAGACTGCATGGCGCCGCTGCCACGCGCCTATCAATGGGCCGACGGCTCCGCCTATGTGAATCACGTGGAGCTCGTGCGCCGCGCGCGCGGCGCCGAGATGCCGCCCGAGTTCTGGACCGATCCTCTGATGTATCAGGGCGGTAGCGACGATTTTCTGGGTCCCCGCGACGATATCGTCTGCGCGTCGGAGTCGTTCGGCATCGACTTCGAAGCCGAGGTGGCCGTCGTCACCGGCGATGTGCCCATGGGCGCCGCGCCCGATGCCGCGCTGCGCGCGGTGCGGCTCGTGATGCTGGCCAACGATGTCTCGCTGCGCAATCTCATTCCCGCCGAGCTCGCCAAAGGGTTCGGTTTTTTCCAAAGCAAGCCGGCCACTTCGTTTTCGCCCGTGGCGGTGACGCCCGACGAGCTCGGCGAACATTGGCGCGAAGGACGGCTGCATCTGCCGATGATCGTACATTGGAACGGCAAGAAGGTGGGGCAGCCCGACGCGGGCACCGACATGGTGTTTCACTTCGGGCAACTGATCGCGCATGCGGCGAAAACGCGCAATCTGCGAGCAGGCGCGATCGTCGGTTCGGGTACCGTATCGAACAAGGATGCCCAGCGTGGATATGGCTGTATCGCGGAGAAGCGCTGCCTTGAGACGATCGCCGAGGGCGCGCCCGTCACGGAGTTCATGCGATATGGCGATACGGTCAAAATCGAAATGTTCGGCGAACCCGATCGGTCGATCTTCGGCGCGATCGAGCAGTCCGTCGCGCCGCTCGACGCGGCCTGAATGTCAGGGTCGCCGCAGCCCGCGTTGGCGCGCCGGGTTTCGCCCGATGCATGCGGCGGGCAAGCCGCCTACACTGTGGCGGACCCGGGACAGCTCCCGATAACCGATAGACGTTGAGAGGCTAGACGCAAATGACCGATACCGCAGGCGATCAGCCGTTTCCCGGGTTCCCGGGTTTTCCGCCGGCCGAGATGCTCGACAAGATGTGGAGCATGATGCGCCTCACCCCGTTCGGCTCGGCGTTTCCCGGCATGCAGCCGGGGACGGCGCAGGGCTTCCCCTCGCCGCTTTCGGCCATGTCGGACATGATGACACCGCTCACCAGCGTCGAAGAGCTCGATAAACGCATTACCGATCTGCGCGCCGTCGAACAGTGGCTCAAGCTCAATCTGAACATGCTGCAGTCGGCGATCCAGGGCCTCGAGGTGCAGCGCGCGACGCTAGCCACATTGCGAGCCTTCGGGGCGTTCGCGCAAGCTTCCATGACGCAGCCCCCGGCCGGCGAGCCAGCGGCAGCCAGTGCGCCGCCCACGGCAGCCGAGAGCGCGCCGCGCGAAGACAGCGTAGGCGCGAGCGGGGAGGAGGCGGCAAGCGACGCGGGCGCCTTCGATCCGTCGGCGTGGTGGAACATGTTGCAATCCCAGTTCAACCAGCTCGCCTCGTTCGCCATGTCGCAGCCCGGTGCGGCGCCCGAGGCGAAATCCGACGGCGCGGGCGACGCGGCGGGTGGCGCACGCAAGACGGCGGGGGGCACATCAACGAAGACGGGCGCGAAGACCACGGCCAAGCGGCCCTCCGCGCGCAAACCGGCGGGCGCAGCCTCGGCTTCGCCAAAAAACAAGTAAGCACTTCGCACACCGTACTGGGCGCGCCGAACGCATGAGGATTACGATAAAGAAGTGAAGGAACGAGCCGATAAACCTGCTAAGAGGGTGACGGTTGGAAGGCGGGTAACGTGGCGACAGTAGTGGTGAAAGCAGGCATACAGCGCGCAATGCGGGACGCCGGGGCAGCGCTCGGCAAGGAGGCGCCGTGCGGCTCGCGCTCGTTCTGATGGGAGGCGGCGCGCGCGCCGCGTATCAGGCCGGCGCGCTCAAGGCGCTGGCCGAGATCACTCGCGAGGCCGAGCCCGCGCGCCGCACCACAGCGTTTTCGGTCGTTTGCGGTACCTCGGCCGGCGCGATCAACGCGGCGTCCATCGCGAGCCATGCCGACGATTTCGCCGAAGGCGTCGATCGGCTCGTCGATTTCTGGTCCCATATCAGTGCCCGGCAGGTCTATCGGACGGATTGGCGCGGCGTAGCGGCGGCCGGCGCGCGCTGGCTCGCGGCAATGAGCGTCGGCTGGGCGGTTCGTCAGGCGCCGCGCGCGCTGTTCGACAACAGCCCGCTCGCCGAGCTGCTGACCCACGGACTCGACTTCGCGCGCATCGGCGCCGCGCTCGAGTCGCGCGCGCTGCATGCGCTGTCGATCTCCGCGCTCAGCTATTCGAGCGGCCGGCATCTGACCTTTTACCAGGCCGCCGAGCCCATCCAGCAATGGCGCCGCGCGCAGCGCACGGCCGCGATGGTGAAGCTCGGGCCAGAGCACCTGCTCGCGTCTTCGGCGATTCCATTCCTTTTTCCGGCTGTCCCGCTGCCGCTCGATGGGCGCACCGAGTATTTCGGCGACGGATCGATTCGCCAGATCGCCCCGCTGAGCCCCGCCATCCATTTCGGTGCCGAGCGCATCGTCGTGCTGGGTGCCACTGCGCCCCGGCCGGAGGCGCCGATCGCACCAGGCGCGGCCGTCGGCTATCCGACGCTCGCGCAAATCGGTCAGCAGGTGCTGGCGAGCGTGTTTCTCGATTCGATCGGCGCTGATATCGAGCGCATCGAGCACATCAACCGGATGATTCTTCACCTGCCGCACCAGATCGAGCCCGCCAGCGGTTGGCGCCAAATCGAGGTGCTTGCCATCGCGCCCTCGGAGCGCATCGAGCTGCTGGCCGCACGGCATCTCAAGCGGCTGCCGCTGACCGTTCGCGGGCTGCTCGGCGCCGTTGGGGGCAACCGCGCGACCGGCGCTTCGTTCGCGAGCTACCTGCTTTTCGAAGCGGAGTTCGCCAGTGAGCTGCTCGAGCTCGGCTACCGCGACACGCTGGCTCACCGCGAGCAGCTGCGCGCATGGATCGGCGCCGCGAACCACCGGGACCCGCGCGAGAGCCCGTCAACGGCGAACGACCCGTTGCACGAAAGCGACAGCGCGGCGCGCTGACGCAGGGGTGAGCAAGCCCGCGCGCGACCGATCGCGCGAGGTTTCGATCACCTTTCGGCGGCCTCCAAACGCCCGCCAGCCGGCGGCGGCATGCTATCATTCCAAAGCTTTCGATCTTGTGGGCGATACGGAAAACCATGATCGCGGCAGTACGTTGCGCCGCCGTCCGCGGGTACACGAAAGGAAAGGCTCGGCGCGCCAGGGCGATTCCCCGCTCGACCATCCGGCGGCTGACCTCGACGGGCGTCGATAGGCCGTCCGGGCGGGCGGACTGCCGGGCCGATGCTGCGGGCTCGTGACATTGAGTTCGATCAACGATCGGCCAACATTACCGCGTAAAATAGTGAATTTGGCTGCTTCGATGTGCTCATTGGTGCATTTGCAGCAATAGTTGAGTGGACGACTGACGAGTCGCAATGGGCAGACGAGGGGTGGGACGATGAACACCATGCTTTATCCGGAACTTTATAAATCGCTCGAATCGGTTCGATGGGACATGGAAAAGGACATCCCCTGGGACACGTTCGATGCTTCGTTGCTGACCGACGAGCAGGCGGCCACGATCAAGATGAACGCGATCACCGAGTGGTCGGCGCTGCCCGCCACGGAGATGTTCCTGCGCGACAATCATCACGACAGCGATTTTTCGGCTTTCATGAGCGTGTGGTTCTTCGAAGAGCAAAAGCACTCCCTCGTGCTGATGGAGTATCTGCGGCGTTTTCGGCCCGAGCTCGTGCCGACCGAGGAAGAGCTGCACGCCGTGCGGTTTCAGTTCGACCCGGCGCCGCCGCTCGAAACACTGATGCTCCATTTTTGCGGCGAGATCCGCCTCAATCACTGGTATCGCCGCGCGGCCGAATGGCATACGGAACCGGTCATCAAACATATCTACGAAACGATCTCGCGCGACGAGGCGCGTCATGGCGGCGCATACCTGCGTTACATGAAAAAGGCGTTGACCAATTGCGGCGACGTGGCACGTGCCGCGTTTGCGAAGATCGGCGTGCTCATGGCTTCTGCCCGCCGCACTGAAAAGCCGCTGCACCCGACCAACCTGCACGTCAATCGCGATTTGTTCCCGCGGGACACGATCCAATCGCGTCTGCCTGATCCTGAATGGCTCGAGCGTTGGCTCGACGAGCAGATCCGTTTTGACGACGGTTGGGAGAAAAAGGTCATCGAGCGCATCCTGCACAACCTCTCGATCCTGTTCGAGCGCACGTTCACGACGGCGCAGGAGCTCAATCGCTACCGCAAGGAAGTCGCGGCCCGTTTGCAGTCGCAGCAGGGCCCCGCGGAGCACCAACCGGCCTGATGAGCATCTCGTTCGAGCGCAAGATCCTCACGCGTGAAGCACTGGCCGCGCGCCGTGCGACACTGGCCGGGCCCGTGGTATTCACGAACGGCGTCTTCGATATCCTTCATCGCGGCCATGTGACGTACCTGGCCCAGGCGAAGGCGTTAGGCGCGTGCCTGATCGTGGGCGTCAATAGCGACGCATCGGTCCGTATGCTCGGCAAGGGCGACGATCGCCCGATCAATCGTGACGCTGACCGCATGGCTTTGCTCGCCGCACTCGAAAGTGTCGACTGGGTGGTGTCGTTCGAGGAAAAAACGCCGGTCGAACTGATCGGCGCACTGCGCCCGGACATTCTCGTGAAGGGCGGCGATTACGACATGGATACGCTGCCCGAATCGGCGCTCGTGCGCGGGTGGGGAGGGCGCGCGCTGGCGATTCCATTCGAGCACGACCGGTCGACGACAGCGCTGCTCAGCAAAGTGCGCGCGCAATCCGCCAAGTAGCGTGTACGCCGTTTCCGTCGCGTCGGGTGGGGCGTTGCGCTAACCGTTGCGGCGCCTGTCCCTCATCGCACGAGCGGCGTCGCCGCAACCATCGGCTCGGGCGCCGGCCTTCCGACCACAGCCTGCTCGCCCGCATCCGCCGCCGTGATCGGATGCGCCTGTAACCATTCAGGGTGAACCTGCCGATTGAGATGACCGGGCTCGAGGGGCCCCGACGCCGGCAGGCGGCCGAGCATGCCGCTCGCGAAGCCAAAGGCGAGCAGATTGGCCAGAAAAAGAATGATGATCAGCCAGCGCAACATTGCCAGTCTCCTTCGTTGATCAAACTCGAAGCATCGCACAAGCCGTGGGCATCGCTTGCGCCTACTCCGAACCGTCGGCCGCGATCCGCGCAAGCCCCACCAGCACGAGCGAATCGTGACGCGTGCAAGGCACGCTCAGCGCCCGCGCGACCGCATCAGCCGCGCCGCCGCCAAGCACCAGCCGCACCGGCCTTTTCCAGGCGCGCGTGAGTTCATGCCACGCGCGCTCGATCAGCGCCGCCTGGGCGAGCAATGAGCCCGCTGAAATCGCATGCGGCGTGTCGGTTGCAAACCACTCGCCAGCATCAGTCGCACCGGCCGGCTCGCGCACGGCGTGCGCCGCCAATGTCGGCAACTGCGCCGTGTGCTCGCCGAGCGAGCGCATCATCAGCGACCAACCCGGCGCAATGAGGCCGCCGGTGAACATACCGTCAGCGCGCAGCGCCTCGAGCGTCGTCGCCGTCCCGAGCGTCGCAATCAGGAGGTCTTCGCCGGGAAAGGCCACGCGCGCGCCGATCATGGCTGCCCACCGGTCGCTGCCCAGGCGCGCCGGCTCGGGATACCCGTTGGTAACGCCGCATTGATGCGCGAGCGCGCGGATCGTCGTACGCGGCAATCCCGGCCACGCGGCATCGATCAGCGCGTCGAGACGCGCGCCCGCGGCGGCGCCTGCGACGTTCGAAATCCACGCGCCGGTTGGACGACCTGACAACGCCTGCCACGCCGGTTCCGCGGAGACCGACCGATCGGGGTGGTCGTCGTCGGCTCTCCCGTGTCCGAATACCCCGGTGTCCGGCATCGTCCCGTCGGCGTCGGCCAACGCCCATTTGATACGGCTGTTGCCCGCATCGACGAGCAGGAACGGTGCGCGCGTCATGGTGTCGATGGCGCGAGGCGCAGCGAGACATCGCCGGTCGCGATTGCCCGGACGCCGTCGGCGGTGTCGAGCAACAGCTGGCCCGCGTCGTCCACACCGAGCGCGGTGCCGCGTGCGAACGGTTCGCCGCGTTCGAGCAACACGACCTCGCGCCCGGCATAAGCGTGGCAGGCGCTCCAGCGCGGGCGAAACGCCGCAAAGCCCTCTTTCGAAAACGTGTCGATCATGGCGGACAAGCCGGCCAAGGACGCGGCGAGCGTCAAGGTGAGGTCCGCACCGGGCAAAATTTGCGACAGCGCAGCCGGCGGTGTCGGCCGAGCCTGCTCGGGCAGCGCGGCTGCCGCCGCCGCAAGCTCGGCATCGAGCGCCGGGTCGCTGCGTACATTGATGCCCACGCCAATCACGGCCGCCGTTGCGACAGCGGTACTCCACGCTGTTTCGACGAGGATGCCCGCGAGCTTGCCCCCGTCGAGCAGCACGTCGTTCGGCCATTTGAGGCTGATGCGCTCCGCGTCGGCGGCGGCGAGCCCGGGCAGCGTACGCAGCCTTTCGACGAGCGCGGCCCCGACGGCCAGGCTCAGTCCCGCGAGTCCGGAGAGCGGCCTTGGCACGATACAGCCGACGGAGAACATCAGGGCGTGGCCCGGTTCCGCCTGCCAGCTGCGTCCTTGCCGGCCGCGCCCGGCTGTTTGCCGGTAGGCCGCGCGCACGACATGCACGCCGGCCACGGCGCGCTCGCGCGGCAGCGCCTTCATGCGCTGCATGAGATCGGTATTGGTCGAAGCGGTTTCATCGACGATTTCCAGCATCGGCGCGGAAACAGCCGGGGCGAGCGCCACGGCGCGCTCGCGGTCGATGCGCGACTCGTTGGGGCTGGCCTTTTCCGCAGGCGTCGGAGACGACGCTTCAAAATGGGTATCGTTCATGACGCGTATTGTAGGGCCTGTGATTCGCATGATGAGCCCATGGCAAGGCATTGCGTGACATCGCCTGGCATGGCGTCGCGCGACGCGAACGGTGCGGGCGTCGTTACGGCTGGCTACAATGGCCGCTCACCATCGCGAAAGGAGCGTGTCGTCCTTGGACTTCGATACTCCGCCCGGGTTGCAGGTCACTGCCGGCAGCCCCGGGCCGCTCGTGCGTCTGTCGGGCCAATGGACCGCGCTCGCGCTCGCGCGCGACCGGGCCCGCGCCGGTGCGACGACTCGGCTCGTCGCGCTGATGGGCAATACCGCGGCGCAGTGGGACTTGTCGGAGATCGTGCGGATGGACCACGTCGGTGCACAGGCGCTCTGGAGCGTCTGGGGACGCAGGATGCCCGAGGGGCTCAAGCTGACCGAGACGCAGCGCGACATCTTCGCGCGCATCGCGTTGCTCGAGATACAACGCGAGGAGCCCGAACGCGTGGCACGCACCGATCCCGTCACGGCGCTCGGCGAGGCGATCTTCACGTTCGCCGGACATGTTCAAGGCGGCGTGACGATGTTCGGGCGCGTGGTGCTCGATGCGATCTCGATCGTACGCCACCCGTCGAGCGCGCCGTGGACCGAGATTTCGGCCAACATCTATCACGCGGGCACTCGGGCGCTGCCGATCACCGCGCTCGTGGCGTTCCTGATCGGCATCGTGCTCAGTTATCTCTCGGCGCAGCAATTGCGCCTTTTCGGCGCCAATCAGTTCATCGTCAATATTCTCGGGTTGGCCGTGATTCGCGAACTGGGCCCAGTGCTCGCGGCGATTCTCGTGGCGGGCCGCTCGGGTTCGGCCATCACGGCGCAAATCGGCGTCATGCGCGTGACCGAGGAGCTCGACGCGATGCGCGTCATGGGCATCCCGCATGGGCTGCGGCTGATTCTGCCGCGCGTCGTGGCGCTCGGCGTGGCCATGCCGCTGCTCGTCATGTGGACGAACCTCGTCGCGCTGGCCGGCGGCGCGCTTTCAGCGCAAGTCGTGCTCGGCATCGACCTCGGCTATTTTGCGCGCGCGCTACCGAAGGTCGTGCCGATCGTGAATCTTTACATCGGCCTGGGCAAGGGCGTCGCGTTCGGTATCCTGATTGCGCTCGTGGCGTGCCATTTCGGCTTTCGCATCCAGCCGAACTCGCAAAGCCTCGGCACCGGCACGACCTCCTCCGTCGTCACGTCGATCACCGTCGTGATACTGGCCGATGCGATCTTCGCCATCATGTTTCAGAACGTGGGAATCTAGGTACGCCATGACCGCGCCGCTTTCCGCCGCCGTACGCGACCGTCCGCCGCCGGCCATTGCCGAGACGGTCATCGAGGTGTGCGACCTCACCAAGCGTTACGGCAGCCACATCGTCCACGAGCACCTCGATTTCGCCGTGCGGCGCGGCGAAATCGTATCGATCGTCGGCGGTTCGGGCTCCGGCAAGACGACACTCGTGCGGCAGATTCTCGGGCTCGAAGCGCCAACCTCGGGTTCGATCCTGCTGTTCGGCGAAGACACGACGAGAGTCGATGCCAAAACTGCGAAGCTCATGCGCAGCCGGCTCGGCATGCTTTTTCAGCAGGGCGCGCTTTTTTCGTCGCTGTCCGTGTTCGACAACGTCGCCCAGCCGTTGCGCGAACTGGGCCGCGTGCCGCGCAAGCTGTTGCACGACTTCGTGATGCTCAAGCTCGAGATGGTGGGGTTGCCTTGCAAGCATGCCTCGAAAATGCCGGCCGCGCTCTCGGGCGGAATGGTCAAGCGCGTGGGCATTGCCCGTGCGCTGGCGCTCGAACCCGAGCTGCTTTTTCTCGACGAGCCGACCGCCGGCCTCGATCCGCAGTCGTCGGAAGAGTTCGTCGAGCTGATTGCGACCTTGCACCGGGCGCTCGGGCTCACTGTCGTCATGGTGACCCACGATCTCGACACCATGACGGCGATGTCGACGCGCGTGGCCGTTCTCGCCGATCGCAAGGTCCTCGTGGCGGCGCCAATCGAAGAGGCGGCCGGCGTCGATCATCCGTTCATCCGCGAGTTCTTTCTCGGCCGACGGGGGCGGCGCGCCCTCCAGGCGCTGCCGCCCGAGCGCCGGGCCAAGCTGCCGCCGGCCGCGCTCGAGGCCGCTTCGGCGGAAGTGCCTCTTTGAAGCGCCATGACGGCGTCCGACGACTCTGAGCTGCAAGGAATACGCGAATGGAAAACAAGTCGCATGCGTTCTGGACCGGGATCTTCGCGATCGGCCTGACCGTGACGATCGCGCTCGCGATTTTCTGGTTCAATTTCGATCGCGCGGTGCGCATCCCCTATGATCTGATTTCAAGCACGAGCGTGACGGGGCTCACGACCGATGCCGCGGTCCGCTATCGCGGCCTCGATGTGGGCAAGGTCCAGTGGATCCGCTTCGACCCCGCGCATCCGGGCCAGATCGTGATCCGGATTCTCGTCGACAAGAGCGCTCCCATGACGCGCTCGACGTTCGGCAGCCTCGCATTGCAAGGCGTGACGGGGCTCGCATTCGTGCAGCTCGACGATACGGGAGGCGATCTCGCGCCGCTGCCGTCTTCATCGAAGCATGTTGCGCAGTTGCAATTGAGGCCGGGCTTGCTCGATCAATTGCAACGGCGTGGCGATGCATTGCTCGGCGAACTCGAAAGCGTCGCGATGCACGTCAATGCCATGATGTCTCCCGAAACGCAGGCCCAATTGATGGCGACGGCCGCGAGCGTCCAGCACGCGGCCGATGCCTTGACGGCGCTCGCTTCGCAAGCCGGGCCGGCGGCGAAGCAATTACCGGACACGCTCGCGCAAACCAAGCGGACGCTTGCCTCGGCCGAGATCTTGATGAGCGCGCTCAACGCGCCACACGGGCCGCTTTACGCGAATCTCGACAAGATGGGCGCAGCGGCCGATCGTGCGGGCGTGGCCATTGCGCAGATGGACGCATCGTTCGAAGCCATGTCGGCGCGCCTCGAGTACGACACTTTGCCGCGCGTGAACGCGCTCGCGGCCGACGTGGGCGGTGCCGCGCGCTCGATCGACCACGCCGCGACGGTGTTCGGCACGAGCCCGCGCAGCGTGCTCTTCGGCGTCGGCGCAGCCAGGCCGGGACCGGGAGAGCGTGGCTTCGCGTGGCCGACAGCGGCCGCGACATCGCGCTGAACGGCTGGATTTGAGGAAAGAGGAAGGAAAGCAAGCCATGTCATCTGTGTCACATCCGATCGAATCGATTTTGGACGCTCACACGCGCTGCGCGCTCAAGCATGTGCGCCGTCTGTCGGCAGTGCTCGCCGTACTCGCGTCGATGGCGCTCGCCGCATGCACGTTGGGTACGCCGGAGGCCGTATCGGACATCCGATATGACCTCGGCCCCACGCCGAGCCTGCACACGGCGGCCGTGCCGTTACCCTCGGTGAGAATGTTCGACGTCCGGGCGCCGCGCGCGCTCGACAGCGACGCGATCCTTTACCGGATGAATTACATCGATCCGCAACGAACGGCCGCCTATGCGCACAGCCACTGGACGATGCCGCCCGCGCAGTTGCTTACGCAGCGACTGCGCAGCGCGCTGGCTGCGCAAGGCGCGGTGCTGTCGGCCAACGAAGCGGCGGGCGCACCGCTTCTCACGGTGGAGCTCGATCAGTTCGAGCAGGATTTCGATGGCGAAGATCAGAGTCACGGCGCCGTCACTGCGCGCGCCACGTTCGCCCACGGCGGGAAGGTGCTGGCGCAACGCACGTTCACGGCACGCGCGCCGGCAAGGACATCGAACGCGGGGGGCGGTGCGAACGCGCTGTCCGCTGCGAGCGACGAGCTCATCGCTCAGTTGGTCGCATGGCTCGGCATGCAGGCGCCGCTTGTCGCACAATCGCAATGAACGCGCCGTTGCCGCCGGCAGCGCCCCAAGCGGCCAGTCCGGCTTACTGGCTATAATCGCCGGGCCTCGTTGGCCGATGCGCCGGCGCCGCCGCTTGGGCGCCGCTTCATTTCTGGAAATCATGGATTCCTTTTTCAAGTACCACGTGTTTTTCTGCGTCAACCGGCGCGAGCCCGGTGCCGACCGCCCCAGCTGCGCGAATTGCAATTCCGAGGCGATGCAGGCATACGCGAAAAAACGCGTCAAGCAACTCGGGCTTGCAGGCCCGGGCAACGTCCGGATCAACAAGGCCGGGTGTCTCGATCGCTGCGAACTGGGCCCGACCGTCGTCATTTATCCCGAGGGCACCTGGTACACCTACGTCGACGAATCGGATATCGATGAGATCGTCGAATCGCACCTGCAACACGGCACGGTTGTCGAGCGGCTCAAGATCGATCGATGAAACGACGCACCTCATGAACGCCCAAACGAAAAAATTTCTGATCGACGGGCCGGTCGGCAAGATCGAAGTTGCGCTCGATGCGCCCGCCGGCGCGCCGCGCGGTATGGCGCTCGTCGCTCATCCGCATCCACTGTTCGGCGGCACGATGGACAACAAGGTCGCCGTGACGCTCGCGCGCACGCTCGTGCAACTGGGCTACGTCACCTACCGGTCGAATTTTCGCGGTGTAGGCGCGACCGAAGGCGAGCATGACAACGGCATGGGCGAGCGCGATGATTTGATGGCCGTCATCGAGCATATGCGCGCCGATGCCGAGCACGGCGGGCTGCCGCTCGTTCTGGCTGGATTTTCGTTCGGCACGGTCGTGCTTTCGCACGTTGCTGCCCGCCTGCGCGAAGCCGGCGTGGCGATCGAGCGCATGGTGTTC
>Ga0209672_100993_pt1 | contig 12458 bp, 5 predicted proteins | sample AraplaCol_mMS_r2_FD_184273 | JGI IMG/M metagenome (GOLD analysis project Ga0209672, IMG submission 184273) | Arabidopsis root microbial communities from North Carolina, USA - plate scrape CL_Col_mMS_r2 (SPAdes) (version 2) | ecosystem: Host-associated > Plants > Roots > Endosphere | place: USA...
CTGCAAAGTGGCTTCGTACGCGGCACGCGCGATGCCCACGGCCTGCGATGCAATGCCGATGCGGCCGGCGTCGAGCACGCCCATGGCGATGGAGAAGCCCTTGCCCTCGTCGCCCAGCAGGTTTTCCTTGGGCAGCACGTAATCGGTGAATTCGATTTCGCAGGTGGCCGAAGCGCGGATGCCAAGCTTGGGCTCGCTCTTGCCGGCGTGGAAACCCGGCAGCTGGGTGTCGACGATGAACGCCGACACGCCCTTGGCGCCGATACCCGGCGTGGTGATCGCAAACAGGATGATGTAGCGCGCGACCGGGCCGGAGGTGATCCAGCTCTTCTTGCCGTTGATCACCCAGTCGCCGTTGGCGTTCTTGGTGGCGCGCGTGTGCATGGCCGAGGCGTCGGAACCGGACTGCGGCTCGGTCAGCGCATAGGCGCCGATCGCCTCGCCCTGGGCGATGGCGCGCACGTACTTCTGCTTCTGCTCCTCGGTGCCGTGCTTGAGGATGCCGTTGCAGAACAGCGAATTGTTCACCGACATGATGGTCGAGGTGGCGGCATCGGCCGCGGCGATCTCGACCATGGCCAGCACATAGGCCACCGGGTCCATGCCCGCGCCGCCGTATTCAGTCGGCACTTCGATGCCCATCAGGCCCAGCTGGCCCATCTCGCGGATGTTCTCGAGCGGGAATTCACCCTTGGCGTCCAGTTCGGCGGCCACCGGCACAATGCGCTTCTGCGCGAAGTCGCGGGCAATGGCCTGGATGGACAGCTGATCGTCGGTAAAGCGGAAATCCATGGAAGACTCCAAGGGGATAGGGAAGCCCTCCATTTTAACCCGCTCCGCCCCCGGACCTCTGTGCAGGTGCAGCAACGCTTCCGTGACCTTGTAGGAGCGCGCTTGCGCGCGACCGCAACCCTCCGTCTTGCCTTGACGCACCGCTGTCGCGCACAAGTGCGCTCCTCCAAAAAGCGGCTCGACTTGACGCCCTGCACGCCGAAGCCTAGCCTTATGTATCTCTGCATCGCGATATAAGGATAACCATGGACTTGGCCACCGCCTCCAGCGTTCTGCGCCTGCTGGCGGATCCGACCCGGGTTCGTCTGCTGGCTTTGCTCGAGCGCGAGGAACTCACCGTGGCGGAACTGGCCGCGGTGCTTCATCTGGCGCAGCCGCGCGTGTCCACCCATTTGGCCAAGCTCAAGGAAGCCGAGCTGGTGCGCGACCGTCGCGCCGGCGTGTCCGCCTACTACCGCGCCAACGCCGAAACGGACGAACACCTGCAGGTCTTGCTGAGATCACTGCGCGACAACATCGACGATGCCCTGCTGCGCGAAGACGCCGCGCGCCTACCCGGCGTGTTGGCCGAGCGCGCCCGCGAAGAAGGCTGGGCCGACACCGTCGCCGGCGACATGGAACGCCATTACTCCCCCGGCCGCACCTGGGAAACGCTGGCGCGCTCCCTGCTGCAATTGCTGGAAACCGGCGACGTGCTGGATATCGCCTCCGGCGACGGCATCACCGCCGAGCTGCTGGCGCCGCACGCGCATTCCATCGTCTGCGTGGACAGCAGCGAGCGCGTAACCGAGGCCGCCGCGCAACGCCTCAAGTCCTTCGGCAACGTGGAAGTGCTCAAGGGCGACATGCATGCGCTGGACCTCGGCGACCGCCGTTTCGACCTTGTGCTGATGCTGCACGCCCTCACTTATGCCGAGCAGCCGGCCAAGGCCGTGGCGGAAGCCGCGCGCGTCTTGCGCAGCGGCGGACGATTGCTGGCCGTCACCCTGGGCAAGCACGATCACCGCGCCGTGGTGGAGCCGTTCGATCACCGCAACCTCGGTTTTTCCTCCGACGAATTGACCGGCTTCGCCAAGCAAGCCGGCCTTCAATCCTTGAGCTGTACCCGCTTGAGCCGCGAACGCAAGGCACCTCACTTCGAAGTGATCAGCCTGCTCGCGCGCAAGCCCTGAAGCGAGGCATCCATCCATGAGTACCCTCCCCTGGCTTCACCCCGAACGCGTCGCCCTGCTGGAACGCCTGCTGCGCGAGCGCATCCTGATCATCGACGGCGGCATGGGCACCATGCTGCAGCAGCATCCGTTGGACGAGGCCGCGTTTCGCGGCGAGCGCTTCGTGGAGGGTCACGACAGCTCGCACGCGCATGATCATGCGGGCAGTTGCGATTTGAAGGGCAACAACGACCTGCTCACGTTGACCAACCAGGACATCATCCGCGGCGTGCACGAGGCCTATCTTGAAGCCGGTGCCGACCTGGTCGAAACCAATACCTTCAATTCCACTCGCATCAGCCAGGCCGATTACCACCTCGAACATCTCGCCTACGAGCTGAACCTCGAAGGCGCCCGCCTGGCGCGCGCTGCCTGCGATGCGGTGGAAGCGAAAACGCCGGACAAGCCGCGCTTCGTGATCGGCGTACTCGGCCCCACCAGCCGTACCGCGTCGCTGTCGCCGGACGTCAACGACCCGGGCTTTCGCAATGTCACGTTCGAAGAACTGGTCGCCAACTACATCGAATCGGCCAGCGGCTTGGTCGATGGCGGCGCGGATCTGATCATGGTCGAAACCATCTTCGATACGCTCAACGCGAAGGCTGCGCTGTTTGCCGTGAGCGAGCTGTTTCGCGAGCGCGGCGCGCGCCTGCCCGTGATGATCTCCGGCACCATCACCGACCGCTCCGGCCGCACGCTCTCGGGCCAGACCGCCGAAGCGTTCTACTACTCGGTGCAGCATGCGCGCCCGATCTCGGTGGGACTCAACTGCGCCCTCGGCGCGGCCGACCTTCGCCCGCATGTGCAGGTGCTTTCGCAAACGGCCAGCTGTTTTGTCAGCACGCATCCCAATGCCGGCCTGCCGAACGCCTTTGGCGAATACGACGAAACACCCGAACAGATGGCTTCCGTGATCGGCGGCTTCGCGCGCGACGGCCTGCTCAACATGGTGGGTGGCTGCTGCGGCACGACGCCTGCGCATATCAAGGCGATCGCTGAAGCAGTCGCCCATTGCGCACCACGCGCGCTCCCCTCCCAAAACGCCAAGGCTGCCTGAGTCCCGATGATGCCTCGCTACACCCGACTCTCCGGCCTCGAACCGCTGGTCATCACGCCCGACTTGCTGTTCGTCAATGTCGGCGAACGCACCAATGTCACCGGCTCGGCGCAGTTCCGCAAACTGATCAAGGAAGAGCGCTACGAGGAAGCCGTGGACGTCGCGCGCCAACAAGTGGCCAATGGCGCGCAGATCATCGACGTCAACATGGACGAAGGCCTGATCGATTCGGAAGCCGCGATGACGCGCTATCTGAACCTGATCGCGGCCGAACCGGACATCGCCCGCGTGCCGGTGATGGTCGACTCCTCCAAGTGGACGGTGATCGAAGCCGGCCTACGCTGCCTGCAAGGCAAGGGCATCGTCAATTCCATCTCGATGAAGGAAGGCGAAGAGGTCTTCCTCGAACACGCGCGCAAGGTGCAGCAGTACGGCGCCGCCGTGGTGGTGATGGCGTTCGACGAGCAAGGCCAGGCCGACACCTGCGAACGCAAGGTGGAAATCAGCTCGCGCGCGTATGAGCTGCTCACCACCAAGCTCGATTTCGCGCCCGAAGACATCATCTTCGATCCGAACATCTTTGCCATCGCCACGGGCATCGAGGAACACAACAACTACGCGGTGGACTTCATCGAAGCCACGCGCGAGTTGAAGCGCCGCTTCCCTCATTCGCATGTGTCGGGCGGCGTATCGAACGTGTCGTTCTCGTTCCGCGGCAACAACATGGTGCGCGAGGCAATCCATTCGGTGTTCCTCTACCACGCCATCAAGGCGGGCATGGACATGGGTATCGTCAACGCCGGCGCGCTGATGATCTATGACGATCTGCCCGAGGATCTGCGCGAGCGTGTCGAAGACGTCGTGCTTAACCGCCGCCCCGACGCGACCGAACGCCTGCTGGAAATCGCCGATCAGTTCAAGGCGAAGAAGGGCGAAGTCATCGTCGAAAACCTCGCCTGGCGGGACAAGCCCGTGCGCGAACGCCTGAGCCACGCCCTGGTGCACGGCATCGACCAGTACGTGGTCGAAGATACCGAAACCGCGCGCCTGGAAACCTCGCGCCCGCTCGACGTCATCGAAGGTCCGCTGATGGACGGCATGAACGTCGTCGGTGACCTGTTTGGCGCCGGCAAGATGTTCCTGCCGCAGGTGGTGAAATCCGCCCGCGTGATGAAGAAAGCCGTGGCCCACCTCATTCCCTATATCGAGGAAGAGAAGGCGCGCACCGGCGATGCCGGCAAGTCCAACGGCAAGATCGTCATGGCCACCGTCAAAGGCGACGTGCACGACATCGGCAAGAACATCGTCGGCGTAGTGCTCCGCTGCAACAATTTCGACGTGATCGACCTGGGCGTGATGGTGCCCACGCAGAAGATCCTGGAAACCGCGATTGCCGAGAACGCCGACATCATCGGCCTGTCCGGCCTGATCACGCCGTCGCTGGAGGAAATGAGCCAGGTCGCGCGTGAAATGCAGCGCCAGAATTTCACCATACCGCTGATGATCGGCGGCGCCACCACCTCACGCGCGCACACCGCGTTGAAGATCGACCCGCACTACAAGTCACCCACCGTATGGGTGAAGGACGCCTCGCGCGCCGTGGGCGTCGCCCAGTCGCTGCTGAGCAAAGAGCTGGTCGACAACTTCATCGCCAAAGTGCAGGCCGAATACGCCGAAGTGCGCGAACGCCACAAGCATCGCGGCGCCGGCAAATCGCTGGTCTCGCTGGAAAAGGCACGCGGACAACGCTACACCACCGACTGGGCGAACTACGAGCCGCCGCAGCCCAGGCAGCCCGGCATCACCGTATTCAACGAATACGATCTTGCCGAACTGCGCCAGTACATCGACTGGTCGCCGTTCTTCAATGCATGGGAACTGGCCGGCCGCTATCCCGCCATCCTCACCGATGAAATCGTGGGCAAGCAGGCGACCGAACTGTTCAACGATGCGCAGGCGATGCTGGACAAGCTGATCGCCGAGAAGTGGCTGACCGCGCGTGGTGTGATCGGTTTTTGGCCGGCCTATTCCGTTGGCGACGACATCACACTTCTCCCTCTCCCCTCTGGAGAGAGGGCCGGGGTGAGGGGCGACGGCTTGCCCGAACCTGCGGGCAAGCCAATAACGCTCCACCACCTACGCCAACAAGCCGACAAACCTGCCGAGCGTCCCGACTTCTGCCTCTCCGACTTCATCGCCCCCAAATCCGCGAAGAAGCAAGACTGGGTAGGCGGCTTCGCCGTCACCGCGGGCATCGGCATCGACGAACACGTGGCACGCTTCGAAGCGGCACACGACGACTACTCCGCGATCCTGCTCAAAGCCCTGGCCGACCGTCTCGCCGAAGCCTTCGCCGAGCGCCTGCACCAGCGCGTGCGCCGTGAGTTCTGGGGCTATATGCCCGACGAGTCGCTGGACAACGTCGCCCTGATCGAAGAGAAATACACCGGCATCCGCCCCGCCCCCGGCTACCCGGCCTGCCCCGACCACACGGAAAAAGGCACCCTGTTCCGCCTGCTCGACGCCACCGCCAACGCCGGCATCGAACTGACCGACAGCTACGCCATGTTCCCCACCGCCGCCGTCTCCGGCTGGTACTTCTCCCACCCCGACAGCCAGTACTTCGTGGTGGGCCGCGTCACCCGCGAACAGGTCGACGATTACGCCAAGCGCAAAGGCTGGACGCGCGAGCAAGCCGAACGCTGGCTGGCACCAAATCTGGATTACGACCCGGATTGATCGACGACGTCGATTGGCGTCTGTCCACGAGAGCGCTCCCCTTGCGGGAGCGCCTTTTTTTTGGGAGCGCACCCTGTGCGCGACGGCCCACCGAAGCGGCAGCGCCCAATGCCGCGGTCGCGCACAAGTGCGCTCCTACAGGTGATAGGTCGGGCTACGAAACTTGTAGGAGCGCACTTGTGCGCGACCGCAGAGCCTCGCCGTTACCGCTCCGCCCGGCTGTCGTACGCGTGGTCAAACCTCACTCTCAACCAACTCCCGCCGCCTAACCTCGCGCATATGCACCACAAGGTTATAAATCGACACAAACGCCGGGAAGAAGTTAGACAGAATGCCCACCGAGTCATTCTTGCCAAAAATGAAATACGACAGCAGCAACGCGCTGCCAACCACCGACAACCACCAGAACGACAGCGGCATCACCACCCGCTTGAGCTTGCGCGTGTAGTACAGCTGCACAAACCAGCGGCTGGTGAACATGATCGAGCCCAGCAGACCCACCATCTTCCAGGGCGTAAGCTCAAAGCGGCGCAAGGCTTCGAGGACGTGGCTGAGTTCGTGGGTCAGGAAGTCCATGGACGGCAGGCCGATAGCTGAAAAGCCGGATATTGTACTCGCCCACCTTTCAATCGCCTGCCATTGCGGGCACTTTTTTTGGCCGGGAGGCTTGACCTGTTAGGCGGCTCCTAATATATTTCCGGGCTCGGCGGGCGATTAGCTCAGCGGTAGAGCACTGCCTTCACACGGCAGGTGTCGCAAGTTCGATCCTTGCATCGCCCACCATCGAATCAAAGACTTAGGCCACCTCACAAGGGTGGCCTTTTTCTTTTTCGATCTGCCGCGTCAGACAAATCGGACCCAAAAGTCGCCCTCTTCGCCGATTAATGGTCCGTCGTTGCCACGCCTCCTCGAGGGCGCGAGCCGCGAAATGCCTCAGAGAGTGTCGCAGCGATTGCGGCAGCCGCCCTCTCATGGAAGCGCCGACGGCACCCAACGTTTCCAAGAAACGGCTGACCAAGCCGCGCGCTGCATTGTTTGGCTGCGGCTTCGCCAACGATGAGGCGCACGATCCGCCGAGCCCGCAACGTCAGCGCATCACGCTAAAAGTCTTGTGCTCTTTAGGACGCGTCCGATAGCCGCCGCACAGGCTGATCCGTAGGCTGCGCTTGCCCTCTGGCGCATCGGTTTCTCATCCCCCGATCCGGCAGGACCGATGCGCTGGACGGCGCAGTACGCGGAGAGGTGCGCCGTTTCGATTGCCCCGGCTAGTGCCCTCCCGACCCATGGAACCCATTACGCGACGGCTGCGACTTTGACTCGTGGCCATCGCGCGTCCGCGCGGGAAGGTGTGCAAGTGACTCAAGGACCAAAGACCCTAGCCCCGTGGCTGGTACTGGCAAGTGTGTGCCTGCCTATGACTGCGGCGATGGCGCAGTCGGCCGACACGGCCGCGCAGGAACTCTTGCGCCAGCAGGAGCGCGAACGCGCGTTGCGCGAGCAACTGCAGACCTCGCCGGACGTCCGCTTGCCCGCACCGGCGCAAGCGCGCGTTGATCGCTTACCCACCGATGAAACACCCTGCTTCCGCATTCAAGCCATTCGCCTGGATGGCGACGACGCAGATGCTTTCCACTGGGCTCTGAAAGCCGCCGACGTTGCCCATGATCCAGCAACTGGCCGCTGCCTGGGCACCCACGGCATCGACGTGGTGATGAAACGCATGCAGAACGCGATCATCGCCCGAGGCTACGTCACCACGCGGGTCGTCGCCAAACCCCAAGACCTCAACGCCGGTGTGCTCACGCTGACGGTCATCCCAGGCCGCATTCGCGCGATCCGTTTTGCAGCAGGCGTGGATGGACGCGCGACCTCTTGGCGCGATGCCCTGCCCGCTCATCCCGGCGATCTGCTCAATCTGCGCGACATCGAGCAGGCGCTGGAGAACTTCAAGCGCGTGCCTACGGCAGACGCAGACATAAAAATCGTGCCGGCCGATGGCGACGCAGCGCCCGGCGAGAGCGATCTGATGATCGTGTGGAAACAATCGTCGCCTATGCGCCTGGCAGCCACGCTGGACGACTCGGGCAGCCACGGCACGGGCAAGGTGCAAGGCGGCACCACGCTGTCGCTCGACAACTTGCTGAGCTTGAACGACCTGTTCTACGCCAATCTGGGACAGGACGTGCTCGACGGCGACCGCAAGGGCACGCGCAGTTACACCCTGCACTACGAGCTGCCCTACGGCTATTGGTTGCTCGGCGCCACCGCCAGCAGCTATGCGTATCACCAGACCGTCGCCGGCTACGCGCAAGACTACGTGTATAGCGGCACCAGCCATAACGCCGACGTGCGCCTGAGTCGCCTGCTCTATCGCAACGCCACCATCAAGCTGAGCGCGTACGCGCGTGCGTGGGAACGCGATTCCAACAACTTCATCGACGACACCGAAGTGCTGGTGCAGCGTCGTCGCCAGGCCGGATGGGAAGCGGGCTTTACCTATAAGCAATTCATCGGCACGGCGACGCTGGACGCCGATGTTGCCTATCGCCGCGGCACGGGCGCGTTCCATGCGCTGCACGCGCCGGAAGAGGCATACGGTGAAGGCACCTCGCGTTCGGAAATCGTCACCGCGGATGCCACGCTCACCGCGCCGTTCCAACTAGGCAACCAGCGCTTCCGTTACATCGTCAGCTGGCGTGCGCAATGGAACCAGACGCCGCTCGTTCCGCAGGATCGCTTTGCCATCGGCGGGCGCTACACCGTACGCGGCTTCGATGGCGAACTCCAGCTCACCGGCGATCACGGATGGCTGATCCGCAATGACCTCGGATGGATGGTTGGTGGCGGCCAGGAACTCTACCTGGGCGCCGACGTGGGTCACGTCGGCGGACCGCCCACGGCGTGGGAGTTGGGTCAGACCCTGGCCGGTGTCGCGCTCGGCTTGCGCGGAGGCTGGCATGGCTGGGCATGGGATCTCTTCGTGGGCGCGCCGATCAGCAAGCCTCATGGCTATCCCACTGCCAATCCCACCACGGGTTTCAGTCTGAGCTGGTCGCTCTGACCTGTTCGCTCACGTCTCGTTTTCGTCTGCCGGTCGCATCGCTTTTGAAAGGAAGTCACGGATGAACAAGCACCTCTATCGCATCGTCTACAACTACGCCCTGGGTCTGTTCCAGGTCGTGTCGGAATTGGTGCGCCGGCCGGGACGCGGTGCATCCGCTAACGATGCCTCGATAACGACCGCCACAGTGCGACCGGTCAATCTGAGTCTGTGGGTCGCGTTCGGCTGGATCGGCCTGGCCTCCGTGGCGACCGCCGGACAGATCGTCACCGACCCTAATGCACCGGGCAATCAGCGACCGACGGTACTCGGATCATCCGGCGCAGCGCCGCTGATCAATATCACCACACCGAGCAAGGCCGGCGTGAGCCGAAACACGTACAGCGATTTCAACGTGGACTCCTCCGGCGTGGTGCTCAACAACTCGCGCACCAACACGACCACGCAACTCGCCGGCACCATCGCCGGCAATCCTTGGCTCGCCACTGGCACGGCCAAAGTCATCCTCAACGAAGTGACCGGCTCCAACCCTAGTGCGCTCAATGGCTATGTCGAAGTGGCTGGTGATCGCGCGCAGGTGATCATCGCCAACCCGGCCGGCATCAGTTGCAATGGCTGCGGGGTGATCAACGCCAACCGTTTCACGCTGACCACGGGTACGCCCGAACTCAACAGCGGTGCACTGGATGGCTATCGCGTCACCGGCGGCGCTGTCCAGATCGGCCCCAACGGCCTGGACGCGACGCGCGCCGATTACACCGACATCATCGCGCGTGCCGTGCAAGTGAACGGTGGTATCTGGTCGCCGCGGCTGCAGGTAACGACCGGTAGCAATCAAGTGAACGCGGACCAGTCCCAAGTCACTGCTATCGCGGGAACTGGCGAGAAGCCCACGCTGGCGCTGGATGTGAGCGCGTTGGGCGGGATGTACGCGAACAAGATCGTCCTGCTGGGTACCGAGAACGGTGTCGGTGCGCGCAACGCCGGCAGCATTGGTGCCAGCGCCGGTGACCTGGTCGTCACCATTGATGGCCGTCTGGAGAACAGCGGCAGCCTGCAGTCGCAGGGCAACACGCAGATAAGTGCCACAGGCGGTGTCACCAATACGGGCACCCTCAGCGCGGCGCGCGAACTCGCCCTCACCACGCCGGCCGACGTCGACAACAGCAGCGGCACCATGAATGCCGTGCGCCTCGCCGTCGATGCCGTTTCGCTGCGCAATGTGGGCGGCACGATCGCCCAAACGGGCTCGCAAGGCATGACGCTGGACGCGGGCGCCCTCTCCAACCGCAACGGCGGTCGTATCGGTGCGGCGGAATCGGCTACGGGTGGCTCGACGGGCACATCTGGCTCGACCGGCGGCCAAAGTGGAGGGTCGGGCGGCAGTGGGAGCGTAAGCGACACCGGCGGTGGCACGGTGTCTGGCGGAAGCACTGCACCCGTCACACCCATCGTCCCGCTGGCCGACGGCATCCTGCACATCAGCGGCCTGCTCGACAACGACGGCGGCCGCATCAGCGCCGCGGCCGGCTTTGATCTCGACAGCAGTACAGGCCTGTCGAACGATGGCGGCCAACTGGAACTGCGCCAACTCACGCTCACCGGCGGCAACCTGAGCAACCAGGGCGGCACGCTGTTGATCGATGGTGGCTCCACCATCCATGCGAATCAGATCCATAACGACGCAGGCACATTGAGCTTTGCCAGCGCCGTGGCCATGGACGCACAAGCCCTATCCAACCGCAGCGGCACGCTCACATTGGCCGACGGCACGCCCACGACGTTGAGTGTCACCGGCCTGTTGGACAACACCAACGGTACGCTGGCCACCAATGCCACGCAGTTCGCCTTGAACAGCGGCACGTTGATCAATGAACACGGCACGATCAACCATGCCGGTAGCGACGGCCTCGCGCTGACTACGGGCGACTGGCACGGCGCTGGTGGAACCGTCGTTACCAGTGGTGCCGCATCGGTCACCGCAGGCACGGTAGATCATCGGGGCGCCACGCTGAGCGCCGCACAACTGACGCTTCACGCCGCCAACCTCGACAACCGCGGCGGTGTCATCGTCACGGCCGGCGAGATGAGCAACACGCTGCACGTCGACGGCACGTTGGACAACAGCGACAAAGGCGCCATCGAAACCAACGGCAATCTCGCCATCGCGGCCACGACCTTGGGCAATGCCGGCGGCACCATCCAACAGGCCGGCACGACCCACGGCGGCGCGGCCGGCACGCTGGCCATCGCCGCGACCACCTTAAACGGCCAAGGCGGCACGCTCGCCACCAATGGCACGTTCGCCCTCAGCGGCACGACGACAGACCTGCGCAACGGCACCACCTACGCGCAGGCAGTGGCCATCGATACCGGCGTGCTCACCACGGCCGGTGGCAAGCTACAAGCCATCGGCAATGGCGCCATGGTTGTGCGCGCCAACAGCGCCTGGGATAACACCGACGGCAAGGTCGCCACCAACGGCGCGCTGACGATCAAGGCCGGTGCCCTCGACAACACGCGGGGCACACTCAGCGCGGCGGGCTCGGACGCCACGCAGCTCACCATCGCCCGCACTTTCACCAACACGGGCGGCAAGCTGGCCAGCATGGGTGCCACCACCGTGCACGCGTCCGCGGTGCTCAATCAGGGCGGTACCATCCAGGCGGCCGCTGCGTCCCAAGAGGGGACTAGCTCCGCGTCGACGCTAACGATCACCGCCGATGGCCTGTTGGATAACAGTGCGCACGGCGTGCTGACCAGCGATGGCGACCTTACCGTCACCGCGTCCACGCTCGACAACACCCAGGGCAAGATCGCCCATGCCGGCGATGGCGCGCTAACGATTGCCGCCGCCACGCTCAACGGCCAGAACGGCAGCATCGCCAGCAACGGCGCACTAACCCTCACGGGCAACACCACCAACCTGCGCGATGGCACCACTTACGCGCAGTCCATCGCCATCGACACAGGTTCGCTCACCAGCGCAGGCGGCAGCCTGCAAGCGCTGGGTACCGACCCGCTGATGCTCCACGTCCGCAACACGCTGGACAACACCGGCGGCACGATCGTCGGCAATGGCGCGCTCGCTCTCGACGCAGGAGCACTGACCAATCGAAACGGGCAGCTTGTTGCCGCAGGTGGAGACGCCTCGTACATGCGGGTCCGCGGGCTGTTCGACAACACCCGGGGGACGCTGGGTACGACCGGCGCCACCACGCTGCATGCCGGTGCGCTCGATAACTCCGACGGGAAGATCCAGGCCTTCAGCGCCGATATGTTCCATGTCACCGTAGATGGCCAGCTCACCAATGAGCGCGGTGCGCTGCAGACCAATGGTGCGCTCGAGCTGACCGCTGGTGCACTCGGCAACCACAGCGGCACGTTTCAAGCGCAACAAGCCATTGCGGCCCACGTCGCCGGCACGATCGACAACTCGGGCGGCCTGATGGTGACGGGCGGCGATCTCGACGTGCGCGCGCAGAACCTGCTCAATCGCGACACGCTGACCATCGATCCCGCCGCATCACCGACCGGTCTGTACGGACAGCGCGTGACGCTCGAAGCCGCCAACTTCGACAACACGCAGGGCCAAGTC
>Ga0209672_100994_pt1 | contig 12455 bp, 11 predicted proteins | sample AraplaCol_mMS_r2_FD_184273 | JGI IMG/M metagenome (GOLD analysis project Ga0209672, IMG submission 184273) | Arabidopsis root microbial communities from North Carolina, USA - plate scrape CL_Col_mMS_r2 (SPAdes) (version 2) | ecosystem: Host-associated > Plants > Roots > Endosphere | place: USA...
CGACCGGCGTAGTCGTGCGCGGAACCACTGAAGGTGGTGCCGAAATTGATGGCGGTCACGTCCGCCTGGAAATAGGTGCCCTTCAGGTCGCTCATGGCGGCCGGGTTGTTGGCCACCACCGACACGTCGCCACCGGCAGTGGCGGAACCGGCGTAGGCGCGACCCATCGCGGCGGCGCTGTCTTCATGCAGCTGGAACGCACTGGCGTGGGCGCGCTGCGGTGCAGCAAGCGTCCCAAGGATCGCCAGGCTCAGCGCAGCGAGCGTGAGCGGACGACCCGCACGTGAAAATTGACGGTATGACATCTGCATCAGCAATGCTCCTGCTTATCGTTGATCTGGCATCGGGGTGGTAGCAGGGGCTTGACGTCCACGCTTGATTTTCATACGCGCGTTTGACACCCCTGGCCGGCACTGTGCCGACACAACGCAAGCTTTACAAGTGCGCTTGCAGCAAAATTCCCCGTGAATTGCCCGCTCATCCGCTCTGTTCGTCGTCGATGGGCGAAGATAGGGGGTGTAACGCGTCTGGCACAGGGGACTACGCGGAAAATCGCGGTGACGTGACAAGCGGTGCTAATCTCTCAGACCGCGCCCGCGGGTGCGCCCTTCCCAATGATTGCCGACGGGTGCCGCCATGCACTGTTTTGTCTACGCCAGCCAGCGCAAGCCCGACACCTATCTGTGGTTGGGCCGCCGCGACGACTTCGAACGCCTCCCCGAGTCGCTCGCCCTGATGCTGGGCGATCTGCGCTTTGTGCTTGAGGTGGAGCTGTCCGGCGAGCGCAAGCTGCCGCATGAAGACGCTGCCCAGGTGATCAAGCATCTCGATGAGCAAGGCTGGCATCTGCAGTTGCCGCCGAACGAGACGCTGGCCACCGCCAACCATCTTGTCTACAACAGCGCACCGCTCGATCCGCACGACGATCGCGATCACTGAAGCGCGCGCCGCCGTATCCGTTAACACCGGATTACCTTCTGGCCTCGTCACGATTCCTATACTCCGCGCATATGGCCTACTCAAAAACGCGTCGCCCACCTCCGTTTCTGCAAGCCCTCGCCTGGTTCGTTCCTGGTTTGGTCGCCGCTGCGATAGCCGCTTTCGGTGCCCATCCGCTCGCGCTGATTCCGCTGCTGGTCGCCAATGCGCTGACCATGGCGGCGGTGTGCCACGCGATCGGCTTCGATCCGGAGCCGCGATTTGGCCGCACCGTGCTGCGCCGTGGCGCGGCCTATCTGGTGATGTTCACCGGCTATGTGGTGCTGGTGTTCCTGCTGGTGGCGTGGCCGATGCTCAAGCTCAACCAGTCGCCCAGCCTCGGCGCGGCCTTGCTGCTGGCGGGCGCGCTCGTTGTTGCGTTGGCGGCGCTGTGGCGCCTGTGGCCGGCGTTTGGCCTGGTCTATGTGTGGGACGACGCTTATCCCGCGCAGAGTGACGGCTCGTGGATCTTCACCGCCACGGCGCGCAGCCTGGCGTTTGGCCGCCATCTGTCGCGCGAGGAACGCTTCTTCACCCATTTCCTGCCCTCGGCGATTTCGCTGCTGGCGCTGGCCTTCATCGCGATCGCGCTGACCGGCCTCTATGGCGTGCTGCCTTCCGAGCTGCGCACCGCAGCGCTGGTGGTCTATGGCGTGGTGCTGATGCCGCTGGGTTGCCTGATCGTTGCCAACCGCACGCTGCGGGCCATGCTGTGCGAGCGTCGTCGCCCGCGCCAGCCGGCCGCTGGCGTGATCGACGCGCCGGCGCCGACGCCGCCGCCCAAGCCCGCACCCAAGCTCACCGAACAGGAACGCACGGCCGGTACGCCCGAGCAGGCACATGCCTTGCTGGTGGCCACGCGCGACGGCGACATCGAGCGCGCCCTGGCCCTGGTGGAAGCCGGTGCCGATCCGAATACCGCGCCCCCGTCGGGCGATCGCGACCAGCGCCCGGTGCTGATGCTCGCCGCCCTGCTGCCGGATACGCGTCTGCTGCGTGCGTTGATTGCCAAGGGCGCCGACGTCAATCGCGCCAGCGGCGGCCTGACACCGCTGCTCGCCACCACCCGCGACAGCTGGCACGGCCGCGCCGAAGCGGTGATGACCCTGCTGGCCAACGGCGGCAACGCGCTGGCCAGCGATGGGGAAGGCAACACGCCGCTGCATGGCGCGGTGCTCAGCGGCGAACCCATCGTCGCCGCGATGCTGCTCGATGCCGGTGCCGCCATCAATGCGCTCAACAAGGCCGGACTCAGCCCGCTGGCCGTGGCCTGCCGCGCCGCCAACTGGCCGGTGGCCAAATTCCTGCTGGAGCATGGCGCCAAGCCCACGCCCGCCGATGGCGAGCCCGCCCTGGTCACCGCCGCTGGCGTACCTGATGACGACGTCGAAGGCGTGAAGCTATTGCTCAAGCATCGTGCCGCCATCAATGCCGTGGATGCGCGCCACCGCAGCGCGCTGATGGCCGCCGCGGCCGAAGGCCACGAACAGATTGCCCGCACGCTGCGCGCCGCCGGTGCGGACGTGAACCTCACCGATCGCCATGGCAGCACCGCGCTGATGGAAGCGGCGCGTGCCGGCGCCGTGGGCATCGTCAAACTGCTGGCCGAAGCGCAGCCCGATGCCCGCCTGCGCGACAGCCATGGTCGCGATGCACTCACCCTGGCCTGCCAGTCGCCGCAAGCGCACGCCGATGTGGTGCGCGCCCTGCTCGCCCTGGGCGCCGAGGCCAAGACCGCCGGCAGCAACGGCCGCAGTGCGCTCGATTACGCCGCTGCCGCAGGCCGCTGGGATCTGGTCGCCCTGCTCGATCCGGAAACGCCGCTGCCGGCCAGCCTGAGCATCGATGCCTTGCCCGAAGGCGCGGACACGCCGGCGCATCTGCTGGATGCGCTGCGTTTCGGCCACTGGGCAGTGGTGTCCACCTTTACCCAGCGCGTGCGTGAGTGGCCGCAATCGCAGCTCGCACAGCTTTACCTGGATCTGGCCGGCGCGGGTCAAAGCGCTGCGCGCCGCTGGCTGCTCGATCACGCGCTCGATCCCGAAGCGCGCCTGCAGCCGCAGCTGGTGGACGACGCCGAAACCGTGGAACACATCGAATCGGCGCTGCCGCCGCTGGGACGCCGCCTGTTCGACGCCTTGCTGCCGCAACTGCCGGCGGCCACCGAGGCCATCGACGATCTGCTGAATGCCGGCGCCACGCCTGCCGGTGCCGGCCTGCTCGCGCAGGCGCTGCTGCGCCTGGAAGACAGCGCGCAGGGCGCGGCCTTGCCGCTGGCCATGCTCGAGCGCGGCGCCGATCCCTTCGGGGCCGATGCACGTGAGCGCACGCCGGTGCATCTTGCCGCCACCTACGGCCACGCCGCCTTGCTGCAGGCCTTGCTCGCACGCGGTTGCGATCCCAATACCCGCGATATCAGCGGCCGCACGCCGCTGTTCGCTGCGCTGGAACATGGCGAGCGCGCGTTGCCGCTGGTGCGTTCGCTGGTGGCGCATGGCGCCGATCCGGAAGCCATCGATGCCAACGGCGAAACGCCGCTGGGCCTCGCGCTTGAACACGATGCGATCGAGCGCTGGATGAACTGGGGCGACTGGACGCGTCCATTGCGTCCCCTGCGCGCGGACGATCTGCCGGCCGCCGCCAAGGCTGGCGCCGTCACTGCCGTCGAGCGCCTGCTGGAACTGGGCTTTGCCGTCGACACCCGCGATCACCAGGGCGCCACTGCCTTGCTGCATGCCTGCGGCGCCGGCCAGCGCGACGTCGCTGCCCTGCTGCTCGACAAGGGTGCCGACACCACGCTCGCCGCCACCAACGGCATGACGCCGCTCGCCGCGGCCGTCAGCGCGCGGCGCGAAGCACTGGTGGCCTTGCTGCTGCAGAACAGCGTGGCCGTCGACCAGCGCCTGCCGGGTGAAGCGACCGCGTTGATGATTGCTGCCGCGATGGGCTATCCGGATCTTGCCGAGCAGTTGCTCGACGGCGGCGCCGAGGTGAATGCGGTGGATGAGCGCGGGCACTCGCCGCTGCATGCGGCGGCACAGTACGGCTTCGATCACAACGACAGCCTGCGCGCGCGCCGCCTGTTCGATGTGCTGCTCAAGCGTGGCGCCGACGTGAGCCTGGCCGACAAGGAAGGCAAGACGCCCTTGCTGCTGTTGCTGGGTGCGCATCTGCGCCCGGGCAGCGAGTGCGATCCCACGCACATTGGTGCGCTGGTGCCGGTACTGCTGGATGCCGGTGCGACGCTCGAACACGCCGACCAGCGCGGCGTCACCGCACTGCACTCCTGCGCCATGCATGCGCTGCTCGCACCGGCACGCGTGCTGCTGGCGCGCGGCGCGGATCGCCAGGCGGCGGATGCGTTCGGTCGCACGCCGGCCGATGTGGCGCGTGCGATCGGCTATGTCGATATCGCTCACGAACTGGCCGCGCGCAGCGGCTCGGCCATTCCCAGCGTGCGGCAGATGTTGAGGCAGCCAGCCCAGCCGGCGGACTGAAGCGCCTCTTCGACCAGGCGACGAGCCATCGTCTCGGGGCGTGGCGGCAACTGCCGCCACGCGCTCACCACTTCGTCCAGTCCGATGCGGTCCACGCTGGGCACGTCCGGCAATCCGCCGATGGCGTGCACCGCGCTGCCGCTGGCGCTGCGCGGCGTCCACATCGATGGCCAGCGATTGCCGAACAGCACCACCAGCGGGCAACCCACTGCGGCAGCCAGATGCGCGGGACCGGTATCGACCGAGACCATGCTGTGGGCGATATGCAGCAGCGCGCGCAAATGACCCAGCGGTAATCCTTCGCGCGGAACAATCACCTGAGCGTGCGCCGCTGCGTCGCCGATGGTGGCGAGATAGGCCGCCTCGCTCGCCGAACCGCACAAGAGCACGCACGCCTCCGGCATCGCCTCGACGATGGCGCGGCACAAGGCAGCCCATCGTTCCACCGGCCACGACTTGTCGTCGTCCTCGCGCTTGCGCACGCCATTCCAGCGGATGGTGCGCTTGTTCGCCGGTTGCAGCAGCACCAGCGGACGTCCATGCAGATTGCGTCGCGCCAGCCACAACTGCGCTTCACCCAGCTCCACGGCGGTCGGCTCCAGTCGCGGCGCGCAAGGCAGCGCATGCGGTGGGCACTGTGCATCGCGAAAAGCCGTCGGCGTTTCATCCGCAAATCGCATCAGCCAGTCGACCCAGTGCTCGCCCTGGTAAAGCGGCGTGTCCTCGATGAACACGCAGTGTGCGGGCGCAATGCCAGCCAGCGCCAGCATCGGCCTCACCTTGGTGCGCGTGCGTACGTCCGGCTCGCATATGTAGAACGGCGCCGCGCGCAGTTCGCGCAGTGAGAATGCGGTGCGCAAGCGCTGCGGATTGAGCCAGAGCGATCCGTACTGACTGTCGACCTGCCGCACTTCGGCCACGTCCTCATGGCCTTGGTACAGCACGCGCGAACATTCGCCCAACGACACGAGCCGGCATGCAGCGCCGTAGCGGCGATGCAGCTTGTGCAGCAAGGGCTGCAGGAGAATGGTGTCGCCCAGCCGTCCAAATCGAATGACGACGGGATGAAGTGGCGCACGCTGGCCCATGCAATTGAGGTCGACGTCGGGCAGGCCCGATCCCTCAGGCGGCCCGCCCCGCGACGGCACGACCTTCAGGCGCGCCTATCTTTCCCGATGCGCGGCGAAATGAGTTGCGGATTGGACGTAAGTTCGCATGCAGTCCCGTGCAATGACCGCGCGCAGGAAATCCCGTCAGTCCAAAGTCAGCGTGTCACATCTTCGTCATTTGCGGTGGCGTCGGTGGGTTTCTCCAACGCACGCTGGACCTCGGGCGAAGAATCGGCCTGGAACAACTGTTCCAGATCCACCAGCGCTTCGCGCGTGGTCTGCACGATGCGCGCGTCGTCGTCGTAGACCAGGTATTGGCGCTTGAGCAATTCCTGGTCCTGCCGACGAAAACGCTCGACGTGATCGGCCGCCATCTCCGGCGACATGCCGAGCGCTTCCAGCGTCTGGCGCGTCATCTTCAAGCTGGAATACAGCGTTTCGCGCACGGGCAATTCCACGCCCAGATCCATCAGGCGCCACGCGTGCTGGCGATTGCGCGCGCGCGCGATGATCTTCAGATCCGGATACATGCGACGTACTACGCGAGCCGTGCGCAGGCTGGCCTCGGGATCGTCCACGGCGAGCACGAACACCGCGGCCTGATCCGCCTGCGCGGCGCGCAGCAGTTCCGGGCGCGCCGGATCGCCGTAGAAGATGTCGGTCCAGTTGCCGAAGCGCTGCACCAGGTCGATCTGTTCCACCGAATGGTCGAGCGCCACGAACGGGATGCCTTGCGCGCGCAACATGCGCGCCACGATCTGCCCCATGCGCCCGTAGCCGGCGATGATCACACGCGGTTTGTCCGCCACGATGGTGTCGAACTCGCGCTCTTTCTTGGTCTTGGCCTGGTACAGCAGGCGACCGAGCAAGGCCACCATCAGCGGCGTCAGCGCCATCGACAAGGTGATCGCCAGCACTTGCAGGCTGTGCTGCTCGGTGGTGATGAGGTTCTGCTCGCCGGCAAGCTTCAGCAGCACGAACGCAAATTCGCCGCCGCAGGCCAGCAACACGGCCAGACGCAGCGCATCGCGACCATTCAAGCCGCCCACGATGCGGCCCAGCGGCCACAGCAAGGCGCCCTTGATCAGCAACAGGAAGACCACCAGCAAGAACACCCGCATCGGCTGCTGGATCAGCAGGCTCAGGTCCATCGACATGCCGACGCTGATGAAGAACAGGCCGAGCAGCAAACCCTTGAACGGTTCCAGATGCGATTCCAGCTCGTGGCGGTATTCGGAATCGGCCAGCAGCACGCCGGCGAGAAACGCACCGAGCGTGGCGGACACACCGACCAGCTCCATCAACCAGGCAGTGCCCATCACGACCAGCAAGGCCGTGGCGGTGGACACTTCTACGTTGTCCACCTTCGCCACGAAGCGGAAGATCGGACGCAACAGATAGCGACCACCCACCATCACGGCCACGATGGCAGCCACCGTGCGCAGCACCGCGTAGACATCGAAGCCATGCTTGGTCGATGCACTGGCCAGCAGTGGCACGGCTGCGATCAACGGAATGGCCGCCAGGTCCTGGAACAGCAGCACGGCAAACGCCTGTCGCCCGTAAGACGTACCCGCTTCCTTGCGTTCGGCGAGTATCTGCAAACCGAATGCGGTGGACGACAAGGCCAGGCTGCCGCCCACGATGGTGGCCGCATTCACGGTGAGTCCGAACAGGTAGTACGCCGCCGCGCCGATCACCAGGCTGGTCGCCAGCACCTGCAGCAGGCCGGTGCCGAACACCTGCTTGCGCATCACCCACAGGCGCTGGGGCGACAGCTCCAGGCCGATGACGAACAACATCAGCACCACGCCGAACTCGGAGATGGTGGACACGCCCGCGGTATCGGAGATCAGGCCCAGCTCCTGCGGGCCGATCACGATGCCCGCCAGCAGATAGCCCAGCACGGATCCCAAGCGGAAGCGCTTGGTCAGCGGCACCGCGATAACGGTCGCCAACAGGAAAACGAGCGCTGTCTGCAGAAAATGGCGGCTATCCACTCGTGCGCTCCAATCGGGGGAATCGCATTATTCCACGCTGACGCCGTGTAAGCCGACCCCTGAAAAGAAAGTCAGCGAACTACGCTGCGATTTATGCGGCAAGCGAAAGGCCTTGCCATTGTTGCGTGATGATGGATGCAAGGCGCTCCACGGCGGGTGACGACTCGGCCTCGGCGCGGTGCAGGCACAGGCCCAGTTCGCCCATCGACGGCAGCGTGGTCTCGTGCGGCAGCAGGGCGCGCACGCTGGCTGGCAGTCCGCAGGGCGTACGCAAGGACACGCCCAGGCCCGCGGCTACGGCGGCCCAGGTGCCAGCCAAGCTCGCGCTGGTGAACGCAATGCGCCAGGGGATATTCGCGCGGTCCAGCGCCGTGGTGGCGGCGGTCCGCATGATGCAGGGCGCTTCCAGCATCACCAGCGGCAAGGGCTCACTGTCCTCACGCGGCCAGAGAGAGCCTGCACCGGCAGCGTCAATCCAGCGCAACGGCAGGGTGCCGACGCGTTCGGCATAGGGCGTGGCCGTGCCAGCCTCCCAGGCCAGCGCCAGGTCGAGACGGCCGGAGCTCACGCGTTCGAGCAGATCGGTGTTGCGCGCAATGCGCACTTCCACTTTCACGCGCGGATGCGCGCGGGCGAAGCGGCCCAGCACATCGGTGAGCAGGCTCTCGCCGAAATCTTCCTGCAGGCCCAGCCGCACCGCCCCTTCCAGCTCCGCGCCGTGCAGCGCGGCGGCGGCTTCGTCATTGAGCTCGAGCAGGCGCCGCGCATAGGCAAGCATGGTTTCGCCGGACTCGGTAAGCGCCATGCCGCGCCCGGATTTGCGCAGCACCGGCGTACCGGCCTGTTCTTCCAGCTTCTTCAGCTGGGCGCTGACCGCCGAGGTCGAGCGCCCGAGCCGGTCCGCTGCGCGGGCAAAACTGCCCAGTTCCACGCCCGTCACGAAAGTGCGCAGCACATCGAGGTCGAAGGTGATCCGCCGCATGGCCATCATCCCGTTTTTATGGACTATCGATTCAATATTTTCCGCTTTTCAGGACAATACTCTCCACCCTAGGCTTGTCTCCGTCAAGCCACGGAGAGCCATCGATGAGTATTCGATCCGAGCATGGGCACAGCGGCTTTGGCGACGTGACCGGCGAACTCGCGGCGCTCACGGCGCGTCTGGCTCTCTATGTCGGCGCGCCGGAAACAGTGACGCTCCCGCGCGCATTGAAAGACCAGGAGATCCACGCGTGATCGCGATGCAATACAGCTTCACCCTGCCCGCCGACTACGACATGGCCATTGTCCGGCAGCGCATCGCGGACAAGGGGCACCTGCTCGATCACTTCGATGGGCTGATGCTCAAGACGTATCTGCACGCGACGCGCGGATCGTCGTCGGAGGAAAACCTCTACGCGCCGTTCTACGTGTGGCGCGACAGCGCGGCGATGCAGCGCTTTCTCGGCAGCGAGGGCTTCGCCAATCTCACCAAGGCGTTCGGCTGGCCATCGATACGCGTGTGGCCGGTGTGGGACGTGTACCTCTCGCCCGAGGCCCGTCACGCGCGCTTTGCCACACGCGACATCCAGGCCATTGCGCCCTACGCGGCGCTCGAATCACTGCGCGACGGACAACGCGCCTTGCTCCAGCGTGATATCGAGCGTGGCGCCGTCGCCGCCGTGAGCGCTTTCGAACCCACCACATGGACGCGCGTGAGTTTCCGCCTGTGGGATGAAGCCCTGCCTGCCCACGCCACCGGCCAACGCTACGACGTCGGCCACGTGTCCCAACCCTGATCCTTCACCGGAGATTCCCCATGCCCCTCGTACGCGTCTCGCTCCGCCGCGGCAAGTCCAAGGAACACATTGCCGCCATCCGCAACAGCATTTATCGCGCGATGATCGAATCGTTCAACGTGCCCCAGAACGACCGCTTCATCGTGGTGCACCAGCACGACGCCGAAGAGTTCGACTACGATCCGAACTATCTCGATATTGCGCGCTCCGACGATCTGGTGATCATCCAGATCTCCTGCAACAACACGCGCACGGTCGAGCAGAAAAAGGCGTTCTACAAATACACCGCCGACCTGCTGAGCAAGGAACCCGGCCTGCGCCCGCAGGATGTCTTCATCAACCTGCTGGAAACCGCCAAGGAGAACTGGTCGTTCGGCAATGGCGAGGCGCCGTACGCCTAAGTTCGCGGCTTGACCAGCAGCCGGCGTGGCCCGGCGCCTTCGCCGGCCAGCCGATCGCCGGGATTGCGCAAGCGGCAGCGGTCGATCGAAAGACAGCCGCAGCCGATGCAGTCGTCGAGCGTGTCGCGCAGTTTCTTCAACTGCGCCATGCGCTCGTCCAGTTCCGCACGCCACTGGGCGGACAAACGCGCCCAGTCGCGCCGGCTGGGCGCCTCGCCGGCCGGCAGCGCGGCCAGCGCCGCGGCGATATCGGCCAAGGAGATGCCCACGCGCTGCGCCACACGAATGAACGACACGCGCCGCAAAACCTCACGCGCATACCGCCGCTGATTGCCTACCGTGCGTTCGCTGCGGATCAGCCCCTTCGTCTCGTAGAAGTGCAGCGTGGATACCGCCACACCACTGCGCCGCGCAACCTCACCCACGCTCAGCGTGGTCGGCAGCCCGTGCTTCGCACCCTCACTCATGCGACACCTCTTGACCTCAAGTTAGCTTGAGGTCCTAGAGTGACACGCACTTCATTGCGAGGCATACCCATGAGCCCACAGACCGCCCGCCGATCCGTCTATCGCATCGACCGCTTCAACGTCCCTGCCAAAGCCCTAGCGGCCTTCATGGAACGCCTGCACCTCACCCAACGCCTCCTCGACAAACTCCCCGGCTGCCGCCAAAACCTGGTCCTCACCCAACCCGACCTGGCCGGCGAGTTCAACGTGATGACCGTGGTGGAATGGAGCCACGAATCCCACTTCGCCGCCGCCAAAGCGGTGATGCAGGCGCGTTATGCGCAGGAGCGGTTTGATCCGGCTGCTTTCATGCAGAAGCTTGGGGTGCAGGCGGATCTGGGGACGTATCGGCATGTGTGAGGGGCCGATGTAGTGCGTGACAAGGGGGCACGCGGGCGAATCCAGAGTTGCCTGTCGTCTCAGTGTGGGAGCGCACCCTGTGCGCGACAAACCTACGGAGCGGTACGCCCAAGCGTGGCTGTCGCGCACAGGGTGCGCTCCCACAGACAAGCAGGTACGCCAGTGCCTGAAGTGCTAAGGCCAATGCGCAGCGAGGCTCCGCTTTAAGTCCTCAACGCCATGGCGCGTTGCGAGGCGCTTGGAAGTATCCGCTGTGTAGCGGCGGAGGTTGCAACGCAACGACATGCCTTGAGCGTTCGGGCTTATCCCAAGGTAATGCTGCCAGCTCTTCAGGCCATTCTCTTTGGGTTACTTTTCTCTTGGGCCAGCAAGAGAAAAGTGACTCGAGCGGCGGCAGCCGTTCGAAACGCCCGCCGCGTAGGCGGCACGCTGGCGGGATCGCGACAACCGAGCGCAGAGTCACTGGATTCCTGCTTTCGCAGGAATGACGAACTAAAACTGAGGCCGACGCAAAAAGCAGCGCGTCACTCCCCCCTCAACCACCTCGCCGCATCCACCGCAAAATAAGTCAGGATCGCATCCGCCCCCGCCCTCTTGAACGCCGTCAACGACTCCAACACCACCGCCTTCTCATCCAGCCAGCCATTCTGCGCAGCCGCCTTCAACATCGCGTACTCGCCACTCACCTGATACACAAACGTCGGCATGCCAAACGCATCCTTCACCCGGCGCAGCACGTCGAGATAAGGCATGCCCGGCTTCACCATCACTGCATCCGCGCCCTCGTGGATATCCAGCTCGATCTCGCGCAGCGCTTCGTCGCTGTTGCCCACGTCCATCTGGTAGGTGTGCTTGTTGCCCTTGCCGAGATTCGCGGCCGAACCCACCGCATCGCGGAACGGGCCGTAGAACGCGGAGGCGTACTTGGCCGAATAGGCGAGAATGCGCGTGTGGATATGGCCGGCTTCTTCCAGCGCATCGCGGATCGCGCCAATGCGGCCATCCATCATGTCCGACGGTGCCACGAAATCCATGCCGGCGTCGGCCTGCGCCAGTGACATCTTGATCAGTGCTTCAATGGTGGGCTCGTTCATCACGTAGCCGTGCTCGTCGATCAAACCATCCTGGCCGTGCGTGGTGTAGGGATCGAGCGCTACATCGCCGATCAGCCCCAGCTCTGGATACTTCGCCTTGAGCGCACGCGTGGCGCGCTGCATCAGGCTGTCCGGATTCCATGCTTCGCGCGCGTCTTCGGTTTTCACCGCAGCACCAGGCGAGGGGAACAGTGCCAGCGCCGGTATGCCCAGGCGCACGCATTCGCCGGCGAGCTTGAGCAGTTCGTCGATGGACAGGCGTTCCACGCCCGGCATGGAGGGCACCGGCTCGCGCTGCGCTTCGCCTTCGATGAGGAAGGCGACCATGATGAGATCGGAGGCAAGCAAGGTGTGCTCGCGCATCAGCGCACGCGAAAAGGCATCGCGACGCATGCGGCGCATGCGGACGGCGGGATAGCTCATGGGTGAACTCTCGGGCAGGACATTGCGCCATTTTAGCGCGTGTTGGAGCGTTCACCGGGAAAGGCAGGTTGACGCGATCGATGAGACGACAAAACCGCACCATGCATGAACGCGCCGCCGCGCGAACACCCCGCTGCAACATTTGAAAGTGCAGTCTCTCTGCCCGCCGCCCCTCAGGAGTCAGACCATGAGCACGCCCGCCGCCCCGCGCCATCACTGGCCGCTTGCCAACGAAGCCCGTTACCTGGGACCGCAGGAAGGTTCGGATCCGCTCGATATCACGGTGGTGATGCGACGTCGCGGCGATCA
>Ga0209672_100996_pt1 | contig 12427 bp, 8 predicted proteins | sample AraplaCol_mMS_r2_FD_184273 | JGI IMG/M metagenome (GOLD analysis project Ga0209672, IMG submission 184273) | Arabidopsis root microbial communities from North Carolina, USA - plate scrape CL_Col_mMS_r2 (SPAdes) (version 2) | ecosystem: Host-associated > Plants > Roots > Endosphere | place: USA...
GTGATCTTCGGCTTCCCGGTCACCACCGAGAACGGCAAGTACAAGATCGTCGAAGGCCTGGAGATCGACGCATTCAGCCAGGAACGCATCAACAAGACGCTGAAGGAACTGCAGGACGAGCAGGCCGGCGTCGCCCACCTGCTGTAAGCAAGCCAGTCCCCCGACCAGCATGCTCGACTGGAACCCCGCGCTCTACCGTCGCTACGAGGACGAGCGCACCCGTCCCGCGCAGGAACTCCTTGCGCGGGTGCCGTTGACCGAGGCGGCCCGCGTGGTCGATCTCGGCTGTGGACCGGGCAACTCCACCGAGCTGCTGGTCAACCGGTTCCCGAAGGCGCAGGTCACCGGGACCGACAACTCCGAAGCCATGCTGGTCAGCGCGCGCGAGCGCCTGCCGCAGGCACGCTTCGAGTTGAGCGACATCGCGACCTGGGCGCCGCGATCTGAAGAAGAAGCGCCCGACCTCATCTATGCCAACGCGTCCCTGCAGTGGGTGCCTGATCACGAGAAGCTGATCCCGCGCCTGTTCGACGCGCTGGCGCCGGGTGGCGTGCTCGCCATCCAGATGCCCGACAACCGCCAGGAGCCGACGCACCGCCTGATGCGCGCCCTCGCCGTCGAGGCGCCCTGGGCTGAGCCCATCGGCGACGCGGACAGGCTGCGCACGCTGCTGCTCGACCTGCGCGGCTACTACGACCTGCTGGCGCCGCTCGCGCCGCACGTCGATGTCTGGCACACCATCTACCAGCACCGCATGGCCGATGCGGCGTCCATCGTCGAATGGGTGCGCGGCACCGGCCTGAAGCCCTTCGTCGACCGCCTGCCGCCCGACCTGCAGGCGAGCTACCTCGCCGAATACCAGCGGCGCGTGGACGAGGCGTACCCGGTGCGTACCGACGGCAAGCGCCTGCTGGCCTTCCCGCGCATGTTCATCGTCGCGCAAAAGGGCGACAAGGCATGACGACAGCCGCGCACCCCGCTGACGTGCTGCTCGGCGCACAGGCCGGCGCGGTGGCGCTGCCTGTTTGCGACCACTACAGCGGCGTCGAGGCGCGCATGAAGAAGAGCCTCGCGCTCCAGGCCGAGATGGCCGAGGAGTTCGGGGCCTGCGTGTTCGACGTCACCCTCGATTGCGAGGACGGCGCGCCCGTGGGCGGCGAGGCCGAGCACGCAGCGCTCGTCACCGAGCTCGCGCTGGCCGCGAAGCCCGGCATGCGCGTCGGCGTGCGCGTGCATCCCGTCGATCATCCGGCCTTCGCGGGCGACGTGGTCACCATCGCCGGCCGCGCCGGTTCGCGCCTGAGCCACCTGATGGTGCCCAAGGTCGAATCGGTGGCCGACGTGCATCAGGCTGTCGCGGCCCTCGACGCGGCCGATGCCGGCGCGCTGCCGCTGCACGTGCTGATCGAATCGCCGCTGGCGGTGCACAACGCCTTCGAGATCGCTGCCCATCCGCGCGTGCAGTCGCTGAGCTTCGGGCTCATGGATTTCGTCTCGGCGCATGCGGGCGCCATCCCGGCCGACGGCATGGGTGCGGCAGGGCAGTTCAGCCACCCGCTGGTGGTGCGCGCCAAGCTGGCCATCGCCTCGGCCGCGCACGCCTACGGCAAGGTGCCCTCGCACTGCGTGGTCACCGAGTTCAACGACGCCGGCGCCATGCGCACGGCCGCGCGCAGGGCGGCCACCGAATTCGGCTACACGCGCATGTGGAGCATCCATCCGAACCAGATCCGGCCGATCCTGGAAGCCTTCTCGCCCGACGAGTCGCAGATTCAAATTGCCACAAAAATCCTTGTAAAGGCGGCGGCCGCGGATTGGGCCCCGACACAAATTGATGGCACATTGCACGACCGCGCGAGCTACCGCCACTTCTGGCAGGTACTGACGCGTGCCCACGCAACAGGGCGCGCGTTGCCCTCCGAGGCGAAAGCCTGGTTTGCATTCGCGGCCTCCTGAAACGAAACCTTCGAACCCAGCCTCAAGGAAACCCACACATGAAGAAAATTGCCCTGATCGCCGCTGTCGCCCTGGCCCTGCCGCTCGCGGCCGTGGCACAGAGCACGACGCCTGCCAAGCCTGCGGCCAAGGCCGAGACGGCGAAGAAGGCGCCCCCGAAGCGCCAAGTCACCCGCAAGGCCGCCAAGGCGGTGGAAGAAGTCACGCCGATCAGCGACGACACCAACATCGTCCTCACCGACGCCGACCTCGAGGTCGCCAAGCGCGTGTCGATCGGCAAGGCCCAGTGCGAGCTCGGCGCCGACGTGACCGTCACGCCTGACGAGAAGAAGCCCGGCTTCTTCACCGTCAGCACCAAGGGCCAGAAGTACCGCATGCACCCGGTCGAAAGCCGCACCGGCGCCATCCGCCTCGAAGACCCGCGCGCTGGTGCCATGTGGCTGCAGCTCGGCAACAAGTCGATGCTGATGAACCAGAAGGCCGGCCTGCGCATCGCCGACGAATGCCAGACCGACGCCCAGATCGCGTTCGCTGCAGAAATGAAGAAGAACCCGCCCAAGGCCCTGTTCGACGGCGCCGACGGCGAGAAGAAGTAAGCGCCAGTAAGCGCTCCTACCCGGCGTGCGGCGCGGCTCTTGCTTTGACCGCTGGAGCCGCCTCGCACGCCCGCCAGATCAGTTTCCGGAGAAAAGAAGATGTTGCAAGCCTACGTTGACCATGTTGCCGAACGCGCCGCGCTCGGTATTCCGCCGCTGCCCCTGAGCGCGAAGCAGACTTCCGAAGCGATCGAGCTCCTCAAGAGCGCGAATGCCAAGGACGGCGCCTTCCTGCTCGACCTGCTGACCCATCGCGTGCCCGCCGGCGTCGACGACGCCGCCAAGGTCAAGGCGAGCTACCTCGCGGCCGTGGCCCACGGCACCGAGAAGAGCGAGTTCATTTCGCGCGCCCGCGCCACCGAACTGCTCGGCACCATGCTCGGCGGCTACAACATCAGCCCCCTGATCGACCTGCTCGACGACGCCGAAGTCGGCGCCGTGGCGGCCGAAGGCCTGAAGAAGACCCTGCTGATGTTCGACCAGTTCCACGACGTCAAGGAAAAGGCCGACAAGGGCAACGCCCACGCCAAGGGCGTGCTGCAGAGCTGGGCCGATGCCGAGTGGTTCACCAGCCGTCCCGAAGTGCCCCAGAGCCTGACCATCACGGTCTTCAAGGTGCCCGGCGAAACCAATACCGACGACCTCTCGCCCGCGCCCGACGCCACCACGCGCCCCGACATCCCGATGCACGCGCTGGCCATGCTCAAGAACAAGCGTGAAGGCACCGCGTTCCAGCCCGAGGAAGACGGCAAGCGCGGCCCGGTCAAGTTCATCGAGTCGCTGAAGGAAAAGGGCCACCAGGTCGCCTACGTGGGTGACGTGGTCGGCACCGGCTCCAGCCGCAAGTCGGCCACCAACTCGGTGCTGTGGTTCACCGGCGAGGACATCCCCTTCATCCCGAACAAGCGCTTCGGCGGCGTGTGCCTGGGCACGAAGATCGCCCCGATCTTCTACAACACCATGGAAGACGCGGGCGCGCTGCCCATCGAGCTCGACGTGAGCCAGATGGACACCGGCGACGTCGTCGAACTGCGCCCCTACGAAGGCAAGGCGCTGAAGGACGGCAAGGTCATCGCCGAATTCAAGGTCAAGAGCGACGTGCTGTTCGACGAAGTGCGCGCCGGCGGCCGCATTCCGCTGATCATCGGCCGCGGCCTGACGGCCAAGGCGCGCGAGGCCCTGGGCCTGCCCGCCTCGACGCTGTTCCGCCTGCCGCAAAGCCCGGTCGACACCAAGAAGGGCTTCTCGCTCGCACAGAAGATGGTCGGCCGCGCCTGCGGCCTGCCCGAAGGCCAGGGCGTGCGCCCGGGCACGTACTGCGAACCCAAGATGACCTCGGTCGGCTCGCAGGACACCACCGGCCCGATGACGCGCGACGAGCTGAAGGACCTGGCCTGCCTGGGCTTCTCGGCCGACCTCGTGATGCAGTCGTTCTGCCACACCGCCGCCTATCCGAAGAAGGTGGACGTGAAGATGCACCACGAGCTGCCCGAATTCATCAGCACCCGCGGCGGCGTCTCGCTGCGCCCGGGCGACGGCGTGATCCACTCGTGGCTCAACCGCCTGCTGACTCCCGACACCGTGGGCACGGGCGGCGACAGCCACACCCGCTTCCCCATCGGCATCAGCTTCCCGGCCGGCTCCGGCCTCGTGGCTTTCGCCGCCGCCACCGGCGTGATGCCGCTGGACATGCCTGAATCGGTGCTCGTGCGCTTCAAGGGCAAGATGCAGCCCGGCGTCACGCTGCGCGACCTGGTCAACGCGATTCCGCTGTACGCCATCAAGCAGGGCCTGCTGACGGTCGAGAAGAAGGGCAAGAAGAACATCTTCTCGGGCCGCATCCTCGAGATCGAGGGCCTGCCCGACCTGAAGGTGGAACAGGCCTTCGAGCTGAGCGACGCCTCGGCCGAACGCTCGGCCGCCGGCTGCACGGTGCACCTGAACAAGGACCCGATCATCGAGTACATCAACAGCAACATCACGCTGATGAAGTGGATGATCGCCGAGGGCTACGCCGATGCACGTACGCTGCAGCGCCGCATCGCCGCGCAGGAAGCCTGGCTGAAGGACCCGCAACTGCTCAAGGGCGACGACGACGCCGAGTACGCGGCCGTCATCGAGATCGACCTGGCCGACATCCACGAGCCCATCGTGGCCTGCCCGAACGACCCCGACGACGTGAAGACGCTGTCGGACGTGGCCGGCGCCAAGATCGACGAAGTGTTCATCGGCTCGTGCATGACCAACATCGGCCACTTCCGTGCCGCGTCGAAGCTGCTCGAAGGCAAGCGCGACATCCCGGTCAAGCTGTGGATCGCCCCGCCGACCAAGATGGACGCGCAGCAGCTCACCGAGGAAGGCCACTACGGCGTGTTCGGCAATGCAGGTGCGCGCACCGAGATGCCGGGCTGCTCGCTGTGCATGGGCAACCAGGCCCAGGTGCGCGAAGGCGCCACCGTGATGTCGACCAGCACCCGCAACTTCCCGAACCGCCTGGGCAAGAACACCAACGTGTACCTGGGTTCGGCTGAGCTGGCCTCCATCTGCTCGAAGCTCGGCCGCATCCCGACGCGCGAGGAGTACATGGCCGACATCGGCGTGATCAACAGCAACGGCGACAAGATCTACCAGTACCTGAACTTCGACAAGATCGAGGACTACAAGGGCGTGGCGGATACGGTCGCGGCCTGATCAGGCTCTCCCGGGCGATCTGCGGATCGCCCAATGAACAAACGAGCCCCGCTTCGGCGGGGCTTCTTCTTTTTCAGGGCGGCGGCTGGTTGGGCTGCAGGTGCTCCTGCCCCGTGAGCACCATCGCCGCGCCGGCCGGGCCGCCGACCGCATGCGGCAGCGAAGTCAGCAGCGAGTTGGCGAAGTCGCCGCGATACAGCTTGGCGCCCTGGTGCGACAGGTTGGAGTTGGCGTCGATGTGGATCGACTCGCCCAGGCCCGTCCAGAGGCGGCAGAAGCCGTAGTCCTCCGACAGGTAGCGCCGCGTCTTCGGATCGACCATGACGTCGAAGAAGCGGTAGTGCAGGCCCATGTCGGCCTCGCCGATGCCGTCGGGCACGTAGCTCAGCTCGGGGTAGCTCGCCATGAGCCGTTCGAACACCGAGCGCCTGATCACCATGAAGCCGGTGGGCGCCTCGGTCATCTTCATGAAGCCATCGGGCTGCACCTCGAGCTCGACCCGCGAGGTGGCCTCTGAGGCCTCGGCGTTGACCGTATAGCGGGTGCATGTGGATTCGAACTCTTGCTGCGTCGTGCCCGCCGCCACGCCGCCTTCGGGCCAGTTCTCGCGCTTCAGCGGATAGACGCCTGCCGCGACGTCGTAACCCGACAGCAGCAGCCGGAAGGCGGCCTGCGCCGAGAAGCCGATGTCGGCATCGACCCAGAAGAGGTGCGTCCACTGCGGGTTGGCCAGGAACCGGGCCACGCAGTTGTTCCGCGCGCGCGTCACCAGGCTCTCGCCCTGGTGCGTGAACACCTGCAGCCGCATGCCGGCCCGCTCGGCCTGCACCGCGAAGTTCAGCATCGAGTTGAGGTAGTTCACGAAGACCTTGCCGTCGTGGCTCGGCGTCACGATCAAAGGGAAGAACTGCCGGAGTTCGGAGGGGTCGAGCATGTCGGTTCCATTCGCTTGTCTGGTCGTGACGGCCCGGGCTATCGGGCGGTGCGCCGCATCAGGCCGAGCAGCAGCGTGTCGTAGACCTCCGTGGCCGCGGCGTTGCCGGGAAGATAGCGGTCGATCAGGCTGCGCTGGCGTTCGCGATACGAAGCGGCCTGCGCGTCGTGCGTGTCGATGGCCTCGATCACGCGCGCGCTGGCGCCGGACACGTCGTTGCCCTGGTAGTAGTAGCCCAGGTCCGCGCACAGGTGCGCGTTGTGCACCAGCGGATAGCCCTGCCAGCAGGTCTCAAGGTAGAAGTAGTTCAGCGGGTTCTCCCACTGATGGGAGATCACGATGTCTGTGTTCTGCGCGAGGAACACGGGCGTCTCGTGGCGGCCCAGGAAGACGGCCTTGTGCTGGCGAACCAGGTCGAGCTGGTTCATCAGCGTAATGAACTCCATGTTCTCCTTCGCCAGCCGCTCGGCGTTGGTGACCTGCAGCAGCGCGATGGCCTCGGGCCGCGAGCGGTAGGCCAGTTCGGCGATCAGCACCGGGTAGAGGCAGAACTTCACGACGTTGATGTTCGGCTCCATCACGCTGAGCCGGCGCGGGCCCGTCTTCGGCTGGTAGACGCCCGCATCGGGCAGCGCGCGCGTGCGCTCGTCCAGGAATACCGGACTCCAGACGAAAGGCACCGGGCGCGCATCGGTACGGCGCAGCACCTCGAAGTACGGCTGGCTGATGTTGGCCACCTGCGGAACCATCCAGATGTCGTCGTAGCGCTGGTTCACGAAGAGGTTCTGGCCCCACAGCGGCTTGCCGAACAGCATCGACTCCATGGCGTGCACGTACTCGAAGCCGCAGCAGTACGACACCAGCCGCGCGCCGCGCTGCTTCAGGTAGTCGGTCTGCGCAGCGTCGATCTGGCCGCCGAGCTCGATCAGCACGTCGACGTTGTCCTTGGCTGCCTCGAAGGTCACCGTGGGCCAGCGCGCCTGGTCCCAGGGCAGGGCCGCGGTGATGGGGGTCGCCGTCGTGTTGACGAGGACTACCGAAGCCACCGTCGGGCAGTGCCTCAGCGCTTCCGCCAGGAAGACGGCGTTCTGCTTGATGCCGTTGTTCCAGAGCGTTTCGGCTTGGTGATGGAGGCCGATGGTGATCCCAATTCTGAGTTTGGATGCTTGGGACATCGAATTGTTTCTCAATTGTTAATTGACTCGATGGGCTATTGGCGTGAAAAAGATCACAAATCTTCAATTAGGGCGGTGTGATTAATTTCACGATTCTAAATGTGTGCGTGATCTTTTTGGCAAAACTGGAAGGGCGAGGAGGATTGCGGAGAAGGACGAGTAAAGCCTCTCTGATGGGCGAAGTTGCTTGCAGATGCTGCAGCTGTGGTTGTTCCTGATTTTATTTGGAACCCCGTTTCGCGGCGTTCTTGCCGCTCGAATGGCCCAAAAAGCAGGACGCTTTTTCAAATTTTTGTGAACTAAATCATCAGAGGCCATTTTCAAGATTGCTGCAGCGCGTTTGAAATGTAAACAACTCCGTACATTCCAGCATTCCTGTAAATGAGCGCGGCAAAGACCTGTGCTCCAGCGATGGCCCCTGAGGTGGGAAGCGTCGCGTCTTCAGTCGATAGAACCCGGTCCATCCGATTACCGCGAGCCCAAAAGTAAATGAACAAGTCCTACAGAAGCATCTGGAACGAAGCCCTCGGCGCATGGGTGGCGGCGTCCGAACTCACCTCGGCCAGAGGCAAGCGCAACAGCAGCGCACGGCGCTCGACGTTCCGTCTTCTGGCCGTGGCCTCGCTCTATGCGGCGCTGCAGGGGACATCCGGGGTGGCCTACGCCAACCTCATCTACACCGACAGCACCTGTGTGACCGGATCGAACGGCACCGTGGGGCGCGTGAATCCGGGGAGCACTTCCAACGGCAGTGCAGGGGTTGGCGCGCCGGCGCAGGACGGCTCGGGCACCTACTCCGTCGTGGCCGGGTGCAACGCGTCCGGCAACGGGGCCACCGGTGTCAGCGTGTACGGTGGATTCGCGCAGGGTCGGGCGAACGGCGCCTCTGCCTTCGGCTTCCTGAGCAACGCCGCAGGCACCTGGAGCAGCGCCTATGGCCTCGAATCGACCGCGAGCGGCATCTCCAGCATCGCGATGGGCTTCGGCAGCAATGCGTCCGCGCTCAATTCCGTGGCCATCGGCGGCGCGGGCGGGAATGGCACCACGCCCTTGAGCGTCGCCAACTCCACCACTGCCTCCGGCAACGGCGCGGTCGCCATCGGCAGCAATGCGACCAAGGGCGCCCAGGCGACGGCGACGGATTCCATCGCCATCGGCGGCCAGGCCTTCGTCGGCTCCTCAGCCACGTCAGGCGTGGCCATCGGACGCGGCTCCAACGTGTCCGGCGTGAGCGCGATCGCGATGGGTGACGGCGCCAACGCGGCGGGCGTCAACGGCATCGCCATCGGCACGAATGCCAACGCAGCATCCACCGGCTCCTCGAACCTGGCGATCGGCTGGGGCGCGCAGGCCACCGGTACGAACGCCGGGCTGGGTGACTCCACCGCCCTCGGCACGAGTGCCAAGGCCACCGGCCAGGATTCGACCGCCGTCGGCGGCCAGACCACCGCCAGCGGCAAGAACACGCTGGCCATCGGCAACAACGGCACGACCGCCTCCCAGGACGGCGCCACGGCTTTCGGCGTGAGCGCGGTCGCGTCCGGCAAGAACTCGCTGGCGGCCGGCAACGGCACCGTGGCATCGAACACGGGCTCGATCGCCGTCGGCAGCAACCTGAGCGGCGTCGCCAACTCGGCCGCCGTCGACGGCATCGCGATCGGCGGGCAGTCGTCGGTGGCGTCTGCCGCCACCTCGGGCATCGCCCTCGGACGAGGAGCCGTGGTCAACGGCACCTTCGGCATTGCCCAGGGCGACGGCGCAACCAGCACCGGCTCGAACGCCACGGCCATCGGCGCAACAGCCAATGCGGCTTACGCCAACAGCGTCGCGCTCGGCGCGGGCAGCGTGACCGGTACAGCCGCTCCTGCGGGCAAGGGCTTCCTCACCGGCGCGGCCGCGCCCGCCTCCGAAGTCTCGGTGGGCTCGTCGTCCGCCCTGCGGCGCATCACCAACGTGGCCGACGGCGCCGCTGCCCAGGACGCGGTGACGGTCGCCCAGCTCAGCACCGGCATGAGCACCACGGCGAGCAGCATCGCCAGCCTCTCCACCTCGACCTCGACGGGCATCGTCAGCCTGTCGACCGGCCTGAGCACCACCAACAGCACAGTCGGCAGCCTCTCGACTTCCACCTCCACCGGCCTGAGCACCGCGACCAGCCGCATCAACAGTCTCTCGACCGGCCTGAGCACGACGAACAGCAGCGTCGCGAGCCTGTCGACTTCCACGTCGACGGGCCTCAGCACGACCAACAGTGCTGTCTCCAGCCTGTCGACTTCGACCTCCACGGGTATCGCCAGCCTGTCCACCGGCCTGAGCACCACGAGCAGTTCCGTCTCCAGCCTGTCGTCCGGGCTGAGCACGACGAACAGCAGTGTGGCGAGCCTGTCGACTTCCACTTCGACCGGCATCACCAGCTTGTCGACAGGGCTCAGCACCACCAACAGTGCAGTCTCCAGCCTTTCGAGCTCGACCTCGACGGGCATCACCAGCCTGTCCACCGGCCTGAGCACCACGAACAGTGCGGTGGCGAGCCTGTCGACTTCCTCCTCGACCGGCATCAGCAGCTTGTCGACCGGTCTGAGCACCACCAACAGCACCGTCGGCAGCCTGTCGACTTCCTCCTCGACCGGCATCAGCAGCTTGTCGACCGGTCTGAGCACCACCAACAGCACCGTCGGCAGCCTCTCGACTTCCACCTCCACCGGCCTGAGCACCGCGACCAGCCGCATCAACAGCCTCTCGACGGGCCTGAGCACTACCAACAGCGCCGTCTCCAGCCTGTCGACCGGTCTGAGCACCACCAACAGCACTGTCGGCAGCCTCTCGACAGGCCTGAGCACCACCAACAGCGCCGTCGCGAGCTTGTCCAGCTCCGCCTCGACCGGCATCACCAGCCTGTCGACTGGCCTGAGCACTACCAACAGCGCCGTTGCAAGCTTGTCCAGCTCCACCTCGACGGGCATCACCAGCCTGTCGACTGGCCTGAGCACCACGAACAGCGCCGTCTCCAGCCTGTCGACTGGCCTGAGCACCACGAACAGCGCTGTCTCCAGCCTGTCGACTGGCCTGAGCACCACGAACAGCGCCGTCTCCAGCCTGTCGACTGGTCTGAGCACCACCAACAGCACTGTCGGCAGCCTCTCGACTGGCCTCAGCACAACCAACAGCAGCGTGGCGAGCCTGTCGACTTCGACGTCGACTGGCCTGAGCACTGCGACCAGCAGCATCGGCAGCTTGTCGACGGGCCTCAGCACCACGAACAGCGCAGTGGCCAGCCTGTCTACTTCCACCTCGACGGGCATCGCCAGCCTGTCGACTGGCCTCAGCACGACGAACAGCGCCGTCGCAAGCCTGTCGACTTCCACCTCGACCGGCATCAGCAGCCTCTCGACCGGCCTGAGCACGACCAACAGCAACCTGAGCACCCTGAGCTCGACGGTCAGCTCCATCTACAACACGGGCACGAAGTACTTCCACGCCAACAGCACCGGCGCCGACAGCCAGGCCATCGGCGCCAACAGCGTGGCCATCGGCCAGAACGCCGTCGCCAATGGCGACAACAGCGTGGCGCTGGGCGCGAACTCCACGGCCAGCCGCAGCGCCGCGGCGATGACGAACTACGACGCCTTCGGACTTGCAAGCAAGCAGACCGCTGCCGGCGAGGTGAACGTGGGCAACCGCGTGATCACCGGCGTGGCGCCCGGCACGGCGGACCAGGATGCGGTCAACGTGTCGCAGGTGAAGACGGTCACCGCGTCGCTGTCCAGCGGCCTGAGCACGGCCACCAGCAGCATCGCCAGCCTGTCGACCTCCACGTCGACCGGGCTGAGCACGGCGACGAGCAGCATCGGCAGCCTGTCGACAGGCCTGAGCACGACCAACAGCACCGTCGCAAGCCTCTCGACGACTCTCAGTTCCTCGACCAGCGCCATCAACAGCCTGTCTACCGGTCTGAGCACGACGAACAGCAGCGTCGCGAGCTTGTCGACTTCGACGTCGACCGGCTTGAGCACTGCGACCAGCAGCATCGGCAGCTTGTCGACGGGTCTCAGCACGACGAACAGCAGCGTGGCGAGCCTGTCGACTTCCACGTCGACCGGTCTGAGCACGGCGACCAGCAGCATCGGCAGCTTGTCGACGGGTCTCAGTACAACCAACAGCAGCGTGGCGAGCCTGTCGACTTCGACGTCGACCGGCTTGAGCACTGCGACCAGCAACATCGGCAGCCTGTCGACGGGCCTCAGCACGACGAACAGCAGCGTGGCGAGCCTGTCGACTTCCACGTCGACCGGCCTGAGCACCGCGACCAGCAGCATCGGCAGCTTGTCGACAGGCCTCAGCACGACGAACAGCAGCGTCGCCAGCTTGTCGACTTCCGCGTCCACTGGCATTAGCAGCCTCTCAACCGGCCTTAGCACGACCAACAGTGCGGTCGCCAGTCTGTCGACTTCTACCTCCACGGGCCTGAGTACGGCCACGAGCAGCATCGACAGCCTGTCCACGTCGACCTCGACGGGCCTGAGCACAGCGACCAGCGGCATCAACAGCTTGTCGACCGGGCTCAGCACGACCAACAGCAGCGTCGCCAGCCTGTCGACATCCACATCGACAGGCATCAGCAGCCTGTCGACCGGCCTGAGTACGACGAACAGCGGCTTGGCGAGTCTGTCGACCTCGACGTCCACTGGCTTGAGCACGGCGACCAGCGGCATCAACAGCCTGTCGACCGGCCTGAGCACGACCAACAGCAGCCTGACCAGCCTGTCGACCTCGACCTCCACCGGCCTGAGCACCGCCACGAGCAGCATCGACAGCCTGTCCACGTCCACCTCGACGGGCCTGAGCACTGCGACCAGCAGCATCGGCAGCCTCTCGACCGGCCTGAGCACGACCAACAGCAGCCTGGCCAGCCTGTCGACCTCGACCTCCACCGGCCTGAGCACCGCCACGAGCAGCATCGACAGCCTGTCCACGTCCACATCGACAGGGCTGAGCACTGCTACCAGCAGCATCGGCAGCCTGTCGACCGGGCTCAGCACCACGAACAGCAGCCTGGCGAGCCTGTCGACCTCCAC
>Ga0209672_100997_pt1 | contig 12401 bp, 12 predicted proteins | sample AraplaCol_mMS_r2_FD_184273 | JGI IMG/M metagenome (GOLD analysis project Ga0209672, IMG submission 184273) | Arabidopsis root microbial communities from North Carolina, USA - plate scrape CL_Col_mMS_r2 (SPAdes) (version 2) | ecosystem: Host-associated > Plants > Roots > Endosphere | place: USA...
AAGATAGGGGGGCACGCATGCCACAATGCAGGCCCGAGCGGTGCGCTGCGCCACGGTGCGCAAAGCGCGCGCTCATCGCCAGTCAACCGAGGGCCATACGATGACGACATCCGTGAAGATCGGCTTGATGGGATATGGCTTCGCCGGAGCTACGTTTCATGCGCCCGTCATCGAGCACTGCGGCGCGCCGGTCGATCGCCCGAACGACCCCTACGTCCGCCTTGCCGCCATCGCGACGAGCCAGCCCGCCAAGGCGCTGGCCGACTACCCGAACGCGCGGGCCGTGGCGGACCTCGATGCGCTGCTCGCGCTCGATGACATCGAATGTATCGTCATCGCCACGCCGAACGACACGCACTTCGAAATGGCGGCGAAGGCGCTTCGCGCAGGCAAGCATGCGGTCGTCGACAAGCCCGTGACACTCACGGCCGAGCAGGCCATCACGCTCGCGCGGCTCGCACGCGAGCAAGACGTCGTCTTTGCGCCTTTCCATAATCGGCGCTGGGACGGCGATTTCCTCACGGTACGTCAGCTGCTCGCGAAAGGTACGCTCGGCCGCGTGGCGCATTTCGAATCGCACTTCGACCGGTTTCGCCCCCAAGTGCGCGAACGCTGGCGGGAGCAGGCATCGCGCGGCGGCGGCCTGCTTTTCGACCTCGGTCCGCATCTGATCGATCAGGCGCTCGCGCTGTTCGGTCCGCCGCAGACGGTCTTTGCCGCCGTCAAAACGCATCGCGATGGCGCGGGCGCGACCGATTACGTGCATCTGCTGCTCGGCTATTCCCAAATGGAAGCCGTCTTGCACGCGAGCGCGCTCTGCGCCATCGAGCCACCACGCTTCGCCGTCCATGGCACGCTCGGCAGCTATGTGAAGTATGGCCTCGACACGCAGGAAGACCAACTGAAAGCGGGCCTGCGCCCCGGCGAACCCGGCTTTGGAGCGGGCAATCCGTCGGGGACGCTGCGCGTGCTGGAAGGCGAGCGCGAAGTCGAGCGGCAGTGGCCGACGCTCGCCGGCGCCTACCCTGAGTTCTATCGGGCGCTCGCTGCGTCCATTCGGCACCGCGAGCCGTTTCCGGTCTCGCCGCAAGATGCCGTCGACGTCATGACGATCATCGAATTGGCCGAACGCAGCGCGCGCGAGGGGCGACGTCTCTCGTTCGAACGAAACGCGCCGTAACATACCGCGCACGACGTTGTCATCGCATCGGGCATCTGGAGCGTTTAATCCCCCGTGGAGAACACGTACCGTGGTTCCCTGTCGTGCCAACCTCGAGGATAACGTTGATGAAAACAACGATTCGCGCGCTCGCCTGCAGCGCCTTGATCGCGTCGCTTGGCGCGTGCGTCGTCAACCCGCCCCCGCGCCAGGTCGTCGTACCGGTGCAGCGCCCGAACCCGCATGACGTCGCGCGCGAACGTTTCAACCAGGTCAACGGCCGCATCGACAACCTCGGCCGCCGCATTGATGAGCATGTCAACAGGGGCTACTATCCGCCGCCCCAGGGCGACGCGCTCCACCGCCGTCTGGAAGTGATCCGTCAGGAAACGCGCGATATGGCCGCCCAACACGGTGGCGGTTTGTCCGAGGAAGAACAGCGCGTGCTCAATCACGAACTCGATGGCACGGCGCGCGCGATCGGCGAATAACGCCGCGCGCGCCGCGCCAGCTCAACGCTACTCGTCCTCGCCGCGCGCCAGCGCGATAAGCGCCGCTTTGAGCATTTGTATCTTGGGCTCATCGCAGCGTCGCGACGGATAGACGAGAAAGTAGGATGCGTCGTTTCGCGCGATATCGCCAAACGGCGCAACGAGCGCGCCTTCGCGTAGGCGCTCGCGGGCGAGACGTGGATCGCCGATCGCCACACCGTGGCCATCGGCGGCTGCGGCGAGCGCAAGCTCGAGCGTATCGAGGACGAGCCCCCGCGTCAGATCGATACCGGTGCCTCCGACCGCATCGAGCCAGCAACGCCATTCCGCCCGGCTCGGCCCCGCATGAAGCAGTACCGCGCTTTTCAAGTCGCCGATCGAGCGGATCGACTCAGCGAGTGCCGGCGCGCACATCGGGGTGAGGGTCTCGGGAAAAAGCTCGACCGCTTCCACGCCGCCCCACTCGCCCGTGCCGCGTACGATCATCGCATCAATATCGCGCTGAGCGAAATCGGGATGGTCGTCGGACGAAGTGGCAATGCGTAATTCGACGCGCGGCATCGCACGCTCCAATTGCGCCATGCGCGGCAACAGCCAGCGCACGGCAAACGTCGATGGCAGCCTTAACGTGACGATCGACAGGTCCTCGTTTCGCGTTCGCGCGTAGTCGCTCAGCTCAGCAAGCACGCGCAACGCAACGTCGAGCAGGCGTTCGCCTTCGCGTGTCAAAGTCAGTCCCGCGGAATGGCGGATCAGCAGCGCACATCCATAGTGCGCCTCCACCTGTTGAACCTGCCGGCTCACAGCGCCCTGCGTGCGGCACAGATGGGCCGCGGCCTTGCTGAAGCTACCGAGACAAGCGGCGGCAACGAAAACCTGCAGACCCGCGAGCGTCGGCAGCGTCCGCGTGAGCTCGGAGAGCGGGTATGCGTTTGGCGCATACCCGGCTTGCGAATTTTTCGATTGTTCGTTCATCAAGGCGCCGATATCGTCTGTCCCGAAACCGCGCGGCCTATAGCCAGGTGCATAACCCATGCGGCGTGGATAACGGATGAATGGAGGAATTCGCAATGACATCCGCTCAGTCACTTTATACCAGCCGAATAAGCGAGTACCTGAGCCGACTCGAACGCGGCGATCCGGCGGCGATTTGCACGCTGTTCGCACCCGACGCGCAGGTGTACTCGCCGTTACTGGGCTGGGTATCGCCGCGGCCGTTCTTCGAGAAGCTGTCGGCCGCATCGGGGCAAAGCACCATTACGCCGATCGATGTCTGCGTCAGCACGATGGGCGCCGCGCGAGCCACGGGCTATTTCGTCTATGAATGGGCGCTCAAAGACGGGCCGCTCGTGCGCTTCGAATGTGTCGACGTCTTCGAGTTCGACGACGAGGGACGCATCGCGCGGCTCGTGATCATCTATGACACTTATCCGATTCGCGCATCCCTCGGCGACAGCTTTTCGTAAGCGCGCCGCCGTGCGCGCGCGGCGAACCGTTGGCCGAAAATACGGAAAACCGCTGAGGACTTGTCGATTCAGGTGGCGCTCATTCGTCGTCGAAAAAGGGAGCCGATACAAAGGCGCGTCATCCAAGCCGATGCATCTGCCCCCATTCATTCGGCACTCCTGAGGAGACGCTCCATGAGTCACACAGAAGCATCCACACCCGCATTGAAACCCGCCGCACTACTTGCGCAGTCGAAATTCCGCTTTCCCGGCGAAAGCCGGGAATACCGCCAAGCGCGTAACGCACTGCTCGAACAAGAAATCGAATTGCGGCGCCAGATCGAACGCGTCGCAGCCATGCGCCGCGCGTTGCCGCTCGGCGGCGCCGTGCCGCAGGACTACCGCTTTCAGGGCGAACACGGTTCAACGACGCTGTCCGCCATGTTCGGCGAGCACGATACGCTCGTCGTCTACAACTGGATGTTCGGCCCGCAACGCGAACGTCCGTGCCCGATGTGCACCTCGTTTCTGAGCGCACTCGACGGAGAAGCGCGTGACATCGAGCAGCGCGTCGCGTTGGCCGTCGTCGCGCGATCGCCGATCGATCGGCTCGTCGCTTTCAAGAATGAAAGAGGCTGGCGCCACTTGCGGCTCTTTTCGTCGAGCGAGAACACGTTCAATCGCGATTACGCGCATGAAGATCCGCACGCGGGCGATAACCCCGCGATCAACGTGTTCGTCCGCCGCAATGGCGCCGTTCATCATTTCTATGCGGGTGAGATGGGTCCCGAGACGTCCGATCCTGGGCAAGACCCGCGCGGCGCACCCGATCTGATGCCGCTTTGGACCATTCTCGATCTGACGCCCGAGGGGCGCGGAACCGACTGGTATCCAAAGCTCGATTATCCGGATGCGAGTACCGCAGCGCACCGTTGAAACCGACGCTGGGCAGGTAGCGGTGCTAATCGACGCCCGGCGCTTTTTCACTCGTCGAGCGCGTTGTAAGCCGTTTCGCGCTGCTCCCGTTCGGGGAGTTCTTCGATTGCGAGCCGCAACTTCTCTCGGAGGCTGCGCGTGTCGCCCTTCAAATAACGGAAATTCTGCGAAAGGCTCAGGAGCATGTGGGCATAGTCGGCCGCGGTGATCTCGCCTAGCTCGCCCTGCGCCTCTTTGCTCTCGTGCCAGAGTTGTGTGCCTGCCTGCAACACGGCTTCATATATTTCGGTACGATGGGATTCATCCTCCACCGACGAGACCGCCTCCGCTGTGTCGGCCAACGGCTCGACCCGATGGCGCTTGAACTGCACTTCGTCGATGGCGCCCAGCACGAGCCGAATAGCGTCATAGCGCTGCGCCGCCGCAAACTCGTCGTCGGCTATTCGCATTGCTAACACGGAAAGCGGCCTTGGGCGGCCGTTCAGCTCGAATGGCGAGCCGCCGACGACGTGGGAAGGCGTTTCGAACCTGTCCTCGGGCAGTGGCGGCGGCCCCGCGACCGCCTTTTGCGCCACTACGGCTTGCACGTCGTTCAGATCGCTGACACGGGCGGCATACTTGCTCAGCCACACGCTTTGCTCATTTGCGAGCCAAACCGAAGGATGGCGTGGCATTGCGGTTTGCTCCGCCAACGCCCGTGACCGAGCGGTCGCCATGGCAACGGCCAGTTCGGCGGCAGGCCGTTCCCCTTCCGGCATCGCTTGAATGCGGCCGGTGAGACCCGCCAGTAGATATTCTTTGGCGGCATCGGGCAGCTCGTCGATGATCGGCCGCGCGGAAGCGTCTTGCCAATCGAGCAACGGCTGCAGATCGGAGAATCGCTCGACGCCGGCCACGAGCACGTCCAACGATCGCTGAAGCTCGCCGAGCGAAGCATTCCCGGGCGATGCACGCCATCCCCTCACCGCGCCTGCGTCAGCACTCGAGACCAAGCCGCTCAGTCGCGGATCGACGCCTCCTCTCTGCGTAGAACCCGGCCTAGGCTCGGAGGCATTGGCTGCCGTCGCATCAGCGGCCTCGCTGTCTGCTCCACCGTCGACTGGGCGTCGCGGCAACCCGCCGCTTCCTTCGGGACCATTGATCATATCGGCTCACCACTCGTTGCTCGCTTGGAATACCGCCGAAGTCTATGGCGGCGCGGCGTTCACGACCGCTTCGATCCGAAGCAGCACGCCATCAAACGCACTTTCCGAGCGGCTCGCCCTTCAGCGCCGCGCTTCGGTCGCCATCCTGACCGCGAGGCCCGCCAGCACCGTGCCCATCAGCCACCGTTGGGCCACGAGCCACATGGGCCTTCCGGCCAAAAAGCGAGCAATCGTCCCTGCCGTCATGGCGACGACCGAATTGACCGTCAGGCTCGCCACGATCTGCAACGAGCCGAGCGTCAGCGATTGCGCGAGCACGTTGCCGTGTTGCGGATCGATGAATTGCGGCAGTAACGAAAGATAGAGCACCGCAATCTTCGGATTGAGCATGTTGGTCAAAAAGCCCATGGCGAAGAGCTTGCGCGGACTATCGGCCGGCAGATCGCGGACCTGGAACGGCGAACGGCCGCCCGGCTTGAGCGCCTGCCATGCGAGATAAGCGAGATAAAGCGCGCCGCCGAAGCGCAGCAGATCGTAGGCAAGCGGCACCGCGATCAGCAAGGCCGTAATGCCGCATGCCGTGGCAACCATATACAAGACGAAGCCAAGCGCGACGCCGCCCAGCGAAACCAGGCCAGCGGCACTGCCCTGACAGATGGAGCGGGAGACGATATAGACCATATTGGGGCCGGGCGTCAGCGCCATACCGAGCGCAACGAGGCCAAAGGCGAGCAACGAACTGGACGGGGGCATTGCATCACTCCTCGGAGAAAGAAAGAAGGACGACGCCCAGGCGCGCGGCAATGCACCCGATTCACGGGTACCGTCCGCGTTTCCCGATGGTGGTCCATCTCCAGGCGCCAGTCGCGCGGACCCGGCGATTATTTCACGATTGAGCGGGACTCGCTTGGCCGCCAACATGGCCAGCGATCCGCGCTTCGATCGTGCCGATGATCCGTTCCGCCCAACCGTTCAAGGTCCGTGTCGACATGACAACCATGCTCGACTTCGCAACGATGCCGTACACGCGCGAACGGGCCACCTTCGAGACGCATGCCGGATCGAGCCATCGGTCGTTCTCGACGAGCAGCGCAAGCGTCTCGAGGCCGATCAGAATCGGCCAGATGCAGGCCAGCCGCAGACGAACCGCGTGCGCCGGAATGGCAAACGTATAGGCCAGCGCTTCGCGGTAGAGCGCCAGGGTCTTGCCGACCAGTTCGAACATGAGCGGCCGGGCGCGCGCGGACGCATCGGGGGCGAGCAGGTCTTGCGGCGTCAATGCACAACGCTCGAGCATCCGCTCGGGCAGGTAACAGCGCCCGATACGCAAATCCTTCGCACAATCGCGCAGCACGTTCGTCATCTGCAATGCCTTGCCGAAGCGGACACCGCGCTCGATCATGGTCGAGGCCGACTCTTTGAGCGTGCCGGGCAGATGAGCGTAGGTCATCTTGGTCCAGAATTCGCCGACACAGCCCGCCACGAGATAGGTGTAGCGGTCAAGGTCGTCGAATGTCGGAAGTGCGCCAAGCTGGCCGGAACGTTCGTCGGGAAAGGTGCGCAGATCGAACTCCATGCCCATCGTCAGCGTAGTCACGATCTCGCGCACCGCATCGCGATCTGCCGCATCGAACTGCGTCAAGGCGTCGAATGCGCCGCCAAGCGATTCGAGCAGCAGTTTTTCGTCGGCATGTCCCTGCTGGCTCGCAACGTCATCCCTGAGGCGACGCAGCAGCGCATCGTCGTCGGTCGCACCATTCACGCGAGCACGCAATGCAAGCAACAGCTCGAGCCGTTGTGCCGGATCGATCAGCGAGGTGTCGGCGATCGTGTCGGCCGCGCGCGCGAGCAAGTACGCGAGCCCCACGGGGTCGCGCATGCCGACGGGCAGAATGCGCAGCGTCAGGTAGAACGAGCGCGAAACGCTCTTCAATAGCGGGCCCAATAAAAAGGCCCGGTCGAATTCGGACATAGACGGAATCGGATGTATTCGGATCGATGCGGTGCTGCCGCATTGTATCCGGCCACCCGATTCCCTCCGCTGACACTGAACCTGATTGGATCAACGAAGCGCTAGCGAGGCTCGCTCATCATCGCGCGTTGCGCGCTGGGTGCCTTCTCCTTGCTGCGAAGCGTCAGCGCCAATCCGGCGAGAATCAAGATCATGCCGATGACGTCCCTCGGCTGCAGCGCGTGGCCGAACACCAGATAGTCCAACAGCGCCGTGATAACGGGCACGAGATAGAAAAGGCTCGTCACATTGACAAGATTGCCGTGGCGCACGAGCCGATAAAACAGCAATTGCGCGAGCACGGAGATGACGATCCCCAGCCACAGCACGGAAACGGCGAGCGGCGCGTCCAGCCGTAATCCGTTCCATCCAGCAACGCCCAAAGGCAGCGAAAGCATCAAGCCTACGAAGTTCTGCAATGGCAGCACGTCCATCGGTTCCTGCACGATTCGCTTTTGCATGATCGCCCCCGCCGTAATGCTCGCAAGCGCGGCGAGGGCGAGCACGATCCCTTCGGTCGTCGAAGGATTCAGCGCCGCCTCGCCGCGAAACACGATCGACGCGAGACCCGACATCGCCATGAAAAGACCCGCCATGCGCGTCACGGAGAAACGCCGCTCGGTGACAACGAGCGTGGCAATCGGCTGGGCCCCGAGAATGGCCGCCAATAACCCAGGCGTCAGTCCGCGCTCCAATGAAAGGAAGTAGCAGATCGAGTAGCCGCCCATCATCAGCGCGCCGGTGGCCGCAACATGAACGCGCGTGCCACGCGCCGGCAACCACCGGTGCCGCCATGCGCCGATCAACGCCAGCATGACCGTCGCCAGCGCAAAGCGCATCGTCAGGAACGTCGAGGCGCTCGCATGCGTCACCCCGATTTCCGCAAAGATGGCGCCGCTGCTCCACAGCAGAATAAAAAGCGCAGTCGCGCCATAGGCCGCCAAAGCGGTTTTGAACCAAGCCATGAGTTCACCTGCCTGTCGAATTCGTTGAACTGGCAGACCGGCGGGACGTCGATGGACACGCGAGCGCATCTACATGCACGTACTCGCGCACCCGCACCTGCGCCTCGTGGCGCAGCTACGCGGGCCTGACGGCCGGTCTGCAGAAGGAAACGAGGTGTCGGCGCTTAGCCGAGCACCACCGCGTGCGGCGGTGCAAGCGCTGCGACGACCCGCCCGAACGGGGGCGGCGAGGCGACAGGAGGAGGAAACGCAACGAGACAGCAACGGCGCGCCGCATCGAGCGATGTCTCGATGCCGCCAGCGGCGAAAGGCGAACGTGTTGCGTTCTTCATGGGGAAAGGGGTATTGACGCTGTCGTTGAATGCAAAACGTAGATTGGGAGCCTACTCGCAATGGTCCCCGTGCGCAATCGGCGCCTGCGCGTTGGTCGGGGGGACGGAGCAAGCGGTCGATGCAAGGCTTGATATATTGACTAGATAGTCATAATATAAAACTGCGCGCTGTTAAGTGCCAGCGTTCATGGGGCCCGCATGCGCTGCTCGCGCACGCAGTCATTATGAAGCCAGTGCTTCGATCTAAGCACAGCCGGTCCGTATCGCCACTATTTATTGACTATTTATTCATAAATAAGTAGTCACCGAATCAGGAGAAATCGCATGACCTCGTCGACCATCGCGCAGCCCTGGACATTGGACGCACGGCAAGCCGTCCACGCGATACGCTCGGGTCGGCTGAAAGCCGTCGACTACGTCGCGACGCTCATCGAGCGCGCCGAAACCTACCGCTCGCTTCAGGCGTTCATCACGGTGCAAACCGATAGCGCCATTGCCGCCGCTTCGCGAATCGACGCGCTCACCGACAGTGAGCGCGCGCGCTATCCGCTTGGCGGGTTGCCGATCGCCGTCAAAGCCAACATCAACGTCAAGGGCATGCGGACTTGCGCGGGCACACCGGCCCTCGCGGATTTTGTTGCCTCCACTACCGCGCCGGCGGTCACGCGGCTCGTCGAGGCCGGCGCCATCGTGCTCGGCAAGACGAATATGCACGAGCTGGCTGTCGGCATTACGAGCACGAACTTCGCCGCGCACGCCGGATCGGTCCGCAATCCCTACGATCGCGCGAAGATACCCGGCGGCTCGTCTGGCGGCACAGCCGCGGCACTCGCCGCGCGCATCGTTCCGGCTGGCCTCGGGACGGATACGGGCGGCTCGACGCGCATTCCCGCGGCACTCACCGGCACAGCCGGCTTGCGGCCCTCGGTCGGAAACGGCGGGGTCGAGCGTCGTTACCGCAACGAACACGATGTCGTGCCGATCAGCCGTACGCGCGACACCATCGGCCCGATGGCGCGCACCGCGGCGGACCTCGCCTTGCTCGATGGCATTGTGACCGGCGATACGGCGTTGCCCCATATCGAACTCGCGCGTTTGCGTATCGGGCTGCCGCGCGATTGCTGGCGACAGCTCGACAGTGCGCTCGAAGCAATCGCTCATGCGGCGCGCGAGCGCCTCGAAAAAGCCGGCGTGACGTTCGTCGATGTCGAGATGACAGAGGTCATGTCGATTTGCGAGCGCATCAGCCTGCCCATCGCGTTTTCCGAACTTGGCCGTGACGTGCCCGCGTGGCTCGTTGCCAACGGCGCCCCGGTGCGCACGCTGGAGGCGCTGGCCGAACGCATTGCGAGCCCCGATGCGCGGCGCTTCTATGATGCCGCGCTCGCCGGAAGCTTCGCCCAGGCATACCCGCATGCCATGCAAGTCCTGCGTCCTCAGCTGCAACGACACTACGCATCGATATTCGAGTCGGCGGGCCTCGATGCACTGCTCTTTCCCACGACGCCGCTTCCCGCGGTCGATATCGACGACATCAAAGGCTCGTCCCTCGTCATCATCGGCAACGGCCCGCCCATCGACGAAATGGCCGCCTACCTGCGTCATACCGATCCGGCGAGCGTCGCCGGCATCCCCGGCTTGTCGATTCCCGCGGGCTTGACACCGTCGGGCCTGCCGGTGGGCATCGAGATCGATGGTCCGCTGGGCAGCGACCGCAGGCTGTTGGCCATCGGCATTGCGTTGGAATCGGTGCTCGGCGCTTCGCCGCCGCCTTTTTGACGCCAGCCCCACGACGAACGGCGAACGTGCGCGACGGCCCTCAGATGTCTTGACCGATGCGCGCGTGCGCCTCTTTTTGAGGTCTTCTACCGTGATCCGATCCCACTCTCTTCGCACCATTATTCGCTCGGCGCCAAGCTCGGCCGCAAGCGAAGCGGGCGCTCACATCGATTCCCGGGCCGATAGGGCCCAAGCCGCGCGATCGAACGCCGCCGCGTTGATCGTGCTGCTGACGGGCGCATTTCTCTCCCCGCTCGACTACTTCATCGTCAACCTTGCATTGCCCGCCATTCGCAGCGGCCTTGATGCAAGCAGTGCCGAACTTCAGCTGATCGTCTCGGCCTACACGTCGGCGTTCGCTGTGCTGCTCGTCACCGGGGGCCGACTGGGCGACCGCTTCGGCCGCAAGCGTCTCTTCATGGGCGGTATGGGGGGCTTCGTCCTCGCTTCGCTGTTATGCGCCCTGGCACCGAGTGGTGCGTTTCTCGTCGCGGCGCGCATCATGCAGGGTGCCTCGGCGGCCATGCTCGTGCCGCAGATCCTGGCGACCATCCGCAGCACGTTTCCGAAAGAACGACAAACCGCGGTCATGAGTCTTTACGGTTTCGTCTACGGCTTCGCCTCTGTCGCCGGACAAATAGGCGGCGGGCTGCTCGTCACGCTGCATCCGTTCGGGCTCGGATGGCAATCGATCTTTCTCATCAACGTGCCTGTCGGCGCGCTCGCGCTGGCAGGCGCATGGCGCTTCGTTCCCGAAAGCCGCGCCACGCGCACGGCCGGCAACGATTGGACCGGGCTGCTGCTGCTCTCGGCGTTCTTTGCCCTCGTGGTCTATCCGCTCACGCAGGGACGCGAAGCGGGCTGGCCGCTCTGGGCGTGGGCGCTGCTCGCCGCCAGCTTGCCCGCGCTCGCGGCTTTCGTGTTCTCTCAGCATCGCGCGAATCGAGCCGGGCAAGACCCACTCGTCGAGCTCACCTTGTTCAGGAATCCTGTGTTTTCCGTGGGGCTCGCGCTGGCGTTTTTCTTTTATTGCGATAGCGCCTTTTTCCTCACCTACGGGATTTACCTCCAGTCGGGCCTCGGATGGTCCGCCCTCGCGGCCGGCGCGGCCGTCTTTCCGTTCGGCGCGGGTTCGATTCTCGGGCCCCTGTGCTCGCCCGCCATCGTGCGCCGGATCGGCAATCATGTTCTCACGGCCGGCTTCGCGGCACTCGCGTTCGGGTTCGCGGCGACAGCGGCAGCGTCGCTGCGCGTCGTGCCGGGCGGCCTGTTTTACGCAGGCCTTGTCGTCGCCGGCGTCGGCCACGGTCTCGTGCTGCCGAATGTCGTGCGTATCGTCATCGGCGAAATCGCACCGGACAAAGCGGGACTCGCGGGCAGCATCGTCACTTCGATGCTGCAGATCGGCTCGGCCTTCGGCGCGACGGCAATCGGCGGCGTGTTCTTCTCGGTCGCGGCTCAAGGGGCCGATGCGGCACGCTATGCGAGCGCTTATCGCGACAGCATCGCCATCGTGGCAACGCTTTTTGCCGCATGTATCGTTATCGCTGCGCTGATGAAGGGTTGGCCGAGACGACGCGGTTGACGTGGCGTACAGACATCGTCGCTCGTTCGACCTGATTGCGCTCATAACCCATGCCTGCCGCGCGATGCCATTCGACAAAATTCAGTCGAATGTTAAGGAGCGAACATCCGCAGACCATTCGCAATTGATGTCGCCCGGAGCCGGGCACATAGTTCGGACGTAAAGCGACACCAAGCGACCAAGCGCCCCAGGCGAGCCCTGCGCTCGCTCGCCGGTCAGTCGGCAATCTCAGCGAGCATGCGCGTCTCGCGGGCGTCGTCATCGAGAGCCTATGCAGACCGAAGCCACCCCACAGCCGGCCGCTGCGGCACCTTGCGTCAGATGCGGCGCGGCCGTGGGCGCCGACGCCTTGCACTGCCCTCGCTGCGGGCAGCCCGTCTTGCGGCAGGCGCCCGTACGCGCGCGAATGCGCCCGCGTGCCCCGGGGTCCCCGTTTTCGTCATCGCGCCCGGCGCTCGGCGGTGCAACGCCGACGCGACCTCGGGTTCTCGCTGCGTTGCCCCATCGGCTCACCTCGAGCGATTCGAACGGGGCACGGCGATGGGGCGTGTCG
>Ga0209672_100998_pt1 | contig 12395 bp, 12 predicted proteins | sample AraplaCol_mMS_r2_FD_184273 | JGI IMG/M metagenome (GOLD analysis project Ga0209672, IMG submission 184273) | Arabidopsis root microbial communities from North Carolina, USA - plate scrape CL_Col_mMS_r2 (SPAdes) (version 2) | ecosystem: Host-associated > Plants > Roots > Endosphere | place: USA...
CGGTATCGAACACCGTTGCACTGAATGCATCGTGCGTATTTTGCGGCATCAGCGCCCGACGTTTCGCGAGTTCACCGGGCCGCCAATCGCCGATCGGCACGTCATCGAGCACAACGTGCCCGCGTGACGGCGGCACGAGCCCGGCTAGCGTCGAGAGCAGCGTCGTCTTGCCCGCGCCGTTCGGACCCGCCACGCACCATAGCTCGCCGGCGCGGAACGTCTGCGTGAAATCGCGGAGCAAGACCCGCTCGCCCACCGTGAGCGTGAGCTCGCACGCCGCAAGCGTCGCAGTGCTCGTGTGCGCGCTGCTCATCGAGACCTCCGCGCCAGCATCCAGAGAAACACCGGCACGCCGAACAATGCCGTGATGACGCCGACGGGCAACTGCGCCGGTGCGGCCACCGTGCGCGCGACGAGATCCGCACTCATGACGAACAGGCCTCCGGCCAGCGCGCTGGCCGGCACGAGCATGCGCTGATCGTTGCCGCAGGCGAGACGCAACGCATGCGGAACGACGAGGCCGACGAAGCCGATGGTCCCGGCCGTCGTCACCGCGGCAGCGGCGGCAAGCGATGCCACGAGATAGATACGCAAACGCAGCCGTCCCGCGCTCACCCCGAGCGCAAGCGCCAACGCGTCGCCACGCGCGAGCACATTGAGCTGCGGTGCAACGGGCGCCGCCGCGGCCAGCGCGATTGCAAGCGCCGCGAGCGCAGGCCAGGGGTTGGCCGCGCCGTTGAGGTCCCCCGCGAGCCAGAAGAGGATACCGCGCAGCCGCTCGTCGGGCGCCAGCGTCAGCAGCAGCGTCACGCCGGCTCCCCAACCCGTCGCCAGCACGACACCGGTGAGCAGCAGCCTCGGCGATCCCTCTTGCGGCTCGCCGCCCGCGAGCGCGCGGCGAGCGAAACCGAGCACGAGTACGATCGTGAGCAGCGCACCCGCGAACGAAGCGGCATCGACGAGCCACCACGTGGCGCCCGCGAGCAGCGCCGCGATAGCGAACACGGCCGCGCCGCCCGATACGCCGAGCACGTACGGTTCCGCAAGCGGATTGCGCAACAGCACCTGCAGCAGCGCACCGGCCAGCGCGAGCAGCCCGCCGCAGGCAAAGCCGGCCACCGCACGCGGCAAGCGCAGATTGCGCACGATCTCGTCGACCGTGTCGGCACCGGCCGTGCCGGCATGCGCGAGCGCGGCCAGCGCTCGCCATGGCGAGATCGTTACGCTGCCGAGCGTGAGCGCCGCGACGAACACGACGCAGCCGAGCGCGGCCAGCGCAAGCCAGATGAAGGCCGCGCGTTTCGCGTTCATCGCGGGCGGTAACTGCGAAGCGGCGCGGCTCATCGCGCGTCGCTCGTTCGTGCTTGCGCCCTACTGCTGCTGCCAGCCGAGCGTAACGAACGCACTGCGCCGGGGCGTGTTGTAGGTGTAGGCCAGTTCATAACGTTTATCGAAGACATTGTCGATCTGCGCGGCCACATACCAGGCCTTCGTGATGTGATAGCGCGCCGAGAGATTGATGACGCCATAGCCGCCCAGCACGGTGCCGCTGTCGTTGCGCGCGCCGCTCGCGATCCACTCGCCGCCAACGCGCCACGCGCCGATGCCGCGGTTCGCCGCAAACGATGCGAAGCGCCGCGCCCGCCGGTTCAGATCCACGCCCGCGTCTTCGTCCACCGGATTTTGCACCGTGAACGCCGCGCGGATGTCCGTCTTGCCGATGTGCCCGCGCCATGATGCCTCGAGCCCCTGGACCTTCGCACGTCCCACGTTTTTCGCGATGTAGAAGAGCCCGCCTTGGGTGGGCACGTAGTTGATGAGATCGTTGTAATTCGTCTGAAACGCGGTGAGGCGCGCCACGCCGAATGCGTCGGAAGCATACTGCAGTGCCGCCTCGATCGCATGACTGCGCTCAGGCCTGATCGATGCGTTGCCGCTGCCCGGGTAGTAGAGATCGTCGAAGCTCGGTGCGCGAAAGGCGCTCGCATAGCTGAGCCGCGCCGCCCAGTGCTCGGTGATATCGTAGCCGTAGCCCAGGTAGTACGTATTGGCGCCGCCGAAATCGGAATATTGATCGCGGCGGACATTCGCCTGGATGCGGCTCGCGCCGAAGCGGCCCGTGTAGCCCGCGAACGCCGAATCGACGCGCCTCGCAGGCGCGGAAAAGATATCCGATTCGAGCGACTGATCGAGATGCTCGTAGCCGAGTTGCAGCGTATGGTCCGGTGACAGCTTGAAATCGTTCTGCCACGTGTACTGCCGGTTGTCCGTATCGAAACGATTATCGTAGACGCCGTTCGTTTTCTCGACACTGCGATCGTCGCCCTCGGCCACCGTGAAGTGGGTCGTCCAATGATCCGTCAGCTTGCCGTTCGCGAATACCGATGCCTCGCGCACTTTGCTATAGAGGTTGTTCAGATCGGTCGGCATCCCGTAGGGATTATCGAAGCTCGCATTGCCGTTCGATTGAAACAAGCGCACGCCGGCGTCCCACTTGTCGCTGAAGCGGTGACGCATCATCGCGGATACCGTCTCGTTCAGATAACCGTTCGCATTGGGATTGGCGTTCGGTGCGAGCACCGGATCGATCGACGAAAACCCGTCGTTCTTGAAGCGCGAAACGTTCAAACTGAAGGTCGTCCTGCCTTCCTTGTCCAATGCGCCATCAACGCCTGCTTCCTGCGTTTGCGTGCGATAGCTGCCGAAGCCCGCTGAAAAATGAAACCGCGGCGGATGATTGCCGCCGTCTTTCGTGAAGATCTGCACGACGCCTCCCATCGCGCCCGAGCCATAAAGCGCGGAGACATCCCCGTTCACGACCTCGACATGGTCGATTTGCGACAGCGGCAACTGCGCGATCTGCGCCTGCGCGAGACTGACCGAATCGACACGGACGCCGTCGATGAGTACGAGCGATTGCGTCGGCGAACCGCCGCGCAGCATCAGCGAAGCATTGCCGCCCGGCCCCCCGTTGCGGATGATCTGCGCACCGGGCGCGAGCGACAGCAGCCCCGGCAGATCGGTCGCTGTCGAATCGACGATATCGCGCCGCGCGAAGCTCGTCGTTTGCGGGATCGAATCAGCGAGTGCCTGTGGCGAACGCCGTGCGGTCACGACGATGGGCTCGAGCGCGCCAGGCGTCGAATCGGAAAAGCTGGAAGTCGGCGCGGCAGTTGAAGCTGAAACCGTCGGCGAACGCGATGATTCATCGCCGGCGGGTGATTGCGCGAACGCCGCAAGCGGCAGGCCCGCAAACGCAACGCACGCCGCGCGGAGCATGGGCAAGGACATCGGTGGTGGTCCCGTGGATCGGCAGGCCGCCCGCTTCCCCGCAGACGGCCTTCGTCATGAGCGCGCCCCGAATGCGCGACGCAGCGTCGCGTCGCGCGGGGAAACGGCTCTCCGCCTTGGCCGGTATCCGGGCTGACGAGCTATCGAATCCGCCTTCCCACGCGTTCAGGGCGCGCAGTGGCTTCGGATCGATTTCGCCGCGATATACGCGGACGACGCATCGCTTACCGTTGCGGGGGCAGCACAGGTTGGCACGCGAAACGCCGCGCGCGCCCTGTTTCCCGTTTAACCTCGCGCATCGAAAACGAGCGCGCGGGCACCAAAGTGCCGCAAGTGTAGGAGCGGGCCCCACGAGCGTCAAGAATGACCCGTTATTCCAGGTTATTGCCCGTTTTGGCGTCTCGTGAGGCAACATCGGCACAAATCGACAGGATGTTGTTACGTCTCGATACGAGACAAGGATCGGACGCTTGCGCATTCCGCGCTAAAATGCGCAAGTCTTTAGAGGACGCAGCAGATGCTCACGGAACTCGAAACCCTGTCACAGAATATCGGCCGGCTGATCGCGATCAACGAACGCCATCAGCAAGCCCGCCACGCGCTCGAAGAGCAGCTTGCGCAATTGCGCGCCGACAACGACTCGGCCCGCGCCGAGCTCGAACTGCTGCGCGACGAACGCAACGCCTTGCAAGTCGAGCGCGATACCTTGCTGGCCAAGATCGACGATGCGCAGGTGCGCCTGAACGCCATTCTCGAAAAACTGCCGCGCACGAAGGGTCCGTACGACGGCGACAACCAGCTCGATCTGCTCGCGGAGCCGGGCGAGCACGAAGCGCCGCACGGCAGCGCCGCGGCGAATTCGACGAATTCAGCGGCCCAGCGCGGAGAAAACGCATGACGACGAAGCAGATCGAAGCAACGATTCTCGGGCAGACGTACCGGCTCGCATGCTCGCCCGAAACCGAGGCGCAATTGCTCGATGCCGTCGCGCGTGTGGACGCGGAAATGACGAAGGTCCGCTCGATGAGCAGCGTGCGCGGCACCGATCGCATCGCCGTCATGGCGGCGCTGTCGCTCGCCTCGGAGCTGATCAAGCTGCAAGAAAGCATTCGGCATGGGGAAGCATTCCCGGCCGAAGAAATCAGGCGTACAATGCGTCAAATGAACGAACATCTCGGTGCAGTGCTGGAGCAAAGCGAAGCGCGTTAGCACCGGTTGTTGTGACCGTTCGGTATTCTCAGCTTTACACAAGCTTTACGGCTTCCCTGCCTGGTTCGCCAAGGTCATAAATTCCTTGAACCAATGCCATGTGCACGGTTGCGGAAATTTGCAGCACGGGTGTGCGCGTCACTCTGTCTGATGTACCCGAAGTGCGGCTAACTGCGACCAATTCTGAACTCCCGGTTCAGGATGCCGGCCTAGCGGCTAAGGCGGGGACTTTATTCGACGGCATCGGTTCGACCGATGCCGTTTTCATTTGCGGCGCGAAAAGGCCGTATTGTCGGGCCGTGTTGGTTTCATCCACCGTTGAACGCATTCCATCGATCCTATGCGCTATTGGCTGATGAAGTCCGAACCGGACGAAGCGAGTATCGACGATCTCGCCAACGCTCCCTCGCGCACGCTGCCCTGGACCGGCGTACGCAACTATCAGGCGCGCAACTTCATGCGCGATTCGATGCAGCTCGGCGATGGCGTGCTGTTTTATCACTCGAGCTGTCCCGAACCCGGTATCGCGGGGCTCGCCCGCGTCGTGTCGCACGCCTATCCCGATCCGACGCAGTTCGACCCCAAAAGCGATTACTTCGATCCGAAGTCGACGCGCGAGTCGCCGCGCTGGATGCTCGTCGACGTGGAGTTCGTCAAGAAAACACCGCTGATTGCGCTCGCGGAGCTGCGCAAGCATCCGCCGCTCGCCGACATGCGTGTGCTGGCAAAAGGTAACCGTCTATCGATCACGCCCGTGACCGAAACCGAATGGCGTTTCATCACCGAACGGCTAACGTGAGGGTATCGATCGCGCTTTCTACCAAAAAAGGACCTGAGAAATGACAAGAACGACCGCCTCCGTCTTCACACTCGTTGCCGCCGCTGCGCTCGCATCTGCCGCGGCGTTCGCCACCGACGCCGCTCGCGCGGCCACGCTGTCGGCCGTGGAAAGCCCGCCGGCCGGCGTGTTGTCGCTGTCCGCGCAAGCGAGCGAGGAGGTGCCTCAGGATGTCGTCGATATCACGCTGTTTTACGAACAGGAAGCGGCGGACGCCGCTTCGTTGACGGACGCCCTCAACAAACGCACGGCCGCCGCGCTTGCGCAGGCAAAGAACGCAAGCGGCGTGAGCGCACACACGGGCGCGTTCTCGATCTATCCGTCGACCGATCGCAACGGCCGCATTTCCGCGTGGCGCGGCCGCACGGAAGTCGTGCTCGAATCGCGCGATTTCGCCGCAGCGTCGAAACTGGCGGGACAAATGAATACATCGATGCAGGTCGCCAATGTATCGTTCTCACTGTCGCCGGAGGCGCAACGCACCGCCGCCGAGCACTTGACCCGGCAGGCAATCGACGCGTTCCGCAAGCAAGCCGAATCGGCCGCACAGGCATTCGGTTACAGCGGCTACACGATACGGCAGGTCAACATCGGCCAGGAGGCTCCCCCGCCGAGGCCGATGTTCGCGATGCGCGCCATGGCCGCGGCGCCCGCGGGAGAAGCCGCGCCGCTGCCCGTGGAAGGCGGCAAGGCGCGCGTCAACGTCAATGTGTCGGGATCGGTGCAAATGACGCGCTAGCGGGCGCCGTCATCGGCGCCCTGTCCGACGCTTCAGCGCGCAAGCGCGGCGGGCGCCTTGTCCGCGCGATGGTAGGACCATGCAAAGAGCACGACGCCGCCGATGATCATCGGCAGTGAAAGCCACTGCCCCATCGACATCCCCAGCGCGAGCAGCCCGAGAAAGTCATCGGGCTCGCGCGCGAATTCAACGGTGAAGCGGGCAAGCCCATAGCCCATCAGAAAGACGGCCGAGATCGCGCCGACGGGCCGTGGCTTGCGCGAGAAGAACCACAGCACGAAAAAGAGCGCGATCCCTTCGAGCGCAATTTCGTACAGCTCCGACGGGTGCCGCGGCAGCATGTGGTACTTCGCGAAGATTTCGCCGAGATGCCAGCGCGCTGCGAGTTCGGGATGCGCGATGAGCCAACGCGCATCGTCTTCGCTCGCATTCTGGAACAGCATCGCCCAAGGCGCGTTCGGATCGGTCACGCGGCCCCAGAGTTCGCCGTTGATGAAGTTGCCGAGCCGCCCGGCCGCGAGCCCCGCAGGCACCATCGGCGCGACGAAGTCCGTCACCTGCAGCCAGGTTCGCTTGCGCTGGAATGCAAACAACATCATGGCGAGCGTGACGCCCAAAAAGCCGCCGTGAAACGACATCCCCCCCTGCCAGACCTTGAAGATGTCGAGCGGATGCATGAAGTAGTAGTCGGGCTTGTAAAACAGCACATAACCAAGCCGCCCACCCAGGATCGTGCCCAGGACGCCGTAAAACATCATGTCGTCGATATCGCGCACGCTCCAGCCTTGCGCCGCGACATGCGGCAAGCGCAGGCGCAGCCGGCCGACGATGATCGCCATCGTGAACGCAGCAAGGTACATCAGGCCGTACCAGCGCACGGCGAGCGGCCCGAGATGGATCGCCACCGGATCGAAATTGGGATGAATCAGCATCGTATAGGCTTAATTTGCAAAGAACGGTTGGTTGACAGGTCGCGTCGCGGTCTCGAGGTCAAGCCCGGAAAAAGCCGGGGCTTGCCGCCAGCGCGGCGGCATGGCCTCGCACGACGTCCAGGAATCCGGCCAGCACGGGGCTGACATCGGCCGAGCGCCAGACGAGCCCGGTCTCGACGATCGGTGCTTGCTCAGCGAGTGGTCTGTAGACCACGCCGGTGCGGCGCAAGTTGCGCAACGACTGCGGCACGAGCGCGACCCCCATGCCCGCCGAAACGAGGCTGACGATCGTTTGCATCTGAATCGCTTCCTGCCCGATGCGCGGCGTAAGCCCCGCGGCACCGTAGCAGCCCGTAATGATGTCATAAAACCCCGGCGCCAAACGGCGCGGGAAAATGACGAGGGGCAATCGGGCCAACTCGGCCAGCGCCACGGGCGTCTCGTCCCACTCGGGCGGCTCGCCGCGCCGCTTGCGCGGGTGCACGCGCGCGGCGGTGCTCGGGACCGCGGCGATCAGAGGCTCGCGCATCACGGGCAGGTAGGTCAGCGTCGCCGCATGTCGGGGCGGCAACGGCGCGATGACGAGGCCCGCATCGATGCGGCCCGCGACGAGCTCTTCGATCTGCACGTCGCTCGTCGCTTCGGCCAATTGGAGCCGTACGCGCGGATAGCGTCGCGCGAACTCGCGCATCAGCTCGGGCAACAATCCGTAATCGGCCGTCGAAACGAACGCGAGCGCCAAAGTGCCCGCCTCGCCGCGGGCCAGGCTTTGCGCGAGCGGGCGCAAGCCGTCGGCCGCAACCAACAGCTTGCGCACTTCAGGCAACAGATCTGCACCGACGGGCGTGAGATCGACCGTGCGTTTGGTGCGCGCGAACAGCGCGACCCCGAGCGCCTCTTCGAGCGCGCGGATAGCCTGCGAAAGCGGCGGCTGCGTCATGGCCAGCCGCTTCGCGGCACGGCCGAAGTGCCGCTCCTCGGCCACTGCCACGAAGTAACGCAGCTGTCGCAGATCGGACGTCATCGACTTCCCTCCTTTCCAGTTTCGGTCGATTGATATGTTTTTCGACCTAATCAGCTCTCAATAATATATTGGACACGCGTATCGAGTCAGGGCATTCTGGCGCGACTCCACGCGAAGCCGAAGCGCCATGGCGGCTCGAGGCGCCCCGATGGCAGCTCTTCGCGTGTACCGCATTTCCAGGCAATCGAACGAAACCGGAGTCCCCATGGCTTACAACCGTCGCTCGCAAAACATCACGCAGGGCGTTGCCCGCGCGCCGAACCGCTCGATGTACTACGCGCTCGGCTACAAGAAAGACGATTTCGATAAACCGATGATCGGCATCGCGAACGGCCACTCGACCATCACGCCTTGCAACGCCGGCCTGCAACGCCTTGCCGACGCCGCAGTGAGCGCCGTCAAGGACGCAGACGCCAACCCGCAGATATTCGGTACGCCGACGATCTCGGACGGCATGTCGATGGGCACAGAAGGCATGAAGTATTCGCTCGTCTCGCGCGAAGTCATCGCCGATTGCATCGAGACCTGTGTGCAGGGCCAGTGGATGGACGGCGTCGTCGTGATCGGCGGATGCGACAAGAACATGCCGGGCGGCATGATCTCGCTCGCACGCATGAACGTGCCCGGCATCTATGTCTACGGCGGCACGATCCGTCCCGGTCATTGGAAAGGCAAGGACCTGACGATCGTCTCCTCGTTCGAGGCCGTCGGCGAATTCACGGCTGGACGCATGTCGCAGGAAGACTTCGACGGCATCGAGCAAAACGCCTGTCCGAGCACCGGTTCATGCGGCGGCATGTACACGGCCAACACGATGAGCTCGTCGTTCGAAGCACTCGGCATGTCGCTGCTCTACTCGTCGACGATGGCCAACCCCGATGACGAAAAGGTGACGTCAGCGGCCGAATCGGCCCGCGTGCTAGTCGAAGCGGTCAAGCGCGACCTGAAGCCGCGCGACATCATCACGAAGAAGTCGATCGAAAACGCCGTGGCCGTCATCATGGCGACGGGCGGCTCCACGAATGCGGTCCTGCACTATCTCGCGATCGCGCACGCAGCCGAAGTCGAATGGACGATCGACGATTTCGAACGCGTACGCCAGCGCGTGCCCGTCATCTGTAATCTGAAGCCGTCAGGCGAATACGTGGCAACTGATCTGCATCGGGCAGGCGGCGTGCCGCAAGTCATGAAGATCCTGCTCGATGCAGGTCTGCTGCATGGCGATTGCATCACGATAACGGGCAAGACGCTCGCCGAAGAGCTGAAGGACGTGCCGAGCGTGCCGCGTGCCGATCAGCAGGTGATCTTCCCGATCGACAAGGCGCTTTACAAGGAAGGCCACCTCGCCATTCTGAAGGGCAACCTCGCGTCCGATGGGGCCGTCGCCAAGATCACCGGCCTCAAGAATCCGGCCATCACGGGTCCCGCGCGCGTGTTCGACGACGAGCAAAGCGCGCTCGCCGCGATCCTGGCCGACAAGATTCGGCCGGGCGATGTCCTCGTGCTGCGCTATCTGGGCCCGCAAGGCGGCCCCGGCATGCCCGAAATGCTGGCGCCCACGTCCGCACTGATCGGCAAGGGCCTCGGCGAATCGGTCGGGCTCATCACTGACGGCCGGTTCTCGGGCGGCACGTGGGGCATGGTGGTCGGTCACGTGGCGCCCGAAGCGTTCGTCGGCGGCACCATCGCATTCGTTCAGGAAGGCGATTCGATCACGATCGATGCGCACAAGCTGCTGCTGCAGTTGAATATCGACGATGCCGAACTGGAACGCCGCCGCGCCGCATGGAAGCAGCCGGCACCGCGCTATACGCGCGGGGTGCTGGCCAAGTACGCGGCACTTGCGCGGCCGGCGAACAAGGGCGCGGTGACGGGCTGACGCCCGCCACGACTGTCGGGCCCGTCCGACGTTACGCGCCCGAACGGCGCGATGCGCGGTGCGCGGCGAGTTCCTCGCGCACCGCGTCACGCACCCAACCCACCACCTCTCCCTCGAGCGCGAGCGCGACCTCGCGCGTCACTTGCCGCACGAGCCAGCTCGTGTGCTCCTGCAACGCGTCACGGCAGCGCGCTTCGATTACACCGCGCCCTTCTTCGCGCAAATAGCCGGCGAACCTCACGCGCAGACGCTCGGCGAGCTGCTCAGCGTCCCGCTCGGACAAATCGTCTGGAGCGGGCAGCTCGACGGCGGACGAGGCTGACGACGGTGGTACCTCCGCCGGTGCCTGAGCAGCCGGCTCCTGTGCAGCCGGTGCCTCGTCTCGTGCCTCGGCCGATGCTTCAGCTCCTGCGGCAGCCGGCGCATCAACCTTCGCCTCACCCACGGCCTCAACCGGTGCATCGCACCTCGCCTCGCCCCCTGCTTCGGGCAAAGCTTCAGCCGACGCCGAGGGCGCGGCGGCAACCGGCTCGACGAAGTCCTCCATCTGAGCTGCGCGAACGGCTTCGATGGATGACTCCATCGCGCTGTGTGCGCCCGGCTCGCCGGCTGTCGCGAACGATTGCGACGACTCGGGCATCGATGCCTCGGTAGGAGGCTCATCGGTATGCACCGCAGGATGCGGCTCGGCCTGCACCGTGTGGCGCGGCGTTGGCGGCCGCCCGGGCACGAGCACGTCGGTCAGCACCGGAAGCGAATCGGGATCGTCCGGATCGTTCGAATGTTCGGGATGCTTGGGATCGGTCACGATGAGTCTCCCTTTTTCTTCAATCGGCCCTGTGGACTCGGCGGCCCGGGCTTTCGCGCCACGATGGCATGCCGGGCCGGCGGGTGTCGGACAAACACTAGCGGCTGGTGCGCGGACTCAGGCGCCTTGCTTGTAGTTGTTGAGCGCATAGCCGCGATCGCGATAAAAGCGATAGCGCTCGCGCCCCGCGAGCAACTCGTCCTCGGCATTGCCGACGACTTCGAGCAGACGCTCGAAGCGGGCAAACTGCGCCGGCACCGTGGCGCCGAGATTAAGCAGCACGCGATGGTGAGGCGCCGCTTCGAGATCGGTCGCGAGCACGACGGGCGTGCGCGCGGCGAGCGGCTGAGCGGCCATGCAATGCGGCACGAAGTCGAGCGGCGAAAACGTCCACAGGCGTTCGTCGAACTCCCGCAGCCGCGCCGCATCGGCCAGCACGACGATCGGCTGCCCGGCCAGATACGCCTTGCGGGCGAGCCGGCAGGCGTAGAGCAGCGAGTCCCCGACATTCGTATGAAAATCGATGCGCGTCACTGCGGCCTCCTGCCACTGCAAGCGGACGTACGTGGCGCCATTACTGCGCCGCGCGGTCGACGAGGAACTGCGTGAGCAACGGCACGGGCCGGCCCGTCGAGCCCTTGGCGGCGCCGCTCTTCCATGCCGTACCGGCGATATCGAGGTGCGCCCAGGGATAGGCGGAGGTGAAGCGCGACAGGAAACAGGCCGCGGTCACACTGCCCGCCGGGCGTCCGCCGATATTGGCGACATCGGCGAAATTCGATTTGAGCTGCTCCTGATACTCCTCGTCGAGCGGCATGCGCCACGCCGGGTCCGCCGCCTCGCGCGCGGCGTCGAGCAGCTCGCCGGCCAGCGTGTCGTCTTTGGAAAAGAGCCCGCTCATGTGATGGCCCAGTGCGATCACACAGGCGCCGGTCAGCGTAGCGATGTCTACGACGGCAGCGGGCTTGAAGCGCTCCGCGTAGGTCAATGCGTCGCAGAGCACGAGCCGGCCTTCGGCGTCGGTATTCAGGATTTCGATGGTCTGCCCCGACATGCTCGTGACGATGTCGCCCGGCTTCGTGGCCGTGCCGCTCGGCATGTTCTCGCACGCCGGCACGATGCCGACGACGTTCAGCTTCAGGCCCAGTTCCGCCACGGCGCGCAACGTGCCAAAAACGGAGGCTGCACCGCACATGTCGTATTTCATTTCGTCCATGCTTTCGCCAGGCTTGAGTGAAATGCCGCCGCTGTCGAACGTGATGCCCTTGCCGACCAGCACGATCGGCGCGGCCTTGGCGCCGGCGCCCTGATACTGCATGACGATGAACTGAGGCGGCTGCGCGGAGCCTCGCGTGACCGACAGCATCGAGCCCATCTTGAGCGCCTCGAGCTGTTTGGTGCCCAGTATTTCTGTCTTCAGATTCCATTGCTTGCCGAGCTTCCTGGCCGTATCGGCGAGATAAGTCGGCGTGCAGACGTTGCCGGGCAAATTGCCGAGATCGCGGGCAAGATCCATCCCGTTCGCGAGCGCGACGCCTTCCTTGAGCGCGGCCTTGGCGAGCTTTTCATCGGGCGCATCGACGCTGAAAACGATGCGCTTGAGGTTTCGCTTGACGGGCTCGGGCTTGCCCTTCATCTGCGTGAACTGATAGGTTTCGGCCCGCAGCGCGACGAT
>Ga0209672_100999_pt1 | contig 12384 bp, 9 predicted proteins | sample AraplaCol_mMS_r2_FD_184273 | JGI IMG/M metagenome (GOLD analysis project Ga0209672, IMG submission 184273) | Arabidopsis root microbial communities from North Carolina, USA - plate scrape CL_Col_mMS_r2 (SPAdes) (version 2) | ecosystem: Host-associated > Plants > Roots > Endosphere | place: USA...
CTCCCTGCGCAGCCATCGCGTTTATATGCGCTCGATGGCCACGCGCCGCCAGCACGCCGCCACCAGCGCCGTGCTGCGCGACTGCATCGATTTCCTCAAGGCGCAGCCGTACGACCTGGTGATCGTCGAAACCGCGGGTATCGGCCAGAGCGATTCGGAGATCGTCGACCTGGTGGATTTCCCCACCTACGTGATGACCAGCGATTACGGTGCGGCGAGCCAGCTCGAGAAGATCGACATGCTCGATTTCGCCGAGCTCATCGTGCTCAATAAATTCGACAAGCGCGGCGCGGAAGATGCGCTGCGCGACGTGCGCAAGCAGTGGAAGCGCAACCGCACCGCGTTCACGCTCACCGATGAGCAGGTGCCGGTGTATCCGTCGATCGCCAGCCAGTTCAATGATCCGGGCGTGACCTGGATGTTCAGCAACCTGTGTCGCCTGATGCGCGAGAAGCTCAGCTTGCCGGCGGAGAAGTGGACGCCCAAGCTCGACACCACGCTGAAGGAACCGCGCGCCACCGTGCTTATCCCGGGCAGCCGCGTGCGCTACCTCGCCGAGATTGCCGAGCAGGGCCGCGGCATCAACAAGGAAATCGAGCACGAGGCGGAATTCGCCAGCAAGGCCCAGCACTACTACGAATCGCTGAAGGAACTGGGCGACACGCACCTGCCGCGCGAACTGGCCCGCTACGAATCCGAAGCGCTGCACGAAGAGGGCGCCGACCGCACGCTGCTGACCCTGCGCCAGCGCTACAACGCGGCGATCAAGGAACTCAGCCACGAAGCGATCCACCTGCTGCACGACTGGCCCAAGCGCTACAAGTCGGTGACCGACGAGGTCAACGAATACAAGGTGCGCGACAAGGTGATCCGCGTGGAGAACTACCGCGTGTCACTGAGCCACCAGAAGATCCCGAAGGTGTCGCCGCCCAAGACCAAGGACTGGGGCGACCTGCTGCGCTTCCTGATGCGCGAGAACCTGCCCGGCTATTACCCGTATACCGGCGGTGTCTATCCGTATCGCCGCACGGGTGAAGATCCCACCCGCATGTTCGCGGGCGAGGGCACGCCCGAGCGCACCAATCGCCGCTTCCATTACCTGAGCCAGGGCGGTGCGGCCACGCGCCTGTCCACGGCGTTCGACTCGGTGACGCTGTACGGCGAAGATCCGGCGCCGCGCCCGGACATCTACGGGAAGATCGGCAACTCCGGCGTCAATATCGCCACGCTCGACGATATGAAGAAGCTCTATTCGGGCTTTGATCTCAGTGCGCCGAGCAGCTCCGTGTCGATGACCATCAACGGGCCGGCACCGATCATCCTCGCGATGTTCATGAACACCGCGATCGACCAGAACGTCGAGAAGTATCTGAAGGAGGATCCGGCGCGCTGGGCCGCGGCGGAGAAGAAGATCGCCGCGATGTTCCCGAACGGCCGTCCGCAGTATTCGGGCGAGCTGCCCAAGGGTAACGAGGGCCTGGGCCTGGGCCTGCTTGGCATCACCGGCGATCAGCTGGTGGACGCGGAGACGTACGCGCGCATCAAGGAAGAAACCCTGCAGAACGTGCGCGGCACGGTGCAGGCGGACATCCTGAAAGAGGATCAGGCGCAGAACACCTGCATCTTCTCCACCGAATTCGCGCTGCGCATGATGGGCGACATCCAGCAGTATTTCGTCGACCACAAGGTGCGCAACTTCTACTCGGTGTCGATCTCCGGCTATCACATCGCCGAAGCCGGCGCGAACCCGATCAGCCAGCTGGCCTTTACGCTGAGCAACGGTTTCACCATCGTCGAGTACTACCTCGCGCGCGGCATGAGCATCGACGATTTCGCGCCGAACCTGTCGTTCTTCTTCTCCAACGGCATGGACCCGGAGTACACCGTGATCGGCCGCGTGGCCCGCCGCATCTGGGCACGCGCGATGCGCGAGCGCTACGGCGCCAGCGCGCGCAGCCAGATGATGAAGTACCACATCCAGACTTCCGGTCGTTCTCTGCACGCGCAGGAAATCCAGTTCAACGACATCCGCACCACGCTGCAGGCGCTGTACGCGTTGTTCGACAACTGCAACAGCCTGCACACCAACGCGTACGACGAAGCCATCACCACGCCGACCGAAGAGAGCGTGCGTCGCGCGGTGGCGATCCAGATGATCATCAACAAGGAACTGGGCCTCAACTTCAACGAGAACCCCTGGCAGGGCAGCCACATCGTGGATGCGCTGACCGACATCGTCGAAGAGGCGGTGTACAAGGAGTTCGAGGCGATCAGCGAGCGCGGCGGCGTGCTCGGCGCGATGGACACCATGTACCAGCGCGGCAAGATCCAGGAAGAGTCGATGTACTACGAGCAGAAGAAGCACGACGGCAGCCTCCCGCTGATCGGCGTGAATACCTTCCTGCCGAAGGATCATGGCGGCGAGATCGCCACCGAGATCGAACTGATCCGTTCCACCGAGGGCGAGAAGGGCCAGCAGATCGATAACGTGCTGGCTTTTGGCAAGGCGCGCAATGCGCTGGCGCCGGAGAGCTTGAAGGTGTTGCAGGAGACGGCGCGTGATCGGCGCAATGTGTTTGAGCAGTTGATCGAGGCGGTGAAGTACAACTCGCTCGGGCAGATCAGTCATGCGTTGTATGACGTGGGTGGGGAGTATCGGCGGAATATGTGATTGGGCTTTGCTCTCTTCGTAAGGGAGAGGGATGGCCGAAAAGAGCCGCTCCAATCGGAGCGGCTTTTTTGTTGCTCGTCATTCCTGTGAAGTCAGGAGGTGCTTCTCAATAGCCGACGGCTGGTCATCCAGTGACTTTGCATTCGGTTGTCGCGGTGACGCAATCTGGCTCGCCTGCCGCGGGCTTCCGTCCTCCTGCCGGAGGCCGGGTCACTTTTCTTTGCTTGCCCAAAGAAAAGTAACCAAAAGAAAGGGCCCCCCGGATGACGCGCCTTCCGGGCTGCGCCCTCCAGGTGCGCGGACGGGCTCCGGGGTTTTTCGACAGGACATCCCTGTCCTGTCGATAGCTGGCCGCATCCCTGCGGCCACCCTCCGGGCTTTCCTCCACCCGCCCGCCGCGCCATACGGGGACCCCGGGGGCAGAGCCACATCAAGAGCCGCACGCCCAATCTTGCTGGGCCTTTCTTTTTGTAGGAGCGCACTTGTGCGCGACCAGCCTACGGAGCGGCAGACCCACGCGCTGCGGTCGCGCACAAGTGCGCTCCTACAAGTGGGACGCATGCCTGGGGACAGCAGATCAAGGCCCCCGCTCAGTTTTTTTTGTGGGAGCGCACCCTGTGCGCGACAAACCTACGGAGCGATACACCGCAGCGCGGCGGTCGCGCACAGGGTGCGCTCCCACAGACAAGCGCTGGTCGCAGACTTTCGGCTCAGCGGCCCATTGGGGCAGTGGCCCATTGGACTATCTGCAATGTTCACCGCGCCTACCGCGCCTACCGCGCCTACCGCGCTGTCCCGCACACCCGGCCATCCACCGCCATGCTAGCCTCCGATTTTCACCTCGCTGGCGACATCCATGCTCACCGTCCACCATCTCAACAACTCCCGTTCCCAGCGTGTGCTCTGGCTGCTGGAAGAGCTGGATGTGCCGTATGAGTTGCGCAAGTACGAGCGCGATCCCAAGACCATGCTGGCGCCGCCGGCATTGCGGGCGATTCATCCGTTGGGGAAGTCGCCGGTGATCGAGGATGACGGGCAGGTCATCGCGGAGTCGGGGGCCATCATCGAGTACCTGGTCGACCGTTACGATACGGGTCGGCTGGCGCCGTTGCCGGATATGCCGGAGCGCCTGCGTTTTACCTACTGGCTGCATTACGCCGAGGGCTCGGCGATGCCGCCGCTGCTGCTGAAGCTGGTGGCGTCGCGTATCGCCACGGCGCCCATGCCGTTTTTCGCCAAGCCGATCGCGCGCCAGATCGCCAACAAGCTGCAGTCGACCTTTGTCGATCCGCAGCTGGCGTTGCATCTGACTTACGTCAACAACGAGCTGGCGCAGACCGGCTGGTTCGTCGGCAGTGAATTCAGCGCGGCGGATATCCAGATGAGTTTTCCGATGGAAGCCGCGATGGCGCGCAGCGGGTTCAAAAGCAAGCTTCCGCATATCGCCGCCTTCGTGAAGCGCGTGCAGCAACGTCCGGCGTATCGACGTGCGCTGGAGCGTGGCGGTCCCTACACGCTGGGCTGAATCGCGTGGTTCAAAGAGTGCGCTCTTGCGAGGCCCAGCCGGGGGTCTGCGTTCGGGCGGGCTGGTGATGGACCCTGCCCAAGCGCACGGCTGTGCCTGCAAGAGCGCATTCCTTGCGCCACGTCGACGGTCCCGATGCAACGAAATCAGGAAGGTTTGCAACCGGTGCCGCAGGTGCATGGTTGCTGCCCGCTCACCCGACCTGCGGCCTCCCGGCTGCAAGCCTTCCTGATCTCATCGACATGTCGGCACGGCGATGCGACCACTGGCCGTATCGAGAACGCCAATGGGACGAATCCGCTTACAGCGTGAGTTCCTGCTAACGCAGCCGCCGGTTGTGTCGCGTTCGCGCAGGGGCGAACAGGCGGCGCTGGCTGAGGCATATCAACAGATAAAGCGACGACAGGGCGAGGCCGCGCCATACAGCTGCGTCATCGCCAGGTCGCAAGATCAGTTGAACGATGGAGAGCGCGAACAGCAGGCCCGACAGCACCATGCCGGCAGTTCGCCATCCGATAGCGCGGGAACGGTTGGTGTGGATCGCCATGTCGATATTGTCGTCAGGCGATTCGTAAAGAATCGATATCGCCCAGCAGCGTGCGGCATATAAATCGCGTAAAGATTGCGACACGCCATTCGTCGGATCTTTCGAAACAACGAACCATCGCTTTGCTTGCAGCGCTCCGTCTCATGCGAGATGGACGTCCATCGTTGGACGCGCCGAGCAAGCGCTAGACAGCCGCGCTTCATGCTCGCGAAAGTCCTTTGTAAGTTACAGAGGTACGCAGTTAAAACACTGTGCGAAGCGACAAGTAGGCGCAAGCAAGCGAAAGGTGGTTGCAGCTCTCGCGGAGTAACAGGGGCACAGACTTTTCCTGTTACTTGATCCGAAGGCGCGTCGTGAAACTCCCCATCCTGATGTATCACAATATTGCGTCGGTGCCCGACGGCATCGATGTCTACCGCAGTCTTTATGTATCGCCCGCCAAGTTCTCACGACAGATGGCCATGCTGCGAGCGCTGGGCTATCGCGGGCTATCGATGTCTGATGCGATGCCTTACCTGCGCGGTGAACGCACGGGCAAGGTAGCCGTGCTGACCCTCGACGATGGCTACGTCGACAATCTCGAATCCGCGCTGGACACGCTGCGCCGCCATGGTTTCACCGCGACGTGCTATGCGGTGAGCGGTTACCTCGGGCAGTACAACGCCTGGGACGGCGAGAAGCTCGGCATCCGCAAGCCGCTGATGTCCGTCGAGCAATTGCGCGCGTGGCATGACGGCGGCATGGAGGTGGGCGCGCACTCGCGCACGCATGTGCGTCTGAGCCAGTGCACGGATCAACAGCAGCGCAACGAGATCCACGGCAGCAAGGCCGAGCTCGAAGATCGCCTCGGCGTCGGCGTGACACAGTTCTGCTACCCATACGGCGATTACGACGATCGCGCGGTGGATGCCACGCGCGATGCAGGTTACGTCGCCGCGACGACGACGGATCGCGGGCGCGTGACCACTGACGCGACGATCGATCTGTGGCGCCTGCCGCGCATCCAGGTGGCACGCCATCACGTGTTGCCGCAGGTGGCAGCCAAGGTCCTCACCGGTTATGAGGATCGCCGCGCATGAAGCTGCTCTTTGTGGGAACCAATCCCGAGAACACGGGAGCTGCCACGCATTTCGTGGCCTTGGCGCGTGCGCTGTCGCAGGCCGGACATCAGGTGGAAAGCATCGTGTCCCGCCATGGCCTGATCGGCGCAGGCATGCAATCGGCGGGTATCCCCACCTTTCCCAGCACATTCCGCAATGCGTTCGATCTGCGCGGCTATGCCACCGTGCTTCATCGTATCGCACAGTTCGCGCCCGACTGGCTGGTGGGAAACTTCGGCAAGGAATACTGGCCGTTGATTGCCTGCGGTCGCCTGACCGGTACGCCGGTGGCCTTATTCCGCCATCGCAATCCGCGCATGAGCAAGTTGTCCGAGTATGGCGTGCCGCGATTGGCGCAGCGCTTTATCGCTGTATCTGACTACGCCAGAGATGCTTATCTCGCGCGTGGCGTGCCGCCGGATCTCGTGCACATCTCATATAACCCGGTCGACACCAACCTCTACCGTCCCGACCCGCAGCGGCAGGCGCAGGTGCGTCGCGAATTTGGCATACCCGAAGACGCCGTGGTGATGGGTTACTCCGGACGCATGCACGGCGGCAAGGGTGTTGCGCAACTCATGCAGGCTGCCAATGCCGCCATGGCCATAGAACCGCGCCTGCACGTGCTGTGGGTGGGCAATGGCCCGGAAGAATACGTGCTGCATGGCATGGCCGAGCAGGGCGGCGCGGCGACGCGGCATCACTTCACCGGTTGGGTGGACGACACGGCGCGTTATTGCCCGGCATTGTCTTTCCTCGCGTTTCCCTCGGTGGAGCCGGAGACCTTTGGCCGCGTGGCCATCGAGGCTGAGTCCTGCGGCATACCGGTGCTGGGCAGCCGCATCGGCGGCATTCCGGAAACCATGGAGGATGGCGTCACCGGGTTGCTGATCGAGCCAGGCGATATCGCCGCTTGGCGCGATGCGATCGTGGCACTGTGCGATCCCGAGCTGTCTCGCCGCATGGGCGTCGCTGCGCGCGTCCATGTGATGGAATATTTCAGCAATGTGGCAGTCGCACGAGATTTCGAATGGCTGCTTCGATTTGGCGGGGCACCGGTGCCGCATCTGCATCACATCGCCACTTGAACGGGCTCAAGAACTTACGTCCATGTGGTCATGGCAAATCCTCATGAAGAGGACTCGCTGCGCTGTCATCTCGCTGTCATAAAGCGTCTACACTCTGAGGTGATAGCGCCGGCGGGGTGGCCGCGCGCGTCCGTTGTTTCCGAGCGCTCACGTGGGGAGAAACACATGCGCAGCAAGCTGGCAGTTGCCCTGGCCCTCGCCGTCTGCGCCGTCGGCGCGCACGCCGATGGCAATAGCAATAACAATAGCTTCAACGACATCTTCACCAACGGCCACGTCGATGGCGAGTTGCGTCTTTACGACTTCGACCGACTGTACGACACGCCGGCTACGCCCGACGCCCATGCACTCTCACTGGCGGCGTTGATCAACGCGCAGACCGGCGCGTTCTGGGGTGGCTTCAGTGTCGGCGGCTCGTTCGTGACGGCGAATATGCTGGGCACCAAGGACGACAACCCCGCCAAGGTCGATACCTCGCTGATGGGCCCCAACAGCTCGCTGGGTGCCTGGAGCCAGGCCTACCTGCAATTCAAGCGCGACTGGTTTCTGTTCCGTGGCGGCTACCAGTACCTCAATACGCCGTGGATGGGCGGCAATGATTCGCGCGTGATTCCTTCGTCGTACAACGCCGCGCTGGCTCAATTCACGCCGGTGAAAGACTGGAACATCTTCGCCATCCGCACCTTCAGCTGGAAGAGCCGTACCTCCAACGGCATGTACGACGATAATTTGTACTACCCGTCGAAATACAGCGGCGATTCGATGTATGGCAACAACGGCGCGCTGCCGCTGACGGCGCCCGAAGCCAACGGCACCTGGGCCGCTGGCACCAACTACACCGCCGGCGGATTCAAGGGCGAAGCCTGGTACTACAACTTTCTCCGCTTCGCGCGAATGGGCTATGTCAACGGCAGCTATACCTTCAGCACCGGCACGCCGTTCAATCCCTTCATCGCGGTGCAGGCGCTCGAAGAGAACAGCAGTAGCAGCGACAACATCTTCGTGCAGACCCAAACCAAACTGGTGGGCGTGGCGGGCGACCGGGTGAAGGCCGAGGCGTGGGGCGCGGATATCGGCACATCGATCTACGACGGCCGCATCGACTTTGCGTACAACAAGCTTGAAAGCGAATCCGGCGCGGTCGGCAACGGCGCGCTCATTTCGCCGTACACGGTGAACTACGGCACCGATCCGCTGTTCACCACGTCGATGATCCGCGGCCTGGTGGAGATCGGCCCGGGCCATGCGTGGAAGGGTCGCGCACAATACAACTTCTTCGACAAGAAGCTGCAGTTGGTGGCCGCCTACGCGAAGTACGACTCGGTCGAACGCGGCACCAGCCACGACTTGTACTTCGACATCATCTACAACATGGATAGCGTGCTCAAAGGTCTGCAATTGCGTGACCGCTGGGAGCGCTCGGTGGGCGGCATCGCCAACCTCAATCCGGGCAATGAGTCGTTCACGTACAACCGCGTGATGATCTCGTACAAGTTCTGATCGACCTGCGATGGCGGCGAGTGGCCGCCATCGCCATCCCCTGGTGTGCATCGGTCGCGCGTTCACGAAGTCGCGACAAAAAAGCGCTTGACTATCGATTAACCAAGTGGTTAATTGACAGCCATGGCTACGAACCCAGACAGCTTGTCGCTCACCTTCAGCGCCTTGGCCGATCCCACGCGCCGCGCCATCCTGACCCGTCTGGCCAGGAGCGATGCCACGGTGGGTGAGCTGGGCGAACCCTTCGACATGTCCGCGCCCGCCATTTCCAAGCACCTGCGCGTGCTGGAAGGTGCTGGCCTGATCGCGCGGGAAGTGGATGCCCGCTGGCGTATCTGCCGGCTCCGGGCGGAGCCCATGCATGACGCCCACGATTGGCTGGAAGCCTATCGCCGTCATTGGGAAGACAGCCTGGATCGACTGGTCGAGTTTGTCGAACAGACCCATCGCGCCGATGCGAAGAAGCCTGGCAAAGGCGCCCCACGTGTACCGAGGAAAAAGCCATGAACACCCAAGTTGCAACGTTCGAGCTGGAAATGACCCGCTTCATCCGCGCACCGCGGGAGAAAGTGTTCGACGCGTTCACTGACGAGTCCGCACTGGCGGCATGGCACTGCCCGCGCGGCCTGCATGTGGGCGAGGTGTCGACCGATGTGCGGGTGGGCGGCCGCTACCGCGTGACCATGGTGAAGAGAGATGGCACGGTGCACGGCTCCAGTGGCGTCTACCAGGCGATCGAGCGGCCGTCGTTCCTCGCTTATACCTGGGCTTGGGATGGCGAAGGCGATATCGCAGCGCGCACCACGCTGATCGAGGTCACGCTGACCGAGAAAGATGGCGGCACGCAGCTGCACATGCGCCATACCGGCTTCCCCGAAGCCGCCATACGCGACGACCACAACCAGGGTTGGACGTCCGTCTTCAATCGACTGGCGGACTATCTCGATCCGGATGGTTCGGCTGGTTCCGTGGTGTTGGTGGGCAGTCCGATCAGCCCGTACGTGCGTGCCGTGCGCATGGCGCTGGCGGAGAAGGGCGTGGCGTACGCGCTCAAGTCGGTGGCGCCGCATTCGGCCGAGGCAGATGCGATCCATCCGTTCGGCCGTATCCCCGCGCTGTACGACGGCCCGCTGCAGTTCTATGAAACGCGCGCCGTCCTGCGCTACATCGACGAAGCCTTCGATGGGCCGGATCTGTTGCCCACCAGCGGCGTCACCTCACGCGCCAGGGCAGAGCAGTGGTATAGCGTGCTGGACGACTATGGTTACGACGCCATCGTCACGCGTTTCATCCTGCAGTACATGTTTCCATCGGGCCCCCAGCCGGATCGCGCCATCATCGACGCCGCATTGCCCGATATCGACCGCCTGTTGGCTACGCTGGATGCAGGCTACGGCCAGCGGGATTTCCTGGTCGGCAACGGGCCGTGCATCGCCGACTATCTCGCCGCACCGCTGCTGTACTCGCTGGCGCAGACGCCGGAAGGTCCGGGCTTGTTGGCGAAATATCGGAACGTGCAGCGGGCCATGCAGGTGATACAGGCGCGGCCAAGCTTCGTTGCGGCGGAGGCTGCCGTCGATGCCGATCGTGCCGCCTCCAACGTTACGCCCCTGCGCCAGGCGAGCGCTGCATAACGACGGATAGTTGTGGGGCGGAAGCTGCGCGCGCTGGCGGAATACATGTCACGCAGGCTCAGTTCCCACGTTCAGGTTCCGCGCCCCGATCCGCACTCCTGCGAAGATAGCGTGGTCCGGATAGGGCGATAAAAGCGATCAGGCCCGCGATGCCGGCAATAAACAGAGCGACCTGCTTCAGAAGAAACGGCCAGCGTTCTGTAACACCGTTGACGGTGTAGTCGAACCCCGTGCTTCGCTTGATCATGGAGGCGCCTTGGTACAAGGCGCCTCCGTTGAACTCATCGTCAAAGGGAACGAAGTCGATGGCACTTTCTTCGTCCGGCGTGCGCACCGAATAGTGTTGTACGCAGTGATTGCGCGCAGGGCACTCAGTATGGGAGGACAGCACCACGAATTCGCCCACGAGGAAGTACATTCGTGCGCTGCGATAGCCTGCGACCAAGATCAATCCGACGCCGGCGGCCAGCAGGCAGATCAGTAGAAACTCCGGTGCGCCTGTCTTCTTCTGCATTTTCACCGCACCGTCCCTGTTCGATGACGATCAGCATTCTGCGCGAATCGCCTCGCTCGCCGCCACTGCCAACCCCGACACCACGCCCAGCGACGGATCACCGTGCACCAGCGGCACCTCGGGGAAACACGCCTGTACACGCGCTTTCACCTGAGGCGAGCGCGATGTGCCGCCGGTAAGGAACACGCTGGCGGGCAGGGCGGCTAGGTCATCGCGCACCGTGGTGAGCGTGCGCTCGAGCTGGATGAGGAAGGGCTCGATGGCCGTGTCCAGGTCGCCGCGCGTGGTGTCCACGGCGAGGCCGTGCTCGATGAAATCCAGTGGCGCGCGATAGGTGATGTCGCCGCTCAACATGATCTTGGTGCGTTCGGCCGTCTGATTGAGGCGCGTGGTCGCGCCCAGTTCCTGCAGCGCGCGCAGGCGCGGACCATAAGGCGCGGCGACCAGGCGATAGTTCTGCTTGCGGAACTCGCGCTGCTTGGGCAGGTTGTGCACGCTGGCGGCTTCCACGAACTGGTGCTGCGGTATGCGCACGATGTCCTTGCCCATCAGCGGCATGAAGCTGTGCAGGCTCACGCCTACGTCCAGATCGGTGCCGCCCTTGGGCAGGCCCCAGTTGCGCGCGATGAACGGCGACGCATTGCCGCCGAGCTCCGCATGCGTCACGTCGGTGGTGCCGCCGCCGATATCCACGATCAGCGCATGCTGCCGATCGCCGAGGCTCTTGTGATAGTGCATCGCCGCCGCGGCGGGCTCTTCCAGGAAGCTCACTTCGTCGAAGCCTGCCGCCGCGGCCGCTTCGCGCAGGATCTCCATGGCTTGTTCCGAGCCGGCCGCGCCCATCGAGCTGCGAAACTCCACCGGACGTCCAATCACCGCACCGCGCACGGCCTCACCGAACTGGCGGCTGGCGGTGAGGCGGATGTGTTCGAGGATGTGCGTGGCAATGTGCACGATCACCTTGCGCACCTGCGGGTCCAGTCGATAGCCGAACATCGACTTGGGCGATTCGATCAGGTTGCCGCCACCGCTCTCCAGATAGCCTTCCACCGCGTCTTCGCCGAACAGTGCGTGCTGGAAGCTGGCGACCGAAGCCGTGGCGGCACGCGCCTGTTCTTCCATCCACTGGCGACGCACCACGCGCAAGGCATCGCGGCGCAGGTCGGCGTCCGAGCGAACGACCTCGTTGCCTGCCGCCGCCAGACGGCGCAGATCGAGTCGGGCCGAGCGCATATGCGCTTCCATCTGTGCTTCCAGCTCGGGCGTGAGCTCGAAGTCGTTCGGGTCCGGCACCAGCTCGGGGAAATACACGGCTGTGCGGAACTGCTCGGCCGCGCCGAAGCGCACGAGCGTGAGTTCGCCGTCGATGATGGCAGCGGCCGCCGAATAGCTGGTGCCGAAGTCGATGCCGATGTGCATAAAGAAGCCGCGCGCTTAGGGGCAATCAACCATTATCTCAGGTCTGGCGATGGCGTGCCGGGATGGCGCGTCTCATGCCATCTGCGAGCGCGGCGGGATGGGGCGGTATCCCGGCAGCGCCGCGGCGATCGCACATGCCCAACCCCCGGGTTATAAGCATGTGCGATGTCGCGGCCGGGCGTCAGTGCGCCTTGCGGCGTGCTGATCGTAGAACCAGCTCATGGGCTTGACCGTCGGCACCCTCGGGTCGTTGGCCTGAGCGAGCATCTGCTGAAGCGGGGTGCACAGTGCGCCCATCAAGGGGAATGCGCCATTCCCCATGTGGCACAGGACGGGTGTCGTAGGGATGGGACTACCGGCGGCTCATGGTGGCTGAGTGGAGCCCA
>Ga0209672_101001_pt1 | contig 12361 bp, 13 predicted proteins | sample AraplaCol_mMS_r2_FD_184273 | JGI IMG/M metagenome (GOLD analysis project Ga0209672, IMG submission 184273) | Arabidopsis root microbial communities from North Carolina, USA - plate scrape CL_Col_mMS_r2 (SPAdes) (version 2) | ecosystem: Host-associated > Plants > Roots > Endosphere | place: USA...
GGGCTGGTCCTTCGATGCGCCTCGCACTCTGTGCTGTCGCGGGACGAGATCCAACAGTGAGCTAAGCATGTAGTACCGGGCGTCAAGCGCCTTCGGACGCGGGTTCGACTCCCGCCACCTCCACCAACAAAGCAAAACGCCCGGCGAGAAATCGTCGGGCGTTTTTGTTGGTTGGGTCTTGTCGCTACTTGAAGCCAGTGGTGTCCATCTGATCCAAAAATAAGTCAACCTGGAACCGTTATTTCCCGAACCGTTATTTCCCCTTCGAGATAGATAGCATGCTGAAACTCACAACCAGCTTGATCGCTCATTTTTAAATACCCAGTTTGTAAAAGAACACTTTGTTCCTTAGTCCAGCATCCTTAAGCACTTTGTCCCAACTCAGAACTTCGATGTAGAGGTTGATGTTCTCGTACCAGTTGAACCACCCCATGGCGTCTGGCATCACCTTGAAATTCTTCTCGCGCTCCAGCCACTTCTTGACCTTTTCCGTCAAGTCACAAACCACATAGCCGTAAAAAGGTGTGTTCTTCGCCACCTGGATATTCCGTCCTTCTGGCGTCGTGTACTTTCCATCCTGGATATTGTTGACGTACCGAATGATCTGTTGAACAGGGTCTTCCTTGGATGACGGGTTCACAAAATCATCGCGCTGTGGCTTCTTGAACTCGAAGATGGTGACAGGGTTGCTTGCCTCATTGTCACCACGGTAGGCAACAGGATGGTCATAGGCAATGATGTCAGGACGCTCTGAGCGCCCGTTGTTCAAGGGAAGGTCTGACGACAGATACCTCGTGAAGTTCAACCGCTCGTCAAGAAGCCAAAGGTTGTGATCCTTGTACTCCACCGTTTCACCGTCTTTCCTTCTCGGGAAAATGATGTCGTGGACAATACCTTCGTCCTTGTACTCATTGTTTGCAGTTAGCTGGAGGCTCTTCTCAAACAAGTCCAAGACATTTTTTCGGAGCGCGACATAGTGAACCAAGTCGTTTTTACTGGTTTCGGAGATGCGCTCAACAATCGCAGAAATGTTCTTCTCAAAGTTCTCAACGCTCCCATCACTGAGAATTTTGCTGACTTCCCGACGAATCTTGGACTCGTCTTCAAATTTTTCGTGTTGAAGTCTGGCCTCTATCTGCTCTTTGGATGGATTGTATGGGAACGAGTTTAGATCCACTTTCTTCAGGATGCTTTTGTGCCAAGGAGCGTCGTTCTCCACGTAAGACGTGATCTGTGCAATTTTTTTCTCTTGCCTAGAGGTGACTTCCGACTCGATTGCCGAACGTGTTAACTCAGCCGCTTCCTTTTCGATCTGAGACTGAGAAATCCCATACAGCGCATCCTCCTCTTTATGGAACTCGAAACCTCCACGCTCTAGAGATACGTGGTCGTTTAGGTAGTCACCGAACACATATGTTTTGATGACATAGTTTTTCCCCTCATCAGCAGAGCCATCGGACCTCTGTTCGTAGAAGTCTTCCGAAAACTCCGGGATGTAACTATGCGTTGCAGTCTCCGTTACCTCGCGATTGTGAGCAACGAGGCTGATCTTGCTCTTGGTGTTGCGTGGAGAGAAAAACTTGAATATACGAACCTGGAAGTTGTGTTCCTTGCCGTTCACAGTGAAAGAGAACGAGCCGTTTTGAATCGGTATCTCCTTGATGACCGCATTCTTCTCTGAGAGATAGTCATTCAGAACAATCTCAGAGCTTCCATCTTCTTCCACCAAAGTGACCTTCGGACAGGCGTAGTCATCTGAGATAAAATAAGGAAGAAGTTTTTCTACAATGCCTTTGGCAATCGTAGGGAGCTTCTTGTTGAGACGCTCAGCATTCCTGACCGAACCCAGGCAAATTTTGGTCCCTGTGACTTCCTGTTCGGCCTTAGACACCTTTTCGTTGACGATGATCTCAGTATCCTTCCCCATCTCGAACTGACGTCGCTTCAAAGCACTGCCGTTCAAAAAGGTGCTGTCTACCTTGACGTTGTCAAAGTATTTTAAACAGGTGAATCGACCAAACCCCTTGCCACCCTGCGTTATCTTCTTGTCGGTGTAGAGGGTGTCAAAGGCTTTTCTGTTCTCTTCGTTGAAACCAACCCCGTTGTCCTCCACAAAAATCGAATCAACGGCAGGAATTGAGCCATCCTCATCATCCAGCTCCATCTGAGGCGAGCGTTTGATGGTGACCTTTACCAAACCCGACTTAGGCTTTCCTTCCTCAATGGCCTGGATGGCATTGACCACCAACTCTACAACTGGCGTGTAGATGGTCGTTCCTGTCTTGATGTTTTCAACCGCACGCTTGATGTTGACGTTGCTCATCGTTTGGCCGTCCTAGTCAGTCGAATCCAAGCCCTTCTTGAGGCGAGCTGTTGGTGAGGGCGTTGCTGATCTTGGCTGATCCTATCGTGTCCAGATAACAGTCCTTGTCCTTGATTAGCTCATCAGTCAGAAGCCCTCTTTCACTAAGAGATACATACAACGCTGCTGCATACGCCTGACAATTGACAGATTTCTCCGGATTGAAGACGATATCCGAGAAGGCTTTGTACTGGAGAACCTGTGACGCAAGGGTTTCTTGTTTATAGAGCGCGTTGATGTACAACCAATCATAGAAGGCAGTTCGAGGAAGCAAATCCCAGTCTCTACCAAAAAAACGAAATTTAATGAGTCGCCCAGACTCCTTCAACCGTGGATCTCTTTTTGCATCTATGGATTTCTTCTCAAGAAGGTCAGTGTAAGGCCCGCCTCTCTCAAAGACCTTGCTAGCTTGGAACGCGCACTCCAAACTAAATTCTCGACCGTGCTTGACGGTCTTGATCATCAAATTGAAGGCGCTGAGAGACACCCCGAGTTCGTCTTTCGACTTGCTCGATATCTCAAGGACACGGTCAACACCAAGTTGCTTCTTAGCTTCTTTATGCAGTGAATCGATGGACTTCTGAGACTGGCTTATAGCCATTCCAGGGAACCACTCGAACTGCACCATCTCCGTCTTGACCAACTCAGGACCGCTCGGAGATGCCATGAAAATGGGGCGAACCGCCATTACGCAATCACCTGCCAGTGGGCATAGTCCTTTCTCGGGCCGAAGTAGTCAGATTTTGCAACCACTTTCATCATGTTACGGGGATAGCTTTTTTCGATTTTTTGCTTCATTGCTTCATTTTGCACGAGAATAGCCCCCACGTATCTTAGAGGAACACCGTCAAGGAATAGTATCTCTGCTTGCGGGTGTGTTGGATAGTCATCGGGTATAGGCAAGTCCTTCCTTTCCTTTTCACCAAAGTCACCATACATCCGTTGCAACGCCTCTAGCGTCGATCTTTGTGCAATCGAAAGGCCAGATACATTATTTGAGGCAGCGTTTTCTTGACAGAATGCGCAACGAAGCTCAATCAGTGCGAGAGGTGATATCGCGAGAATTATCCATTCCTCAGTTGGATTTTGTTTCCGAAGGGACCAAAACATTTTGTAGTTCGGAAATCCAATCGATGCACAGACAGCATCCGTCCTGTCCATTCGATACCCATCATTACAATGTTGCTTATCTAGAAGCCGATTTCTCGTTACAAGTCCATGAGCAAGGATAGAGCCAAGATTCCTTAGCTTTGTAAAATGAAAAATGACCTTGATACCTCGCTCTTGAATGAATCTTTGAATAGTCATGTTGCCCCCTTTTCGTCCGTAGATTGCTTTTCCTAAAAGACCCTTCAACATTCAGGGTCATCCAGCTTTGCAATAGAGAGGCTGGATAAAGGCAAACCAGTCCCTATCGCCCGAACACTCGGTCGCTGGAGACACCATCTCAATTATGCAATAGCAATAGCCAACCGTCCTCGATACACATCAAGGTGTCAGCATGTATGGATTGGTTTCCCCCTACCACGCTCCAGCCCCCTGTTGCGTGTTTCGGCCATTCCTGGCCGTGTCCTCAGATTGTCACTGCCCGAGTCTCTTCTGAGACCCTCATCACATAGTCAACCATTTTCGAGCGTGAAGGGAATGTGATTTTTGTCCATCAACACGAGCAAGGACATGGGGTTATGGTGAGGTCGTAAGGAACATCAAACAAACGCAAGAAAAAGCGACGACTATTTAAACTAAGTGTTCGCTCGAGTTCGGTATGACCGGATGGATGACAGATGGGTTGCACGGCTTGCACCCTAGACCATCTCATTTTGAATGGATGGCCCATCCCAACAGGCAACCAAAGGTGCAACCGTCAGATTCGCGTTGGTGGGTCAAAGTCTTCCATGGTTGACCGCCCCTAATCGTAGGCGGGCTCACTTCTCATGTGCTCTATAGCGTGCAAAGCATCCATCGCACCTTTCATCATATAAAGCCCGTCTCTCCTTTGAACTCAGTTTCAAAGGAGCCGTCTTCTCTCATGTAGATGTAGCAACCCCATGCAATGGGTGAGAGTGGTTGACCTTTGGTCGTGCCTTTCGGGTTCCACGAAATCTTCGCCATAGCACCTTCTCCTTGATGTGGTACGGCATCCTGCCCTATCAACTGGACATCGGTGGCAAGGTGGTTGCGAGCGAGGTATTGATTTTTTGCCCAAGAATTGGGAAGAAATCGAGAAGATTGATAGGGTTAAGTTGTTGATGGAAAAGTGGATTTCGCCATCCCGCCACCTCCACCAATACAGCGAAACGCCCGGCGAGAAATCGTCGGGCGTTTTTGTTGATTGCGTCTTGTCGCTACTTGAAGCCAGTGGTGTCCATCTGATCCAAAAATAAGTCAACCTGGAACCGTTATTTTAGAACCGTTATTTTCGGAACCGTTATTTTCGGCTGCGCGATAGACCAATCCCCACGCCACCCTGCTGCACCAAACCGTTGCCGCCGCTTGCTTGTCGCGGCTTCCAGCCGTTTCCACAAGGCACGACCCACAGGGCAGAATTGACTTGGTGGGTGCTGCTGGACCAGTGACTTACCCGCGCACAGTCGTATCGAAACCCCTACGGCATAAAGACGAAACTCTATGGCCCGACCACCTAGCGTCGATAGATTGATCGCAAACAAGCTACGGGCGTTGCTGAGCGTGAGCTACGAACCCGCCGAACGCGAAACCGAACTGGTGGTGCTGAAAACCGCCATTGCGTGACAGCGCGCCACGAAGGCCGCCAAGGACAATTCCGAGTATGGTTCGTTCTTCCGGCAGGACGACGACGAGACCGGCGACCATGACGGGGATTGATCGGGCGGTACGCAAGGCGCTATGCAAGCTGCTGCTGGACCAGCGCATCAGTACGGCGCAGCGGTTGGATACGTTGAAGCTAGCAAACGAATGGGCGAGGCTGCGCCCTGGACGGCCGCCTGTCACTAGCATGGATGACGCGCGACAATCACAGCCTGGCATCAGGGAGACGAAGCACCGTGAAATTCAGGGTAGTGATTGCCGTCATCGTGATCGCGTTGCTCGGCACTGCGTGGGCCTGTCGGTACGAAACCGTACGCATAGGGTCAAAGGGTGTGCTGCGGATCAACCGCTGGACGGGGCGGAAATACGTTGAGTATCCGCAGTTCGACCCCGACGGGATGAAATGGATCGTTGTCCCCGCAGAGTCGCCGGCCTTACCACCGCCTGTAGCCCAAACATCATCGAGTCCAGCGTATGCGCCGCCGCCTGCATCGACGTCGTCCTCTGATGACATCGCCAAGATATTGGCGGAGCCGGCTCCGGCACCTGCAAGCAGCTCTAGACGTTGAAAATATTTTTTGGGGGCGCAGGTGGGGCTCTCTGTTGTTCGCGCGCTTCGCCCGAAGCGCCAGATCGACAGCCGAAGCGGAAGTTGGAGTGGTGCTGTTCGGGTCTGGACTGGGCGCGCGACGTGAGTGTGAGTGCGGACGTCTGCCAACCTTGAAAGGCCGAGAGGATCCGACGCCATGAACGTGCGTCGCGCCTGGAAACGGGTACGTTTGCGGGTACGGCAGCGATCAAGAAAGGCGAGAGCACCGCCATTGTTGGGCTGCGCAGCATCGTTCGATAGACGCCACCTCGAAGCCAGCGGTGTCCATCTGAGCCGTTATTGATTTGCAGATATCGCCAGTACTGACCCGGATGTCCCGGCCGATACCATGGCGCCCAGTTGACTCGATTCGGGTTGCGTTGACGAAGGGGCTGGATGCAAAAAAGCATAGTGATGTCGACAATTGCGTGACCAAGTTGGACGGATCTCCCCGTGTACTGCACGAGGAGATTTTTAAAGTTCAACCGTCATCGATCAGATTCAGAGAGGTGTGCATGATGGATGTGGCGCAGATGGCACGACCCGAATGGGTGCCAGAGTGGTTATGGGAAAAGTATCTGCAAATTAAAAAGGAAAGTGGTGACAGACCAGCGCCTGACGCTATTAATCCAGTGTTGGAAAAGCTCTTTGCCGACCAGCGATGCGCAGTTGTTTGGAATGCCATGACAAAGCGCAAAGGCGAAGAATTCAGAGCATTTAGAGCCAAAAATGATTTCGTGCAAAAAAATCACGTACCAGATCCTTACTGGGATGACGTCAAGATGTGCCTCATCCGTATTCCCATTATGGCGTCTGGACTTCGCGAAGAAGACAAGGTCCTACCTTCAAAACGAGCCAAGCAAGGAGAGGAGCTTGCTCGATTAGCTCGCCAATTGAGGAGTGAGCTCATAGAAACGAGGCTTTCAAAGCGTTGGCCAAATCCGCTGTCTTCCGATTTCGGAATGCAGATGTACGCGCTGACATCATCCAACCATCTTACCGAGCCGTCGAAACGGGCCATGGAAATTCTTACAACCGATACCGAGGTGGTGTTTGGTGACCTCTGTGATGAGCTTGCCGCCCTTGCTTCCGCTGCTGAGACCTGGGCTTCTTGGCAATCATTGGTTAAGCACCCCAACTCTTCTAACGCTGACCGGCTTCACTTCATTAGATGGATGACAGATTTTTTCAAAAGGATGTATGACTCACCATTGCGAGAATCTGTAGCCGCTCTTACCAACGTGTTATTCGATTGCAACTTGAACGCACAAGACGTTGCGAAGTTAGCGCCTTGAACAAAACTTGCAACCTACGTGCCTTTTGTTCAATAGAGCAAATTTGCTCATCGCTAACCGTTTAGTTCAAATTTTCAACCTGCAAACTGTGTGAATAATTAGGCGTCACCTCATACGAGGTCATGCACTGCCACCTGGCAGTGATGCGACCAAGTTAGTGCCATGCCTACACAACCAAGCGCATTACTATTCGCTACCTTCCACAGCGTTACCGCCCACGGCTATCCAATCGACAAATGGGCAAGCATGCTAAAACTCATCGTCGCCCTGTCCGTGTGGGCAGGTGAACGAGCCGTCAAGCTGCTTATCGAATGGGTCAAGGCTAAGAATGGCCGAAAGATTCGCGTCAAATTGAGAGATGTCTTCGTAGAGGCCACCAACCCTTCCGAGGTGAACAAGACCCTCGAGTCACTGAAGAAACATGGAGCCCTGCCATACCACTCCCAAGACAGCGAGCAGTCGTAGCGACCACCGAACGACGACAGATTCTATGGTTCGGGACTCGAACCCGCGTCTGAAGGTGTTCTGGTGGCAAGATGGCTGTGCAAGAGCCTGCAAAGCCGTGGACGTGTAGTGTCCATCTGACCCAAAATAAGTCAACCTGGAACCTTATTAATCCACTCAAATCCATAAAAAGTTAGCCAAATTGGCGCCAGAATGTTAGGCAAGGAATAGACTGTTTGACGGGGTGACGCATGAGCGACCATGAGCTTCAAGGCAATGGAAGTGACATATCAGGCAAAAAGCAAAAATTATCTAAGGAGGAGCGACTTGCAAAAGACAAAGCCAATTTCTTAGAAAAATTAGCTTCTGGCGACACCAACCATGTACAAACTAGGGTCGCCTGGATTCTCAACCGATTTCCGTCCGCCCGAGACTCAGATGTCACTTTACAGGTTCAGTATTGGAGAACCTTCAATCGAGACCTCTTATCTGGCCCCAGTACGGTGACGTTGGAAAATCTCTACAAACTTACTCGTTTGACCGACATTGCAAGAGCCAGGGCCAAAATTCAGAACGAATACCATCTGTTCCAAGCATCTGAAGGTGTTCGCAAGCGACGGGTTGCCAAGGAAGGGGAAGAAAGAGAGCGCCAGATTGATGACCAACCGCCACTGCCTACATTGACCGTGTATTCAGATGAAAGTGGAAAGACAGACACCCACCTCATTGTTGGAAGCGTGTGGTTCCTGAGTGGCGAAGACTTAGGCAACGTCGCCATTGCGCTAGATGGCTGGCGCGAGATGGTTGGATTCAAAGACGAATTTCATTTTACAAAAATCAACGACCGAAACGTCGAGCGATACTTGCAGGTCATAGACATTCTCGACATATTTGCAACGACGATAAGCTTTCGAGCCATCACCATCGAACGCAAAGGGCATAGCGACCTATCCAGGGTCCTCGATGACCTGCTGCTTCATCTTTTGGTGCGTGGTGTTAAACACGAACATGAAAGTGGTCGCGCACCATTACCACGTTCTATCAGCATTTTTAAAGATGCAGAGGAGGAATCTCGTGACAAGCTTGCGGTTGAAAACCTTACCTTCCACTTAAAAAACGCCTCTAAATCTCAGTTTGGCGGGAAGTTACATGTCTCACTCGTCTCTGCCATCGACTCGAAAGCGCTCATCCCACTTCAGCTAGCCGACCTATTTATCGGCAGCCTCAATCGTCGCCTAAATGGCAACCCTGATGGAATACACGCCAAAGATAGGTTCTCTCAGGCCTTCCTTGACAGGTTCGCTCGCACCTGGGAAAACCAGCATTATGAACAAGGTGGCGATATGACAGTGATTGATAAGCTGTAATGGCAGTCGATCTGAAATCCTTCCGGCGACCCCACTATTTAAACTGCGGGCTTACACTCTCTACTTCTTCCTATCCTTCCGCCTGATGCGAGGCGCGGGTTCCAATTTCTTTTCCACAAGCCGCTTGTCGAACTCAGCCAAGAATTCATCCATCGTGATCTCATAGAGACGACACAGATCGCGGACCAGCAAATAGTCCACCCCTCGCTCTCCAATTTCCACGTCACTAATGCCCGTCTGACTCACGCCCAAAGCCTCGGCGACGGCTACTTGAGTCAGGCCCGCTTTAAGACGCAGCTCCCGCAGGAGCCCAACCAGAACACTGTGCTCAGGGCGGTGGACAGAAGTTATCTTCATTTTGGCTGGTCCTCGTGAGGGCCAACTAAGTTTTTATCCCGATTTCGTTTACCCGGTTTTCAGGTAATTATCCTTAAAACAGGTATGATCGATCACACTACCACTCAAGGGACAAGCGGGGCGTTATGAATAGGAAAACAGCAGCTCTGAGTAGCATTTCCACCGGGCTCATAGCTTCCATCGTGCCTGGATCTGGGACTCACTGACCGTGGCCTGGGCTCCTCACACTACTGCCCGGAGCAGCTACATCCTTAGTCGATGAGGCTGGAAAAGCGATGCGCATGTCGTTCTGCGGACCTTCCCCTCGATGATCCCCACACCGGAGCACTAATCATGACCCTCACACCCCACACCGCATGCAAACGCCCATCCGAACCTTTCTGGCTCATCGACGAATCCCTGCTTCCCTTTGACGCTGACCACGCCCGGCGATACGCATCGCTCATGCGCATCGCCGGCACCTCCCTGGCCATGGGCGTGATCCGCAACCTGTTGAGATGCAGCGAAGCGTCTCGCCGGACCAAGCGTCAATCAGGTGAACTCGACGCGGGGCAGTTCAGTCCCACGCAGGTGGAAGGCTTGCGCGCTGCGCTGTACTTTCTTCGCCGGTATGGCGATGGGTTGCTTGAAGCTGAGCGAGAGCGATAGAGGTTCGGTTACTTCGCTTCGCGTTTCGTCCGGCGTTCGCCGGAATGACGGGCATGGGATACCTGGAAAGTGAGGCATCCTTAAGTTCGCAGCGTGGGAGCGAGGGGAGGCACATGACTCTCCTCGCCCGGTTTCCTGCTGCAGATCAGTTGTCGTTGCCGCTCAGTATCGAACCCACGATGCCCCCAAGCAGGCCACCGCCCACGGATGCCGATGCCGCTCGGCCGCTGCCGCCTTCGCTAGGCAGGTATTCGGCAATCTTGTGCGCCAGGCGCGCGAGGGGCAGCGTTTGCAGCCACACCGTTCCGGGGCCGGTAAGTGCTGCCAGGAAGATGCCGTCGCCGCCGAAGATCGCGTTCTTGATGCCGGGTACCGTGGTGATCTGAAAACCCACCGAGGCCTGGAACGCACCGACGTGGCCCGGGTGAACCCGCAGGGTTTCGCCAGGGGCCAGGTCCTTGCGGATAAGTTCGCCGGACAGTTCCAGCCAGGCCGTGCCCGTGCCGCCGACTTTTTGCAACAGGAAACCATCGCCGCCGAAAATGCCGGCGCCCAGTGATTGCTGGAAGCCCACGCCGATGGTCACTTGCGGCGTGGCGCAGAGAAAGCCGTGCCGATGCACCATGTATTCGTTGCCGGGGCTTACCGGCACCGGCACGATATGGCCCGGCACCTTGGTGGCAAAAGCCACTTCGCCCGGCGCCTGCACGGCGCGGTATTCGGTCATGAAGAAATTGCCGCCGCCGACCACCCGCTTGAACACGCCAAACAGGCCGCCGCCGCCGCCGAACTGGGTGTGCGTGGACATCTGGATCGATGCGGTCATCCATGACAACTCGCCGCTTTCGGCGAAGACGCTTTCGTCGCGATCAAGCTGCACTTCCAGTACGGGCATGACCGTGCCCTGGATGCGGGTTTGCATGGATTGCTTCTCCTGATGGTGGGTGGTGGCCGATGTGTCGCCCGCGTGACGGGGCCCGGGAGACCGCCGGCCGTGCGGCAATGGCTTGCGGATATTACGCCTTGCGCTGCTGTGGGTTGCCATCCTTGCCGGCAGCTTGGGCTAAGCCTATGAGCGCAATGAATATCTCGCCTCCTGGAAACTTGGAAATCCTGGTCGACGAGGAAGTCAGCCAGTGGGTGCTCGAGTTACCGGCGAATAGGTGCGCGAGGTGGGCCGGCAAAATCAGGACCGCCTGCACTTGCGAAACGTTTGGGAGGTGCGGGGGCGCAGCCGGAGTCGGCAGTTGATGCAACGTGCTTCAGCCGACTGGGTAAGAGCGTGCATGCATGTGTTTGACGTTTCTTGCCGCTGTGCCGGCCAAGCTGGAGGTCTCGCTGATTCCATATGCAAAGCGGGTCGTCATTCCGGCGAAGGCCGGACGGAGCGCGAAGCGCGGAGAACATCCGAAGGATGGCCCCGAAGGGGTGAGCGAAGCGAATCATCCATCGTCACCCCGAAGCATGGATTCCGGCCTTCGCCGGAATGACGACTCGCGATGAAATAACTCTGCTGAAAAATTCGGCTTTTTTTTGCAGGCATAGCGCGGTTTCTGATCCTGCCATTCCCAACCGCTTACTTGCTGTTTTTCTTCTTTTCCTGCTTTGCCGCCTTCTTTTCTTTCATGGTCTTTGCCGGCTTTTTCTTCTCGTTTTTATTGGATTCCACACCTTTCATCTTGTTCTCCTCGTCGTAATGATTGAATCGCCTGCATCATAGCGCTTGGCCAGGGCGTGCGCCTAACCGTGGCGCTCAGCGTACGACCCTCCGTCCATGCCGATCTGGTACCGTTTCTAAGGGGCTTGCACTTTTAATCCATCGAAGACGAGGGGCATTTGATGCGTGTGGTTGCTGCGATGTTGTTGTTGCTCGCCCAAGCCATCCCGTTGGCGGCGCAAACCAGCCCGCCGCAGACCACTGAGCAAAGGGTCGACCGGCTCTTCGCCGATTACGACAAGCCTGGTTCGCCCGGTTGCGCGCTTGGGGTAATCCAGCATGGTGCCTTCCTCTATCGAAAAGGCTATGGCGCGGCCAGTCTCGAACTGGGCGTGCCGCTTTCATCACAGTCGCTGTTTTATATGGGCTCGGTCTCGAAGCAATTCACCGCCGCCAGCGTCGTGTTGGCAGCCGAACAGGGGTTGCTTTCCCTCGACGACGATATCCGCAAGTACATGCCGGAGCTTCCTGATTATGGAAAGCCGGTCACGTTGCGCCAGATGCTCCATCACACGAGTGGACTGCGCGAGTATGAAACGCTGGAAGTTCTGGCTGGACAGAGCGACAGGAACCTTCGCCCGACGTCCGAACTGATCGAACTTATCGCGCGCCAGAAGGGGCTTAATTTTGAGCCCGGCACGGAGTTTCAATACAGCAATACGAATTACTTCCTGCTTGCCGAAGTCATCAAGCGCGCTACCGGTAAACCGCTCTCGGTGTTCGCCGCCGAGAACATATTCCGGCCGCTGGGAATGACGCATACCCTGTTCTATGACGACAGCTCGATGGTGGAGA
>Ga0209672_101004_pt1 | contig 12338 bp, 11 predicted proteins | sample AraplaCol_mMS_r2_FD_184273 | JGI IMG/M metagenome (GOLD analysis project Ga0209672, IMG submission 184273) | Arabidopsis root microbial communities from North Carolina, USA - plate scrape CL_Col_mMS_r2 (SPAdes) (version 2) | ecosystem: Host-associated > Plants > Roots > Endosphere | place: USA...
GCCGCGTGCGGATGGGCGATGGGCGTCGAGCGCATTCTCGAGCTCTTGAAGGAAGACGGGCTGGTACCGCAGGACGAAGGTTGCGATGTCTATGTGGTCCATCAGGGCGAGACCGCGCGCGAGCAGGCGTTCGTGATTGCCGAGCGCTTGCGCGATACAGGCCTTGACGTGGTCCTGCACTGCAGCGCGGACGGCGCGTCGCCGAGCTTCAAGTCGCAAATGAAACGTGCCGACGCAAGCGGAGCCGCATTCGCCGTTATCCTCGGCGAAGACGAGGTCGCGAGCGGGACGGTCGCGGTGAAGCCGCTGCGCGATACGGGCGCCGCGGGCGAGAAAAGCGAACAACGCAGCATTCCGGTCGAAAACTTGACCGAATTTCTAATCAATGCGATGGTTGCAACCGCCGAAGAAGGCGACGATTGATGCCGCGGCGCACGGCGCATGACGGCCGTTCGACAATCACAAGACGCAGGAAAGAAGGAATCGCTTGGCGATGAGTTATCACGACGAACAAGAATCGATTGAAAGCTTCAAGGCCTGGTGGGCGCAGTGGGGTAACGCGACGACCTGGATCATCCTCGTCGCGCTCCTCGCCGCGGCTGCCTGGAACGGTTGGAATTTCTGGCAACGCCGCGAGGCGGCTCAGGCCGCCGTGCTTTATGAGCAGGTACAGCAGGCCGTTTCGTCGAAGAACAAGGCGAACGTCGTGCGGGATGCGACGGACATGGAGTCCCGATACGGCAGCACTGCCTACGCCCAGATGACGGCCCTCGCGGCGGCAAAGGCGCTGTACGACGCGGGTGATATCGCAGCTGCAAAAACGCAACTGCAATGGGCGATCGACCACGCGAAGGACGACGAATACAAGGAAATCGCCAAGCTGCGGCTCGCGGGCGTCCTGCTCGACGAAAAGTCGTACGACGCGGGGCTTGCGCTGCTGTCCGGCACGCCGCCTGAAGGGTTCAAAGGCGTCGTGGCCGACCGTCGCGGCGACTTGTTGGCCGCCGGCGGCAAACGCGACGACGCGCGTGCCGCCTATCAGGTCGCACTCGATTCGTTCGCGAAGACCGACACTTCCGCGCGTCAGCTGATCCAATTCAAGCTCGACGCGCTTGGCAGCTGAGTTGGCAGCTGAGCCGGCTCTCGCTTCAGAGCCGGTTTGCCGCCGGGCGGTTGCCGCATAAGCGATACCGCTCGCCTCGATTGATCAACCCTAGACGATGCTTCGCCCACCAATGAATTTGCTGAAACGTTTCGCCGTGCCCGTTGCTTGTGCGATGACTGTCCTCGCGATGACAGCTTGCTCGTCTTCCAAGGACGAGCGTCGCGTGCCGACACCGCTCACCGAGTTCAAGCCCGCCCTCACGGTCGAGCGAGTCTGGCGCGCGAGCGTCGGCAAGGCGGGCCGCTACCTGTTCTCTCCTATCGCGGTCGGCGACGCCATTTATGCAGCGGGCGCAGGCGGTACCGTGGCGAAGCTGGACGCAAAGACGGGCAAGGACATCTGGCGCACGAAGCTGCACACCGACTTGACGGCCGGCGTGGGCAGCGACGGCACGTTGACGGCGGTCGGCGCCGTGCGCGGCGGCGTCTATGTGCTAGATGCAAACGGCAAGCAGCTCTGGAAATCCGATGTGCCGGGCGAAGTCATCTCGCCGCCGCTCGTCGGCAACGGGCTCGTGCTCGTCCGTACCATCGACGGACAGATCAATGCGTTCAACGCGCAGACGGGCGAGCTGAAGTGGGTCTACCACAACCGCGCGGTTCCGCTCAATTTGCGCGTATCGGCCGGCATGACATTCGCGGCCGACGCCGCGGTACTGGCGGGATTTCCGGGTGGCGGGCTGGCCGCGATCGACCTGAAGACGGGCGACGATTACTGGCAGGCGCCCGTCTCGTACCCGAAAGGTGTCACCGAGGTCGAGCGGATCAACGACGTCACGGGCGCGCCTATCCTCGTAGGTGCCGAAGCGTGTACTGCGACGTTTCAGGGGCGCATCGGATGCTTCGATGCCAACTCCGGGCGGCCGATTTGGGAGCAGCCGTTCTCGAGCACGACCGGCGTGGCCCAGGATGGGACGACGGTGATCTCGAGTGACGACTGGTCGGTCGCCGAGGCGTTCAGTGCCAGCGACGGCCATGTGCTCTGGCGTAACGACAAGCTGAAGAATCGCGAGCTGAGCGTGCCGCTGCTGTTGGGCCCGTCAGCCGTATTTGGCGATTACAAAGGCTTCGTGCATTTCCTGTCGCGCGATGACGGCTCGTTCGTGGCGCGCGTGCCGACCGACGGCTCTCGTATCAGCGCCGCGCCCGTGGTGGCGGGCGAAACGCTGGTCGTGCAGACGAAGGGCGGCGATCTGTTCGGGTTCCGCCCGCGCTGAGCGAAACATCGAGCGGCGTCGGGTTAGCCGCCGGCGGCCGGCTTCGTGCCGGCCGTCTGTATTTTGGAGCCGCCGGGCGGTTGCCGACGATGCAGCGGCGTGGCTCGCCCGTCATGGGCGGTAAGGCTCGATCGTGATAACGTGCGGCTAAATGACAGGCCTTCTCAGGCCCTTTCAGCCTTTTGCGGCGCGCGCCGTGTTGCGGGCCACCGGCTCCAAGCATTGCCCGCGCGTGCCATCCGATGTCAATGACGGCATCGGCGCTTTACTTTGACGACATCAGATGAAACCCGTTATTGCCCTCGTTGGGCGCCCCAATGTGGGGAAATCCACGCTGTTCAACCGCCTCACCCGCTCGCGGGACGCGCTCGTCGCCGATTTACCGGGGCTCACGCGCGATCGCCACTACGGTGAAGGGCGCGCGGGCGACCGGCCTTATCTCGTCGTCGACACGGGGGGCTTCGAGCCCGTCGCGAAAGACGGCATCCTTCACGAGATGGCCCGCCAGACGCGACAAGCAGTCGAGGAATCCGACGTGGTGGTTTTCATCGTCGATGGACGCAACGGTCTGGCGCCGCAGGACAAGTCGATCGCCGATTACCTGCGCAAGACGGGGCGCCCGATCATGTTGGTCGTCAACAAGGCGGAGGGCATGAAATACACGGCCGTCGCCGTCGATTTCTACGAGCTGGGGCTGGGCGATCCGCGGGCGATTTCGGCCGCTCACGGCGACGGCGTCACCGAAATGATCAACGATGCGCTCGAAATCGCCTATTCGGGCCAGCCGGAGGAAGAGGAAGCGGACCAGGCACCGCACGGTGTGAAGATTGCCATCGTCGGTCGCCCGAACGTGGGCAAGTCCACTCTCGTCAATACGCTGATCGGCGAGGATCGCGTCATCGCGTTCGACATGCCGGGCACGACACGCGATTCGATCTATGTCGACTTCGAGCGGCAGGGCCGCCACTACACGCTCATCGATACGGCGGGTCTGCGCCGGCGCGGCAAGGTGTTCGAGGCCGTCGAGAAGTTCTCGGTGGTCAAGACGCTGCAATCGATTGCCGATGCGAACGTCGTGATCCTGTTGCTCGACGCGCGCCAGGACATTTCCGATCAGGATGCGCATATTGCGGGATTCGTCGTCGAGCAGGGGCGGGCGCTCGTAGTCGGCGTCAACAAGTGGGATGGGCTCGACGAACACGTACGCGAGCGCACGAAGGCCGATCTGAAGCGCAAACTGAAATTCCTGGAATTCGCCAAATTCCATTTCATTTCCGCCACGGAGAAGGCGGGCATAGGCGCATTGATGCGCTCGGTCGATGCGGCTTACGCGGCCGCCATGGCGAAACTGCCGACGCCGAAGCTCACGCGCGCGCTCATCGAGGCCGTCGAATTTCAACAGCCGCGGCGGCGCGGTCCGGTGCGTCCGAAGCTGCGCTATGCGCACCAGGGCGGCCAGAATCCGCCCATTATCGTCATTCACGGTAATGCGCTCGATGCGGTCACCGATACCTACAAGCGGTACCTCGAGAACCGCTTCAGAGAAACTTTCTCCCTGACCGGAACTCCATTGCGCATAGAGTTTCGCTCGTCGGCGAACCCCTACGCGGACAAGAGCTGACCAAGCCGGACGGGGGTCCGCCGGACGGCCGGGCACCGCGTACCGGAACGAAAATCGGCTATAGTGTAGCGATTGACGCCGGATTTCTTTTTCTTCGGCGTCGATGTGGATCCAACCTGCAAAAAAACGACGGAGTTTGCTATGAGCAACAAAGGGCAATTGTTACAAGACCCGTTTTTGAACGCACTGCGCAAAGAGCACGTGCCTGTCTCGATTTATTTGGTCAACGGCATCAAGCTGCAAGGGAACATCGAATCGTTTGACCAGTACGTCGTGTTGCTCCGGAATACCGTTACTCAGATGGTTTACAAGCACGCTATTTCGACGGTCGTACCCGCCCGTCCGGTCAATTTCCATCCGGACGCCGAAACGTCCTGAACCTATCATCGCGGCCGGCAAGGCGTTTCCATCGCCGACGTACCGGCCGCTTCAATTCGACGTTCACCAATTTGATCAACGCAGCGCTCGTCGGCATCGATTTCGGCAAGATCGACTTCGAAGCCAGTCTCGAAGAACTCAGCCTGCTCGCGCAAAGCGCGGGCGCCCATCCCGCCGTCACGCTGACCGGGCGCCGGTCCAGCCCCGATGCCGCGCTGTTCGTCGGCAGCGGCAAGGCGGAGGAGTTGCGCCTCGCGTGCGAGGCGAACGATGTCGAAATCGTCATTTTCAATCACGCACTGGCACCGGCGCAGCAGCGCAATCTGGAGCGGACGCTTAATCGGCGCGTCGTCGACCGGACGAGCCTCATTCTCGATATTTTCGCGCAACGTGCCCGCAGCCACGAGGGCAAGGTGCAAGTCGAGCTCGCCCAACTGCAGTACATCGCAACGCGGCTCGTGCGCGCCTGGACTCACCTCGAGCGGCAAAAAGGCGGTATTGGGCTGCGCGGCCCCGGCGAGACGCAGCTCGAGACGGACCGGCGGCTCATCGGCGAGCGCATCAAGATGCTGAAGACGCGCCTTGCGAAGTTGCAGCGCCAGCACGGCACGCAGCGTCGGCAGCGCGAGCGCAACCGCACGCTGTCGGTTTCGCTCGTGGGCTATACCAACGCGGGCAAGTCCACACTCTTCAATGCATTGACGAAGGCGCAGGCTTATGCCGCCAATCAGCTCTTCGCTACGCTCGACACGACGTCGCGCCGCGTCTTTCTCGGCGACGAAGCCGGTCAAGTGGTGGTCTCCGATACGGTCGGGTTCATTCGCGAGTTGCCTCACCAACTCGTGGCCGCGTTTCGTGCGACGCTCGAGGAAACGATCCATGCCGATCTGTTGCTGCATGTCGTCGATGCGTCCAGCGCCGTGCGGCTCGATCAGATCGATCAGGTGAACGAGGTCTTGCGTGAAATCGGCGCCGATACCGTGCGGCAAGTCCTCGTATTCAACAAGATCGATGCGGTGCCCGAGCTCGCCGCTCGCAAGGAGGCGGTCGAGCGCGACGAATATGGTAATATTTCGCGCGTCTTTTTGAGCGCGCGCGCAGGACAGGGACTCGATTCGCTGCGCGCGGCCATCGCCGAGATCGCCACCTCAGAACATCTCCCAGACACCGGGCGGGCGCTGCCGGAACCGCAGGCAGCGGCGGACGAGCACGAAGACTTCGACGTACCGCAGCTGGACGGGATAGCGCCTGTGCGCCGTTCCGATCTGCATTGACCGGCTCTCCCAACTCGAGCGAACGAACACAGGTGAACGAATACAACGAGCGGAGTTTCTGGATGCGCGCGCGCGCCATTCTTTCCATCAGCGATCCTCGTTGGGGGCGCAGCGACGGCAACGGCGACCGGCAACGTCCGAACGAACCGAACCGCGGGCGCGGCAACGGCGAGGGTCCACCCGATCTCGACGAAATGTGGCGTGAATTCAATCGGCGCCTTTCGCGGCTGTTCGGCGGGAAGGGCGGCGGCCCCGGGCCAGGCGAACGCCGCCCCGATAACGGGCGCGCCGCGCGCGTGGGCGTCGGCATCGTCATCGGCGTGCTCGTGGCGATCTACATCGGCAGCGGCGTTTTCGTCGTACAGGAAGGCCAGACCGGTGTCGTGCTTCAGTTCGGCAAGTTGCGCCGTACGGTCGGGCCCGGCGTTCACCTGCGCTCGCCGTATCCGTTCGAGACGAGCGAAATCGTGAATGTCTCTGAAGTGCGTTCGGTCGAGGTGGGGCGCCGCAACGCCGTGAACGACGGCAACCTGATGGATGCCTCGATGCTCACGCGAGACGGCGACATCCTCAACGTGCGCTTCAGCGTGCAGTACCAGGTCAAATCGCCGACGGATTACCTCTTTCATGCGGTCGACCCCGATCGTAGCGTCACGCAGGCCGCTCAGGCCGCGGCGCGGGAGATCGTCGGGGCGAGCGGTACGCAGGCGCTCCTCGATCAGAACCGCGACCAGCTGAGCCAGCAATTGGCCAAGACGATTCAACGCTCGCTCGATCTTTATCGCGCGGGGTTGACCGTCGCCGGTGTGACGATCCAGAGCATCGAACCTCCGCAGCAAGTACAAGCTGCTTTCGACGACGCGCTACGGGCGAAAGACGACAGCGAGCGCATGAAGCGCGAAGCGCAGGCTTATGCGAATGAAATTCTGCCGCGGGCACGGGCCGATGCGTCGCGCTCGATCGACGACGCGAAAGCCTACGCCGAGCGCGTGGTGACTCAGGCGCAAGGCGATGCGGACCGTTTCGCGCAAGTCTATGCCCAGTACACGAAGGCGCCCGCCATCGTGCGCGAGCGAATGTATCTCGATACCATGCGTGACATCTATTCCAATACGACGAAGGTTTTCGTCGACACCAAAGCGGGCTCGAGCGTTGTTCAGTTGCAGCTCGACAAGCTGATGGAAGCGAAGGGGCGGGGCGCGAGCGAGGCTCAGGCCGCGCCTGCCGCACCGGCCGCCGCGTCAGCCGCCTCCGCCGCACAGAGCGCTTCAGCGGCAGCCCCGGCTGTCGCGAGCCCTGCAAGCCGCGCGGCTGCCGCGAGCGACGCGATCCGTTCGCGCGACGCGTTGCGCAGCCGTTCGCGCGAAGACGATTTGCCGCAGTGAGGCTCGCCTGATCATGAACCGTATCGTTGCGCTCGTCATCGTCGTCGTATTGTTGCTTTTCGCAGGGGCCTCGACACTCGTGGTCGTTGATCAGCGGCATGTCGCGATCGTTTATTCGCGTGGGCACGCAGATCCGACGGTGGTCGGGCCGGGCTTGCACTTCAAGCTGCCTACGCCCATTCAAGGGGCTGCGCGCATCGACATGCGTATTCAGACCGTCGATACGGGCAGTCCCGATCGTTACACCACGTCGGATAAAGGCGATCTGCTCGTCAGTCCCATGCTGAAATATCGCGTGGTTGAACCGCTCAAGCTTTTCTCGACGACCGGGGGCGATCTGCAAAGCGCACCCGAACGTTTGATCGCGCTCGCGCGAGAGGCGCTGGGCGATGCGCTTGGCAAACGTACACTGACCGACACGCTTTCCCATCAGGAACAGATCGCGACCAACGCTCGCGAGGCGATGGCGGGCGGTGCGCGCTCGCTCGGTATCGATATCGTCGATCTACAGCTTGTGCGCGTCGATTTCCCGGGCGACATGTCGGACGCCGTCTATAAACGGATGGCCGCGGAGCGCGAGCAGGCCGCGAGTGCGGCCCGCGCCGAAGGCGCCTCGCAGGCGGAGGCGATCAAGGCGGACGCCGAGCGCCAGCGCCAGGCCGTGCTGGCCGACGCCTACAAGCAGGCCCAGTCGATCAAGGGGCAAGGCGATGCAAAAGCCGCGGAAATTGCGGCGGAAGCATTCGGCCGGGACCCGGGGTTCTACCAGTTTTATCAGAGCATGCAGGCGTACCGGGCGGTGTTCAAACCGAACGACGTACTCGTCGTCGATCCGGACAGCGAGTTTTTCCGCTTCATGCGCAGCTCGGGCGGCAGCGCCGAAACCACGGCCCGCGGCGCGGCCGCGCCGCAGAAACACTGACAAGAGGGGACGCCGCGCTCATACGGCAGCGGCTTAAAGCGTATGGACATGGCTGGCTCGTTGCTGCTCGCGGTCGCGTTGATGCTCATTATCGAGGGCATGTTCCCGTTCGTATTCCCGACTGCCTGGCGGGAGACGTTCCGTAAAATTGCGGCGCGTCCGACGCACCATATTCGCGTCGGAGGGCTCATCGTCATGGCGTTGGGACTCGTGTTGCTTCTTGTGGCCACGTGACGCCCGTGCGCCAACCATTAATGTCGTAGGACTGATCCGAATGTCGACCTGGCTGCTTCCCGAAAATATCGCCGATGTTCTGCCGTCGGAAGCGCGAAAGATCGAAGAGCTGCGCCGCGCACTGCTCGATCGCTTTCGCGCGTACGGCTATGAGATGGTGATGCCGCCGCTGCTCGAATACCTGGAATCGCTGCTCACGAGCGGCGGCGCTGACCTCAACCTGCGCACGTTCAAGCTTGTCGACCAGTTATCGGGCCGTACGCTCGGACTCAGAGCCGATACGACTCCGCAGGTTGCGCGCATCGATGCGCATTTGCTGAACCGGCAGGGCGTCACGCGGCTCTGTTATGCGGGCAGCGTGCTGCACACTCGCCCGCGCGGGCTGCATGCGACACGCGAGCAGATCCAGATGGGCGCCGAACTGTACGGTCACGCTGGCCTCGAAGCCGATGTCGAAATTCAGCAACTGATGCTCGATGTCTTGCGCCTCGCGGGTTTCGGCAAAGTGCGGCTCGATCTTTGCCATGCCGGCGTACTAGCCGCGCTGTTCGCGCGGGAGCCTGCTGCGGCGGCCATGGGCGAGACGCTTTATGAGGCGCTCGCGGGCAAGGACGTTGCGCGACTGGACGAACTCACGCAAGGCCTCGACGCAACGATACGCGACGCACTGCGCATTCTGCCTTCGCTTTATGGCGATGCGTCAGTGTTGGATGAGGCAAGGCTGCGTCTGCCGCACTGGCCCGATATCGCACAGGCGCTCGATGATCTGGCGTTCCTCGCGGCGCAAGTCGAGGGCGCCGAAGTGACAATCGATCTGGCCGATCTGCGCGGGTATGCCTATCACAGCGGCGTCATGTTTTCAGCTTATGTGGACGGCGCATCCAACGCCGTCGCGCGCGGCGGACGCTATGACCACGTCGGTCAGGCGTATGGCCGTGCGCGCGCGGCGACCGGCTTTTCACTCGATCTGCGCGAACTCGCCCGGATATTGCCGGCTCAGGTGCGCAGCAGTGCGATTCTCGCCCCGTGGCAGCATGACGAGGGGTTGCGCGCCAGCGTCGCAGCGCTGCGCGATGCGGGTGAAATCGTCATTCAGGCATTGCCGGGTCACGATCATGATCTGGACGAATTCGCGTGCGATCGCATACTCGTCGAGCGCGACGGCGCATGGGTCGTCGAGGCGCGGCCGTCGTAACGCGTCTGCACCGCGCGCGGTGCCATATAGTCCGATGGACCCATGCCGTTGAAGCGAAACGGAAAAATTCGGAACGCCCGGCGAACATGGGTAAAATACGTTTTTAACCAGCTCAAGAATCAACATGTCTGCCAGCGCAGTGAACGCAGCCCAGGGGCGCAACGTCGTCGTCGTCGGGACTCAATGGGGTGATGAAGGCAAAGGCAAGATCGTCGACTGGCTGACGGACCACGCGCAAGGCGTCGTGCGTTTCCAGGGCGGTCACAACGCCGGCCATACGCTCATCATCGGTGGCAAAAAAACCATCCTGCGTCTGATTCCCTCGGGCATCATGCGTGCGGATGTGGCTTGCTATATCGGTAATGGTGTCGTGCTCTCGCCGGAGGCGCTCTTCAAGGAAATCGAAGAGCTCGAAGCAGCGGGCCTCGATGTGCGTCGGCGCCTGTTCATCTCGGAAGCCGCCACGCTGATCCTTCCACACCATGTAGCGATCGACCAGGCGCGCGAAGCCCGCCGAGGTGCCGGTAAGATCGGCACGACGGGCCGCGGCATTGGCCCCGCATACGAGGACAAGGTAGGGCGGCGCGCGTTGCGCGTTCAGGATCTGTTTGCGCCGGCCACGTTTGCCGAGCGTCTGCGCGACAACCTCGATTTTCACAATTTCGTGTTGACCCAGTATCTCGGTGCGCCGGCTGTCGATTTTCAGCAGACGCTCGATACGATGCTCGGGTATGCCGAGCGCATCGAGCCCATGGTTGCCGATGTCTCGCGCCGGTTGTATGACGAAAACGCCGCGGGCCGCAACCTGTTGTTCGAAGGCGCGCAAGGTACGCTGCTCGACATCGATCACGGCACTTACCCGTTCGTGACGTCAAGCAATTGCGTGGCCGGCGCCGCGGCTGCTGGCGCCGGCGTCGGGCCGCAAAAGCTCGACTACATCCTTGGAATCACGAAGGCGTACTGTACGCGCGTCGGCGCGGGCCCCTTTCCAAGCGAACTGTACGACGCGGACAATCCGCAGCGCCAAGAGGCGATCGGCGTCACGCTCGCGAATGTGGGCAAGGAATTCGGCTCGGTGACGGGGCGCCCGCGGCGTACCGGCTGGCTCGATGCTGCCGCGCTGCGCCGATCGATTCAGATCAACGGCGTGTCGGGCCTTTGCATGACGAAGCTCGATGTGCTCGACGGGCTGGACGAGGTAAGGTTGTGCGTCGGCTACAAGATCGACGGCAAGGACGTGGATCTGCTCCCGCGCGGTGCTGCCGAAGTGGCACGCTGCAAGCCGGTCTACGAGACGTTCGCAGGCTGGAAGGAAAGCACGATCGGCATCACGCAGTGGAGCGAGCTGCCGGCAACGGCGCAGGCCTATCTGACACGTGTCCAGGAAGTGGCGGGTGTGCCGATCGACATGGTCTCGACGGGGCCGGACCGGGATGAAACGATCCTGCTGCGTCATCCGTTCAAGGCATAACGGGCGGTGCGGGACATGACGACACTCTCGATGACGGATGCGCGCAACGACGACAAGAATCTATGGGTCAGCTGGGACGAATATCATCGGCTGATCGAGATGCTTGCGCTCGCTGTGCATGATTCCGGGTGGACATTCGACAAGATCCTCTGTCTCGCGCGCGGCGGTTTGCGCGTGGGCGACCAGCTCTCGCGCATCTACGACTTGCCGCTGGCCATTCTGGCCACGAGCTCGTACCGAGAGGCGGCGGGTACGCAGCAAGGCGAACTCGACATCGCTCAATACATCACGATGACCCGAGGTGAACTATCGGGCAACGTGCTGCTCGTCGACGATCTGGTCGATTCGGGCGTGACGCTTGCGCGGGTGCAGCAGCATCTGAAGGAGCGATACCCGGCCGTGACGGCCGTGCGTTCGGCGGTGCTCTGGTACAAGGGCTGCTCGCAGGTGAAACCGGACTATTTTGTTCAGTATCTGCCGACTAACCCGTGGATCCATCAACCGTTCGAAGAGTGGGACACCGTGCGCCCGCATAATCTCGCGGCCTGGATCAAACGCGGCATGGCCGGTTCGCCGTCCGGCACATAACGTGCCGGACGGCGAAAAAACGCAGATGCCAACGAGTCGTGTGGCGGCGGAGTCGACCGACTCCGCTTTTTTGTATGTGCGCGCGGAGCTTGCCCCGCTAGAATAGCGCTCGCTGCCAAGCTGATCCGCTCTACATTTCTTCGCCTATGACTGATAACGGCCACGATCCTTCCCGTCAGCACTCCGTGCCTGCGCTTGCGCTTGCCGCCATTGGCGTCGTGTTCGGCGATATCGGCACGAGCCCGCTTTATGCGCTCAAGGAAGCATTCAGCGAGTCGCATGGCATTCCGTTGACCGAAGCGTCGATTCTCGGCGTCATTTCGCTGCTGTTCTGGGCGATCATCGTTGTCGTATCGGTCAAATACGTGCTCTTCGTCATGCGGGCTGATAACAACGGAGAGGGGGGCGTGCTTGCGCTGATGGCGCTTTCGCTACGGCCCTTTACCAGCAAGGGACGGACGTCGGCCACCTTGTTGATGCTCGGCATCTTCGGCGCCTGCATGTTCTATGGCGATGCGGTCATCACGCCGGCGATTTCCGTCATGTCGGCCGTCGAAGGTCTCGAAGTCGCCACGCCGCAGCTCTCGCATCTCGTCATTCCGATCACGATCGTGATCCTTATCGCGCTATTCTGGATTCAGCGGCACGGCACGTCGCTGGTCGGCAAGCTTTTCGGGCCGATCATGATCGTCTGGTTCATTACGCTGGCTGTTCTTGGCGTGGCGCACGTGGTTCGAGAACCGGGCGTCATCGCCGCGCTCAATCCGTACTATGCGGTCACATTCATGAGCCGTCACCTGCTGCAGGCTTATGTGGTGCTCGGATCGGTGTTTCTCGTGCTGACGGGCGCCGAGGCGCTTTACGCGGATATGGGCCATTTCGGCGCGAA
>Ga0209672_101005_pt1 | contig 12334 bp, 9 predicted proteins | sample AraplaCol_mMS_r2_FD_184273 | JGI IMG/M metagenome (GOLD analysis project Ga0209672, IMG submission 184273) | Arabidopsis root microbial communities from North Carolina, USA - plate scrape CL_Col_mMS_r2 (SPAdes) (version 2) | ecosystem: Host-associated > Plants > Roots > Endosphere | place: USA...
TCGCTGGATCGCCAGCGTGGACTTCGACAAGCACGCACTGGTCACCCAGCACCGCCTCACCGACAACGCCTGGATCAACTGGAACTTCAACGATTTCGGCTGGCTCAAGGATGGCCGCACGCTGTGGTATCTCAGCGAAGAAACCGGCTATTCGCAGCTCTATACGAAGTCGCCAGGCGGCAAGCCCAAGGCGCTGACCAGCGGCAAGTTCGAAGTGAGCCATCCGGCACTGAGCGAGGATGGCCAATGGTTCTATGTGCGAACCAACCAAGTCGCGCCCTATAGCTATGACGTGTATCGCGTGCCCAGCGCCGGCGGCGAACTCGCCCGCCTGACGCAGGTGCAGGGCATGGACGATTTCGCGCTATCGCCCGACGGTCGCCAGCTCGCCGTGCTGCATTCGGCGCCGTACACGCTGGCCCAGCTTGCCGTGCAAAGCGTCGACGGTGGCGCATCTCGCGAGCTCACCAACACCATGAAGCCGGGCTTCACCGCGCATGCGTGGATCCAGCCCAAGATCGTCGGTGTTCCGTCGTCGCATGGCGCGGGCACGATCTGGGCGAAGTACTACGGCCCGGCCGATGAAGCGGCTGCCGCTTCGCGCCCTGCCGTGATCTTCGTGCACGGTGCGGGCTATCTGCAGAACGTCAACCTGTCCTACTCCAATTACTTCCGCGAACAGATGTTCCACAACCTGCTCGTGCAGCAGGGCTATGTGGTGCTCGACATGGATTACCGCGCGTCCGACGGCTACGGCCGCGCGTGGCGCACGGCGATCTACCGCCAGATGGGCCATCCGGAACTGGAAGACCTGCTCGACGGCAAGGCCTGGCTGGTGAAGAACCATGGCGTCGATACCAAGCGCGTGGGCATGTACGGCGGCAGCTACGGCGGCTTCATGACGCTGATGTCGCTGCTGCGCGCCCCGGGCGAATTCGCGGCGGGCTCCGCGCTGCGTCCGGTCACCGACTGGACCAGCTACAACCACGAGTACACCTCCAACATCCTCAACGATCCCCAGCTCGATCCGGAGTCGTACCAGGTCAGCTCGCCGATCAACTTCGCGGACAAGCTGCAGGATCCGCTGTTGATGCAGCATGGTCTGATCGACGACAACGTGCTGACCAGCGACACGATCCGCATGTATCAGCGCTTTATCGAGCTGCACAAGAGCAACTTCTGGATGTCGTTGTATCCGATGGAGCGGCATGGGTTTACGCATGCGGACTCTTGGTATGACGAGTACCGGCGGATTGATGAGTTGTTCAATACGTATGTGAAGCCGGTGAAGCAGTAACGTGCTCTGCTCCCTCTCCCCTGCGGGGAGAGGGTTGGGGTGAGGGGCCAACCTAGCTCCACAGTGCAACGGTGCTGATGCCTGTCTTTGCTCGTCATTCCTTCAGAGGCGCTTTTGTCGCGTCATCGCGACCTGGCTCGCCCGCCGCGTCATACGGGGACCCCGGGGGCCAGAGCCGCATCAAGAGCCACGCAACGCCTGTCATTGCGGGCCGGCTGCTCGTTGTAGGAGCGCGCTTGTGCGCGACCAGCCGACGGATCGGTACACCCAGGCGCTGCGGTCGCGCACAAGTGCGCTCCTACAAGGGTGCGCACGTCGTGGAGCGGATGAAGAGTTGCGGGTCGCTCTCTTTTTTTGTGGGAGCGCACCCTGTGCGCGACAAACCTACGGAGCGATGCACTTCGGCGTGCCTGTCGCGCACAGGGTGCGCTCCCACAGACAGGCGTGACGTGCGAACTTGGTGTGCTATTGCGCCCCCTGCGCCGCAAAATACCTCGCCGGCGGCTGCCCAAAACTTCGGCGGAACATCGCCACGAAGGCGCTCACGCTCGCATAGCCCAAGGCATCCGCTACCGCCGACACCGGTTCACCGTCGGCCAACCGTTCCAAGCCGTGCGTCAGCCGCGCCAGCTGTCGCCACTGCGCAAAGCTCAACGCCGTTTCGCTGCGGAACAGGCGGCTGAGGCTGCGTGGCGACAGGCCGGCCCAGCCTGCCCATTCGTCGAGGCCGCGGTTGTCGTTGGGGTTTTCCAGCAGCGCTACGGCGATGCGCAGGGCGCGGCGATCGACGGGCATAGGCAGGTGCAAAGGTTCGCGTTGGGCGCGGCAGATTTCTTCCAGCAAGACGGTGGTCAGGCGTTCCTGGCTTTCGTCCAGCTCAGTTTCCCAGATCCAGGAGCTGGCGCGGCGCACGAGTGCGCGCATCAGTTCGGTGACGCCGATCACGCAGGGTTCCGCGGGCAGGCTGCCGCATTCGGGTGGGGTGACGAAGACGCCCCAACCGGTCATCGGGCCGCTGAGGGTCACGGTGTGTTCGACGCCGGGCGGCATCCAGCCGGCGCGGTGCGGGGGGAGCAGCCAGGAACCCTGGGCCGTGCGCACGTGCACCAGCCCGCTTTCCACGCAGTACAGCTGGCCGCGCAGATGGGAGTGCCAGCCGTACTCGCGGGTGCCGTCGTGGTATTCGCTGGCGGCTTCGCCCTCGGTCCAGTAGGCGATCACCGAGGGTCCATCGCGGCGCTCGATGAGCTCGTGGAAGCGGTTCTCGTCGTGCTCGCTGACATGGCCCATGGCTGATTCTCGACAAACTTTGACCAAATAACGCTAACAGTAATCACGCCGTCTGCCCAATCATGCTCGCCCGATCCCCACCGCTGCCGCCGCTCGCGGTGTCGAACGTGCCGTCAGTCGCGGTTTGCCAACCCGTGCCATCGCTCTTGGTTGATCCGGAGCGGTCACGCCCGCACGCCGATACACGTCTTGATTCAGCCAGCGCGGCGCCGTCCCGGCGTCCAAGGGAGCCGATCCATGTCGATGATTGCCGTACGCCTGCCCACCGCCGAGACCGAGCCGCTCGAGGCGTTCGTGGCCTGTGCCCACCAGATGCTGGACCCCGACCTGCCCGAGGCCAGCCGACGGGCGCTTGAGCCGAGGCTGGTCGCCCTGTTGCCGACTCTGCGGGCGCTGGGTGTGTTCGAGCTGTTCGAAGTACGCCACCCGGCCTTGCGGACCTGGCTCGAGGATGAGCTGCGGGAGGGACCCCACTAAGGGCAGCTAGACCTTGTCCGGGCAAAATCTAACCAACATATATTTGCCTTGACAAATATTATTTCGGCAATAAAATTGCCGTCCCATGACCTCCTCCCATTCCTCTTCCTACCCGCAAGACAGCATCGGCGTACTCATCGGGCTCGTTCGTGGCGAACTGGTCCGCAAGATGGAAGCCGAACTGCAGTCCTGGGGTATCGAGCTGCGTTTCACCCAGTTCCTGATCCTCAAGCGCCTGGCCTTGATGGGTCCGATGTCGGCCAGCGAACTGGCCCGCGCGGTGGAACTGGATGGCGGCGCCATGACGCGCCAGCTCGATCAACTTGAGGGCAAGGGCCTGCTGCGCCGCTTGCCGCACGAGCAGGACCGCCGTGCCCTACGCATCGAGTTGACTCCGGCAGGAGAAGAGATGTGGCGGCAGATGACGCCCTGCAACGAACACGTGCTCGACGCCGCCCAAAAGGCGCTGGACCCCACTGAGCGCGTGCAGCTGCGCGATTACCTGGAGCGCGTGCTGAACGCGCTCCGCGATATGAACTGACCCGCTTCTACTCTTGGAAACCTACGCCATGCGTCTGCAAATCCTTGCGGCAGCCACCGGCCTCTCGCTCGCCTTGGCGGGCTGCGTCAGCAGTGGCGGCCTGCACCCGGAAGGCACGCTGACCGACGCCTCTTCGTTGAAGGCAGATCGCAGCCTGTCCGGTGCCACGCTCTCCCCCGCGGCCTGGCCCGCCGATGATTGGTGGACCGGCCTGGGCGATCCCCAGCTGAGCGCGCTGATCACCGAAGCGCTGAAGGACAACCCGAGCCTCAGCGTGGCCGACGCGCGCGCCCGCCAGGCGCAGGCGCAGGCCGGTGCGGCCGACGCCGAGCGCGGCCCCAGCGTGACGGCCGGCGCCAACGTCATCGGTCAGCGTCTGCCGCTCACCGCCGCGCCGCCGGAACTGGGCGGCGGCAAGTTCACCTGGTTCAAGGACGCCCGCGCCAGTTTCAGCTGGGACCTGGATCTGTGGGGCGGCAAGCGCGCCGCCTGGGAAGCCGCCGTCGGCCAGCAGCATGCCGCTGAGATCGAACAGCAGGCCGCGCGCATCGAGCTTTCCACCAATGTCGCGCGCGCCTATGTGCAGCTGTCCTACGCCTATGCGCAGCAGGACGTCGCCAAGTCCGAGCATGAGCGCGCCACCACCGCGCGCCAGCTGACCCAGCAGCGCGTGTCTGCCGGCCTCGACAATCAGCTGCAGCTCAAGCAGAGCGACACCGAAGTGGCCAATTCGGACCAGCAGATGGCCGCGGCCAATCGCGCCATCGATGCGGCGCGTTCGTCGCTGGCGGTGCTGCTGGGCAAGGGCCCGGATCGCGGCCTCGACATCGGCCGTCCGCAGGCGCTCAATCCCGCGGCGCTGGCCGTTCCCGCCGACGTACCGACCGAACTGATCGGCCACCGCGCCGACCTGGTCTCCGCGCGCTGGCGCGTGGAATCGGCGGGCAAGGAGATCAAGGTCGCCAAGACCCAGTTCATGCCCAACGTCAGCCTCAGCGCGATGGCCGGCGTGGCCGCCTTCGGCAGCATCAATCCACTGCAGTTGCCGGCGCGCTTCTACACGTTTGGTCCGTCGCTGAGCTTGCCGATCTTCGATGGCGGCCGACTGCGTTCCAATCTGTCCGCCAAGGACGCGCAGTACGACGAAGCCGTGGCCCAGTACAACCAGACGCTGGTGCGCGCGGTGAACGAAGTGGCCGACGGCTACGACGCCGTGCAGTCCGCACAGGAACAGGTCGCCGCCCAGCAACGCGCGGTGGATGCCGGCTCGCAGGCCTGGCAGCTCGCCGAGCAGCGCTACAAGGCGGGCGTAGGCAGCTATCTCGAAGCGTTGATCGTGCGTCAGCAGTTGCTGGTGGCGCAGCAGCGCCTCGCCGCCCTGCAGTCGCAGCAGGTTGACCTCTCCGTGCAGCTCATTCAGGCCCTCGGCGGCGGTTTCCGTCCGCAGGCGGGCCAGGCCGATGTGGCCGTCCAATCTTCCTCTGAACATTCGCTCTAAAGGCTATCCCCATGTCTAGCCAGAATCCGCTTGCGGCCGAGACCGCAGCCGCCCAACCCCCCAAGAGCCGTCGCGGTTTCCTGTTGAAGGGACTCGTCGCCGTGCTCGTGCTTGCCGCTGTCGGCTGGGGCGTGTGGTATTTCGTCGAAGGCCGTTGGTATGAAGACACCGACGATGCCTACGTCAACGGCAACCTCGTGCAGATCACCCCGCAGGTGACCGGCACGGTCATCACCATCGGCGCCGACGACGGCGACCTGGTGCATGCCGGCGATGTGCTGGTGAAGCTTGATCCGGCTGACGCCGATGTCGCGCTGGAGCAGGCACGCGCCAATCTTGCCGGCACTGTCCGCAAGGTGCGCGGCCTCTACAGCAACGTCAGCGGTGCCCAGTCCGAAGTGGCCGTCCGCAAAGTGGCGGTGGACAAGGCGATGCAGGACTACAATCGCCGCCGCGATCTGGCCAAGTCCGGCGCCATCTCGGCCGAAGAGCTCTCGCATGCGATGGATGCGTTGACCTCCGCGCAGAGCGCCCTGACCAGCGCGCAACAGCAGCTGCAGACCAACAAGGTGCTGGTGGACGACACGGTCGTCGCCTCGCATCCGGACGTCCAGACGGCTGCCGCCAAAGTGCGCGCTGCCTATCTCGATGACGTGCGTACCTCGCTGCTGGCGCCGGTCGACGGTTACGTGGCCAAGCGCTCGGTGCAGCTGGGCCAGCGCCTGGCGCCGGGCACGCCGCTGATGGCGGTGGTGCCGCTGCATGGCGTGTGGATCGATGCCAACTTCAAGGAAACGCAGCTGGGCAATATGCGCATCGGCCAGCCGGTGGAAATCCGCGCCGACGTGTATGGCGGCTCGGTCACCTACCAGGGCAAGGTCGAGAGCCTGGGCGTGGGCACCGGCAGCGCCTTCTCGCTGCTGCCGGCGCAGAACGCCACCGGCAACTGGATCAAGATCGTGCAGCGCGTGCCGGTACGTGTGTTCTTCACCGATCCCAAGCAGCTGGACGAACATCCGCTGCGCATCGGCCTGTCGACCAAGGTGTCGGTGAACCTGCACGACACCAGCGGCCCGCTGCTCGCCAAGCAGGCGCCGACGCAGCCGGCCTTTACGACCGATGTGTACAAGCAGCAGCTGGCCAAGGCCGACGGCATGATCGCGGACATCATCCACGCGAACATGGCGGGTGGCGAAAGTCAGAAGCAGTAAGCGGGTGGACATGGAGGCATGACGCCTTCGTGTCTAGCTCCGTGAGTGAGTTCCGTCATTCCGGCGCACGCCGGAATGACGAGCAGGAACCGAGGCAGCTGCGGAAGATTCGTAGCGCCAATACTTCATACCGCAGGTTATCCGTGCGATGAGCCAAAATTTCCAGCCGCGCAACCTCGCGTTGACGACCGTCGGTCTCTCGTTGGCCACCTTCATGCAGGTGCTCGACACGACCATCGCGAACGTGTCCTTGCCGACGATTGCCGGCAACCTCGGCGTGAGCGTCAACCAGAGCACCTGGGTGATCACCTCGTTCGCGGTGAGCACGGCCATCGCGCTGCCGCTGACCGGCTTTCTCACGCGCCGCTTCGGCGAGGTGAAGCTGTTCATCTGGTCGACGATGCTGTTCTCGCTCGCCTCGTTCCTGTGCGGCACCGCGCAGAGCATGCCGATGCTGATCCTGTTCCGCGCCATCCAGGGCGCGGTGGCCGGACCGATGTATCCGATCACGCAGAGTCTGCTGATCTCGATTTATCCACCCGCCAAACGAGGCATGGCGCTCGCGCTGCTGGCAATGGTGACCGTGGTCGCACCCATCGCGGGTCCGATCCTCGGCGGCTGGATCACGGACAATTATTCGTGGCCGTGGATCTTCTTCATCAACGTGCCCATCGGCATCTTCGCCAGCATGGTGGTCGCCAACCAGATGAAGGGGCGCGTGGATGTCACCACGCGGCCGAAGATCGACTACGTGGGCCTGATCACGCTGATCATCGGCGTGGGCGCGCTGCAGATCGTGCTGGACAAGGGCAACGACGAGGACTGGTTCAACTCGACCTTCATCATCATCACGGCGATCGTGTCGGCCATTGCGATCGCGGTCTTCCTGATCTGGGAACTCACCGACGACGAACCGATCGTCAACCTGAAGCTGCTGCGCCATCACAACTTCCGCACGGGCACCATCGCGCTGGTGCTGGCATACGCGGCGTTCTTCGCGATCGGCCTGCTGATACCGCAGTGGCTGCAGCGTACCGTTGGCTATACCTCGACCTGGGCAGGTTTTGCCGCGGCTCCCTTGGGCATTCTGCCGGTGATGCTGACCTTCATCGTCGGCAAATACGCGGCGCGCACCGATATGCGCCTGCTGGCATCCTGCGCGTTCCTGATCATGGGCGCCACGTGTTTCATGCGCTCGAACTTCTTCCTGCAGATCGACTTCATGCATGTCGCGGGCGTGCAGTTGTTCCAGGGTCTGGGCGTGGCGCTGTTCTTCATGCCGGTCACCACCATCCTGCTATCGGACCTGCGGCCGAACGAGATTGCCGCGGGCGGCGGCCTGGCCACCTTCCTGCGTACGCTGGGTGCGAGTTTCTCGGCTTCGCTCACCACCTTCCTGTGGGATCACCGTGCGATCGTGCATCACGCGCATCTGACGGAGCATTTCACGCCGTACGACAACTCGGCGCAGGCGACGCTGAAAGCGGTGGGGGTGACGGGGCAGGCCAGCAATGGGTTGCTGGAGCAGTTGATCAATCAGCAGGCGTATCAGATCTCGTTTAACGAGGTGTTCCACATGCTGGGGTGGGTGTTTATTTGCTTAATCGGTGTGGTGTGGATGGCTCGGCCGCCGTTTGGGGCTAAGGCGGGGCCGGGGGCGGATCATTGATCGTTGGGTGTGTTGATTGGGTATGACGAGAGAGGTCGCAGTGATGCGGCCTCTTTTTTGATTTTGATCGTCATCCCGGCGTAGGCCGGGATCCAGAGCCTCGGTGTTTGGTTGTCGCCTCGGGGCCAGCGTGCCGCCTACGCGGCGGGCGTTTCGATCGGCTGCCGCCGCTCGAGTCACTTTTCTCTTGCTGGCCCAAGAGAAAAGTAACCCAAAGAGAATGGCCTGTAGATCAAGAGCTCGTAGCGTCGTGTTAGATACGATCGTCTGGCGCTCGAGGGGATCGGAGGCGTGGCGATCGTCCGACATGCGATTGGGCTACACCGCAACGCGCCACGGCGAAGAGGGCTTAAAGCAAAGCCTCGCTGCGCATCGGCTTTAGGCACCACTCCATCTGCCTGCCGCGCCGGCTTGTCTGCGGGAGCGCACCCTGTGCGCGACAGCCACGCTGGGGTGTATCGCTCCGTAGGTTTGTCGCGCACAGGGTGCGCTCCCACAAAGAGCCGACGGGCACCGGCTGCATGTCCCCTTGTAGGAGCGCACTTGTGCGCGACCGCGGCGTTGCGGTGTACCGCTTCGCCGGATGGTTTCGCACAGGGTGCGCTCCTACAGGGACTCTGTACGCAGAGCCATTCAGACGTCCAAACAACAACGGCCCGCTTGGGGCCGTTGTGTTTCACTCGATCAAGGATTGAACGCCACACCAACCAGCGCCATGGTCTCGCCGCGGTTGGAGCCCTTGATGCCGGCGTTGGAGACGTGGCGGATCTGGAAGGTCCAGTGGTCGCCTTCCCAGCCGACGGAGTTGACGAATTCGCCGCCGCTGCTGAGTGCCAGCGTGCGGCCACCCTGGGCCGCGATCTCGGAGGTCCAGAACAGGTGGTGGTACCAGTCGTCGCCGTTGCCGTAGTGCATGCGCACGCCGCCGCCGAGCAGCCACACGTCATCGGAGACGGCGTTGCCGTATTTCGAGACATTGCGGCCATTGATGAAGCCCAGGGAGGCAGCCGGCGCCCACGAGAACTTGCTGCTGCCGAAGGCGTGTTCGCCCCAGATGCTTTCGATCCAGGCGGTATTGGTCCAGTAGCTGTCTGAGTAGCTTCGGCCGCCGCTGATTTCGATACGGGGGTCGGCCAGGGTTGTAGCGGAAATGCCCATCAGGGCCAGCGCAACCGCACTGCGCAGGAGGGGATGTCGCATGGTCTTTCTTCTTTGACTTTGGGGGGGGAGTTTGTGCACCGCTAAGTTTAATAACTTATTGGACCGACCGGTACTGGAAATAGGTCGAATCGAGACAACACAGCGTTGCCTGGGCGGCACGAGTGGTCGGCCTCCGTGCCGGTCACGGGATCAGCTTGTCTCAGGCGGCGTGAAGCGCACGCGGAGAACACCGTAAAACTACGGCAATACCAAGGTAGGGGATGGGCCTCTGGCCGGTCCGCGCGGCTTACAGCAGGACGCCGTCCACCGGCTGCAGCGGCGCTGGGAGATCGCGCTGGCCCAGCAATTCGCCCAGGCCGATTTCGACCGTGCGGCACATGGCATCCAGCGCCAGGTCGTTGGGCAGGCGGTCGAAGGGATTCTCGATCTGGTCGCCCAGCGCATCGAGTCCGAAGAAGGTATACGAGAGCACGCCCACCATCAGCGGCGTCACCCAGCCCACGCTGCTGATCAGGCAGAACGGCAGCAGCAGGCAGTACACATAGACCGTGCGATGCAACAGCAGGATGTAGGCGAGCGGGATGGGTGTGCCCTGGATCCGCTCGCAACCGCCCAGTACATAGGACAGGCGCGTCACCTGCGCATCGATATTGGCCAACAGCATCGGATCGAGCCGGTGCTCCCGATGCAGCTGCGCATAGCCCTGAGCGATGAGCGCGAGCAGCACGTTCGGCGGATTGGGCCGGCCGACCAGTGCGGCGGCCTCCTCCGGCGTCAGCCAACGAGACACTTCGTCGCCCGGCGCCGTGCCGCGCAGCTGGTGGCGCAGTGCATGGGCAAAGGCAATCAGTCGATGCACCATGCGTTCGCGTTCCGGCCCCGTGAGTCCATCGGGCAAGCTCACTGTCTGCCTGGCGAGATTGCGCACCACGATCAGCAACTCACCCCACAGCGTGCGTGCCTCCCACCAGCGTTCGTAGGCCACCGTGTTGCGAAAGCCCAGGAAGATCGCCAGCGTCAGCCCCATCAGGGTCAACGGGATGGCGCCCAGCTCCACCCCGGTATGCGGCAGGTGTCGTTCCAGCAGCACCACTGCCCCGGCCAGTAGCACCATGCCCAGCACGCGCTTCCAGATCACCGGGATGATCGATCCGCGCAGGGTGAACAGCATCAATCGAAGCGAGCGATGCGGGGGATGGATGACCATGGGACCGGCGCGGCGGGGGGATGGAGAAATTTTACCGCGCAGCGGCGGCCTTCTCCTCCGGTGTTGACCTTTATTTATTACCCGGGCAATATTCGCGTTCTCTTTTATACCCGGACAAAACAGTGGCGGATCTCGGTACCTGCATTGCCTTCGACGGCCATCGCCGTATTGCCGCCGGCTCGCTGGCGGAGGTCGCCATGGCCACCAAGCAGGCGGTCGACGCCGGTGTCGACGGCCCGGTGCTGATCTTCGACGAGCTCGATGGTCGCCCGGTGGAACTGGACTTGCGCGGAACGCTCGCCGACGTCGTCGCCCGCCTCCCCGTACCCCCGCAGGACGATGAACTTGCCCCACGCGGCCCCGGGCGCCCGAAGCTGGGCGTGGTTGCGCGCGAAGTCACGCTGCTGCCGCGTCATTGGGATTGGCTGGCCAGCCAGCCGGGCGGCGCATCAGCTGCCCTGCGCCGCCTGGTCGAAGAGGCACGTCGGCAGCACGCTGAGCGCGATGCGGCGCGCCTGGCGGGTGAAGCGGTCGATCGCTTCATGAGCGCGATGGCAGGTAATCTCCCGCACTATGAAGAAGCGTCGCGCGCATTCTGGCGAAAAGAGCGCCAGCGTTTCATGCAGGTGACGGATGCATGGCCCGCCGATGTGCGCGAGCATGTGCGACGCTTGGCCACGCGCGCATGGCAAGCCAGCACTACCGCCTGATCTCCCCTCCCCATCGCGGAATGATTCGATGTCATCTCTTGCTGCAAGGCAGCCGCTGCTTACCGAAGGACCGATTGCCAAGACGCTGCTGATGTTCGCGTTGCCCATCCTGGGCAGCACGGTGCTGCAGTCGCTCAATGGCTCCGTCAATGCGATGTGGATCGGCCACTACCTGGGCGAGGCCGCGCTCACGGCGGTGAGCAACGCCAACCTGATCCTGTTCCTGCTGTTGGGCGCGGTGTTCGGCCTGAGCATGGCCTGCACCATCCTGATCGGCCAGAGCCTGGGCGCGCGCAATATGCTCGAGGCCAAGCGCGTGGTCGGCACCGGCGTGACGTTCTTCGTCTCGGTGTCCATCATCGTGGCCATCGGCGGTTATTTCGGCACGCCTTGGATGCTCAACGCGCTCAATACGCCGGTCGATGCACAGGCGTTCGCGATACCGTATCTGCGCATCATCTTCATCGCCGTGCCGTCGATGTATTTCTACGCCTTCCTGATGATGACGCTGCGCGGCGCGGGCGATTCGCGCACGCCGTTTTTCTTCATGGCGTTGTCGGTGGTGATGGACATCGTGCTCAACCCGCTGCTGATCTTTGGCGTGGGGCCGTTCCCGCGCATGGGTATCGCCGGCTCGGCCACCTCCACGCTGATTGCGCAGTCGGTGGCGCTGGTGGCGTTGCTGGTCACGCTGTACCGGCGCAAGCATTTCCTGCGCCTCACGCGCAGCGAGCTGGGCTATCTCAAGCCCGACATGGAGATCCTGCGTTCGCTGGTGTTCAAGGGCCTGCCGATGGGCCTGCAGATGATCGTGATCTCCAGCTCCGCGATGATCATGATCCACATGGTCAACAACTACGGTTCCAAGACTACCGCCGCGTACGGCGCGGCGACCCAGCTGTGGACCTATGTGCAGATGCCGGCGATGGCAATCGGCGCGGCGGTGTCGTCGATGGCGGCGCAGAACGTGGGCGCGAAACTGTGGGATCGCGTGAGCCGCATCACCAAGGTCGGCGTGCTCTACAACTTCCTGTTGAGCGGCATGCTGATCGCGCTGATCTATCTGTTCAACCACGCCGCACTCGGTCTGTTCCTGCCCAATGACGGTGAGGCGCTGGCGCTCGCGCAGCACCTCAACAGCATCGCGGTGTGGTCGTTCATGTTTTTCGGCGTGACCTTCGTGCTGTTCGGCGTGGTGCGCTCCACCGGCGCCGTGGTGCCGCCGCTGGTGATCCTGTTTATCTCGATGTGGCTGTTCCGACCGCCGTTTGCG
>Ga0209672_101006_pt1 | contig 12331 bp, 9 predicted proteins | sample AraplaCol_mMS_r2_FD_184273 | JGI IMG/M metagenome (GOLD analysis project Ga0209672, IMG submission 184273) | Arabidopsis root microbial communities from North Carolina, USA - plate scrape CL_Col_mMS_r2 (SPAdes) (version 2) | ecosystem: Host-associated > Plants > Roots > Endosphere | place: USA...
CAACGATGTCGTTCCATCAGGGGCATTAAAAGGGGCGAGGGATGGCGGTAAGCATGCGGGCGAATGCGGCTGACGCGGGGCGCTGGTTTCGGCGCTTCAGCGCGAGTGCCGGCACGCGCCGCCGCCTGATCTGTTTCCATCACGCCGGTGGGGGTCCGTCGGTGTTTCGGGACTGGCATCAGCACGTGACGCCCTATACCGAAGTATGGGCCGCGGCGATTCCTGGCCGGGAGATACGCGCCGCCGAACCGCCGCTCTATCGGCTGGATACGCTGGCGATGATGCTGACCGAAGCATTGCCGTTGGACCTGCCGTTCGCCTTCTTCGGCCATAGCCTCGGCGGGCTGATCGGTTTCGAAGTGGCGCGGCAGCTGCAGGAACGCCGTCTGCCATTGCCGCAACGCCTGTTCGTATCGGCGTGTCCCGCACCGCAGTTGTGCCGGCGGGAAAAATCGCGCGCCACGCTCAGCGACGCCGAACTGCTGCGCATGCTGGAAAGCTTTGGCGGCACCCCCAAGGAAATTCTCGGCCATCCGGATTATCTGCAGATGGTGTTGTCGGTGCTGCGTGCGGATTTCAACCTGATCGACAGCTACGTGGTGCCGGAAGGCTGCGACTTGCAGCTGCCCATCACCGCCTACGCCGGTACCAGCGACACGCATACCACGCCTTCGCGCATACTCGCGTGGAAGCGTTGGGCATTGCCGGACTTTGCTTGCCGCAGCTTCGAAGGCGATCATTTCTATCTCTATCATCAGCGCGCGGCCTTGATCGACGACTTGCTGGCGCGCTGGAGCGATGGCGAAACACGACGTGCGCGGCGCGCATGAGCGGAATCAATCACAAGAGGTGAAGCATGTTCGGCAGCATTGTGCTCGAAGCCGCCATCGGCATGATCGTGTGCTTCGGTTCGGTCGCGTTGATTGCCAGCAGCCTGCAGGAGGCGATGGCATCCGTGTTCCGGCTGCGCGCCAGGACGTTGTTGAACGGCATCGACCAGCTTCTGAACGGGCATGGCCTGGTGCTGGACATCTACAACCATGCACTGGTCAATCCGCGCAGCGACGGCCGCGCTACCAGCATCGCCGGCCTGTCCTTGAAGCTGGCGCCGTCGTACATCGTGCCGTTGAATTTTGCCCGCGCCATGGTGGATTCCCTGCAGAAAGGACAGGTGGCGTTTGCCGAGCTGCGCCCGGTGCTGGCAAGCATTTCCGATCCGCAGATACGCAACTGTCTTTGCAGCATGTACGACCGTGCCGCCGGCAGCGTGACTGTGTTCGAAGCGGAAATCGCCGAATGGTTCGACTCCGCCATGGAGAGGATTTCCGGCGCTTACAAACGGCAAGCCCAGTTCTGGGCGTTCGTGCTTGCCTTGCTGGTGGCGATCCTCTTCAACATCGATGCCAGCCATGTGCTGACGCATCTGTGGAAAATGTCCGCCACCGGGGTGTTCCATCTGCCCGCGACGGCGGCAACGCCCGATGCGCATGATGCTTTGTCGTATCTGGAACAGCTGCCGATCGGATGGGGCGATGCGCCGCATGTTGTTGCGGTGCTTTACATGATTCCTGGCTGGCTCATCACGGCCTCGTCGTCGCTGTTCGGCGCGCCGTTCTGGTTTGGGCTGCTGGGAAAAGTCACGAATTTGCGCGGGGCGGGGGATAAGCCCAATACGCCTTGAGGAGCATGGAAGCTGCAGGCGGCCCTTGCTCTTCATTCCGGCCTTCGCCCACTGCTGTCCAACAAAAATTTGCAAACAAAGCAGCAGAGCATTGCGAAGGAGTGCATTCGCGCAAATCCATACTCGAGGCAACTCGCAAAAGATATGTTCAAGGCAAGATTGATGAGTTCGCCGCGAGCAGCTCCCTCCCCTGCTTGCAGGGGAGGGTTGGGGTCAATGCTCCGAACTTAAGGTTTTTCAATCGCCGGAAACTCTTGCTCGTCATTCCAGCGAAAGCTGGAATCCAGGGCCTTTCGGCCTCAAAAGTCACTGGATTCCAGCTTTCGCTGGAATGACGGGTTTAGGTTCTGCGGCGGCGGGAAAACCTTAAGTTCGGAGCATTGCTCCCAACCTCCCCCTGCAAGCAGGGGAAGGGGCCAATCCCAGCGTGATTTTCTCTCCCCCCAATGTTGCAAAGTTTCCTTGGACAGCAGTGGGCCTTCGCCGGAATGACGGTGTGCAATTTATTTGGATGTCTAAATGTCCAAAGCCTCGCAACACAACAGCCGCAGAAGACAAGCGAGTGCATCACTTCGTCAAGACGACGTGAGGATGCTTGTCCACCACTTCACAGTATTGGTCATTGGCCCGGCCGGATAACTCACTGTCCCGGCAAGACGTCGTAACGTTGCTGCGAGGCACGTAGCGTTTCCAGGCGAGGCACGTGGAAACGCGCGATCTTGCGTGTCTCGCATGCATTGCACTAACGCTTGATTCGGCCCGATCGGGTCCTTCACTTTGAAAAGGTGCTTAACCATGAAAACACTGTTTGCTCTCAAGAACCTGTTTGCCCGCGAAAAGAGCCTGAAGGAATACGCCTGGTACATCTGGTACTGAGCGATCGATCCGCGTTCCGAATAGGAGCGCGGTGGTGATGCAGCCCGCGCCGGCGGGTGATTCATCGGCTCGCCGGTGCGGGATTCCCTTATTTTTAAAGAGAGCGATCGTCGATGGACATGCGCATCTCCGGCCGGCGTGCACGTACCACTGTGTTTGCGCCCAGGCTGCAACAGCTCTTGTGCGAGCATCGCGGTGAAGACGTCTTTCGATTGGATCACGATACGGTCGGTGTGGCGGGCGCCGCTTTATCTGACCAGATTCTCAGCGCACGGCCGGCGACGGAGTTCGAGCGCCCCACCTTCAAGCCGCTGCATGGGCGATCCATTCCTCGCCCCGATGCGTTGAAGTCGATGCAGGCCATCGGCCGCGACGTGCGCGCGGCGTTGAAGAAACCTGTGCCTGGCGACGTGGATTTGTCCGGTCCGTGGCCACACGTGGGACATGTTTACTTGCGCGATCTTATTCTCGGCAGCGATCCGCGCCGTTTGCGGTTTCTCATGAATCGCATTTTGGAATTGACGCCCAAACTTACCTGGGCAGTGATCGGCGCAGGCGCCTTGTTGCCGGTAAAGCTGCAGCCGGAAGCGTCTGTCATCGCGGCATCGGTGGCGCAGGCGTCGGGTTATCACGATCGGCGCTATGCCATGGGGCTTTATCGGCGCACGGCGGCGCCGGTCTGCTTCACCATCTCCACGCTGGTGGCGAATGCGTTGTGGCTTGGCGCGCCGTTCGAAGATCAGTGGTCCAATCGCAGCATTCTGTATGAGGCGCTGCGGCTGCTGCCGCCGTCGTGGAATCTTCTGCGTAACGCGTCGCCCGAATATCCCGCGCTCGATGCACGCATCGGCGCGAAGGACGACGTGCTGGTGCTGCCGCTGCTCAGCCACCGCGATCCGGCGCTGTGGGACGAACCGGATGACTTCGTGCCGGAACGCTGGGAAAGTCTCGACCCGGACAGTCATCCCGGCTACCTGCCTTTCGGGCATAAATCCGAACGTTGCTGGGGGCAGCACATGGTGCTGCCGCTGGCGGAGATGTTTCTCGACATGCTGCGCAAGCAGGGGCTTGCGGTGAGCCCGCGGCAGACGACGGCGCACGTGCCGCTTGCCGGTTTGCTCGGCGTTACCGAAGTAAACGTGCGGCACCCTTGACGTAGGTTGGGTCACCCCTGGACTTGATCCCTGTTTCTTGATCACAAATCCGACGTAGCTTGAAAACCCAGTCTGGCGAGGGACCGCTCCCTCCCTTGCGGAGTAGGGGAGGGCCGGGGTAGGGTTGCCTGGGCTTTAGCGCGCCGCTGAATATCGCAATGGATTTTGTCGGCATGAATCAATGCGGCGACATGTGCCTCATGGTGACATGCGGCCTTCGGAGCATTGAGCCTAACCCTCCCCTGCACGCAGGGGAGGGAACTGATTTGCGGCGTTTTGTGGCTGTCGAGCCATGAGCAGCAAGTCTGAAAAAGATGTGATCAAGTCCGGAGTAACCCAACCTATCTCGCAATTGCCTGCTACCCCAGGGCATGCCATCGTTGGCTCGCGCCCCACGGCGCCAAGGAAACCCAACGCTGCCATGCCTGTCATTCCAGAGCCATTGCCCACCCCGCGCGTCACCCATCGCGCCTTGATCGTCATTGCCATCGGCGTGGTACTGGCCTTGTTGTATTTCGGCAAAGACGTGCTGGTGCCGGTCATTCTGGCCATGATCCTGGCGCTGCTGATGGCGCCCTTCGTGCGGGTGCTGCAGCGAATCGGATTGGGGCATGCGTATGCGGTGACGGTTGCGGTGCTGTTGCTGGCACTTGTCGCCACGGGCTTGATGACGGTGATCGCCTCGCAGATCGTGCACTTGGCCAGCAGCCTGCCGCAATACGAGCAAACCATTCGCGCCAAGCTGCAATGGCTGCATGAGGCAACCATCGGTCGGCTGCAGGCGATGCGTGGCGCGGCGGGTCAATTGTTCAACGCGTTAGGTAACAAGGACCATGCAGCGGGGCAGGTGGCGCCGGTTCCGAGTGCGCCCGCTTACGCTGCGCCGGAGGAATTGCCGCCCCTGGGCGGCCCGTGGGATGCGATAAAAAGCGTGCTTTCCTCGTTGTGGAGTCCGCTGGAAACCGCCGGCATCGTGCTGGTGGTGTTGATCTTCATCCTGCTTGAATACGAATCGCTGCGCGATCGCTTTATCCGCGTGATCGGCGGTGCCGATCTGCGTGCTACCACCGTGGCGATCAACGATGCGGGCCAGCGGTTGTCGCGATTCTTCGTGTCGCAGTTCTCCGTCAACTTCGGCGTGGGTCTGGCGATCTGGATCGGCTTGGCGGCGATCGGCGTGCCCAATGCCTTGCTATGGGGAGCACTGACCGCGGTACTGCGTTTCGTGCCCTATGTGGGTGTGTGGTTGGCGGCATTGCTGGCCGCCTTGCTGGCGGCGGCAGTGACGCCCGGCTGGTCGTTGATGGCGTTGACGATCGGTCTGTTCGCCGCGGTGGAAGTGATCGTCAGCCAATTGGTGGAGCCGCAGCTCTATGGCCACGCTACCGGCTTGTCGCCGTTGGCCGTGGTGGTGGCGGCCATTTTCTGGAGCTGGCTATGGGGGCCGATGGGGCTGGTGCTGTCCACGCCCTTGACGCTCTGCCTGGTGGTGGCCGGACGGCACGTGCGCTCGCTCAGCTTGCTGGAAATTTTGCTGGGCGACACACCGGCGCTGACCATGCCGCAACGCTTTTACCAGCGTGCGCTCTCGGGCGACTCGCAGGAAATCATCACCGCCGGGCGGGAATTTCTGCGGCAAAAATCGTTTGCCCGCTATTGCGACGCCGTGCTGCTGCCGGCGTTCCAGCTGGCGCAGATGGATCTACGGCGAGGCGAGATCAATCCGGAACAATTGCGCCGGGCGCGCGGCGTCGTGGTGCGGGTGATCGAAACGCTGGGTCGGGAGGTGGCGGTGCAACCCCGCTGGCGCCATCGCATCTCCGTGCTCGACGATGACAATATCGGCCACTACCTGCGCAAGCAGCGCGAGAGCATCAGCGGACGCTGGCAGGGGCCGCTGGCGGTGGCGCCGGGTTCGATCGTGTTATGCGTGGACACCGGCGTGCGCGAAGACGACCTGCTTACCGAAGTGCTGGCGCGCGTGCTGCGCGAATTGCGCATCGACGCGCGCCACGTTTCCATCAAGGACGTGGAGGAGTTTCAGCAGGAAGCGCATCCGGAAGCCACGCCCAACGCAGTCTCGATGGTGCAAGTGGTGGTGGGCGACGTGGCGGAGGAATGGTCGCGCGCCGATGCGGTGACGCAGGAGCTGCGGCAGCAGTTTACTGATGCCACCATTGTCGTGGTCGTGCTGCCCAATCTGCTGGAAGACCCGGTGCCGCCGGAAGCCGGCTCGCACGTCAATGTCGTCGTCAAATCATTCGAAGAAGCCGCGCAGTACGCGCTCAAGACATTCATGCCGTAGTGCGGCGATTCGCTCTTGTAGGTTGGGTTAGCGCAGCGTAACCCAACGTCTTCGAAGCGGCATCGTTGGGTTACGCTGCGCTAACCCAACCTACGCTTGCTACGATTGGCAGCGCCTGGTCATAATAGTCATACAATATGATTGCGCTGTTATTCCTGCGAGTTATTCATGATTCGAGTCCTCTTTGCCACCGGCATACTCGCCACACTCGGTTTGGCGCATGCGCAAGCGCCTGACATGCAGGCATACGCAACAGCCAACACCGAGCACGTTATAGGCCCCTTGCTGCCATCCGGCCCCGATCCATGGGTTACCCAGCGCAACGGCGTCTACTACTACACCAGCACCGAGCGCGACCATATTTCACTGCGCAAGACGACGGATATGAAGCATCTGGCCGATGCCGCACCTGTCGTGGTCTGGCGTGCGCCACCGCAAGGCCCGCATTCCACGTCGATCTGGGCGCCGGAGCTGCATTACCTCGACGGCAAGTGGTACCTCTATGTCACCGGCGCTGACAAAGCGCATGACGATGATGCGCATCGCCACGTATTCGTGTTGGAGAACGACTCGCCCGACCCCACGCAAGGCAAGTGGACCGACAAGGGCACGCTGAAAACGCATTTCAACGGCATCGACGGCACGGTGTTCGATCATGCCGGCAAACGGTATTTCGTTTATTCCGCCTATGTCGGCGACCACAGTGACTTGATCATCGCACCCATGACCACGCCATGGAGCCTGGGCGAGCCGCAGGTGGATATCGCGCATCCTACCTATGCGTGGGAGATGCAGGGCGGCCGCAAAATTCTTGAAGCGCCGGAATTCATCCAGGGTCCGCACGGCAACCTGTTTCTGACGTATTCGGCCAGTGCTTGCTGGTCGGACGGCTATTCGCTGGGCTTATTGCAGGCCGATCCCCAGGCCGACTTGCTCAACCCCGCTTCATGGCGCAAATCACCCAAGCCTGTGCTGACCAGCTCCGCCCAGCTTGGCATCTACGCACCTGGACACAACGGATTCTTCAAGACCGCGGACGGGCAGGACTGGATCATCTTCCACGCCAACGGCGGCCCGGATTGGCAATGCACCGCGCGCCGCGCACCCTACATCAAACCCTTTCATTGGAACGCGCAAGGGTTGCCCGTCTTCATGGATGGCGCGTAAGGCGCAACGATTCATTCACGCGGCTTGGGGAGGAGTGGAGTAAATGTGCTCCCACCACCGATGGAGGCCCAAGCCATGTCCGATCATGTTTACAAGACGATTGAACTCACCGGTTCATCGAAGACCAGCAGCGACGACGCCATCCGCTGTGCCATCGAGCGTGCGTCCAAGACGGTTCGCGACATGCGCTGGTTTGAAGTGACCGGCGTGAGGGGGCATGTGGAAGGCGGCAAGGTCGCGCATTGGCAGGTGACGGTGAAGGTGGGGTTTACGTTGGAGTAGGGGAATGGTTTTTCGCGACACAAGCTACGCGCTCAAGTAAGCGACACTCACACCGACACCAATTCGCCCACCCGACCCGCATCCGACGGCGGCGCATCGGCCGCGGCATTCACCGGATCATCCAGGTGGCTGAGCAACCACGGCAACGTCACCGCGAGCAAATAAAACTTCGACGCAAAGAACTTGTTGTCCAGGCAATGCCGATGGTCTTCCAGCCACTTCGCCGCGCCTGGCAGCAATGCGTGCCCTTGCTGCGCGAAGGCATGCACTTGCTCGAAGCGCTGTTTCGCCAGGCCGAGTACGTCGAAGCGGAACGAGCCTTTCGAGCGCACATACGGCAATGCGTTGAAGCGCTGTGCGATGTAGCGGCGTACCAGCACCTTGTTGACCCCGCCACGACCGATCAGGCGGTCATCCGGCACGCTGCTGAAAATCCAGTCGCAAAGCCGCCGGTCGCAATACGGATAAGCCACCCGCAAACCGGCCGCCGTCGCGGTGTACATGCCTTTGGCGAATCCCGCCGCTTCCATCACGACCAGCACGATGCGCCGCACCGCCTCGGCCGATTCCGCCGCGTGTATTTCGTCGCGATAGGCGTCCACGCGTTTGCGTGAATCGGCGGCGACGCTGGCGCCCAACATTTGATCCACTTCGGTGTCGCTGAAACGCGAGCCGGGAAAATAGCGCTCGAATCCTTGCATCTGCAGCGTGCCCAGCGCAAAGCACAGCTTGAAGCTGCGGCGCACGAGCGGATGCCGCAGCAGCGCGCTGGGCAGGCGTGCGCCGAGGGCCATCCAGCGCAGCAGGTGATCGCGCCGATGCAACGGCACGCCAAAGAAGGGGTCCGCGCCCAACGCATCGATAATGCCGCCGCCGTTGTGCGCGCCGATCTCGGTAGCCAGATCCACGTAGGCAAGCGTGGCAAAGTCGGCCGTCAGCAAGGGCATCCGCGGCGCCATGGCGACGTAGCGATCGTACGCGCGCTGCGGATCGCACACCCACGCTTCGTGATGCAGGCCGAGCCGGCGCGCTACGAAACGTGCCGAATCGACTTCGTTTTCTTCCGTGCCGCCCAGGTAGGTGATGCAGGTGGTGTCCGGGCGCGCATCGGCAACGGCAATGGCCAGCGACGTGGAATCCTTGCCACCACTCTGCAACAGCCACGGCGCGTGTATGCCGGCGGTGCTTCGTTGCACGGCCTGCACCAGCAACTGGTGGAACGTGCGCAGCAGCGTTTCGTCATCGACGGCATTGGACGCTGGGCGCGACGTGGCGCGTGCGGATTGGTAGGCGAAGTGAAAGCGAAACTCATCCGGTCTACCCTGGTGCAGGGTAAAGCCAGTCTGCACGTTCTTCACGTCGCGATAGATGGTATGCGGCGGATAGACGAAACCATTGCGCAACAGATCGGCAAGCGAAACCGGATCGATCGTGTGAACGGGAGCGCGGCGCGTCTGAAGCGGTGAAAAATCGACGGCGGCGCCATCGAAAGGACTGGTGTGGAGATAGGTCGTTCCGTTCGTCATCCGCCACCATTCCGGCCCATCGAGAAGCGACGTGTCCACGCGATCACCCACGGTTGATTTCAAGAACGCCAAAGCCATCCAGGCCATCACGCGTCGTCACTCAACTCAGTGCCGGGCGCCGATCACTATCGCAGTGCGCCATGGCTGCATCGCAAGCGAAAAACCTGCATGCAACGATCACGCGGTGCCGGATATCATCCAACCGCCACGTGTGCGCACTCGTCGTGAATCTTAGGAAATGCTTTGTCTACGGCCGGTAAAGATTCACAAACCGGAGTGCATATCGATCAGACAGAGCGACATAAGCCTAAGCTTCGAAGAAGGCGAAGCGCGGCAACTCAGGAGCGTGCACCGGCTGCGCCGTCTCGAACGGTTGCAGAGGCGGAAGGGCCTGTTGCAGCGCGGTTGTCGCAATATCCTGCGGCACGTCACCGGGTTGTTGGAAGTCGCGCAGCAATTGCTCCATCACCTCGTTTTGCGCGCGACCGCGCTCATAGGCATAGGCATACGGCAATGTGGTGAAGGTGACCATGCGATAGCGTGACATGAAATGCGTGGGCGTCCACTGCGTCAACAGTGTGCCGAGTTCCAGCTTGGCCAGGTAGTGCGGGTCGGCCACCGAATCGCGCATTTCGACGTAATTCTCCAGCGTCATGGCTGCGATCGCATCCGCATTGGGTTTGCGGATCTGCTGGAATTGCGTGAATGCACCGGCTGTATCGCGGCCGCAGCTGGCCAATAAATCGGCGAGCGCCACGGCATCTTCGAAACCGCAATTCATGCCCTGGCCGTGAAATGGCGCGATGGCATGCGCGGCATCACCCACCAGCACAGCGCGCCCATCGATGTGCCAACGGTCGAGGTAAAGCGTCGCAAGCTTGCCGACCGGATGGCCGTCGAAATCATCGGCCAAGCTCGGCATCAGCGGGAACAGCTCCGGGAATTCACGGCCAAAAAAAGCGCTCGCCGTGGCGGCATCGCGCACGGTGTCGAAGCTCGGATAAGCCCCGTGCATCGGCAGGAACAGCGTGACGTTGAAGCTGCCGTTGATGTTTGGCGTGGCAATGGACATGTAGCCGCCGCGCGGCCAGATATGCAGGGCATGGGGCTCCATTGCAAAGCGGTTGCCGCCAGTGGCCGGCGGAATTTCCAGTTCCTTGTAGCCATGGCCAAGCGGTTCCACCCGGATGCCCAGTGGTTGATAAAGATCCATCGCGGCGCGCAGCGCGGAACCGGCGCCATCCGCGCCGATCAGCAAGCCGGCTTCGTATTCCCGCGGGACGTCCTCGCGGTCCATCAGCGACAGGCAGCGCTCGTCGAGATCGGTTGACACCAGCGTCTGGCCGAAGTGGAACGTGGCACCGGCTTCTTCGGCGGCGTCCACCAGCAGTGCATTGAGGCCGCCGCGCGAAATGGACCAGATCACTTCACTGTCGTCCAGACCATAGCGCTGCAGGCTGGCGCTGCCATCGCGGCCATGCACCAGGCGGCCACGCATCATGACCGACATGCGCAACGCACGATCCGCCAGGCCTGCCGTGCGCAAAGCCTGCCATCCGCGCTCGGCAATGGCCAGGTTGATGGCGCGGCCGCGCGCGGCATTCAACCGCCGCGGATCAGAGCGTTTTTCAAACACCGTAACGGAAAAACCGCGCGTGGCCAGAAGTTGTGCGAGCAGTGCGCCCACCAGGCCACCACCAATCAAGGTCACTGCTTGCCGTGCCATCTCGACTCCTTCAAGAGTTGTTCGAAAAAACATGCGAGTTCGGCGGCGGAGAATTTCAGTGCGTAGATCAAGAGAGAATGAAGACGCTGTCGCGGATCACTGAGCGACGCGTGATGTTGCAGTGAATATCTCGGCAACATCGCGTCCAAAGATGATTGCAATGCAGGCTAATGCGCTGAAATTTGGGTCGAAACAATGATTGGGGAATTTTTACGGAAAAACACACGTAACGTGGACATTGGCGAATCGATGCTGAAGAGCGGTTTTGTTTTGCGAATGCACGCAATCTGGCATGTTGTCGATGCGGCGGCTTGAAATAGCTTCAAGGCAGCCGGGCGCGCGCCAACCCCAGCCCTCAATGTTCCGAACTCAAGGCTTGCCAATCGCCGAAAATCCTTGCTCGTCATTCCGGCGAAAGCCGGAATCCAGTCAAACATGCGTGCGAAGCACACGACATAAAAGGTTTTGTGTGCTTCGCACGACGTACTTGACTGGATTCCGGCTTTCGCCGGAATGACGAGTATTGGGTCTGAGGCGACTGAAAAACCTTAAGTTACGTAGGCTGGGATGAAATCCCAGCTTCTCGATGGCCTGCAATGCTGGGATTTCATCCCGGCCTACGAAGCTTGCCTCAGGCGTGCAAATGCCCATGCATATGCCCCTGGCAGAGACACTCGCCATCCGCATCGGCCGTGTCAAACATATGCCGCAACAACGCCTCGCTGGGGCTCCACTCGCCAATGGCCGGATGAATCAACAACGCCTTGCGCGCCGTCAGCCGCGTATTGTTCAACGCGGCATCGATCGTAGCCCGTTCATACGCCTTTACTGCATGCACCAGCCCGCGCACTTCATCGGGCAAGGGTGCAATCGGTTCGGGAACAATCGAATCGAGACTGATGCGCGCGGCGGTTTCTACTATGTCGCCATCCGGCAGATCCGGCAACGCGCCGCGATTGCGCGTGTTGACCACGATGGTGGCTGGCTTGGCGCCGGTCAGCGCGCTCATCACGTCGATGGCGATGCGGTGATAGCCGGTGGCTACGCGGAACGGATCGACCTGCAGGCTCACATCCGGATCGAACGCTGAACCACCTTCCGCTTCCAGCTTCATGTAGGAGCCGGAACGTTGGTTGAGATACGCCGCATAGGCCGCCACGGCGCCATCGCCATCACCGGCCATCAGGCGGCTTTTCAACGTATCGATCAGCACCTGGTTCAACTGCTGGATTTCCGCGCCACGACTGCCGCCTTGCTGCAACTGGTTGTGCAACGCGCGCCGGCGTTCGTAGTAGAAGAACAGGTATTCGGTGGGGATGAGCCGCAGCGAGCGGAGCATGTTGAAGTCGAACAGCGGTGCGAGATAAAGCTGCCGTAGCAGTTCATCGCTATCGAGCAATGTGTCCATCACATCCTGGCCGCGCACGCGTACGCCACGCACCCAGCCCAGGTGATTGAGGCCGACGTAATCACATTGCACGTCGCTCCACGGTTCGCCCAGGGCCTTGGCGATGTTGTGGAACAACTCGGTCGGCGTATCGCAGATGCCGACCATCTTGACCTTGCTATGGCTGGTGACGGCCTGGGTGATAAGGCCGGCGGGATTGGTGAAAT
>Ga0209672_101008_pt1 | contig 12316 bp, 10 predicted proteins | sample AraplaCol_mMS_r2_FD_184273 | JGI IMG/M metagenome (GOLD analysis project Ga0209672, IMG submission 184273) | Arabidopsis root microbial communities from North Carolina, USA - plate scrape CL_Col_mMS_r2 (SPAdes) (version 2) | ecosystem: Host-associated > Plants > Roots > Endosphere | place: USA...
ACGATGGAGACGTTGATCACCGCCGGCGTGTTGTCCTTGGTATTGCTGCGCTTGCCGGCCGGATCGGCCAGCACGCTGGCGCGCAGCTTGTTGTCCGGGTCGTTGTACGCGCGGCGCACGCCCTCGTTCACCATGTCCTCCAGCGACATCGTGGCGTCCCAGCGCACGTTCATGCCTACCTTCAGGAATACGGTGACGATGCCGGTGTCCTGGCACAGCGGACGATGGCCTTCGGCGGCCATGCGCGAGTTGATCAGGATCTGCGCCATCGCGTCTTTGGCGGCCGGCGACTCCTCGCGCTCATAGGCGGCAGCGAGGTTCTTGATGTAGTCGACGGGGTGGTAGTAGCTGATGTACTGCAGGGCGTCGGCGACGGACTGGATCAAATTGTCTTGCTTGATGGTGGTCATGGCGGCTGCTTCGACTCCGGGGGATCAGGGCGTCGCAGCAGGGCTGCCCACGACGCACAACCCTCCTATTGTGCCGCAAATGGCTCTCGGGGCCCAAAAGACGGCCGCTTGCGCGGCCATCGGGGTGTCGCCAAGGCGCTGACCTAGCCAGCCGTGAGCCCTCACTCAGCCGGTCAGAATCCGTACTGGACGGATGCCGAGTAGGTTTTCACATAGGACGACGGCACGCTGTGGCTCGAATAGTAGGTATAAACGGAACCCAAGTCGTAATGGTCGTAATTGAGGCCCACTCGCCACTGCTCTGAAATGCTGTAGCCGACGCCGAGGCCGTAATAGCCATGCGTACCCGTGCTGAATGAATTCTGGTCGTGCGCGTAGCCAAAGGTCGGATGAAAGAACGGCGGCGGATCCTCGGCGTACCACGAAGCGGTTTCCTGAGTCACGCGAGGTCTGAACCACCCGCCCCTGGCCAACAGGTACCAAGACCGACCCACCGTATATTCCAGTCTTCCGCCCAGGAGCCAGCCATTGGCTGCTGTCGAATCCCGCTTCCTCGCAAAGCCAAAGTTATGCACGAAGTCGTATCGGTCCACAGCCTGGCCGAGGTCGGCGTAACCGAACTCAACGCCGTAATCCACGAAGCTGTGCCACAGGTAGCCCGCACGTATGGACGTGGCCCAATCAGTCTTGTCGTTGTAGTTCTGGGTTTCCCAAAAGTCATGACTGGCCCGCCCGATACCGCCATCCACAAAGAACTGTCCACCCTGTGCCATGGCCGAGCCGGAGGCGACCACACCGAACAGTGCGGCGGCAAAAGCATGTTTGCCCATGGAGCTGCTTCCTTGCGTGTTTTAGGTTTGGTCCTCGCTGCCTTACGAGGTCCGGTGTCTTGAGGCTGAAAGTTCCCGATAGTACGAGACATCGAGGATCGATTCTCAGAAGCGAAATTCCGCCGTAGCCGAATAGGCATTCACGTGACCGTAGTCGCTTCCAAAGTCGTAGTAGTCGTAACCGACGCCAACGCTCCAGGATTTGGAAAAGTTGTAGCCAGCTCCCACGCCAACGTATTCGTTGGTCGACGTGGATGAACCGCGAGTATGTGAATACCCGGTACTGGCCAGGGGGTTGTAGATGGGCGTGAGGGTAGCGTCATATTCGCTGTCGACTTTCGCGCGGAACCACCCGGCATGCCCTGACAGGTACCACGATCCCAGGTTGTATTTCAGATTGCCGCCCAGGATCCCGCCTTTGACCGAAAACTGATTGCGGTAATCGACGCGCTCGATCAAGAGGATCCCTCGGATCAGATTCGTGTAGCTTCCCGTCGCAGATGTCTTGCCGAGGTCGGCGTAACCGGTCTCCACGCCGTACTCGAGCGAGCCGCTCTGCCAGGCGTAGCCCAGTCGCAGCGCGCCTTGCGTGTCGGTCTTGTCCTGATTGCCGATATAGCTGTTATTGAAGTTGGATTGCCCAAGACTTCCGGCGACGAAGAACTGGCCGTCCACCGCAGCAGCGGAGGTCGAAATCGTCGCAAACGCAATGGCCGCAGTCGCGGCCAATCCAAACTTTTTCATGAAAGCTTCCTTGCTGTGATGTCTGACGCAAGTACATGCGCGGTCCACGCGCAAATTACAGGCCGCATAGCCCTAAGACCATGTGCGATTAGCGAACTGGTTCGCACTACTACGTAGTCCAAACGATATAGACGTAATTTATTGCGAATCCGATTGAGGTGCGGCGCGGGTTTCGCGATTTCCTGCGAAGCGGCGGCACTTCACCCAATCGCATCTCAGGCGTAGGTTCGCAGCACCAGCGCGGATGTGTCTCCAGGGGGCGGGCTGGGATTTGGGGAAAGCGATTACGTCCGTTTTACGGCCTCGCTGAAGGGCGCGGCGGCGCGCAGGGGCGTCGTCGATGCGCAGCGTCGGCTGTATCTACCCTGGAGAAACAACATGCTCTCGACGTTGCATCGCAAGTCGCTCGCGGTCTCTCTCGGCCTTCTGCTCTTCGGTGGCGCTACTTCGGTAGCGATGGCCGCCGGCAGTTCGTCACCGGCCGATCTCGGCCCAAGCAACACCAGCCAGAAAGTGAACGTTACGCTCGTACTGGGCCTTCGAAACCAGGCGGCGCTGGAGAGTCTGGTTTACAGCACGGTGACCCAGGGTAACCCCTCGTACCACCGCTTCCTCACTACCGATCAGTTTGCCGATCGCTTCGGCGCGTCGGCCAGCGACATCGCCAAGGTGCAGGCTTTCGTCAAGCAGCAGGGACTCACGCAAGTGGAACTGCTGCCCAATCATCTTGCCATCAAGGTGAGCGGCACCGTTGGCCAATTCAATAAAGCCTTCCAGACGTCCATTCACGATTACCAGAGTGCGGATGGCACGACCTTCCATCGGCCGAGCAACCAGCCTACCCTGCCCTCGTCGCTGTCGGGCACGCTGATTGTTGCATCGGGCCTGAGCTCCGAGGCGCGCTATCGCTCGCATCGCGTGTCGGCCTTCGAGCCGGCGGCGCCCGCGTCCTCCTCGACGATGAGCCCGGCAGCGAGAACCGCTGCAGCGGCGCCTGCTGCGCCGCCCTGCACCGGCAACCCCACCGCCACCTGCACGCCCGGCGAGTTCACCGTGGGTGATGTGGCCAATCGCTACAACATCAATCCGCTCTACAAGGCGGGCGTGAACGGCAAGGGCTCGACCATTGGCATCGCCACGCTGGCGGATTTCCTGCCTGCCGACGCCTATAGCTACTGGAGTGCCATCGGCTTGTCGGTCAAGCCCAACCGCATCACCCAGGTGCATGTGGATGGCGGCGGGCCGCTGAGCGGCCCGGCGGGTTCCGGCGAGACTTCGCTGGACGTCGAGCAGTCCGGCGGCCTTGCGCCGTGGGCGGACATCATCGTCTACGACGCTCCCAATACGGACGCCGGTTTCTTCGACGTGTTCAATCAGGCGGTGTCCGACAACAAGGTCGACAGTCTGTCCGTAAGCTGGGGTTCGCCAGAAATCCTCTACTTCCCGCAGACCGAAGGCGGCGTGGATTTCACCGATGAGCTGCGCGCCTTCCATCAAGTGTTTCTGGAAGCCGCGGTGCAAGGCATCTCGATGTTCGCCACCTCGGGTGACTCCGGCGCCTATGACACCGTACGTAACTTTGGCGGCTCGCTGACCGATCCGGTACCGCCGCCGCTGACTGCGGACGCCCCGGGATCGGATCCGTTCATCACCACCGCGGGCGGTACCACGGTGCCCTTCAGCTATAGCTTCCGCGGCGGTCCGGTCGAGTCGATCACCAAGGAAGGCGTCTGGGGCTGGGATTACATCCAGACCTATTTCAAGAAGAACCTGGGCCTCAACGTCGCCGTGTTCTCGGTGGGTGGCGGCGGCGGCGTGAGTGTGTTCTGGCCGGTGCCGCTGTACCAGGCGTTCACGCCAGGCATCAAGAAGAGCGAAAAGAACCAGCGCTGGCTGTTCCCTGAGTTCGGCATCGATTACACGCTGCCGGCCAACTACAAGGGCCGCAATGAGCCGGACATCTCGCTCAATGCCGACCCGGAAACCGGCTACAGCCTGGTCTCCTCGCTGGATGGCCCGGGCCTGCTCACCGGCTCCGGCGGCACCAGCTTCGTCGCACCGCAGCTCAACGGCATCAGTGCTCTGCTCAAGCAGGCCACGCGCGGTCGCCAGGGCTTGTGGAACCCGCAGATTTATCCGCTGCAGAACATCTTCGGCTACGGCGCTTTCTCGCCGTTCAACGACATCAAGTCCGGAGACAACTGGTTCTACAAGGGCGTGGGCGGGTACGAACCCGGCGCCGGCATCGGCACGCTCAACGTGACCAACCTGGCGTTGTTCATGACGGTGTTCTGATTGTCCTTGTGCGTCGCAACCTTGGCTTGAAGATCCCGGCGAAAGCCGGGATTTTCTTTCACGGCATTTGAACCCGCCGAAACCTATCTTCTCGATATATCCAGTGGCGAAGTGGCTACTTAAGTACACCCAAACGGCGACGGTGGCTTCGTGATGAAGCAAAGCACCTCCCGCACGATGATCGCTTTCGGCTTGCTGACGCTTTTCGCGAGCACCTGCCACGCCTTGGCCAAAACGGCTCAGTTCCAAGTATCCGCGGCGATCGTGTCCGACTGTCTTGCAACACGGGACATCTCCCAGATGATCCCTGTGCCGATGCGAGCACCTGTGAACGTCCAATGTCATGGCGGCGCCTCCCCGGCGGTGATCGTCCAAGGCAATGTGTCGCGCCCATCCGATGGGCGCGGCTCACCGGACGTCAACGTCACGATTGTTTTCTAGCCGCGCACCTCTGGTGCGCCATCACCGCGTGAACAAGGAGCGGCCGTCATGCCCAATCCGCGACACATCCTCATCACCGCCATATCGCTCGCTCTGGCGCTGCCACTGAACGCCCTGGCGGCCACCAAGACGGCGACCTTCACCGTGCAAGCCACGGTCATCAGTGACTGCTCGATCATCAGCGTGCCCAACATCAATTTCGGCAACGTCGGCGTGATGACCGCCAATCTGGACATCACCAGCACCCTCACCGTCAGCTGTACCCCCGGCACCACCTATACGCTCGCGCTCGACGGCGGCTCTGCCTCAGGCTCCACCGTGAGCAACCGCCTGATGGCGCAGGGTGCCAATACCTTGCGATACGAGCTGTACAACGATGCCGCACGCACCCAGGTGTGGGGCATGACGCCCGGGACGGATACACAGGGCGGCACGGGCACGGGCGCCAACACCCTGTACACCATCTACGCACGCATGCCGCCACAGGCCACGCCGCCGGTGGGCGTTTACACCAGCACGGTGACGGCCACGATCAGTTATTGAGAGCGCGCGTCGCACGTTCGGTTCACGACCGCACCCATGTCCCGCAGACATCTGCATGCCTGGAGAAATCCCATGAAAGTCTCTCCGCTGGTTCTTGCTGCTGCGCTGGCATCCATCGGTCCGATCTACACGGCGATGGCAGCGGACACGGTGAGCCTGCATGTCAAACCCACCACCATCGTGCTCACGCCCGGGCAAAACGCCGCGGTGATCGCCATCACCAACGAAGGCAGCGCGCCGGTCAATACGCAGGTGCGCGTGCTGGGCTGGGATCAGGCCCAGGACAAGGATCAGCTGACAGACACCGACAAGCTGGTCGCCAGCCCACCGGCGGCCACCTTGGCGCCAGGGCAAACCCAATCCATCCGCGTGGTGCGCACAACCAAGACGCCGGCCTCCAGCGAGGAAGCCTATCGCGTGCTGGTCGATGAGATACCAGCGAGAGACAGCGCACCTCAGGTAGGCGTGCAAGTGAAAGTGCGCTACTCGCTGCCGGTATTTGTGCAACCCAAGAATGCCCCCACGCAGGGCAAGGTCGACATCAACGCTCGGGTGCAGGACAACAACCTCGTGCTGACGGCTCAGAACAACGGCCAAACACATAGCCTGGCATCGGACATCACACTCGCTTACGGCGCCAATGTCAGCACGCCGGTGGTCAAGGGGTTGCTCGGCTATGTGCTGCCGGGCAAGCGCATGCAATGGACATTGCCCATCCCCGCGAATGCGGCCGCCAAGGGAAAACCCGATCACGTCACGGCCTCACTCAACGGTCAGCCAACGGACATCGCGTTGTAGCGCGAGCCTGCCGCCAAGCAGCCACGCGCACATGGGCATCGCCAACGCGCGGTCGCTCGAAAACCAGTCAGTGCAACGTGAGGAGATCATCCATTCATGGGATCTGCGTTGCGCATCGCCTTTCATTGTCTGGGGGCCTCGTGCGGCCTGTGCGTGGTTGGCTGGCCAGCGGCGGCGCTTTCGGGCGCGAATTTCCAGGCAAGCCAGGAACCGGTGGACGGCCCGTACTATCTGGCGGCATTCATCAATGGCTTGGACAGGCACCTGATCGTGCGTCTGGACCGCGTCGACGGCCGCTTCTATATCGGCGCCGACGAGCTGGGCGAACTGGGTGTGGTGACGTCCGGTCTGACCTTCGACAAGGACCGGCGGATCGAGCTCGAAGCCATTGCCGATCTTCAGTACAGCTACCACGCCGACGACCAGCGCATTGATTTCACCATGCCCTCCGCGAGACTGCAGGTGGAACGCATCGGCAGCGTCAACCCGCCCCCGCCCGCGCCAATCACCGGCACCGGCCTGGTGCTCAACTATGCGGCCAACTTGCAGGGCACGCGCATCAGCTACACACAACGCCTGCAGGCGCAGCGCACGTTGGCGCCCGCGGCGGCTACCGGCTATTACGGCAGCACACCGCCAGTCAGTGCGAGCGACGCGGTCAATGCCTACAATGCACTCAACCGCACGCTGAACGTGGGCACGGAGCTGCGTTTTTTCTCTCCCATCGGCAGCATCGTCAATTCGGGCTACACGACGTTTGAGAGCGGGCAGGTGCGATACTTGCGCCAGGATACGTATTGGACCTATGCGTCCACCGATTCGCTGCTTACCTACACCGCTGGCGATCAAATGTCCTCGTCGCTGTCGTGGTCGCGCTCCGTGCGATTGGGTGGCTTCGGCATTGCCCACAATTTCACCGTGCGGCCGGATCTGGTGACCTTTCCCGTGCCTGCGCTTGGCGGCAGCGCCGTGGTGCCCACCACCGTCGATCTGTACATCAACGGATTGAGGCAGTTCTCCGGCCTGGCCAATGGCGGCCCGTTCCTGGTCAACGCACCTCCTTCACTGAACGGCGCCGGCCAGGCCACCCTGGTCTACCGCGATGAGCTGGGGCGCGAACTTCGCGTCAATGATCTGTTGTACGTGGATCCGCGCCTGCTGAGCCAGGGCTTGTCGGAATGGTCATTGGAAGCCGGCTATCCGCGCTTCAGCTATGGCGCACGCTCGTTCGAATATGGCTCGCGGCCGGTGGCCAACGGCACATTGCGCTATGGCCTCAGCAATCGGTTTACGCTGGAGAGCCATGTGGAAGTCGCCAAGGGCCTGCACAACCTGGGCGCGGGCGGCCTGCTCTCGCTTGGCCGTTTTGGCGTGCTCAACGGCACGCTCACTGCCAACCGCGGCGATACCTCGGGAGAACAGGCAAGCCTGGGCTACCAGTACATCTCGCCACGTTTCAGCATCAACCTCCAAGGCATACGCACTTACGGCAGTTACCGCGATCTTGGCAGCATGCTCGGTGTCAGCGTGCCCGGGCGGCAGATGCATGCCTCCTTCAGTGTTGCGATCACGCCGCGGCAGAACGTGTCGCTTACTTATTCTCGGCAGGACGCATCGATCCTTGGCGGCTCGCGCATTCTCTTGCTGGGCTACAACGCGTCCTTCGGCTCACGCATCAGCCTCTTCGCCAATGCCTTCCGCGACCGCGACCAGCCCCAGTCCGGGGGCATCTATCTGGGCGCTGTCGTCAATCTCGATCGTCGAATCAGCGCATCATTCAGTGCCAGTCGCTACGGCGATACCAGCACGCTCGCAGTGTCCGCCAATCAGTCCGTCGACTATGACAAGGGCGGGTTTGGCTGGAACGTGTTGGCCGATGGCGGCAACGGCGGATACCGCCACTTTCTGGGCAGGCTGGACTACCAAGGCAACTACGGCAACGTGTCGGCACAGGTCGAACGCTCCTCCACCGACAACGCCAGCTTCACTACGCGCTCGCTGTATACCACCGGCTCGCTGGTATGGATGGACGGCGCGGTGCTGGCTTCGCGCCCCATCAGCGATGCCTTCGCCATGGTCAGTACCGATGGCACGCCGGACGTCCCCGTGCTGCGCGAGAACCGTGTGGTCGGCACCACCAACAGTGGCGGTCATCTGTTGATTCCGGATCTGCTTTCCTATGACGACAACCATCTGTCCATTGATACCTTGAACCTGCCCGCGGATGCCCAGGTCACCACCGATCAACTGCAATTGGCTCCGCGATCGCGGTCAGGTGTATTCGCGCGTTTTCCCATCAGCAGCTATCAAGGGGCTGTGGTGATATTGACCGACGAACAAGGCCAACCTCTGCCGGTCGGCACGCCAGTCACCCTCAAAGGCGAAACCGAAGCGCAGGTGGTGGGCTATGACGGCAAGGTGTTCTTCCCACAGCTGCAGCTCGGCGGCAACGATGTTTCCGCACGCGTGGGTGAACTCATGTGCAGCGCGCAAATCAGCTACCAGCCCAGTGATACGATGCGCACCCTGGGTCCCTATGTCTGCCACGCGAAGGTGAGCCCATGAATGAGTACGCTGTTCCAACGGCGGCCGAAACATGGCCCGATAGGATGCGGTACGAAGCCGACCGCGAGAGTACGGCAACAGCGGTACTGGCACGGCAATGAACACGGCATCAGGGATCGCCAGGATTCACGGCCAGCCTACCGTGGCCTCCGCTCCACTGGCTGCCCATGCGGCTACCGCCGTCGCCACAGTCACCCATCGACAGCGACCCTATTTCTCAAGCAGGAGGAAGACCGCGCCATGAGCCGATGCTGCTTGATCGTCATGCTGTGCGCGTGTCTGCTCGTCGCGCCGCGCACCTGGGCACAGGTGTGCGAGGGCAGCCTGGGCAACATCAACTTCGGCTCATTCAGTTCGGTGTCGCCAGCCGGCGCATCGGTATCGGGCAATGTCAACATCAGTTGCTCGGGCTTCGCCACGCCCTATGTTCGGGCATGTGTCAGCATGGGCCTGCCGGGCGGCAGCGGCTCCTGGTCCGCACGCACCATGCCTGGCCCATCGGGTGCCAGCCTGTCCTGGACCCTTTATCGGGACGCGGCATACCAGCGGATCTGGACCAGCGTCTACGATCAAGGGGGAATCAATACCAACTACATCGACATTCCGCTCTCCTCCGGTACCGGGAATGCCGTCCTGCCTTTCTACGCCAATATTCCGGGCCATCAAGGCGCAGCCCCCGGCAGCTACCAGGTTGTTTTCGCCACGAACGACACGCTGATTTCCACCGCCGGCTTCAACTCGAATCCGCCGGCCTGCACCCTGGCGCTGACATCCAGCGGACGTTTCGGTTTCGCCGTGAATGCCACCGTGACGGCCGACTGCCTGATTTCCGCCACGAATATCGACTTTGGGCAGGTCGGACTCATCACCAGCCCGATCAGCAGCACGGGCATGATCACCACGACCTGCAGCAAGTCGACGCCTTACAGCATTTCCCTCAGCGCCGGCCAAGGTACGGGAGCCAGCGTGAGTTCGCGCAAGCTCACTCGCAACGGCGGCAACGACACGTTGGCCTATGCCCTCTACAGCGACGCCGCACGAACCAGCCCATGGGGCGATGGCAGCAGCGGCACTGGCACCGTCTCGGCTACCGGCACCGGCACGACCCAGAGCACCACCATTTACGCCAGTCTGCTCGCTCCGGCCGCCGCTCCGCCAGGCGTCTATGTCGATTCGGTGGTAGCCACGGTGACGTATTGAGGTCGCCAAGGCGCGCCTGGATGGCGACTTGCCTACGCCCAGCGCAACCGCCATGCTCGCCTCATTTTCCGGCAGCGAAGCCTTCATGACCGATACCTCGACGTCCGGCGGTTACGTCCGTCGCCTCCGACCGTGGGACGCGGCCATGATCGTGGTCGGCGGCATCATCGGCGGCGGCATTTTTCTCAATCCGTACGTCGTGGCGATGCGCACATCGTCCGGTTTGTCGCTGCTGCTGATGTGGGTCGGTGCCGGCTTGCTGACCCTGATCGGCGCCCTCTGCTATGCGGAACTGGGCGCGCGTCGTCCCCATGCCGGCGGCAGCTACGTGTACTTGCGCGAAGCATTTGGTCCGCTGGCCGGGTTCCTGTTCGGCTGGAGCATGTTGCTGGTGATCTATTCGGGATCGACCGCAGCGGTGGCCACCATCTTTGCCAGCTACGCGGCCTCCCTGTTCGGCCTGCCCGCCAGTGCCGCCACCCCTCTGGCCATTGGCGCCCTGGTGTTTGTGGCGCTGATCAACCTGTTCGGGCTGCGCCTGGGTGCCCAGGTGCAGAACCTGTTCACCTTGCTCAAGCTGCTGGCCGTGGCGGTACTGGTGGTCTGCGGCCTGTTCCTGGCCGGCGTGAGCGGCCACGGCATGCTGGCCACCGACCCGCTCACGGCTGACGTGGGCTTCATGGGCGCCGCGCTGCCGGTGCTGTTTGCGTATTCGGGTTTCACCTATCTCAACAATCTGGCGGGCGAGGTCAGCGAGCCGCAACGCACCCTGCCCCGCGCCCTGTTTATCGGCATGCTGCTGGTGATTGCCGCTTATGCCCTGGTCAACCTGGCTTACCTGGCGGTGCTGGGCCATGCCGGCCTCGCCGCAAGCCGCGCACCGGCAGCCGATGTGATGCAGCGCGTGTTTGGCACGGCAGGGGCCAAGCTGATTGCGGTTGGCGTGGCGATTTCCGCGCTGGGCTTCTGCAATATCACCCTGGTGGCCGGAGCCCGCGTGCTGCAGGTGATGGGGGACGACGGCTTGTTCTTCCGCAGCGTGGCGCGGCTGCATCCCAAGCACCGCACGCCCAATGTGGCGCTCTTGCTGCTGTCGGGCTGGGCCATCGTGCTGGTGTGGTCGGGCAGTTACGGCCAATTGCTCGATTACGCGACCTTTGGCGACTGGCTCGCCTGCGCCTTTGGCGTCGGCACGTTGTTCTGGTATCGCCGCCGCGAAGGCGATCAGGCCAGCTTCCGCGTACCCGGCTACCCGCTGCTGCCGCTGATCTTCATCGCCACGATTGGCCTGGTGATGGTGCAAAGCCTCCGCACCAGCCCCCTGAACACGGGCATCGGCCTGCTGATCATGGCCGCCGGCATCCCGGTTTACCTGGTGTGGCGACGCCTGTTCAGCCGGGTTACCTCCTAAGCATCGCGCTCCGATGCCACAATAGGTAGATATCCAAGGAGTTCTGTACCGATGGCGCAGGCGCAAGACCAGTTACCGACACCCGGAACAAGCAACACCATCGTGCCCGACAAGGTGCGCGAGGGAGTCGACCTGGAGATCAATGGCAGGAGCTATCGCCACACCGGTGACGATCAGATGCCCCTGCTGTGGTATCTGCGTGACGTGCTGCGCCTGACCGGCACCAAGTACAGCGGTGAGCACGGCGAAGGCGGCTACGACCTGGTGCTGGTCGATGGCAAGCTCGCGTCAGCCACCACCCTGCCCGTGGCCAAGCTGGCCGGCAAGGCCGTGACCACGGTCGAGGGCCTGGCCGCGGCCGACGGCAAACTTCATCCGCTGCAGCAGGCCTTCGTCGACGAAGACGCCATCGGCTGCGGCTATTGCACTCCCGGCTGGCTGATGGCTTCGATTGACCTGCTCACTCGCCATCCGCAACCGAGCGACAACGACATCGACCAGTTGCCCAATCTTTGCCGTTGCGGCTGCCAGACGCGTGTGCGCTTGGCCATCAAGCGCGTCGCCAAAGGAGCGCACGCATGAGCCGCGCCAACGATCACGGCCCGCAGCTCTCGCGTCGTCGATTCCTCCAGGTGCTGGCCGGTAGCGCCGGCGCACTGATCATCGGCATTCCGTTTGCGGACGCCGCCGACGCTCCGGTCCCCGCAGCCATGCTGGGCGACACGCTGTATGGCCTGGGCGCCTATGTGCGCATCGATGCGGACGGCAACATCGTGATCGGTGTGCGCGATCCGGATACGGGCACAGGCACGTCCACCTCGCTGGCGCGCATCATCGCCGACGAACTCGATGCCGACTGGACGCGCGTCAGCGTCGTATCGCTCGGCCTCGGCGTGGAAGACGACAACGGCCAGCCGCGCTGGATCTATGGACACCAGACCAGCGGGCTGGGCGATTCCATTCCTGCTGCGTGGGCCGATCTTCGCGGCGCCGGTGCGCTCGCGCGCTGGCTGCTGCTGCAGGCGGCGGCGCGACGTCTTGGCGTTCCCGCCGACCGTCTGCGCTGCGAAGAAGGCAGC
>Ga0209672_101014_pt1 | contig 12254 bp, 8 predicted proteins | sample AraplaCol_mMS_r2_FD_184273 | JGI IMG/M metagenome (GOLD analysis project Ga0209672, IMG submission 184273) | Arabidopsis root microbial communities from North Carolina, USA - plate scrape CL_Col_mMS_r2 (SPAdes) (version 2) | ecosystem: Host-associated > Plants > Roots > Endosphere | place: USA...
CCCCGTGTTGGCGTTTGTTCTATTCGGCTAAGCCGCTCGTATCGGGTCGCGCCTGAAAAGCAAAAGCCGCGCGTAGAGCCCGATCCTTGCGTTCCTTGCCCGACCCTTCGGCTACTCCCCCCTGAGAGTGCCCTGTGACACCAGCTCTTGGGTTTAGGCCCGGCCTAGTCACACAAGATGTTGTGGTCGCGAACGAGGGAAAGTTACCGCTGCCCTTTCGCCTTGTAAAGTAAATTCGTCAATACCAAACGGTGGAACCGCCGACGCCGCACCGAGTCGAATGACCAACGATTCGACCCACGCACAAGGAGTCCCCATGTTTCTTCGTTTCATCCGCCGACTGGCCGCCGCGGTTTTGGTGTTGATTGCCGCGACACCCTTCGCCAGTCACGCCGCGCTACCCGTGTCGATCGATGGACAACCGCTGCCTTCGCTGGCGCCGATGCTGGAGAAGGTGACGCCGGCGGTGGTGAACATTTCCACCAAGACGCGGGTGCAGGTGCGCGATCCGTACTTCGACGATCCGCTGTTCCGGCAGTTCTTCGGCCTGCAGGGTTCGCCGCGTTCGCGGGTGGAGCAGAGCCTGGGTTCGGGCGTGATCGTGGATGCGGCCAAGGGCTACATTCTCACCAACAACCATGTGGTGGGCGGCGCCGACGACATCACGGTGACGCTGCAGGACGGCCGCGACTTCAAGGGCAAGCTGGTAGGCACCGATCCGGATACCGACGTGGCCGTGGTGCAGATCCAGGGCACGAACCTGCAGGCGCTGCCGCTGGCCGATTCCGCGCGGCTGCGCGTGGGTGACTTTGTGGTGGCAGTGGGCGATCCGTTCGGCCTCGGGCAGACGGTGACCTCGGGCATCGTGTCGGCGCTGGGCCGTTCGGGCCTGGGCGGCACGGGCTATCAGAACTTCATCCAGACCGATGCCTCGATCAACCCCGGCAATTCCGGCGGTGCGCTGGTGAACCTGCGCGGTGAACTGGTGGGCATCAACACCATGATCTTCTCGCCGTCGGGCGGCAACGTGGGCATTGGTTTTGCCATCCCCACCAATCTCAGCACGGACGTGATGAAGCAGCTGATTGCCACCGGCAAGGTCAACCGCGGCAACCTGGGCGTGGAGACGCAGGACATCACCCCGCGCATCGCCAAGGTGCTGGGCCTGAAGGACAGTAACGGCGCGGTGGTCACGCGCGTCAACTCGGGCTCGGCGGCGGACAGTGCGGATATCCAGGTGGGCGATGTGATCACCGCGCTCGACGGCAAGCCGCTGCGCAACGCGCAGGACCTGCGCAATGCCGAAGGCCTGTTGCCGCTGGGCAGCACGGTGACGCTCGCCGTGCAGCGCAATGGCGCCGTGCGCAACGTCAGCGCCAAGCTGGTGCCGGAGAAACTCGCCACGGTGGATGGGGCCAAGCTTGATGCGCGACTGGCGGGTGTGACCTTCAGCGAGCTCTCGCAGAGCCTGCGCTCGCAAGGCCTGGGTGGTGTGGGCGTGAGCACTGTGCGTGCAGGCAGCCGCGCGGCACAGGCGGGTCTGCAGGCAAACGACGTGGTGATCGGGATCGGCAATCTGCGTATTCCCGACCTGCGCACGCTGCAGCAGCTGGCTGGCGTGAATCCACGGCAGCTGGTGCTGGTGGTTTCCGGCGATGATGGCGTGCGCTACGTGGATATCCGCTGATGTCACTGCCGTCGCGACAAGGCGGCTCATGTCGCAATGGAGCTGCGACAGGCCGCTTTGTCGTGACATGCGGGAACGGGGGATAAACGCGCCGGGCGATGCGTGTCCCTCGTCGCGTTTTTCCACGATGCAAGGGCAGGAATTCGCTTGCGGTTTGCCCGCAGGCTGGCTGAAATAGCCGAGTTACACCTTTCTTGCACGCACGCCCAGCTAAGGCGGCCTGCGAACCATCATCATCATTCGAGGTTCCCCACCGCCATGTCATCACGCATTTCCCGCCTGCTCATCGTTGCGATGCTTACCGCATTCGCAACCACCGGCGCCCTCGCGGCCGCCAAGACCACCAAGTCGACCAAGAAGCCGACCACCCCGACCGCACCGGCACTCGTGTGGCGCGGCGACTACGCCACCGCCCGCGGCGTGGTGGAAGACGTGAGCAAGGCCTGGGAAAAGAGCGGCAAGGGCCGTATCGAGATCCAGCCGTTCAACACCGCCTCGGGCCTGGACGCCGTGGCACACGGGCTGGCCGATATCGCCGGCAGCGCGCGCAACAGCGCCGGCGGCACCGAGACCGACCTGGTGTTCACGCCGGTCGCCTTCGATGCGCTGGTGATGATCACCCATCCGTCCAACGGCACGGGCAACCTCACCGTCAAGCAGCTGCACGACATCTACTTCGGCAAGATCACCAACTGGAAGGACGTCGGCGGCAAAGACGCTCCGATCAACCTGTATGCCGTGGCCAGCCCGGGTGACGGCGTGGAATACAGCCTGCGTCGCCTGATCTTCGGTCGCGGCAACCAGCCGGTGGCCGCACCCCGCCTGTACGTCAACACGGCAAAGCTGGAAGAGGCCGTGACGCTTGATCCGAATGCGCTGGGCGTGACCACCCTGTCGGGCGTGGCCAGCAACAGCAAGGTGAAGATGGTCAGCGTGGACGGCGTGCGTCCTAGCCTGTCGACCGTCACCGATGGCAGCTATGTGCTGTACACCCCGCTGTACCTGGTCACCAACAAGGAAAGCCCGAAGGCCGCGCAGATCACTGCCTTCATGGAATTCCTGCACACCGACGAAGTGCGTGCGCTGGCTCGCTCGCACCAGCTGGTCCCGTACACCGATGCACCGCAGCTGGCCCAGAACGACAAGAGCCGCCGCGAGAAGCTGCTCGCCGAGAACGGCATCAAGATGGATGTGGTCGCTGACCCGATCCCGACGGCAACGCCGGTTTCCATGCCGACTGCACCGACGGCTGCTGCTGAAGCATCCCCGGCGGCTGAAAAGGCTGGCGCTGCTTCTGGCCAGACCTACACCGTCTCCAAGGGCGACACGCTGGGCGTGATCGCCAAGAAGTACTCCGTGTCGGTGGCCGATCTCAAGAAGTGGAACGACCTGTCCAGCGACAACGTGAAGATCGACCAGGTGCTGAAGGTCAGCGGCAACTGATCGCACCGCACGTGCGCATCCGCGCCCTGACGCTCGACCTGGACGACACCTTGTGGCCGGTACTGCCGGCCCTGGAGCGTGCCGACCGCGACCTGGATGCGTACCTGCGCCAGCACTATCCCACCGTCGCGCGCGCATGGCCCATCCCGGCCATGCGCGCGCTGCGTGCCGAGGTCGCCGCCGAGCGCACCGACCTCGCCCACGACTTCACCGCGCAACGCCACATCACCATGCAGCGGGCCTTCACCGCCTGCGGCATCGACGAGGCGCCGCTGGAAACGCTGTGGGAGGTTTATTTCTCCGCGCGCAACAGCGTCGAGCTCTATCCCGACAGCCTGCCCGCCCTCCAGCGCCTCGCTGGACGCTGGCCGGTGGTCAGCCTGACCAACGGCAACGCCGACCTCGATCGAATCGGCATCCGCGAGCATTTCGCGCATCACATTTGCGCCCGTGATACTGGCATCGCCAAACCCGATGCACGCATTTTTGTTGCCGCCGCCGAGCATCTCGGGCTGCGGCCTGAAGAAATCCTCCACGTCGGCGACGATCCCGAGCTCGACGTCGTCGGTGCCCGCGACGCCGGCCTGCGCACCGCCTGGATCAACCGTCACGGCCATCCCTGGCCCGGCCTCCTCGGCACCGCACCTGACCTCGATCTGCGCGATATGAGTGCGCTAGTGGATTGGTTGGAGGCGCAGGGCCAGTAGCGCGGCGTCGGGCTCTTCCCGTAGCGCCCCCTTGTAGGAGCGCACTTGTGCGCGACCAGCCAACGGAGCGGTACACCCCAGCGTGACGGTCGCGCACAAGTGCGCTCCTACAGGGGTGTAGCAGGCCCATGCGGCGCGACCGGCTTTCCTGTGGGAGCGCACCCTGTGCGCGACAAGCATACGGAGCGGTACACCCCAGCGTGACGGTCGCGCACAAGTGCGCTCCTACAAGGGTGTGGCAGGCCCGTGCGGCGCGACCGCCTTTTCTGTGGGAGCGCACCCTGTGCGCGACAAACCTACGGAGCGGTACACCCCAGCGTGACGGTCGCGCACAAGTGCGCTCCTACAGGGGTTTGGCAGGCCCATGCGGCGCGACCGCCTTTTCTGTGGGAGCGCACCCTGTGCGCGACAAACCTACGGAGCGGCACACGTCAGCGTGGCCATCGCGCACAGAGTGCGCTCCCACAGAGGTAGGTGCAGGCGGGGAAACCAGGCTCCCACCCAAATCCCGTCTCGCCCCCGCCCCCAAAAGCGCGCATCATTAACCATCACCAAAATCCCACCGCGCCCGCACACCGCCGCGCAAGGAATTCCATGTCTGTCCTGATCGAACGCAAAGCCGGCGAGCGCCAGAGCATCGCCATCGAGACCACCGACACCCCGCATTTTGCCGCCACCAAACGCCGCCTCAGCGCCGCGCAGCGCCGCTGGGTAGCCGACTCAGGGTTCGAGGCCGCGCCCGGCACGTTTGCGCTGATCGCCGATGAGAGCGGCAAGCTGGTCCGCGTGCTGGTCGGCGTCGATGCCAGCGATGCGCTGAGCGCGCTCGGTGCGCTGCCCCGCACGCTGCCGGAAGCGACCTATCACCTCGCCAGCGAGGGCGTGCTCAAGGACACCCTGCAGGCTGCACTCGGCTGGGCGCTGGGCGCCTACGAATTCACCCGCTATCGCAAGGCGCGCCGCGCGCCGGCCAAGCTCGCCATCGCCGCGGCGGATCTCGCCACGCTCCAGCCGCTGGCCGAGGCCACCACCCTGGTGCGCGACCTGGTCAACACGCCGACTGAAGACATGGGCCCCAAGCATCTCGCCGATGCGGTCAAGCAACTGGGCAAGACGCACAAGGCCAAGGTGCGCGAATGGGTGGGCGATGAACTGCTCTCCGCCAACTTCCCCACCATCCACGCCGTGGGCCGCGCCAGCCATCGCTCGCCGCGACTGGTCGAACTGAACTGGGGCAAGAGCAGCGATCCCAAGATCGCCGTGATCGGCAAGGGCGTGTGCTTCGACACCGGCGGCCTGGACCTGAAGCCCGCCGACGGCATGCGCTGGATGAAGAAGGATATGGGCGGCGCCGCCCACGCGATCGCGCTGGCCGGCCTGATCATGCAGGCCAAGCTGCCGGTGCGCCTGCAGCTGCTGATCCCCGCCGTGGAAAACGCGGTGTCAGGCGCAGCGATGCGTCCGGGCGAGGTGATCACCACGCGCGCCGGCATCGCCGTGGAAGTGGACAACACCGACGCCGAAGGCCGCCTGGTGCTGTGCGATGCGCTCACCTATGCGAGCGAGCAGAAGCCCGAACTGATCATCGACTACGCCACCCTCACCGGCGCCGCTCGCATCGCGCTCGGCCCGGATGTGCCGGCGCTGTTCGCCAACAACGATGACGCCGCCGACAGCGTGATCGCCGCCGGCCGCGCCGTGAACGATCCGCTGTGGCGCCTGCCGCTATGGCGTCCGTATCGCAAGATGCTGGAGTCGTACATCGCCGATATCGCCAACTCCGGTGCCTCGCGCCATGCCGGTGCCATCACTGCGGCGTTGTATCTGGAGCGTTTTGTTCCGGAGACCACGCCGTGGCTGCATCTGGACACCTATGCGTGGAACGACGGCGACCGCCCCGGTCGGCCGCGTGGTGGTGAAGCGCTCGGGTTGCGTGCGTTCTTTGCGTTTCTGCAGAAACGCTACAAGGGCTGAGGCGTTACCGATATCGGCACCAAGAAGGCGACGTACTGCGTCGCCTTTTTTTGTGCGCCTCCGGGAAATCCCCCTGTGGGAGCGCACCCTGTGCGCGACGTGGCGGTGATGTTGCCCGTGCGAGCGGTCATCGCCCCGCAAATATCCTGGAATGAGAGGCCGATGGTGCGCCGCGTCGCGCACAGGGTGCGCTCCCACAAGGTGGGGCTTCCGCGTGGCTCTTGATCCGGCTCGGTGACATCGCTCCGATCGACTGGCATCCTCCGCCCTGTTCACCACAAGGCCTCCCCATGACGCGTCTGCGCCCGCTCACTCTCGCTCTCTGCCTCGCGCTTTGCGCCGCGACCCATGCCGAAGACGCCAAGCCATCCGAGCAGCCGCCGCTCACCGAACAAACCCTCCACTCCGGCGGCCCGATGCCCGCCGAACAGCAGCGCGTGAACTTCGATCATGCCGAGCTGCATTTCACGGTGGATATCGCGCAGCAAAGCATCGATGCCGACGCACGCCTCAGCTTCAGCGCACGCGAAGCAACCGACACCTTGCTGCTCGATCTCGATCCGCATCTCGCTATTTCGAAGCTTTCCGTCAACGACAAGGCATTGGCCAACGACAAGTGGAGCAATCCCGACGGCCGCCTGCGCATTGCACTGCCCAAGCCGCTCGCCAAGGGCGAAAAAGTCGTCGTCGATATCCGCTATGGCGGCAAACCGCATGTTGCTAAGAAGGCGCCGTGGGATGGCGGTTTCGTATGGAGCCACACCGACGACGGTCAACCGTGGGTTGCCACGGCCGTGGAAGGCGAAGGCTGCGATTTGTTCTGGCCGTGCATCGATCATCCGCAGGGCAAGCCCGATCTGGTGGATACCTATGTCACCGTGCCCAAAACGCTGGCGGCGCCGGGCAATGGCGTGCTGGTCGATATCAAAGAGCATGGTGATACGCACACCTATCACTGGCGCGCGAAACATCCGACGACCTATGCCATCTCGCTCAACATCGGTCCGTTCGATGTGTTGAAGGGCGACTACCGCAGCCGTTACGGCAACACCATCCCGATGCAGATGTGGTATCTGCGCGGTCATGAGGTACAGGCCAAACAGCTGTTCGCCGAGTTCCCGCGCATGCTCGATTTCTTCGAGCGAGAGATTGGCCCCTACCCGTTTGGCGATGAGAAGATGGGCGTGGTGGAAACGCCGCATCTGGGCATGGAACACCAGACCATCAACGCCTACGGCAACGGCTATCCGCGCAGCGAGTACAGCTTCGACTGGCTGCTGCAGCACGAGTTTTCGCATGAGTGGTTCGGCAATCAGTTGACCAACGCCGACTGGGACGACATGTGGCTGCATGAAGGTTTCGGCACCTATATGCAGCCGCTGTTCGGCCAGTACCTCTATGGCGACATGCCGTATTTCTCGATGCTGCAGAACGAACGCAGCCTGGTGAAGAACGCTTACCCCATCGTCGCGGGCCACAGCCAGTACGAGGAAGATGTCTACGACGCCAAGCGCGGCCCGGGCAACGACATCTACAACAAGGGCTCGCTGATGCTGCATACGTTGCGGCAGATGATTGGCGACGAGGCCTTTTTCGAAAGCATTCGCCGGCTGGTGTATGGACGACCCGATCCCAAGCCCGGCAACTTCGCACCGCACTATGCGACCACACACGACTACATCGAGATCGTGAATCAGGTGAGCGGTCGGGATCTCAACTGGTTCTTCGATGTGTACCTGCGCGAAGCCGCGTTGCCGAAGCTGGAGACGCGCCAGGAAGGCAACCTGCTCACGCTGCACTGGCAGGTGCCGCACGACAAGCCGTTTCCGATGCCGGTCGATGTGCAGTTGGGCGACAAGCTGTTGACCGTGCCGATGAACGGCGGCAACGCCAGCATTACCGCGCCCGCCGGCGCGTTGGTGATCATCGATCCGCGAAGCAAGCTGCTGAGCGAGATGCCGCATTTTGCGGATTTCCAGCAGTGGAAGAAGGAGCAGGCGGAGAAGAAGGCGAAGGCCGCGAAATAGGCCCCTGCGCAGCCCAACCCTGTGGGAGCGCACCCTGTGCGCGACAGCCACGCCGCGATGTTCCGCTCCGTAGGTTTGTCGCGCACAGGGTGCGCTCCCACAGGAAAGCGCGGCTGAGGTTGCTGAGACCTCCAAAAGAAAAGGCGGCCCCATAGCCGCCTTTTCTTCGTCAATCCAACACCCGATCAGTGAGCCGCAGGCCCTTGCGGCTGCGGCTTGCCCGGCGCCGCGGCGGCCGTGGTGGCACTCATGTTCGAGTACTTGCCACCATACGGCAGCACTTCCGCCGCCAGCTTGGCATCGCCCTTGATCAGGCCAGCTGCGTCAAACAGGATGTGCGCGGTTTCGTCGAGCTGCGGATCGGCCGCCTTCTTGGCGTCCTTCTCCTGCTTCAGCTCGCTCTTGAGGCTGCGCTCGTTGGCGTTGAGGCCATCGTCCACCGCCAGGGTGTCGTCATCATCAGCCGCATTGCCGTCGATCGCCTTGTGGCGGGCGCGGAAGTCGGCCTGGATGGCGTCCAGATCCTTGCGCTCGGTTTCACGCTGGGCAAAGTTGAGCGAGATGGTGGTCTTGTCGCGCATCTTGCGGTACTGCGCCAGCTCGTCGAGCATCAGCTTCCAGCCCGGCGACTTGGCGGTGCGCGCGTCGTGCCTGGTCTGCAGCTGGTTCAAGTACGCCTTGAGATCGGCCACCGGCTTGTAATCGGCCGCTGCGATCTGCGTCCACGGCAGCGCGTTGTCATAGGTCGACTCGCCGAAGTCCTTCTCGTCGCCATTCTTGGGGAACTGGATGTCCGGCGTCACGCCCTTGAGCTGGGTGGAGCCGCCATTGATGCGGAAGAATTCCTGGATGGTCATCTTCAGCTCGCCGTACTGCGGCTTCTCGCTGTTGTTGCGGGTGAAGCGGTCAAGATCCACCAGGTTCTGCACGGTGCCCTTGCCGAAGGTCGGCTGGCCGATGATCAGGCCGCGGCCGTAATCCTGGATCGCCGCGGCAAAAATCTCCGAGGCCGAGGCCGAACCACGATTGACCAGCACGGCCATCGGACCGCTCCAGGACATGCCCGGCTCGTCGTCGCCCTGCACCTGCACTTCGCCGCGCGCATCGCGCACCTGCACCACCGGCCCCTGGTCGATGAACAGACCGGTAAGCTCGTTGGCTTCGGCCAGCGAACCGCCGCCGTTGTTGCGCAGATCCATCACCACGCCTTCCACGCCCTCGGCCTTGAGCTCGCCGAGCAGCTTGGCCACGTCGCGGGTGGCGCTCTTGAAATCCTTGTCGCCTTCGCGGCGCGCGCCGAAATCGGAATAGAAGCTCGGCAGATCGATCACGCCGATCTTGCGCGTGACGCCGGCGTCCTTGATCTCGATGACCTTCTTCTTGGCGGCCTGCTCTTCAATGCTCACCTTCTGGCGAACCATGCTGACCATCTCGTGCTTGCCGTCCACGCCCGCATCAGCCGGGAGGATTTCCAGGCGCACGGTGGTGTCCTTCTTGCCGCGGATGCGCTTGACCACGTCATCCACGCGCCAGCCGATCACGTCGACCATGGGGCCGCTGGTGCCTTCGCCCACGGCGACCACGCGATCACCCACGTGCACCTTGCCCGACTTGGCCGCCGGGCCGGCCGGCACGATCTCGCGGATCGCGGTGTACTCGTCGCGCGTCTGCAGTACGGCGCCGATGCCTTCCAGCGAGAGCTTCATGGAGATGTCGAAGTTTTCCGCCGCACGGGGGCCGAGGTAATCGGTGTGCGGGTCGGTGGACTCGGCGTAGGAGTTCATGAAGGACTGGAATGCGTCCTCGCCGTCGAGCTGCTTCACGCGGTCGATGTAGCCGGCGTAGCGCTTGTCCAGCGTCTTGCGGATGTCGTCATCGGTCTTGCCGGCGAGCTTCAGGCGCAACCAGTCGTTCATGGTGCGCTCGCGCCACAAGGTGTCGAGCTCGGCCTGGTCCTTGGGCCACTCGGCCTTCTTGCGGTCGTAGTTGTAGCTCTCGTTGGTGGTCAGGTCGAAGCCCTGCTTGAGCAGGCTGCGCGCATAGGTCATTCGCTCGATCGCACGCGTGATGTACAGGTTGAACATCGAGAACGGACCGGTCAGGTCCTGGTTCCAGATGGCATCGTCCATCTGCGTCTTCAGCGGCGCGAACTTGGCAAGATCCGCCTGGGTGAAGAACACCTTCTCGCCGTCGAGGCTGTCGACGTAGGCCTTGTAGATCTTCTGCGACATCGCATCGTCGAGCGGCTTGGCGTCGTAATGGAAGCGCGTGAGGAAGCGGGCGGAAAGCTGCGCCGCCTGTGCCTGCGTGACGGAGGGCTTGAGCGGCAGCGTGGAGAACTTGCGCGGCGCGTTGTCACCGGCGAGATCGGCAGCGGACTGCGCGTGGACACCGACGCCGGTGACGGCAAGGGCAAGCAACAGGGCAAGCGAGGGGCGCAGTTTCATAGGGTCTCGGGAAGCTCTCAGGCGTGCTCAGTGACACCCGCAGCGTGAGCCTGCAGGTCAGCGTGGTAGGACGAACGCACCAGCGGACCGGACGCGACGTGATGGAAACCCATCGCTTCGCCGGCTTCGCGCAGTTCGTTGAACTCGTCCGGCGTCCAGTAACGGACGACCGGGTGGTGATGCGGCGTGGGCTGCAGGTACTGGCCGATGGTGATCATGTCCACATCGTGGGCGCGCAGATCGCGCATGGTCTCGAGCACCTGCTCCATCGTCTCGCCCAGGCCCAGCATGATGCCGGACTTGGTCGGCACCTCCGGATGCTGCGCCTTGAAGCGCTTGAGCAGGTCCAGCGACCACTGGTAGTCCGCGCCCGGACGCACTTCGCGATAGAGGTGCGGCACGGTTTCCAGGTTGTGGTTGAACACGTCCGGCGGGAAGTCCTTCAGCACTTCCAGCGCGCGCTCCATGCGGCCCTTGCCGCGGAAGTCGGGCGTGAGGATTTCGATCTTGATGTCCGGCGCCGCATGACGCGTCGCGCGGATGCACGCGGCGAAATGCTCGGCGCCGCCGTCACGCAGGTCGTCGCGATCCACCGAGGTGATCACCACGTACTTCAGGCGCATGTCGCGGATGGTCTCGGCCAGGCGCGCCGGTTCCAGCGGATCGGGCGCGGCCGGGCGGCCATGGGCCACGTCGCAGAACGAGCAACGGCGCGTGCAAACCTCGCCGAGGATCATGAAGGTGGCAGTGCCCTTGCTGAAGCACTCGTGGATGTTCGGGCACGAGGCTTCCTCGCACACCGTCACCAGCGAGTTCTCGCGCAGGCGCGACTTCAGCTGCTGCACGGCGTTGCCTTGCGGCAGGCGCACGCGGATCCAGCTCGGTTTGCGCAGCGTCGGCACGGTGGTGTCGAAACCGGCGCGGTTGAGCCCGATCTTGTCATTGCCCAACTGCTTTTCGACACCGGTGGTGCCGACGACGCTGATGGGGATGACTTTGGAAGAGGAAATTTCGCTCATGTAGGCCAGCTCAGACCGCTACGCGAGCGGGTAGTTCAGGGAGTATGGGGGGCGCCGCCTCGGCGACGAATCCGAACTGATGGCAGAACTCCTCCACCAGGGCGTCCTCGACGTCCGAAAGGCGCGACGGACCACCCAAGTCTAGCACTTGCGTGACCGCCAAGTCCTTGTAACCGCACGGATTGATGCGGTGGTACGGCTCAAGATCCATGTTCACGTTGAAGGCAAGCCCATGGAAGCTGCAGCCCCGCCGCACGCGCAGGCCCAGCGCGGCCACCTTGGCGCCCGCCACGTAGACGCCCGGAGCACCTTCGAGGCGCTCGGCGCCGATGTTCCAGTGGCCCATGGTGTCGATGATGGCCTGCTCGATCTTGTTGACCAGCTCGCGCACGCTGACCCCGACGCGGCGCAGGTCGATCATCGGATAAGCCACGATCTGGCCCGGGCCGTGATAGGTCACCTGGCCGCCGCGATCCACATGGATGACCGGGATATCGCCGGGCGCCAGCACGTGTTCGGTCTTGCCGGCCTGGCCGAGGGTGAACACCGGATCGTGTTCCAGCAGCCACAGCTCGTCCGGCGTGTCAGGCCCACGGTTGTTGGTGAATTGGCTCATCGCCTCCCAGGTCGCCTCGTAGGGCTGGCGACCGAGACGACGAACTTTGAGCGGCAGGGACATGGGGAATGGCCTGGGGACGGAAGTGATTATCTGCGGTCGTGAGACCACCCTTGCAAGGGCTGGAAGTCACTGAAAAGCCGGCGGGCACGGCTGGCCCGCCAGGCCTGGGCGTCTCGACGCAGGCGTTACAGCGTGTAACGGATATCCGGGTCGGCCCGCAGCGAGGCGTGCGCCTCGTCGTATTGCTCGCGCGACTCGGCGCGGAAGCTCACCGTCACCGAGATGAAGTTGCCTTCGCGCGAGTGACGGTGCTTGACCGTCTCATGCAGCA
>Ga0209672_101016_pt1 | contig 12177 bp, 10 predicted proteins | sample AraplaCol_mMS_r2_FD_184273 | JGI IMG/M metagenome (GOLD analysis project Ga0209672, IMG submission 184273) | Arabidopsis root microbial communities from North Carolina, USA - plate scrape CL_Col_mMS_r2 (SPAdes) (version 2) | ecosystem: Host-associated > Plants > Roots > Endosphere | place: USA...
CTCGCCCACCGGCTGTTGCTGTTGCTGTTGCTGTTGCGGTGCATTGGCTGCCACCGCATCGCCGGCCGGCATCGGCTGCGCGGATGCCATCGGGCCGCCGGCTGCAATGCTGCCGGCGCGCTGCTTGTCCAACACGTCCATGCCCACGGCATGCCGCAGCGATTGATAGTCGGCCTCCTGCTCGGCCAGCGCGCGTTTCATGGCGTCGAGCTGCGCCATCTGTGCGCTGATCTGGCTGCGCATCGCATCGATGCGGTCGCCCTGCTCGGCCACCTGCTTGCGCAAGTCGGCCGGATCGACCGGCGCGGGTTTCGCGGACGGGGCCGCCGCGATGGCGTTAGCCGCTACGGCGGGCGGCGTCCCTGTGTTGGCTTGCGGGGACGGCGACTCCTGTTGGGCCGCGACAGGCATGCCGAGCGCCACCAGCCCCACACATCCTGCCGACCATACGTATCGCAACGCTGAGTGTCGCATCATGCTTCCTCATGCCCGTTGTGCAAATCGCGCAGACGAACGCGCCGCGGCTGGAGCCACGGCGCATTGGCGGAAAGGTCCAGATCTTGGCGGTGCGCGTCCCATCTCAGTGCCCCAGGGACTGCAGCTGCGCCTGTTGCAACGCTTCCTGGAGGCTTCCTTCCCGGAATGCGTTGAGCGAATTGGTCGTTGCGTTGATGGTGGTGATGTTCTGGATGTTCTGATTGTTGAGCGTGTTCTGGATCACCGTGCCGCCCATCTTCCCGGCCAGCGCGGACGGATCGAAACTATTGTTCGGACCGACCTGGGTGACTTGCACAGTGTTGAGCGCTGATTGCATCGCCTGCGCCTGCGCCGTGGTCATATGCCCGATGTCCGGCACGTAGAAGGTGGTCGAGGAGACCAGGTTGCCGTTGACGTAGACCGCGCGGTCGATACCGAAGGACGCCACCAGGCCGTTGCCCAAGTCAAAACCGCCGCGCGTCTGGTCGAGCGTGTCCTCGCCCACCGGGGTCCAGCCCGGCATGTCCTTGGAGGTGGGAATGCGGGCCACGGCCGTATCCAGCGCCGCGGTGGGAGCCGCTGTCGCACTGGCCATCGCCGGCACGGCGCCAGGTGCTGCCACGCCTTCCTGTGCCTGCGCTCCTACCATCCCCGACACGCAAGTGATGCACAGGATGCCGAAACCAGCGATGTGTGCGAGCGGTTTCATCATCCGTCCTCAAATGTCGTCCGGCCCGTGCTTGGGCATCACGGTGTTGTAGAGACCGTTGCGATCGATCGCATTGCTGATGGGTGCCCCTGGCGCCACCCGCCAATCGTTGGGGCTGTTGAACACCGCCAGGTTGCGGCGATTGTGGATGACGAACACCAAGTCGTTCTTCCACAGCGTCATGAACTTGGCGACCGACATCACGCGCGTGCCGCGCGCGGGATCGCCCACCAGCAGCCGATCGTTGCGCATGCCTTTGACGACGACGAAATGGTGGTAACCCTTTTCATCGATCAGCACGATGGCCGGCAGGTTTTCCTGCGCCAGCTTTTCGATGGGCACCTTGAAGCCGTCGGCTTCGAAACCATTGGCGGCGAGGAAGCGCTTGATGTCCAGCAGCGAAAACCCTTCCTTGCTGATCTTGGCCTGGTCGCCGTGCGTGTACATCTCCTCGAAGGCGACCTGCTCGTTGACGGGATAGCCGTACTGATAGGTCAGAAGCGTCGCCACCGCCGCCGACCCGCAGCTGAAGTCGTATTTCTGGTGGATGGTGCTCTTGTAGCGAGCCTCCTTGAGGCTCGTCAGATGCACGGTGTAGTTGCCGGGGCCGTTGCTGACCACGCTCACCGGCGTGCTCGCATGGCTCCCCAGCGGCAGCGCCGCGATCAGGATCAGCAGCGCCGCGTGCTTGTTCATTGCTTGAATTCGACGTTGAGCACCGTCGCGTTCTGGATCAGAACGTTGTTGCCCGAATTCTGGATGATGGTCGGGAAACCGGTTGCCCCCGCGACGGACCCGCCGGTGATCGTATTATCGCCGGTGGTCAGATGATCGGCCGAGTTGTCGGACACAGTGCCGGTGAGGTTGGTGTTCTGCACGATCAGCGTGCCACCGCTGAGTTTTTCCAGCGTCGCGCTGTCCACGCTTTCGCCGAGATCGGCGGCCACACCCTGGTGATCCACCTCGACGGCTGCGTTGTAGACCGCGATCGGGGAATCCGCGCCTTGCACCATATAGGCGGGAGGAATGCTTGCGTCTTCTGCGTATGCCACCGCAGAAAGGGCGAACGCGCTTAGCGCGGTGATACCCACTAGCCACTTGCACGATTGCACGGCACTTCTCCCTCACGCATGAGCTGACCCATGGTCGACGCCGATGACGGCGAGGCCATTCCCTTTGAAACCGACACGAGGGAACGCAAGCGTTCCCTCGTGCCAGCCGCCCTATCGCTCAGTGCGCGAAGTTCAGGTTGGCCTGAACGTTGACGCTCTGCTGTACCAGCGCTGCCGCGCCGCTGTTCTGCGCAAGGATCGACACACCGGCTGCCGCCGCTGCCGAGCCGTTCATCTGGTTCGACATGTCGAACGCACCGGTCGTCGACGATGCCGTACCGCCTGCGCCGCCAGCACCGCCAGCCGCACCTGCGCCGCCCGAGCCTGCGCCACCGGTATTGGTGCCGCCTGCGCCGCCCGCACCGCCCGTGCCTGCCGTAGCGGTATCTGCACCGCTCGTGCCGCCCGTCGCGCTTGCTGAGCCGCTGGTTCCGGTCGGTGATGCTGCACCTGCAGTGCCACCTGCGCCTGCACCGCCCGCTCCACCGGTACCACCGGTGTTGGCGCCGCCACCTGCCGTACCGCCACCGCCGCCAGCACGATTGTGGTTACGGATGCCACCGGCGTTGCCACCGTCGCCGCCGTCACCGCCGCCAGCCAACGAAGCACCCCAACCACCGGCGTCGCCGGAATCGGCGCCAGAACCACCGGCGCGACCGCTGTGAGCACTGGCGCGACCGCCGTTACCGCCGTCGCCACCGCTGGCGCCCGATGCCCGGCCGCCATAGCCCTTGCCGCCGTCACCGCCGCTGCCTCCACGACCTCCATTCGCGTTGCCATCGTTGTAAGACGAATTGCCGATGCCCCACACGGCTACTTTGGTGACTTCGCCGTTGAGGGTGCTGTTCGCTACTGCCTTGCTGGTGTTGAAGGAACTGGCCGTGCCACCGCTGCTAGCGGCTGAACCATTCTCACCAGCCGCTGAGGTGGTGTAGGTGCTGGTGTCAGTCCGGGTACGGGTGCTCGAATCGGTATTAGTAAGCGTGCTTGAACCTTTCGAAGTGTTGTTGTCGTCTGCAAACGCAGGGAGCGTAAGCCCCAGACCCAACACAATCGCGGTCGCTATTAGAGTCTTGCGCATAGTCTTTCTCCTGGAACGATGCGGTGACCCCCTGTGTTGCCGGAGTTGCAAATCCAGCACGCACTTGTCGCAACATGCGTGCCACGCCTTGTGCACGTCAGATCACAAACATGAAGACCATGAAATCAGCCACTTGAAGAGAATCACGGAGGCTGAGTTTGACTACGGTCAGGGAGCTGCAAAGCGGGACTGCATCAAGGCTGTTACACCGCCTCCTCGACCAGGCCTTGCACCTGGGACATAAACGCTCATGCATGAGTCTATATTTCAGCGCTTTAGCGCGTATTGCTGTCTTCTCATAGCGCTGTGGAACACATGTATCAGGTGGTTTACACCGACGCATACGAAACCATAGCAATGTCGTACAGGGTCCTGAACCATAACGAAACTTGCAAAGAAAGAAGGAGCCTTTCGGCTCCTTCATTCGACATAGGCCTAGGCCGCGATCAGCGCTTTTCGATCGGCACGTAGGCCAGATCTTCCGGGCCGGTGTAGTTGGCGCTGGGACGGATGATCTTGCCGTCCTCGCGCTGCTCGATCACGTGCGCGCTCCAGCCGGAGGTGCGGGCGATCACGAACAGCGGGGTGAACATGGCCGTCGGCACGCCCATCATGTGATACGCGCTGGCCGAGAACCAATCGAGATTGGGGAACATCTTCTTCTGCTCCCACATCAGCTTCTCGATCTTCTCCGACACGTCGAACAGGGTCGGGTTGCCGCCTTCCGTGCACAGCTTGCGCGAGACTTCTTTGATGATCTCGTTGCGCGGATCGGACACCGTGTACACCGGGTGGCCGAAGCCGATGATGATTTCCTTGCGCTCGACGCGGGCGCGGATGTCCGCTTCCGCCTCGGCTGCGTTGCGGTAGCGGGCGATGATCTCCATCGCCACTTCGTTCGCGCCGCCGTGCTTGGGACCGCGCAGCGCACCGATCGCACCGGTGATCGCCGAGTACATGTCCGAACCCGTGCCGGCAATGACACGCGCGGTGAAGGTGGACGCGTTGAACTCGTGCTCGGCGTACAGGATCAGCGACTTGTCCAGCGAGTGCGTGCACAGCTCGCTCGGCTTCTTGCCATGCAGCAGGTGCAGGAAGTGACCGGCGATGGACTCGTCTTCGGTCTCCGTTTCAATGCGCTTGCCGTTGTGGCTGAAGTGGAACCAGTACAGCAGGATCGAACCAAAGCTCGCCATCAGGCGATCGGCGATATCGCGCGCGCCGGTGACGTTGTGGTCGTCCTTCTCCGGCAGCACGGTGCCCAGCACCGAGCAACCCGTGCGCATCACATCCATCGGATGCGTGGCGGCGGGCAACAGCTCCAACGCGCTCTTCACCGGCGCCGGCAGTCCGCGCAGGCGCTTGAGCTTGGCGCGATAGGCATTCAGTTCGGCCCAGTTCGGCAACACGCCGTGCACCAGCAAATAGGCGACTTCCTCGAAGCAACCCTTGGCCGCCAGGTCATGGATGTCATAACCGCGGTAATGCAGGTCGTTGCCGCTGCGGCCCACCGTGCACAGCGCGGTGTTGCCGGCAGCCACGCCCGACAGCGCGACGGATTTCTTGGGCTTGGGAAGAGTTTGCTCAGTCATTCGGTACATCTCCTGAAGACATGCTTGCGTCAAACGTGGGCGGCACCGTGATGCCGGTTATCTCGATGGGGGCGATCAGCTCTTCTTGGAAAAGAGCTCATCCAGGCGGCGCTCGTACTCGTGATAGCCGATGCGGTCGTAGAGTTCCTCGCGCGTCTGCATGGTGTCGATCACGTTGCGCTGGTGGCCGTCGCGACGGATGGCCTGATAGACATTTTCCGCGGCCTTGTTCATGGCGCGGAACGCGGAAAGCGGATACAGCACGATGCCTACGCCCGCGCTGGCGAGCTCTTCCACGCTGAACAGCGGGGTCTGGCCGAACTCGGTGATGTTGGCCAGCACCGGCACCTTCACCGCATCGACAAAGCGGCGATAGGTCGGCAAGTCATAGGCGGCTTCGGCAAAGATGCCGTCGGCGCCGGCTTCCACGCAGGCGATGGCGCGCTCGATGGCGGCGTCCACACCGTCGACGGCAATCGCGTCGGTGCGGGCGATCAGGAAGAAGTCGGCATCGGTCTTTGCATCGGCCGCGGCCTTGACGCGATCAGCCATCTCGCTGGTCGACACGATCTCCTTGCCCGGACGATGACCGCAGCGCTTGGCGCCGACCTGGTCTTCGATATGGCAGGCGGCCGCGCCGAACTTGATCAGGCTTTTTACCGTGCGGGCGATATTGAACGCGCTCGGACCAAAGCCCGTGTCGATGTCCACCATCAGCGGCAGGTCGCACACGTCGGTGATGCGGCGCACATCGGTGAGCACGTCGTCCAGCGTATTGATGCCAAGATCCGGCAAGCCCAACGAACCGGCCGCCACGCCGCCGCCCGAAAGATAGATCGCGCGGTAACCGGCGCGCTTGGCCAGCAAGGCGTGGTTCGCGTTGATGGCGCCGATCACCTGCAAGGGGTGCTCAGCCGCCAGAGCAGCGCGGAATGCCGCGCCAGGGGATGCGATGTGGGCCATGAAACCTCCGCTTAAAGGGGAGATTTTAGCGCAGGGTTTGTAAGGGGGCTGTTGCGCGGCAGCATGAATGGTTTCGAAGGGAGCGTGTAGTGGATTGGGGGGGTTCTTCGTCGCGCGGCGGGCTAGTGATTTGTTCGTCGTCTCGGCGCACCCCACAAGTGGGGGCGAGGGGCTGCGTTTTTCAACAGCCGAATGGCTGGTTATCCAGAGGTTCGGTTTCTGGTTGTTGCGTTGACGCCAGGGTGCCGCCTGCGCGGCGGGCGTTTCGGTCGGCTGCCGCCGACCGAGTCACTTTTCTCTTGCTGGCCCAAGAGAAAAGTAACCCAAAGAGAATGGCCTGATAACGCCCGCAGCATCGTGTTGGGATAAGCCCGAGCGCTCGAGGCGCGTCTGATGGGACAACCTCCGAGGGTACACAGGGGTACCTCAATGCGCTGCGCAACGCGCCCGAATCCCTGAGGACTTAAAGCGGGGCCTCGCTGCGCATCGGCTTTGGTCCGCTCTCCTTACCTTTGCCGCGTCTGCTCGTCTGTGGGAGCGCACCCTGTGCGCGACAGCCACGCTGCGGTGTACCGCTCCGTAGGTTTGTCGCGCACAGGGTGCGCTCCCACAAAGAGCCGATCGATACTGGCTTGCGCGATCCCTTGTAGGAGCGCACTTGTGCGCGACCGCGGCGCTCGGATGTACCGCTCCGTCGGTTGGTCGCGCACAAGTGCGCTCCTACAAAAGTGCCCGGCAGGGCCGCAACGCCGGGACTGCTCTGCTCTTGATGCGGCTCTGGACTTTTGGGGGTCCCCGTATGACGCGGCGGGCGGGTGGAGGAAAGCCCGAAGGGTGGCCGCATGGATGCGGCCAGTTTTTCGACAGGACAGGGATGCCCTGTCGAAAAACCCCGTAACCCGCCCGCGCACCTGGAGGGCCGTAGGCCCGGAAGGCGCGTCATCCGGGGGGCCCTTTCTTTTGGATGACCAGACATGCGGCTGTTGAAGAACGCCCCCTGCTTTAGCAGGAATGACGAGCAAGAGCCGCTTAAACCGAAGCGACGCGTAGCAACGTTCCCGCGAGCACCCGCCCCTCACCCCCCAGGGGAGAGGGAGAAAATCAACCTTGATCGGGCCCCCTCTCCAACGCCCTGCGGATCTCCTCCAACGCCCCCGGATCATCCAACGTAGAAAGATCCCCAGGATCCGTGTGCTGCACCAAAGCCTGCAGCGAACGTCGCAGCAATTTTCCGGAACGTGTCTTGGGCAACGCATTGACCACATAAATCCGCGCCGGCTTCGCAATCTTGCCGAGTTGATCCACCACGCTTTGCTGCATGCCTTTGGCGACGTCCATCGAAGCTTCCGTCACACCTTGTCGCAGCGTGGCAAACACCACCGGCACCTGCCCCTTCACGTCGTCGTGCATGCCGATCACCGCCGCTTCCGCGCACGCAGGATGCATCGCCACGGATTCTTCGATCTCGCGCGTGCCCAGGCGATGGCCCGCCACATTGATCACATCGTCGGTGCGGCCGAGGATGGTGGTGTAGCCGTCCTCATCGCGGATCGCCCAATCCAGCGAGCTATACAGCAGTTCCTTAAAGTGGCTGAAGTAGCTGGCGACGTAGCGTTCGTCGTTGCGCCAAACGGTGGTCAGGCAACCGGGCGGGAGCGGCGGCACGAAGACGAGCACGCCCTTCTGGTGCGGTGGCAGTTCTTCGCCGGTGGACTCGTCGATCACCTTCATGCGATAGCCGGGACTGGGCAGTCCGGGCGAGCCGAATTTCAGCCGCTTCAAGTCGAGGCCTGGCATCAAGGTGATCGCTGGCCAGCCGGTTTCGGTCTGCCAGTAGTTGTCGATCACCGGTACGCCCAGGCCTTCGGTGGCCCAGTGCGCGGTGGGTTCGTCGAGCGGTTCGCCGGCGAGGAACAACCAGTGCAGTTTCAGCAGGTCGTATTTCTTGAGCCAGCTTGGATCTTGTTTCTTCAGCACACGCAACGCCGTGGGTGACGAGAACATGCTGTGCACGCCGTAGCGTTCGCACAATCGCCACCAGATGCCGGGATCGGGATGTGCAGGCAGGCCTTCGTACAACAACGAGGTGGCGCCGCCGATCAGCGGCGCATACACGTTGTACGAATGACCCACGGGCCAGCCCACATCCGAGGTGGAGAACATCACCTGCCCCGGCTTGATGTCGAAGATCGCTTCGATCGACATTGCCATGGCGACGGCGTAGCCGCCCACGTCTCTTTGGATGCCCTTGGGTTTGCCCGTGGTACCTGAGGTGTAAAGCAAATAGCTTGGCTCATTCGATTCGAGCCAAACAACGGGCACTTCGGCACCCTCATACGAAGCGCGCAAACTCGCGTAATCGAGATCGCGCCCGGCGACACGCGTCATCTGCGGATCGAGTCCACGATCGATGATGAGCACGTTTGACGGCTGGTGTTTGGCTTCCTCGAGCGCCGCATCGACCAAGGGCTTGTACGGGATGATCTTGCCGCCGCGCATGCCCGCGTCGGTGGCGATCAATAGCGCGGGCTCGGCGTCGTCGATGCGCAGCGCGAGGTTGTGCGCGGCAAAGCCACCGAACACCACCGAGTGGATCGCGCCCAGGCGCGCGCAGGCGAGCATGGCGAAAACCGCTTCGGCGATATTGGGGAGATAGATCACCACGCGATCGCCCTTGCCCACGCCCAGCGACGCAAGCACGGCAGCGAAGGTGTTCACTTCGCGATAGAGATCGCGATAGCTGAGCTCGCGCGTGATGCCGGTTTCGGTGGAGATCGCCACCAGCGCGAGCTGGCCGCCGCGCTCTTCGAGATGCCGGTCGACGGCGTTGTAGCAGAGATTGGTGGTGCCGCCGACGAACCATTGCCGGAACGGCAGACGGGACACATCGAGGATGCGCTCGGGTGGCGTATGCCAATGGATGCGCTGCGCCTGTTCAGCCCAGAACGCTTCGGGCTGCTCTATCGAACGCTGATAGAACTCCTCATAGCGCATCGCGATCACCCTCGTTTCAACGGCTGATCGCTCTAGCCTAGATCAGCGCTGCCCCACGGGCTTTGCGACCTTGGTCGAGTCGTGCGTGGATGATCGCCATGTCCGGCGATCATCCACGCGCATGACTCACAGGCAGGACACCGCCGCGTCGCGATAGGCGGAGTTGTAGTCCTTCTTCGCGTCCTGGCCTTCGTACATCACGACCAGGGCGCCGGTGCCGTCGGAGGTCACGTTGATCAGCTCGTGCGCGCCCTGCTTGTCGTTGCCGGACAGCTCGCCCGACTGGTCCTTGTGCGACATGCTCACTTCAGCGGTTTCAGCCCACTTCGCGCGCACGCATTCCAGATAGGTCGGAATGTCCTTGTTGGTACGGCTGCTCATCTTCGGCGTGGTATCGCGCAGGCCGTGGGTGCCACCGCAGGCGGTGAGCAGGGCGCAGAGGGAAAGGGTCGCAAGAAGTCGCTTCATGTCTGGGTTCCGGTCAGTGCTCCGCCGATTCTACCGATACTCGGCCACGCCGCCAGTCATCTCCCGAAAATCGGTCGCGGCGGCCCAAAAGAAATGGGCAGCCGAAGCTGCCCATCCCATCGTCGACGCTTGCGCGTGCGACTTACTTCTTGGCGAACAAGTGCTCGACGCCGGCGCGCTCTTCGCGCAGTTCCTTGTTGGTGGCGTCCATGCGGGCACGCGAGAAATCGTTGATTTCCAGACCCTGCACGATGGCGTACTTGCCATCCTTCACCGTCACCGGGTAGCCGTAGATCACGCCCGGCTCGATGCCGTACGAACCGTCCGACGGGATGCCCATCGAGGCCCAGTCGCCTTCCGCGGTGCCCATGGCCCAGGTGCGCATGTGATCGACCGCCGCCGAGGCAGCCGAAGCGGCCGAGGAAGCGCCGCGCGCCTTGATGATCGCCGCGCCGCGCTGCTGCACGGTCGGGATGAAATCGCTCTCGTACCAGGCCTGGTCGACCAGCGACAGCGCCGGCTTGCCGCCGACGGTGGCGTGGTACAGGTCCGGGTACTGGGTGGAGCTGTGGTTGCCCCAGATGGTCATCTTCTTGATGTCGGTGCTGTGCTTGCCGGTCTTCTCGGCCAGCTGCGACAGCGCGCGGTTGTGGTCAAGGCGGACCATCGCGGTGAAGCACTTCGGATCCAGATCCGGTGCGTTCTGCTGGGCGATCAGCGCATTGGTGTTGGCCGGGTTGCCGACCACCAGCACGCGCACGTCGCGCTTGGCGTGATCGTTCAGCGCCTTGCCCTGCGGGCCGAAGATGGCGCCGTTGGCTTCGAGCAGATCCTTGCGCTCCATGCCCGGGCCGCGCGGACGCGCGCCCACGAGCAGCGCGTAATCGACATCCTTGAAGGCGACGTTGAGGTCGTCAGTGGCGACCACGCCGGCCAGCGTCGGGAACGCGCAATCGTTGAGTTCCATCACCACGCCCTGCAGCGCGGGCAGCGCCGGGGTGATTTCCAGCAGGTGCAGGATCACCGGCTGATCCGGACCCAGCATGTCGCCCGCGGCAATGCGGAACAGCAGGGCGTAACCGATCTGGCCGGCAGCGCCGGTAACGGCAACACGAACGGGGGCTTTCATCGGAGAAACTCCTTCAACTTGGCTAACGTACAAAAGACAAGGCCCACGCCATGCGGCGCGGGCCCAAGACGATCAGGTCAGTTCTGCAAAGAACGCCTGGATGCGTTCCAGCCCGGGCTGCAATTGTGCTGTTGGGCAGGTATAGGAAATGCGCAGGGCACGCGGCTCGCCGAAGGCCGAACCCGGCACGCAGGCCACGCCAACGGCTTCGAGCAGCACGGCGCACAGTTCAACGTCGTCGTTGATGCCCGTGCCCTTGTAGCTCTTGCCGAACGCCACCGAGATATCGGGGAACGCGTAGAACGCGCCCTGCGGATACGGGCACACCACGCCGGGAATCGCGCGGAGCGCATTGACCACGATGTCGCGCTTCTCGGCAAACTCCTTGCACTTGGCCTGCGGAATATCCTGCGGGCCGGCAAATGCGGCGATGGCGGCGGCCGTGATCACTTCCGGCAGGCTGGTGATGTGGTTGGAGTTGAGCGTGGTGATGGCCTTGGCCACGATTTCCGGCGCGGCGATCAGGCCTACGCGCCAACCCGGCATGCCATAGGTCTTGGAGACCGAGTCGACGAAGATCAGTCGATCCTTCAGCTCCGGCCTGGCATGCACGAAGTTGTGGTAGCCGATGCCGTCGAACACCATCGAGTTGTAGATGTCGTCGGTGATGATCCAGGTGTCCGGATACTTCGCCAGCACGTCGGCCAGCGCAGCGATTTCGTCGCGCGTATAGACCATGCCGGTGGGATTGGACGGATTGTTGAACAGGAACACCTTGGGCTTGCGCGCGAGCGCCGCATCGAGCTGCGCCGGCGTGAGCTTGTAGTTCTGCTCGGGGCCGCAATGCAGGATGTTGGCCTTGGCGCCGAGGATGTCGGCGATATCGCGATAGGTGGTCCAGAACGGTGCGGCGAAGCAGATTTCATCGCCTTCGTTCAACAACGCTTCGCCCAGGTTGTACAGCACCTGCTTGGCGCCGATACCGATCGAGAGATTCGCGCGGCCGTAACCGGTAAAGCCAAGCTTCTCGATATGCACCAGGAAAGCATCGAGCAGCGCATCCGCACCGCGGTTGCTGCCGTACTGGCCGGAGTCGCGCTGCAGCGCCTCGCGTGCGGCGGCATACACATGCTCGCCAGGTAGAAAATTGGGAACGCCGATCGAGAAGCTGATGATGTCGCGGCCGGCAGCCTTGAGCTGCTTGGCCTTTTCGGCGATGACCATGATCGCGCTGGGCTTGGCGCGACCGACACGCTGGGCGAGCTGGGGCATGACTTCCTCGTGTATGGGGAACGAAGACAGCAAACTCCACGATTTTAGCATGTGAAGGCGCGCCATCCGACGCCCCGGCTTCACCCGATGGTCTAAAGCCCCGCCCATGCGAGACATGGTCAGGCCTATGCCAGTGACGTCCGTCACTTGCAAAACCGTGCCGTCAACTGGCTGATCTGCCTATGGAACGGCGTACGGTGTGAGCCTAGATTCGACCCACCAATGGCCGCCAAGGAACGCATATGCACTGGCTCTGGGTATTCATCGTGGGTCTGGTCGTGGGATTGATCGCCAAGATGCTGATGCCGGGCAAGGATCCGGGCGGCTTCATCATCACCGCGATCCTGGGCATCCTCGGCTCGGTCATCTCCACCTATATC
>Ga0209672_101017_pt1 | contig 12156 bp, 10 predicted proteins | sample AraplaCol_mMS_r2_FD_184273 | JGI IMG/M metagenome (GOLD analysis project Ga0209672, IMG submission 184273) | Arabidopsis root microbial communities from North Carolina, USA - plate scrape CL_Col_mMS_r2 (SPAdes) (version 2) | ecosystem: Host-associated > Plants > Roots > Endosphere | place: USA...
GCCACTCGCCACCAGGGTTGCCCCCGTGCTGCCGTTCGACTTGCATGTGTAAGGCATGCCGCCAGCGTTCAATCTGAGCCAGGATCAAACTCTTCAGTTCAATACCTGTTACTGTTTTCGACTCTTTACGAGTCGGTCGCTCACTCAACGTACTGACGTGTTTTCGATTCCATCCCTCGCGGGACAGCTCGAAACCTTCCTCAATACTGTGTGAGACTTGATACTTTCGCTTTTGCACAGAGCCCGAAGACCCCATGCCGCTCGCCGCATCAAGTGCCCACACTTATCGACTGTGAATTGTTAAAGATCGCGTCGCTCAACACCTCCGCCTGGTACTACTCCGGCGTTGCGTCTTGCGTTGCTGCTCAAGCAGCAGAGAAGCGAGATTATGCAGCCCTTCCTATACATCGTCAACTGGTTTTTAACGCAGACCGCAGCACCACCTCGCTACGATCCTCAACCGGCCAACGGGCGCCGCACAACCCCTTCCCAAGCTTCGCGCCTCGTTGCCAAGCGCGCGAAAGGGCGCAATTCTAGGCCCCTTCGGCGCACCTTGCAAGCGCGCGACGCGATATCGTTTTACCGATGCTTGAAGACGGGTTTGCGCTTCTCGACGAATGCCGCCATTCCTTCCTTCTGGTCGTCGGTCGCGAACAGCGAATGGAACAACCGGCGCTCGAAACGAACGCCCTCCGCAAGCGTCGTTTCATAGGCGCGATTCACCGATTCCTTGACCATCATGACGGCTGGCAGCGGAAACTCCGCAATCGTCGCTGCCGCGGTAATCGCTTCGTCAAGCAATGTCGCGGCCGGCACCACTCGCGAGACAAGCCCCGCGCGCTCGGCCTCAGCCGCATCCATGAACCGGGCGGTCAGGCACAGATCCATCGCCTTCGCCTTGGAGACCGCCCGCGGCAAGCGCTGCGTGCCGCCCGCCCCCGGCATCACGCCTAGCTTGATTTCCGGCTGACCGAATTTCGCGCTGTCAGCCGCAAACACGATGTCACACATCATCGCAAGCTCACACCCACCGCCCAACGCAAATCCGGCAACCGCTGCAATGATCGGTTTGCGGATCGTGCTGATCGCCTCCCAGTTGCGCGTGATGTAGTCCCCTTTGTATACGTCCATATAGGAGTACTTGGACATCATGCCAATATCGGCACCCGCGGCGAATGCCTTCTCGCTGCCCGTCAGCACGATGGCTCCGATGCCATCATCGGCCTCGAACGCCCTGAGCGCGGTGCCGATCTCATCCATCAGCGCGTCGTTGAGCGCGTTGAGCGCCTTCGGACGATTCAACGTCACGAGTCCGACGCGGCCGCGTGTTTCAACCAAGATGTTTTCGTACGTCATTTCCTCTCCTATCGTTTCCATCCGGGAACCCAAAAAACGCCCGATATCGTCGCGAGAACGATGGTAACATTCGCAAACCAACCGGTCGGTCAATGAATTGATCGACCTGCCTCCCTCAACCTAGGTCCGCCCTGTCTCCGCCATGACACATCCACTTTTTGTGAAGCACGAAGACACGCTGAAGCACGCCCTTGCCGCTATCGAAACGCGCGGCTATTGGAGCCCTTTCGCGGAAATGCCGAGCCCCAGAGTGTACGGGGAAACCAGCAACGCGGAAGGCGAGGCAGCGTTCAAAGCGCATCTTCACCATACGTTCGGGCTCGATCAACCCGCCACTGGCGAAACGGTGGGTGAAGAAGTATCCCCATACGGGTTTGCACTCGATATTCGGTATCCGAAAGCGGATGTCGACGCATTGATCGCAGCGGCCGCCTGCGCCCAAGACACATGGCGCCGTGCCGGCCGCGAGGCATGGGTCGGCGTAAGCCTCGAAATCCTCGCGCGATTGAACCGCGCCAGCTTCGAGATCGCCTACAGCGTCATGCACACCACCGGCCAGGCTTTCATGATGGCTTTTCAAGCGGGCGGCCCCCATGCGCAGGACCGGGCGCTGGAGGCCATCGCCTACGCCTGGAACGAACTGCGTCGCATACCCACCGAGGCTCACTGGGAAAAGCCGCAGGGCAAAAATCCGCCGCTTGCGATGAAAAAGCACTATGCGATCGTACCGCGTGGCCTCGGGCTCGTTCTCGGCTGCTGCACGTTCCCGACCTGGAACGGCTATCCCGGGCTTTTTGCGGACCTCGCAACCGGCAACGCCGTCATCGTGAAACCTCATCCTGGGGCAATCCTGCCGTTGGCCATTACCGTTCGGATCGCGCGCGAAGTGTTGCGTGAGGCGGGCTTCGATCCCAATGTCGTGACCCTGCTCGCTACGGCACCGAACGACGGCCCGCTCGTCCAGGCCCTCGCCGTACGCCCCGAAATCAAGCTCATCGATTTCACCGGCAGTACGCAAAACGGCACCTGGCTCGAACGCAACGCACACCAGGCGCACGTGTTCACGGAGAAGGCCGGCGTCAACCAGATCGTGATCGACTCGGTCGACGATCTGAAGGCTGCCGCGCGCAATATCGCCTTCTCGCTCGCGCTTTATTCCGGCCAGATGTGCACGGCCCCGCAAAACGTCTATGTGCCGCGCGGCGGAATCGAAACGCCCGGCGGGCACCTGAGCTTCGATGATGTCGCGCAGGCGCTCGCCGCGGCAGTTCAAAAGCTCGTCGCGGACCCGGCGCGCGCCGTCGAGATACTGGGCGCGATTCAGAACGAGGGCATCGCCCGCCGCATCGACGAGGCGCGCAGCCTCGGGCGCGTGCTCGTGGAAAGCGCGGCGCTCGAGCATCCCGCTTTTCCCGGCGCTCGCATACGCACGCCCCTCCTCGTGCAACTCGACGCCTCGAGCGACCTCGCTACGCTGCGCAGCGAATGGTTCGGCCCGATTTCCTTTGTCATCGCCACGGACTCGACCGGACATTCGCTCGAGCTCGCCGGTTCGCTCGCACGCGAGCACGGGGCGCTGACGCTCTCCGTCTACAGCACCGACGAGGCCGTGATCGGCGCCGCGCACGAAGCGGCAATTCGTGGAGGCGTCGCACTGTCGATCAACTTGACCGGCGGTGTCTTCGTCAATCAATCGGCCGCTTTCTCGGACTTTCACGGAACGGGCGCCAACCCTGCGGCGAACGCGGCCCTCACCGATTCGGCCTTCGTCGCCAGCAGATTCCGCGTCGTTCAAAGCCGTGTGCATGTTGCGCCGACCGAAAACTCAGCGACAGTCGGCCAAACGGCCTAGGCCGAACGGTCGAATGGCGGGCTGTGGCAGGCAGCACTAGGATGGTCCCAACTTTCGCCCCGTTCGGTGCGAAGAACTCTTTGGCTGGAGCAGGAACGACCCGATGCACGATGCCTTCATTTGCGATGCGATTCGCACTCCATTCGGGCGCTATGGCGGCGCGCTGAAAGACGTCCGCGCCGATGACCTCGCGGCCGCTCCCATCCGAGCCCTCGTGGACCGTAACAGCGGCGTGGAGTGGCGTTCGCTCGACGACCTTATCTACGGATGCGCGAATCAGGCCGGCGAAGACAATCGCAACGTAGCGCGCATGGCAGCGCTGCTCGCCGGTTTGCCGACCGATGTTCCCGGCAGCACCCTGAACCGCTTATGCGGCTCTGGCATGGATGCCGTCGGGACCGCCGCGCGCGCAATCAAAGCGGGCGAGGCACGCCTGATGATCGCAGGTGGCGTGGAAAGCATGACGCGCGCGCCCTTCGTCATGGCAAAAGCGTCGAGCGCGTTTTCGCGTCAGGCCGAAATCCACGACACGACGATCGGTTGGCGCTTCGTGAACGCGATATTGAAGCGCGAGTACGGAATCGACTCGATGCCGGAAACTGCCGAGAATGTCGCCGCTCAATTCGAGGTGAGCCGCGCCGATCAAGACGCATTCGCGCTGCGCAGCCAGCAAAACGCCGCACGGGCGCAGCGTGACGGTACGCTCGCTGAGGAAATCGTCCCCATCGCGGTCCCTCAGAAAAACGGCGAAGTCACTCATGTCACCCGGGATGAGCATCCGCGCGAAACGTCGCTCGAAGCGCTCTCGAAACTGAAAGGTATCGTGCGGCCGGATGGCAGCGTTACGGCCGGCAACGCGTCCGGCGTCAACGATGGAGCCTGTGCGCTGCTGCTCGCCAACGGCGAGGCGGCCAAGCAATACGGCCTGCGCCAGCGCGCGCGCATTCTCGGCATGGCGACAGCGGGCGTCGAGCCGAGAATCATGGGTATCGGCCCGGCACCGGCTGTGCGAACACTGCTCGCCCGTCTGAATATGACGCTCGACGCGTTCGATGTCATCGAGCTCAACGAAGCCTTCGCTGCACAAGGCCTCGCGGTCCTGCGGCTACTGGGGCTTGCGGACGACGATCCACGAGTCAATCCGAACGGCGGGGCGATCGCTTTGGGACACCCGCTCGGCGCATCGGGGGCAAGGCTCGTCACGACCGCGCTCTACCAGCTCGAACGGATATCGGGCCGATATGCGCTGTGCTGTATGTGCATCGGCGTCGGTCAAGGCATCGCGCTGGCCATCGAGCGGATCGAGCGTCCGTAAGCCCGCCCGAAACGACCGCGGGCCGATAGCACATTCGATACGCGCACCAGCTCATCGATATAAACCACCGAGGAGGCAACCGATGCCCAATGAAGCGATTCGTGTCGATCTGGACGCGGTCTCGCACGTCGCGACCGTGACGCTCAATAGGCCGGACAAGCTCAATAGTTTCACTCGAGCCATGCACGCCGAATTGCGCTCTGCGCTCGATACCATTGAATCGTCCGGCGCACGTGCACTTGTGGTGACCGGCGCGGGCCGCGGTTTTTGCGCCGGCCAGGATCTCGCCGATCTGAGCTTCGAGCCCGGCAGCATGACTGATCTCGGCGCCCTCATCGACGAAAACTTCAATCCACTCGTGAGGCGTTTGCATAGCCTGCCGCTCCCGGTGATCGCCGCGGTCAACGGTATAGCCGCCGGCGCGGGCGCGAATCTGGCGCTCGCTTGCGATATCACCATTGCCGCCCGTTCGAGCAGCTTCGTCCAATCGTTCGTCAAGATCGGCCTCATCCCGGATTCGGGCGGGACCGCCTTGCTGCCGCAGCGCATCGGTATGGCTCGTGCGCTGGGCCTTGCACTGACCGGTGACAAGCTGAGCGCCGACGAGGCCGAGCGGTGGGGGCTCATCTGGCAAGTCGTCGATGATCACGAAGTGCTGAATGCCGCGACGCGCCTCGCGAGCCGGCTCGCTCAGCAGCCCACGCGCGCCATGGCGGCTATCAAGCGTGCGATGCGGGCGAGCACGGCGCAAACGTTCGATCGACAGCTCGATCTCGAGCGTGACCTCCAGCGCGAACTGGGCGGCTCGCGCGATTACGCGGAAGGCGTCGCCGCATTTATCGAAAAACGCACGCCACGTTTCGAGGGACGCTGAGATGCCTGAAACCAGTCCTCGCGCCAATGAGGCGCATGTCTGCGGCGACGAAATCGCGCGCGCCGTCGGTGCGGCGATGTATCGGGCCGACGCCTGCTCTCGCGCACTCGGCTTCGAGTTGCTCGAGGTACGCGCCGGCTACGCACGAATGCGCGCGTCCGTACGGCCCGACTTTCTAAATGGACACAATATCTGTCACGGCGGCCTCATTTTCACGCTGGCCGATTCGACTTTCGCGTTCGCCTGCAACTCGTACAACGTCAACACCGTCGCGTCCGGCTGCTCGATCGAATTCCTGCGTCCAGTCCACGGCGGCGATCTACTGATCGCCGAAGCCAGCGAGCAAACGCTCAACGGCCGCACCGGGATTTACGACATTCGCGTCACCAATCGCGCCGGGGAAACCGTTGCGATGTTTCGCGGCAAGTCCACCCAAATTCGCGGGAGTGTCATCGCCGGCTGTTGATGAGACAAGACAGCCGGGATGAGTCGCAAACCTATACAACACGACGGGATACACAGGGCGACTGTGCGAACCCGCGCCACGTGGAAACGGAGACATCCATGGATACCGCTTTGCCGCTCGATCCGATCGAGACCGCCAGCCGCGACGAGCTGACGAGCCTGCAGCTCGAACGCCTCAAATGGTCGCTCAGACATGCTTACGAACACTCGGCCGTCTATCGGCGCAAGTTCGATGAGGCTGGCGTGCATCCGACTGAGTTGACCTCGCTCGCAGACCTCGCGCGCTTCCCGTTCACGAAGAAAAGCGACCTGCGCGATAACTACCCGTTTGGCATGTTCGCCGTAACGCAGGATCGCATAGCGCGAATTCACGCCTCTTCAGGCACGACGGGCAAACCGACCGTCGTCGGGTATACCGCGCGCGACATCGACATTTGGGCCGATCTGGTGGCCCGCTCAATCCGGGCCGCGGGCGCTCGCCGCGGCGACAAAGTGCACATCAGCTATGGATACGGCCTGTTCACAGGCGGGCTCGGCGCTCACTACGGTGCAGAGCGAGCCGGATTGACCGTGATTCCGTTCGGCGGCGGACAGACGGAAAAGCAGGTGCAGTTGATTCGGGATTTTGAGCCCGACATCATCATGGTGACCCCAAGCTATATGCTCGCGCTCGCCGATGAATTCGAGCGTCAAGGCATCGATCCCGCGCAATCGTCGCTGCGTATCGGGATATTCGGCGCCGAGCCATGGACCAACGATATGCGTGTCGTGCTCGAGCGACGCATGGGTATCGACGCAGTCGACATTTACGGACTTTCGGAGGTCATTGGCCCCGGGGTCGCCTCCGAGTGCGCGCAAACGAAGGATGGTCCGACGATCTGGGAAGACCACTTCTATCCGGAGATAGTAGACCTCGAAACAGGCGAGGTGCTACCCGACGGCGAATTCGGCGAACTCGTATTCACCTCGCTGACGAAAGAGGCATTGCCGATCGTCCGGTACCGAACAGGCGACCTCACGCGCCTTCTTCCTGGCACCGCTCGCACGATGCGGCGCATGGAAAAGATCACGGGCCGCTGCGACGACATGATGATCGTGCGCGGGGTCAACGTGTTTCCCACTCAGATCGAGGAATTGTTGCTCAAGCAACGCGCCCTCGCGCCGCATTATCAGATCGTGCTGACCAAGGACGGTCCGCTCGATGTCATGACGCTCAATGTCGAACCGTCACCCGAAGCCAGCGCCGATCCGGCAGCACTCGACGCAGCGCGCTCGGCACTCATCTACGACATCAAAGTGCTCATCGGGATATCGGCGCTCGTCAATGTATTACCGGTCAACGGCATCGAGCGTTCTGTCGGGAAAGCACGGCGCGTCGTCGACAAGCGCCGCTCGGGCAGTTAAAGACGACGGTGCCGCCGCGAGATCTTCGCGTACTAAGAATTGGGCAGCAGCAGCCACATGCGTCCGGTCTGCTTCATCTTTCCCGCGAGATCGCCAGCGTCGTCTCCAAGCCCCCAGAAATAATCGGCTCTCACACCGCCTTTGATCGCCGTTCCGACGTCCTGTGCGAAAACGAGCCTGTTCATCGGCGCGTTCGTCATCGGGCGTGTCGTCTGCAAGAACACCGGCGTGCCGAGGGGAATTGAAGCGGGATCGACGGCGATCGAGCGTTGCGGCGTAAGCGGCACGCCCAACGCGCCGATCGGGCCTTTGTCCTGACCCGCCAGCGCCGGATCGGGCAACGGCATCTCGCGAAAGAAGACGAAACGCGGATTGATGTCGAGCAGCGCGTCGACGCGCGACGGATTCGCGCGCGCCCACGCCTTGATCCCTTGCATCGTTGCCTGCGAGGGCGTCAATTCACCATGATCGAGCAGCCATCGGCCAATCGATTTATACGGCTGATTATTGCTTCCACCGAAGCCGACCCGCATCACACTGCCGTCGTCGAGCACAATGCGTCCCGAGCCTTGCACCTGCAGAAAAAACGCTTCGATCGGATCATCGACCCATACCAGTTCGTTGCCCGACAGCGCGCCCGAGCGCTCGAGTTCCGCACGCGGCGGCAGCGCGGCGCCGGCGCGGTAACCAGCGGGCCAACGATACAACGGGAACTGGTAGGGGCCGCGGCGCACCCGCGAACCGTGCAGCAGCGGCTCGTAATAGCCGGTCACGAGTCCATCGAGGGTGCCGTCGACGTTCGAGAATTGAAAGGGCGTGAAATACGTTTCGAAGAAACCGCGCGTGCCGGCAACATCGAGATCATCAAGATGCGCCGCCGCGGAACACGCGGGCTTCCAGCGCGGCTCGCGTCCCAGGCGCGTGCAATTTTCGCGTAGCGCTTCGGCCGCACCGATCAGCGAATCGTCCCCCCAGCCGGGGACTTGTTGCCATGCAACAGGCGTCAGGCGCGCCGCTGCAAGCTGTCCTGAAACGATAGGGGTCCCGCTCGGCGCCGTCGCGCTGGGTCGCACGACGCGGTTGCCGCCGCAAGCGGCCAGCAGGACCGCACAGAGTACTGCCGCGGCGCGCGCAGCCACGCCCAGATCGATGCGCATACGTTTGCTCATTGCTCCATGAAGTCTCGTGCCCGGCTCGGCCCGGCGATCGTTTCGCCACGGCCCGGCGCGTTGCGCGCCCGGACGGTTCGGTACCGGCTCAGTGCAGCGTGCGCGGCATCTGCAGCGTGAATTCGGGCACAGGCGCCTCGAAACGCTCTCCGTCTTCCGCCACACAGAAGTACTCGCCGCGCATCGTACCGACAGGAGTCGCGATGACGGCCCAGCTCGTGTACTCGAACTGTTCTCCCGGTTGCAGCAATGGCTGATGACCGACGACACCCAATCCCTTGACCTCCTGGATCTGGGCCTCGCTGTCGGTAATGATCCAATGGCGTGCGATCAATTGCGCCGGCACCTGACCGGTATTGCGAATCGTCAGCGTGTAAGCGAACGCATACTGACGGTGCTCCGGGTCGGATTGCTCCGGCAGATAACGCGTCTGCGCCGCCACGCTGAATTGATACTGGTTCATCGTGATTCCGGTCCTTCCTTTCGTTCTGATAAAGAAGCCGAAACGAAACGCGGCACGATGCGATGTGCGCGCTATGTTTCGGATTGGCATTCTGCGCGATGGCGCCCTCGCCCGCAACCGGGCAATGATCGGCCAGCCACATAGCAAACGCGCGGTAAAATGCCTCTTTCCCTGCCGCCGCCCGCCGACAATGAGGATTGACGCGCCATGACGCAGTTCCGTATCGCCCCCAGCATTCTGTCGGCTGATTTCGCCCGGCTGGGCGAAGAAGTCAGCAATGTCGTCGCCGCCGGTGCCGACTGGATCCACTTCGACGTGATGGATAACCACTACGTCCCGAACCTGACGATCGGTCCGCTCGTCTGCGAGGCCATCCGTCCTCACGTCCAGGTGCCGATCGACGTCCATCTGATGGTGCGCCCGGTTGATCGCATCGTGCCTGATTTCGCCAAAGCCGGGGCAAATGTCATCAGTTTCCATCCGGAAGCGTCCGAGCACATCGACCGCACGCTCTCGCTGATCCGCGATCAAGGGTGCAAGGCCGGCCTTGTGTTCAATCCCGCGACGCCGCTCAATTATCTCGATCACGTGATGGACCGCGTAGACCTCGTGCTGATCATGTCGGTGAACCCAGGCTTTGGCGGCCAGTCGTTCATCCCCGAAGCCCTGAACAAACTGCGCGCCGCCCGCGCGCGCATCGATGCCTATCGCGACAAGACCGGCCGCGACATTCATCTCGAAATCGATGGTGGCGTGAAGACGGAAAACATCGCACAAATTGCACGCGCAGGCGCCGATACGTTCGTCGCGGGCTCGGCGATCTTCGGCAAACCCGATTATCGCGCCGTCATCGACGAAATGCGCCGCCAGCTCGCCACCACGGAGGCGGTCCAATCATGAGCGCGGCCCTTCCCGAACAAGCGGCGCCGCGCTTTTCGAGCCTGCGCCTGAGAGCCGCCATCGTCGATCTCGACGGCACGATGGTCGATACGGCGGACGATTTCACCGCCTGCCTCAACGGCATGTTGACCGAGATCGGCGCCACCCCGCCCGTCTCGCGCGACGAAGTGGTGGGTTACGTCGGCAAAGGCTCGGAGCACTTGATCCAAAGCGTACTCGCCGCGCGGCTTTCCCCGGACGAGACCGAAGCGCGCTTCGAGACGGCGCTGGCCGCCTATCAGGCGCTTTATGCGCAGATCAACGGGCGCCATACGCAACTCTATCCCGATGTGGAAAGAGGTCTTGCGGCACTGCACGATGCGGGTCTCAAGCTCGCCTGCGTGACCAACAAGCCGCGGCGCTTCGCCATCGCGCTGCTCGAGCAATACGGCTTGGCGAACTATTTCTCGATCATCTTCGGGGGCGACAGCCTGCCTCGCAAGAAACCGGATCCCGCGCCGATGCTGGCCGCGTGCGCGGCGCTCGGCGTCGCACCGCATGAAGCCGTCGCGATCGGTGATTCGGAAAACGACGCGCTGGCCGGACGTGCCGCGGGGATGGCGACGCTGACGGTCCCCTACGGATACAACCACGGCAAGTCTATACAAACGATAAATTCGGATGGTATAGTCGGCACGTTGCTTGCAGCCGCGGCGGCGATCGTTCGTCATCACGCGAGTCTAGAGGCAACCACTCAATCACCGACGATATAGTCACCCTCTCATGTTTCTTAGCAAAAAACGGAGTCTGAGCAGCATCGACCGGGGAGCTTGGCCCTGGCGTCGCTGGTCGCACTGACCTCTCCACGAGGTATGCTGGGCCCGATGCCCAGTACCGTTTTTGCTTTGCCGCGCAGCCACGCTCCCATTGCATCGCCTGGATCGTTTCGGGCCGAAGTGACTTCCGAGTCGCCACCCGGGCTCGCGCTCCAACGGTTTGTCGTGCGCTTCGCGTCCCGCCCATGCCAATCGCAAGCGCTGCTCATACGAACAGGATCGGAACATGACCGAACTCGAATTCAAATCCCTTGCCAGCGAGGGCTATAACCGCATTCCGCTGATCGCCGAGGCATTGGCCGATCTCGAGACGCCGCTTTCTCTCTATCTGAAGCTCGCCCAAGCCGAGCACGGCGGCGCGAACTCGTTTTTGCTCGAGTCCGTCGTCGGCGGCGAGCGGTTCGGTCGTTATTCGTTCATCGGACTGCCCGCGCGCACGCTCGTGCGCACGATGAGCGGCAAGACCGAGGTCGTGCGCGACGGCGAGGTCGTCGAAACGCACGAGGGCGATCCGTTCGACTTCATCGATCGGTTCCAGGCACGTTTCAAGGTGGCGCACACGAGCGGCCTGCCGCGCTTTTGTGGGGGCCTGGCCGGATATTTCGGCTACGACGCGGTGCGTTACATCGAAAAGAAGCTGGCGCATTCGGCGCCGCGCGACGATCTCGGCCTTCCCGACATTCAACTGCTGCTGACGGAAGAGCTCGCCGTCATCGATAATCTTGCCGGCAAGCTTTATCTGATCGTCTACGCCGACCCGACGGCACCCGAAGCCTACACGCGCGGCAAGCAGCGTTTGCGCGAGTTGCGTCAGCGCTTACGCGCGACGGTTCAGCCGCCGGTCACCTCGCCCAGCGTGCGCACCGACATCTACCGCGAATTCGCGCGAGAGGACTACCTTGCCGCGGTGCGTCGCGCGAAGGAATACATCGCGGCCGGCGAGCTCATGCAGGTTCAGGTCGGGCAGCGGCTCATCAAGCCGTACCGCGACAACCCGCTCTCGCTTTATCGGGCGCTGCGTTCGCTGAACCCGTCGCCATATATGTATTTCTACAACTTCGGTGATTTCCAGGTCATCGGCGCCTCGCCCGAAATCCTCGTTAGGCAGGAAAAGCGCGGCGACGACCAGATCGTCACGATCCGCCCGCTGGCGGGCACACGTCCGCGCGGCAATACGCCCGAGCGCGACGCCGAGCTGGCTACGGAACTCCTGAACGACCCGAAGGAAATCGCCGAGCATGTCATGCTGATCGATCTCGCCCGCAACGATGTGGGCCGCATCGCACAGACAGGCTCGGTCGCGGTGACCGACAAAATGGTCATCGAAAAGTACTCGCACGTGCAGCACATCGTGAGTTCCGTCGAGGGCAAGCTCAAGCCCGGCGTGACGAACTTCGACGTACTGCGCGCGACATTTCCGGCCGGCACGCTCTCGGGAGCACCGAAGGTGCGCTCGATGGAGCTCATCGACGAGCTCGAGCCGGTCAAGCGCGGTCTCTACGGCGGCGCGGTAGGCTATCTTTCCTTCACGGGCGAGATGGAT
>Ga0209672_101019_pt1 | contig 12146 bp, 13 predicted proteins | sample AraplaCol_mMS_r2_FD_184273 | JGI IMG/M metagenome (GOLD analysis project Ga0209672, IMG submission 184273) | Arabidopsis root microbial communities from North Carolina, USA - plate scrape CL_Col_mMS_r2 (SPAdes) (version 2) | ecosystem: Host-associated > Plants > Roots > Endosphere | place: USA...
ACCGTAACAGCCGCTGCGTTCTTTAACTGAGGACGCACATTGGCCGGCACCGTGATGCCGAACTGCACCAACATGTTTTCCAGGCTCTGCGTGGTGAACGGCGCCTGCGTGGTCTGGTCGCCACTGCCGTCCAGGCCCACCACCAGGCCGTAACCGATCAACTGGTTGCTGCGCACGCCGGCGACCTGGGTGAGGTCGCGGATCTTGTCCGCATGCAGCGGCTGGTTCACCGACAGGCAGGCGCACAGCACGATGGCCGTGCTGCTTAACGCGGAGGCTACGCGTTCGCGGATGCGAACGAGCGAGACGCGCGGGAGCAGGCGACGGATGTTCATCAGTACGGCATCCATTTGGAGCTGAAGAAGCGCGACAACCAGCCCTGCGTATTCGCATCAGCCAGCGAACCCTTGCCGGTATATGCAATCTGCGCCGCCGCCACGCGCGTGGACGGCACGCTGTTGTCCTGCAGGATGTCCTGCGGGCGAACGATGCCGGAGATGCGGATCAGCTCCTGGCCCTGGTTGATGGTGAGCATCTTCTCGCCGCGCACCAGCAGGTTGCCGTTGGAAAGGCGCTGCGCCACGGTCACCGTGATGGAGCCGGTCAGCTGGTTGCTCTGGGTGCTGTCGCCGCTGCCATCGAAACTGCGATTGCCATTGGTTGTCGTGTTGGCGGTCTTGCCGCCGATGCTCAGCCCCTGACCGAGAATGGTCGGCGCATCGATGCTGGCGGTGTCTTTCTTGCTGGTGCTGGTGCTGGCCTTCTTCGATGCCTGCGTGCTCTCCACCAGCGAGATGGTGAGGATGTCGCCCACGCGATGCGCGCGCGCATCGTTGAACAACTCCATGCCCTGCTCGGCGTGGTAGATCGAGCCATCGGTCGGCGGCGCCGCGGTCTGTTCCGCCGGCATGGTGGCCGCCCACTGGTGGTCGTCGCGCGGCTGCGGCATGACGCAGCCCACGAGGCCGGCGATGGCCACCACGACACTGATCCGATTGAGGAAGCGGAAGGACAGCATGACGGTTCTCACATCTTGTCGGTCAGGTCTTGCAGCATCTGGTCGGTGCTGCTGATCGCCTTGGAATTCATTTCGTAGGTGCGCTGGGTTTCGATCATGTTGACCATCTCGGCCACCACGTTGACGTTGGACGATTCCAGCGAACCCTGCAGCAGCGAGCCCATGCCGTTGAGTGCGGGCTGGCCGGTCTGCGGCGCACCGCTCGAGGCGGTTTCCACATAAAGGTTCTGGCCCAGCGGCTGCAGGCCGGCGGGGTTGATGAAGTCGGCCAGTTGCAGCGTGCCCAGCGTCTGCGGCGTCGCGGACGAGGTGGTGGTTGCCGAGACCGTGCCGTCCGTGCCGATGGTGATGTTCTGCACGCCCGGCGGCATGGTGATCGCCGGCTCCAGCGGATAGCCGTCAGCGGTCACCAGCTGGCCATTGGGATCGGTATGCAGTGCACCGTCGCGCGTATACGCCACGCTGCCGTCGGGCATGCTCACCTGCAGGAAGCCGCGCCCCTGGATGGCCACGTCCATCGAGCCGCCGGTCTGGGTCAGGTTGCCCTCGGTGAACAGCTTTTCATTGCCCACCACTTTCACGCCGGTGCCCAGCATCAGGCCCGACGGATTGAGCGTCTGCTCGGTGGTCTGCGAACCGGGCTGGCCCTTGTTCTGGTACATCAGGTCCTGGAACGCCGCACGCGAACTCTTGAACGCGGTGGTGTTGGCGTTGGCCAGGTTGTTGGAGATCACGTCCATGCGCGTCTGCTGCGCGTCCAGGCCGGTCTTGGCAATCCACAGGGAAGAAAACATCGGTTACTCCGTGTAAGTCAGCGGGCTCAGTTGGCCTGCAGCAGCTTGATGCTGGAATCGGCGTTGTCCTCGGAGGTCTTGATGGACTTCACCTGCATGTCGTACTGGCGCGAAAGCGCGATCATCTTCACCAGCTCCGCCGACGCATTGACGTTGCTGCCTTCCAGCTCGCCCGAGGCGATGGTGATGTTTTCGTCCGCGGCGGCCGTGCTGCCGTCGCTCATATGCATCAGGCCGTCGCCGGCCTGCGTCATCTGGGCGACATCGGGATTGACCAGCTTGATGCGATCGATCTGCGATACCGAGTTCGGGCCTTGCCCCTGCGGCACGGTGGAAATCGTGCCGTCGGAACCGACGCTGATATCCGTCGCCGGCGGAATGGTGATGGGCCCGGAACTGCCCATCACCGGATTGCCGCGCGAATCGGTCAGCCCACCGTCGGCGGTGAGTTGAAGATCACCCGCACGCGTATAGCCTTCCGAACCGTCTGGTGCCTGCACCGCGATGAAACCCGGACCGCGCACCGAAATATCCAGCGAACGCCCGGTGTTGACCGGCGAGCCCTGCGCGCCGCTTTGCCCAATGCCGTGAGTCACCGCGTTGATGCGCGCCGGCGTGCCATCGCCAAGCACCGGCACGCTCTGGAATGCGGACATCTGGCTCTTGAAGCCGACCGTGGATGCGTTCGCCAGGTTGTGGCTCACCGCGTCCTGGGCGCGCATGATCTGCGTCGCCCCGGTCATCGCTACGTAGACGGAACGGTCCATGGCTTATCAGCGCGAGACAGCGTTGAACAGCGACGACGCCAGCGTGTTGTCGGTCGACAGCACCTGCGCGTTGGCCTGGTAGTTGCGCTGCGCCTGGATCATGTCGACCAGCTGCGCGGTGGTATCGGCCGTGTTGGAGCTTTCCAGCTCGCCCGACTCGATGGTGCCGAACTCACCCGAGTTCGCCGTACCCATCGTGGCCGGGCCCGAATCGGTGCTCGCCACCCAGGTGGTATTGCCCAGCTGGCGCAGGCCCTGCACGTTGGCGAAGTTGGCGATGGCCACCTGGCCGATCTGCGTGCTCTGGTTGTTCGAATAGGTCGCCGTGATCACACCCTTTTCGTCGATGTCCAGACCCGACAAGGTGCCCGCTTCGAAGCCGTTCTGAATGATCGGAGCGGCCGAATAGTCCGTGCCGAACTGGGTGATATTGGTCACGTTGAGCGACAGCGTCAGCGGCGACGAACCATTGCCGAGATTGACCGGATTGAAGGCCAGCGTGCCGGTGGTCGGCGTGGTGAGCTTGCCGGTGCTGTCGAACGTCATCGGCTGCGTGCCGGCGCTCTGGCCGTCGACGTAGAGATTGGCGTTCCAGGTATTGGTGCCCGTCTTCACGTAGTAGATCGTGGCCTGGTGCGAGCCACCCTGCGAGTCGTACACGGTGACTGGCGCCGCGTTGTTGTAGCTGGTCGAATCGGTGGTGCTGAACGCATTGGTCGGCACGGTGGCGCTGGCCGGCAGGTTCGACGACAAGGTGATCGACGAGGTTGCCGTGGCGCTGCTCTGCGCAGTCTGCCAGCTGAAGTCGGACAGCGTGCTCATGTCGAAGCCGCCGTTGCCGTTGGGCGGGTAGATCTGCAGGCGCGAACCATCCGGCGAGGTGATGAAGCCGTTGGAGTTCTTGATGAAATCGCCGGCGCGCGTGTACTGCACGCCGCTGCCGTTGTTCACCGCGAAGAAGCCATTGCCATTGATGGCCAGGTCCAGGCTGTTGCCGGTGGTCTGCAGGTCGCCCTGATTGAACTGCTGTGCCACGTCCTGCAGCGTGACGCCGCTGCCGACCGCGGTGGAATTGAGGTTGAGGCCGGTCACCGCGAAGATGTCCGCGAACTCCGCACGCGAACCCTTGAAACCGGTGGTGTTGGCGTTGGCGATGTTGTTGGCGATGACGTTGAGATCGGACTGGGCAGCGTTGATGCCGCTGAGCGCCGTGTTGAGTGCCATGTTCTATTCCTCGTGTGAGTGGACGCGTGTAGCGTCAGAGAATCTGTGCCACCTGGCTAAGCGGTACGCCGCCCACGCCCGATACCTGCAAGTACGTGCCCAGCGTGCTGCCGCCATAGCCCACGCCGGTCACCGTGCCGGAAACATAGGTGTCCAATGACGTGCTGGCGCTGCCCGAGCCACTGCTCGCCTGCAGCGTGTAAGTGCCCTTGGCTACGGTATTGCCGCTGTCGTCCTTGCCGTCCCAGCTGAACTGCGCCAGGCCCGCGCTTTGTGCGCCAAGCGCAATCGTGCGTATCACGTTGCCGCTGCCATCGAGTACCTGCACCGTGGGGCTGCTCGCGGCGGTCACATTGATGGCGCCCTTGATCGCGTCGGTGCCGTCAAAGGTGGCCGAGCCGGCCGGTACCAGCACATCGCGATTCACCAGGTTCGCCGAGCTGAGCACCTGCGAGGTCTGCATGTTCGACGTCACATTGCTGCTCATCGTCTGCAGGTCGGTATCGAGCTGCTGCGTGGCCGACAACTGGCTGAACTGCGCCATCTGCGAAACGAACTGCGAGTTGTCGACCGGGTTGGTCGGGTCCTGCGCCTGCAGCTGGGCCGTCATCAACTTGAGGAAATCAGCTTGCGTCATCGTGCTCGACAGTGCCGAGTTCACGTTCGACGAGCTGCTGGAGCTGGAACTGCTCGAGTTGTTCGTATTGGTATTGCTGGTGCCGCTGGGTATCGTGGACATGGGGTTTCCTGCCGGCTTACTTGCCGAGGTCGAGTGTCTTGAGCATCAGCTGCTTGGTGGTATTCATCGCCTCGACGTTGTTCTGGTACGAGCGCGACGCCGTGATCATGTTCACCAGCTCATCGATGGGATTGACGTTGCTGCCATAGACGTAGCCCGTGTCGTCCGCCATCGGATTGCCCGGCTCGTAACGCGCCTGCACGTCGGCCTGGCTTTCGGTCACGCCCTTCACCTGCACGCCCACGGAGCTGTCCGCATCGGCGTTCTTGGCGCCACCCATCGCGCGCTGCACCGCCGAGAACAACGGCTCTTTCGCGCGATACGCGCCTTCGGGCGTGCTCGACACGCTGTCGGCATTGGCAAGGTTGGAGGCCACCGTATTGAGCCGCAGCGACTGCGCCGCCATGCCCGAACCGGAGACATCAAAGATCTTGAACAAGGACATCAGCTCTGGCCTCCGGTGATGGCCGTGCGCAGCATGTGGATCTGCGCCGTGATAAAGGACAGGCTCGCCTGGTAATGCACGCCGTTAGCGGCGAAATTCGCCTGCTCCACCTGCGTATCCACCGTGTTGCCGTCCATCGACGGCTGCGTCGGCATGCGATACGCAAGTTGCTGCGCCGACTGCGCCTGCGGGTTGATCTGCCCCGGCTGCGTGATGGTCATCGCCAGCGTGTTGCTGTTGCCGCTCGCATTGGCCATGGCCTTCTTGAAGTCGACATCGCGCGCGAGGTATCCCGGCGTATCCGCATTGGCCAGATTGCTCGCCAACACCTCACTGCGCCGCTGCCACGTATCAAGCGCCTGCGTGTGCAATCCGAACAGGTTGTCGTTGATCGAACTCATCACTCACTCCTGCGGCGGAGGCCGCGGGACGGTTTGAGCAATTTGCGTGCCACGGTTCAGGAGACGGCTGGGAGGCCGCGCCGTTGCTGGATTTACGCGGATTTTGCGCAAGGCCTTGGAGTGGGTTTTCGGGTGGGAGTCGGAATTTCGACGCGGGCGGTAGCGGCTTCCTGACGCGGGGCTCGGGAGGGTTTCAGCGGAGCACTTCGAGCGACTTAACCCTTGAGCCATCGCCGCCCTGCCTGTCTGTGGGAGCGCACCCTGTGCGCGACAGCCACGCTGCGGTGAACCGCTCCGTAGGTTTGTCGCACAGAGTGCGCTCCCACAAAGAGCCGACCGACACCGGGCTGCATGTCCCCTTGTAGGAGCGCACTTGTGCGCGACCGCAACGCCCGGATCTACCGCTCCGTAGGCTGGTCGCGCACAAGTGCGCTCCTACAAAAAGAAAGACGCCCGGCAATGTGGGACGTGCGGCTCTTGATGTGGCTCTTGATGTGGCTCTTGATGTGGCTCTTGATGTGGCTCCGGCTCTGCCCCCCCCCCGGGGTCCCCGTATGACGCGGCGGGCGGGTGGAGGAAAGCCCGCAGGGTGGCCGCATGGATGCGGCCAGTTTTTCGACAGGACAGGGATGTCCTGTCGAAAAACCCCGTAACCCGCCCGCGCACCTGGAGGGTCGAAGACCCGGAAGGCGCGTCATCCGGGGGGCCCTTCTCTTTGGTTACTTTCTCTTGGGCAAGCAAGAGAAAGTAACTCGGCTGCCGGCAGGCAGACGAAACGCCCGCCGCGTAGGCGAGCCAGATCGCGGTATCGCAACAGCTAGACATCAAGGCCCTTGAAGGCCAACCCTTCGGCTGTTGGGAATCGCCCCCGGCCTGAGTCGCGATCACGAGCAAAAAGAAGACAGCGGCACATCCAAACGGTGAGGCTAGGCTGGCCCCTCACCCCAACCCTCTCCCGGAGGGGAGAGGGAGCAAGTCGCGACGATCACGGCCTCAGCAACATCCATCGCCCCCAAAAATCAAAACCCCTCAAACCTCTCCGGCATCAACTCCAACACCGTCTGCGCCAACAAATCCGGCTGAAACTTCGCCACAAAGCGATCCGCATTCACCTCGCGCACCATCGCCTCATTGAAGATCCCGCTGATCGAACTGTGCAATACCACCTTCAACGAACGCAGCGACGCCGTTTCGCGAATCGCGCGCGTAAGCGCGTAACCATCCATGCGCGGCATCTCGATATCCGACACCACCAGGGTCACGCTTTCCTCGCCCTGCGTTTCCGCCAGCGCTTCCAACCGCTCCAGCGCCTCGCGGCCGTCCTGCGCGACCACGCATTCCACATCCATCTGTCGGAACAGATTCACCAATTGATTGCGCGCCACCAGCGAGTCGTCCACCACCATCACCCGCCGCGGCTGCAGATCATGTACGCGCGCGATGCGCTGCATCGGCGCGGACAATTCGGTGGTGTTGGCATTGAGCGTGGCCAGCACGTGCTCCACGTCGACCACGGCGACCAGGGCGCCGTCCACGCGGGTCACGGCATTGACGCGGCTGCCAAAGCCCAGGGCTGCCGAAGGAGCGGCCAGCGATTCGCCATCGCAATGCACCAGCCGTTGCGGCTCGGCCACCAGGAAGCCCTGCACGCTGCGGCTGAACTCGGTGACCATCAGGTGCGCCGAACTGGTGTCGCGCAATGATGGGTAGCCGAGCGCCACTGCCAGGTCGATCACGGGAATGGTAGTGCCGCGGTAATCGCAGCTGCCGGCAATCAGCGGATGCGCATCGGGCATGCGTTCCATCGGCGGGCGGCGCATGACCTCCCTCACCTTGAATACATTGATGCCGAACAGCTGTTCGTCGCCCATGCGGAACAACAGCATGGCCACGCGGTTGTGACCCGCCAGCCGGGTCTGCTGTTCCACCTTGTCCATCCACGCGCTCATGCGGATTCCTCGCCGCGGCTCTGCCGCTTTCTCTCCCGCGTATCGGCCGCCGACGCATCGGCTTGAGCTGCGCGATGACCATGGCACGTCGCTTGCTTCTCAAGTTCCGACGTTCGCCGCCGATGCCGGAGGCGACCCTATAGGAAGGAAAGATCCACCCATGAGTCTGATCTGGAGCCAGCACCTCGCCGAACTTGCCCGCGCTGCCGCGGCGGGTGATCGCGCCCAGGTCGCACAGTTGACGGCCCGCCATCCGCGCGCAGCGCAGGCATTGGCGCCGCTGCTGGCGGCCGTACTCACTGCCAGGCCGCCGGTGGCCGTGGCGATGCAGACGATGGAGCAGTTGGGCCTGGTGCTAGGCTCGGCGCAGCAGCTCGCGCGCGAGCAGGCCTCCATGCATCAGTCCGCGCAGGAAAGCCGCGACGACGTCGGTCGTTTGACGGACGGCAGCGCCGGAATCTCGACATCCCTCCAGCAGATCGGCACCGGCCTGGATTACGCACGCCAGACCGGCGAGACCAGCGAACGCAGTGTGAGCGAGCTTGACGGCCAGCTGCGCCTGCTGCGTACGGCGCTGTCGGCCATGAACCGCAACCAGAGCAAGCTCGCCGAGCAAGTGGCGCAGATCCGCAAGCTCACCAGCGTGGTGCAGGAAATCGCCCACCAGACCAACCTGGTGGCGCTCAATGCCGCCATCGAAGCCGCCCGCGCCGGCGAGGCCGGCCGCGGCTTTGCCGTGGTGGCCGACGAAGTGAAGCAGCTGGCCGAGAAGACCAGCCTGGCCACCAACGAAATCGAAACGGTCACCGGCTCCATCGGTGATTTCTCCCTGCAACTGGACGGCGACGTACAGCAAGGCCTGCAGCGGCTCGAGCGCGCGCAGGGCGGCCTCAGCCAGACCGAAACCTCGCTGCGCGACAGCGGCGAAGCGCTGCGCCAGATTGGCGAGCGCATCGGCAGCATGCAGAAGAACCAGGACGTCCACCACGCCCGCGCCGTCGCTGCACAAGCCGCGCTGGGTGCATGGCATCGTCGTTCGGCCGAAGCCACCCGCCAGTCCGAAGCCCTGAGTCGCGGCGCACTGCTCGGCCATCGCCTCGCATTGGACTGGCTGGAAACCGAAAGCGGCGAAGATCCGGCCAGCCTCAGCCTCACCGTGCGCGAGGCTGCCCAAGGCCTGCGCCAGGCGATGGAACTGGCGCTGCAGGAACCGGCCGCACTCGATCGCCGCTGGTTCGACACCCAGGCCCTCAGCCGCACGCTCGATCGCCTCACCGCCGGTCGCGCCAATCATGCCGCCGCCGGCGCACTCTCGGCCGCTGGTGCACGCTTGCGCGAGCAAGGCAGCACGTTTGCCACCCTGCTCTGCGATGGCCAGCTCGATCAGGCCAGCCAGCTGATGCGACAGCTCGAGGGCGAACGCGAAACGCTGCTGACCCAACTCAACGTGCTGCTCGCCGATCTATGAAGCATCCCTTGGCCGCCCTGCTGCTCGGCGCCCTGGTGCTGCCCGTCCATGCGACGGAGCCGGCACAGGCGGCGCGTGCGGCGGCCGAGCAGTGGCTGCGCGGTCAGTACGACACGCCCGGCAGCCGCGTCCTGGCGCAGGCCGCGGAACTGGATACGCGCACGCTGGAGCTCACGCCTTGCCCGGCCTCACTGACAGCTGGCTTGCAAGCAGGCGCCCGACTGATGCCGCGCATGAACGTGCTGGTAAGGTGCCCCGGCCCGGAAGGCTGGACCCTGCACGTGCCGGTGCAATTGCAGGTGTTCCGCCAGGTGCTGGTGTTGGTGCATCCGCTGCAGCGCGGCGACGGTGTCCGCCTGGACGACGTACGCAGCGAGGAGCGCGACATCACGCGCCTGGGCTACGGCTATGTCAGCGACGCCGCGGAACTGCAGGGACGTACGCTGTCGCGCGCCCTGGGCGCCGGCTCGGTGGTCACGCCAGCGGCCCTGGGCGGACGCAGTGCGGTGAAGGCGGGCGACCAGGTGCAGCTGGTATCCCGGCTGGACGGTATCGAAGTCCGCGCCAGCGGCGTTGCGCTGGGCGGCGGGGACAGCGGTTCGCGCCTGAAGGTGCGCAACGGCAGCTCCGGCAAGGTGATCGACGCCATGGTGACCGCCCCGGGGGAAGTCCTGGCGCTACCCTGAATGCAGTGCAAGAGCGATTAAAGTTTGCGGCCCCCTGGCCGATCCTGTAAGCAACAGGGCCAGATATCCAAGAGAACGGACCCATGAATACCACGATCTCCAACAACGGCTTGCCCAAGCTTCCCCAGCCCGCCACGGGCCAGGCCAGCGGCTCCACGCAGGGCGCTACCAGCACCACGGCCAGCGAGGCCACCGGCAGCAGCACGGGCGCAAACGACCGCGTCCAGCTGACCGACTCCGCGCGTGCCTTGCAGGAAGCATCCCGCACGAACAGCGGTGCCACCATGGACACGAAGAAAGTCGAGCACATCCGCCAGCAGCTGGCGAGCGGCACCTACAAGGTCGATGCGGGCAAGATTGCCGATCGCATGATGTCCCTCGAAAACCAGCTCAACGGCAAGTCATGAGCCCGTCACTGCAAGCCGAACTGGACCATGCGCTGACCGCCGCGGTGGACGAGATGCGGCTGGCAGTGGGTCAATTGATGGATGCGCTCACCACCGAGCGCACCGCCCTGGAAAACGCCGACGTCGACGCGCTCAACCAGGCCGGCGCCAGCAAGCACGAATTGATGGTGCGACTGGAACAGCTCGACAGCGAACGCGTGCAGCTCAGCCAGGGGGCGCCCGAGGCCAGCCGCACGCTGGCTCCGCGCTGGCAAGAGATTCTGCAGTCGCTGCGCGCCTGCCAGCAGCTCAACCAACGCAACGGCTACCTGGTCGGTCTACGCTTGCAGCAAGTGCGCAAGGCGCTGGCGGTACTGACCGGCAACGAAGCGGAAGCGAGTGTGTACGGCCGCGCGGGTGATCTGCGCACGAGCCTGCGCTCACAGTCGCTGGCCGAGGCTTAAGCAGTTATGCGCGTGCAGCTTTCCCACACGCGCGGTTGTTTGCAGGCGGCTGTTGCCGCTCCTCTCCACCATCGTCACCACATCGACTGATCATGAGCGAAGCTGCGGCCATCCCCTCCGCCTCGGACGCCTCCACCGCCAGCGAACAAGCGCTGCCGGTGATCCGTCTGCCCATGCTGGACAGCAAGCGCGAATTGTTCGCCTACGAAATCGTCTTCCAGGACGATGCCGAGGACGAAGCCACGCTGATGCGTCGCGCGCTCGCCACCATCACCGATGGCGCACTCGCGCGCCTGGTGCGCGGCAACCGCACCTTCCTGCGGCTCACGCACGAATTGCTGATGGAAGAAACCGACGTGCTGCAGCACCAGCCACGCTTCGGCGTGCTGCTGCAGCCCGAAGCTGCCGCCGATGCCGCACTGGTCGAACGCCTGGCACGCATGGCGCAACGCGGTTGCCCGCTGATGCTCGATGCCGGCGACACCACGCTGGAATTCAATCCGGCCGTGGAACCCCTGCTCAAGATCGTGCAGTTCGTGCGCCTGGACGCCAGCAAACTGGACCCGGCCACGCTGCGCTCGCGCAGCGAATACCTGCATGCGCGCGGCACCCATGTGGTGGCCGGCCATGTTGACGATCACGACACCTATCACCGCTGCGAATCGCTGCCGCTGCAGGCGATCCAGGGCCAGTTCCTGCTCAAGCCCGAACCCGTCGCCGTGCCGGTGCTCGCCGCCAGCCGCCTCAGTCTGCTGCGCCTGATGAAGGCCTTGCAGGAAGGCAACCCGGGTCCGGTGGAACTGGGCCAGATCGTGCGCGACGACGCCATCCTCAGCTACAAGCTGCTGGGCTGCGTGAACTCCGCGTACTTCGCGTTGCCGCGCCAGCTCAAGTCCGTGCAGCAGGCCGCGATCTTCTTCGGCGCCGCCCGCCTGCGTAACTGGATCTACACCATGGCCCTGAGCGGCACCGGCGACCGCCCGCCGGAACTGCTGCGCGCCGCCCTCATCCGCGCCCACATGTGCGAAAAGCTCGCCCAGCACATGCCCGCCGAACAACGCGAAATGGCCTTCACCGCCGGCCTCTTCTCGCTGCTCGACGCGATGATGGAAGCCCCCATGGATTTCGTCCTGTGGCACCTGCCGCTCGCCCGCGAAATCAGCAGCGCGTTGCTTGAGAACAAGGGTCCGTTCGCCGTGCTGCTGGAACAAATCCGCGCATGGGAAGCAGGCAACCTGCGCGGCGGCGAAGTACAGCCGCAGGTGATTCGTCGTATGGCGGCGATTTATCTTGAGGCGACGCAGTGGGCGGATCACGTCTACGCGTTTGCGGATCAGCGGCCGAATTAAGGCTGGTGCTGCTGAGTTTGCCCCCGCGCTAAAGCCAGCGCCGGCTTGTCTGTGGGAGCGCACCCTGTGCGCGACCGCCACGCCTGGGTGTACCGCTCCGTAGGCTTGTCGCGCACAGGGTGCGCTCCCACAAAGTGCCGTCCGGCAGCATTGATCCGCTATCCCCAGACCTGCGTTCCCCTTGTAGGAGCGCACTTGTGCGCGACCGCAGCGCTGGGACGTACCGCTCCGTCAGGTGGTCGCGCACAAGTGCGCTCCTACAAAAAGAAGACGCCCGGCAAGACCGGGCGCTGCATCGCTCTTGAACTGGCTTTTGGCTCTTGGCCCCGGGGGTCCCCGTATGACGCGGCGGGCGGGTGGAGGAAAGCCCGCAGGGTGGCCGCATGGATGCGGCCAGTTTTTCGACAGGACAGGGATGTCCTGTCGAAAAACCCCGTAACCCGCACGCGCACCTGG
>Ga0209672_101026_pt1 | contig 12090 bp, 9 predicted proteins | sample AraplaCol_mMS_r2_FD_184273 | JGI IMG/M metagenome (GOLD analysis project Ga0209672, IMG submission 184273) | Arabidopsis root microbial communities from North Carolina, USA - plate scrape CL_Col_mMS_r2 (SPAdes) (version 2) | ecosystem: Host-associated > Plants > Roots > Endosphere | place: USA...
ATCAGACGAATTGTGCGTGGCGCGCGCGATGTGCCGCGCTCGCCAAGCCCAAGCGTGCGCGGGCCCAGCGGGGATAACCCGTGTCGGGACTATCCCGAATTAGCTCCAGTTCGGCGCCGATGCGGCCGTTATCTGTAGTGTGAACACCCACGCACCGCTTCGACAAGGCGGGCAATACGACGATGAAAAACCTGCAATTCCTGACGCACCAGGACCTGTTCGATCGCGCTGTCGATCATCTTTTCGATCAAGGGCAGGCCGCCTTGCTACCGCGCGGCGGCGGCGCATACCGCGGATATAAGGGCGGTTGCCCGGTCGGCAGCCTGATTGCGCCGCGTGATTACCTCACCGCGATCGAGGGCGTGCCGGTACGGTACATCGGATATCCGCCGAATACGGTGCCTGCCTATATGGATGCTGGTGTTGCCGCACTGAAGCGCGCGCTGCTGCGCTCACGCGTGAACGTCTTCGATCCAGTCAGCGTCAACTTGTTGAGCTGTCTGCAAAACGTTCACGATGCGTTCGGTACATGGGAATGGCGCGAGCGGCTCGAATCGATTGCCCGTCAGTTCGGATTATCGGCCGCCCGGCTCGAAAAGCACGCTGCGTGAGACAGCCCGCGCAAAGCCGAACCAGGCCCAAGCGCGAACCGCACATCAAACGCAAACGGCGGCGTGCTTCGAAAGCACCGCCGCCGCTCGGCACGACCTGCCGGTCATACCCTTACGCGTCAAGCTCCTGCCCACGCCTGCCCGCCGCAAACTCGCGACGGTGAGGCTTGATGTACCTTCAGGTACCGGGGTACTTAGTGGAGTTTCTTCGGCAACATCTGGCTGCGCAGGCGCTTGTGCAAGCGCTTCACTGCGGCAGCCTTCTTGCGCTTGCGAACCGCCGTCGGCTTTTCGTAGCACTGGCGCTCACGCAGCTCGGCAATCAGGCCATTCTTTTCGATCGCGCGGCGAAAGCGGCGGATCGCCACTTCGAACGGCTCGTTTTCCTTCAGAACAATCGTCGTCATGTCACTTCCAAAGTTACGGTCAAATGCGTGGCGGCAGGGCTCACGCGCGGCTCGCCCCTTACCCGAGGCCAGCGGCGATATCAATTGGACCGGCGATGATAACAGGAAAACCTCACGCTGGCTAGTTTTGCAGTGGTCGCTGTTGATTGCATCCCTCTCATCGATTGCCCGGAATCGACGCGCCCCGCCCTCTTTATCAGCGCCGCAAAGCCGCGAAACCACCGCCGCGTCCGCGGTCCCCGCAAACGTTGCACGCGCCGGGAAGCCCCGCCAGACGGGGCTTGCGCACGACGCCGAAGGTATTCGTCGGTGAATTTGCCCATCGCTCCCTAAAGTTTCGCTCGCGCCTCGCCGACAACCAGGACAGGCGGGCAGCGCCATTCGCGAAAGCGCGACGCCGAACCCCGTACGGCCTAGTTCCTGGACGTTTTCCACACGAGGAAAGAAATGCTCAACATCAACACCAACATCCTGTCGCTCTCGACGCAATCGAATCTGTCGAGTTCGCAAAGCGCGCTGTCGACGGCTATCAACCGCCTGTCCTCGGGCAAGCGGATCAACACCGCTGCCGACGACGCTGCCGGTCTCGCCATCGCCACGACGCAAACTGCTTCGATCAACGCGCTGAACCAAGGCGTGATGAACGCCAACAACGGTATCTCGATGGTGCAAACGGCTTCGGGCGCCATCTCGTCGACCGTCGCCAACCTGCAGCGTATCCGCCAGCTGGCAGTCGAATCGGGCGACGGCTCGCTCGGCACGGCCGCTCAAGCGAACCTGCAGACCGAAGTCTCGACGCGTCTGACTGAAATCAACCGCGTCGAAACGCAAACGACGTTCAACGGCCAAAGCGTGCTCGGCGCCCTCGGCAGCGTGAACTTCCAGGTCGGCGCAAGCGCCAACCAGACGATCACGGCCAACTTCGGCACGACCACGTGGAACACGACCGGTCTCGGCGTGTCGGGCGTCGACATCTCGACGACCTCGGGCGCGCAAAACGCGATCACGGCGATCGACGCCGCGCTCGCCAGCGTGAACAACTTCCAAGCAACGCTCGGTGCAACGCAGAACACGTTCCAGGCTGCGGTCTCGAACTCGCAAACGACGTCGACGAACATGTCGGCTGCCCGTTCGCAAATCGAAGACGCCGACTTCGCGCAAGAAACGGCCAACCTGTCGAAGGCACAAGTGCTGCAACAAGCCGGTATCTCGGTGCTCGCACAAGCGAACTCGCTGCCGCAGCAAGTGCTCAAGCTTCTCCAGTAAGATTCGCACCACGCATGACGGGCTGCGGTTTGCCCGGTCATGCGGCCAGGGTGCGGTACGCGAGACGCGCAAGGCGCGCCGCACCCTGGCCGGCAACATCGCAGTACAAGCAAAGCGTACGCGGGAGGCATGCCTCCCGTTGCGCATTGCTGATCGACCGAAACGACGACCGCTCAAGCGGCACAGCGACGCGGACCGCCACGGCAGCACCGCACGGAGCCTGGAATGACGACAGCATCTTCGACGACCTCTTCGACCAACAGTCTGCTACAGCAGGCCGCGCAGTCCATTCTGAGCGGCGCGACAAAATCGACACTCGACGTCAACTCGCTCGTCTCCGCGCTCGTCACCGCCAAGACAGCGGGTCAAGCCGCTGCGATCAGCACTGCGCAAAGCACCGACAACACCACGTTGTCGGCGCTGGGCACGATGAAGTCCTCGCTCTCCGCGCTGCAAACCGCGCTTGCCGGCCTGTCCGACGGCAGCGCGTTCACCGCGCTCACTCCCACGATGAGCGGCACGGGCGTGACGGCAACCACGACGACGGGCGTCGTCGCGGGCAGCTATTCAATCAACGTTCAACAGCTCGCGCAGGCCAACCAGATTTCATCGGGGGCCTATGCGAGCAATGCGACGCTCGGTACCGGCACCGTGACGATCGGCGTGGGCACAGGCTCCATGTCGATCACGCTCGATTCGACGAACAATACGCTTTCGGGCCTTGCCTCCGCGATCAACAGCGCCTCGAACAACCCGGGCCTGACCGCGTCGGTGGTTACAGCGGCGGACGGCCAGCACCTCGTGCTCACGTCGACGAAGACAGGCGCAGCCAATACGGTGACGATCAGCGGCGGCGCCGGCGTGGACGCCGGTTTGCAAACAGCGAGCTTCACGCAAGTCACCGCCGCGCAGGATGCGAAGCTGACGATCAGCGGCAGCACCATCACGAGCGCGAGCAACACGGTGACCGGGGCGCTTTCGGGCGTCACCCTGCAGCTCACGTCCGCCGCGGTGGGCACGACGCAAACGCTCAGCGTGGCAACGAACAACAACACGCTTCAGCAAACCATTACGAACTTCGCGACGGCGTACAACTCGTGGATCACAAACGAACAGTCGCTGTCCTCGTTCAATACGACGACGTCGACGGCGGGACCGCTGCTCGGCGACGCCATGCTGAATTCGGTCGTCAACGGCCTCGCTTCGATCGTCAGTAACGGTGTGACGTCGAACGGCACGACCTACAGCCTCGCGCAAATCGGCCTCGATCTGCAGGACAACGGAACGATCGTCGTCGATGCCACCAAGCTCTCGTCGGCGCTCTCGTCGTCGCCCGCTTCGGTCCAGGCGCTCTTTAACGGCACGAACGGCATCGGACAGCAGCTCAATTCCTTCGTCGATTCTTATACAGCCTCGACGACCGGGCAGATCGACCAGCGCACGGCAACGATCAATTCCGATCTGACGAGCCTGACCGACCAGCAAACCGCGTTGACCGATTATCAGAACACGTTGACCGCGCAGTACAACGCGCAGTTCACCGCGCTCAATACGTTGATGACACAGATGCAGAACAACACGTCGTATCTGAATCAATTGTTCGGCGGCAATGGCAGCGCCGGCACGCTGAACAAGTCGTCGTAATTGAGCCCCATTCGAGAGAGGAGTTCGCCAGCATGTCGAATGAAACCTTGACGCGCGCCTATGAATTGACGCGCACGCTCGTCGCCGCGCTCGATGCCGGGGACTATCGCGTCGCCGCCGATCTTGCCGACGAACGCTCCCCGCTTCTCATGTCGCTCGGGCGCAAGCAGTCGGACGAGGGGCTGGCGATGATCCGCGACATCATGGCGATGAACGCAACGATCATGGACAAGGCAGCCGCCGCGCGCAACGCGGTCGCAACCCAGTACAACGATGCACAGCGGCGGGTCGCCGCAGCGGGCCAATACCTGGCGACTGAACAATTGCGCTGAGGGCTCGCCGTCGCCAGCTAAGACGATATGGAACGAAGAAGAACAACCGCGTGAAATCGACGCGGGGCGTCACGTTCGAAGCCGCGGCAACGCGGCTTTTTTCTTGCGCACGGCTTTTCAATCGCCCAGGGCCGCGAAATAAGGCTGAATATCCGCTCATTTCCGCAAATCGCGCGAACCGATGTGCCGCTTAAAATGTCACCTGGATCGCTCGCCGCAGCGAAGGCCTGCCGCAAAGCATGCGCGGCACAACCCAACCCGGAACCCAACTCATGATCGAACCGCGGACTCCTTCGCGCGGCGCCCGGCCGGTCGAAATCCGACAGATCTACTATTCCGAGCAAACGCGGTCGCAACTCGATCCGGGCTTCATTGCGCTCGACAACAGCGGACTGCGTCCCGACTGGCGCGAGTACTGGCCGATGCGCACGTACCTGCTCGGCCACACGCTCGACGAAGGCACGCTCTACGGCTTTTTCTCGCCGAAATTCCGACAAAAGACGACGCTCGATTCGGCCTCCGTCAACGCCTTCATCGCCGCCGCGCCCGCTGACGCGGATGTCATCGGGTTCTCGCCTTTCTTCGACCAAGGTGCGATCCATCTCAACGTCTTCGAGCAAGCCGCGACGAACCACCCGGGGATCTGGCCGATCTTTGAAGCGGTGACGAAACTCGTGGCACCCGGAATCGATCCGCATACCGCGCCGATGGATTCACGCCATAGCATCTTTTGCAATTATTTCGTCGCAACGCCGGCTTTCTGGCGTCTGTGGCTCGGCATCACCGAGCGCTTGTTCGCGATCGCGGAAGCGGGCACGAGCGCGCTCGCGCAACAGTTGAATGCGCCGATCGCCTACGGACCGGGCGCGGTACCGTCGAAGGTCTTCATCATCGAGCGCATCGTCACGCTCGTGCTCGCCGCCGATCCGCGCTGGCGCGTCCATCATTTCGATCCGCTGCGCCTGCCGATGTCGGGCTCGATCGTCAGCGGCTATCCGGCCGATCTCCTCGTCCTCGATGCACTGAAGACGACGGCGATCGAAACGCGCCGGGGACAGTATCTCGAGATGTTCCAGCAGATTCGCGCAACGCTCCTCGACAACGCGCGCAAAGCGGTCGCTGCGCGCGCCTGACGGTCTACGACGCAGCGGCAAACCGTCGAACCGCCGCACCGCAAAGCGACGCGGTGCGGTGCGCTGCGTTGCCTCACGTCAGCTCGCTCGCGTTCGCGCCTGCAAATGCTCCTGCCACATCGCGGCGAATGCGCTCTCCAGCGAATGAGCAAAGCGCGTCGCATCGCAAAGCGACGAGCTCAGCATCCGCTCGCGTAACCCTGCGGCCAGGGCGTTCAATGCGCCTCGCTCGCGCATGAATGCGACGGCTTTTGCGACATATTGTTCGTCATCGGCTGCGATCCAATCGCCCAGCTCGACGCTTTGAAGCACGCTTTCGCAGAGATGGCCCAGGAAGCGGTCGGCACGACGGCATAGCACGGGCACGCCCATCCAAAGGCTTTCGGCTGTCGTCGTGCCACCGGGATACGGAAACGGGCTCAGCGTGATGTCGACGCGTCCGTATGCGGCGAGATACTGCGCGCGCGGCGAGGCGCCTTCCATGATGAGCCGCGTGCGTTCGATACCGAGCGCTTCGAAGCGCGCAGACAAGCGTTCGCGCTGCGCTTCATCGCCGAGTTGTTGTGCCTTCAGAAAGAGGTTTGCCTCGGGCACCGCGGAGAGAATTCTGGCCCATACCGCAAGCACCTGATCGTTCAGTTTGACTAGGTCGCCGAAGTAGCCGAACGTCGGTGTCCTGCGAATTGCAGTGTCCGTTGCCCTTCCCGTTGCGGCCGCATCCGCCTGCTGTGCGGCTTTCAAGGCCGCATCGGCCTCGGCCGTCGCATCGGGCGGCGTGAAGCAGAGATAGCCATGCGGCAGCCGCCAGGCGCGTTCGACGAAGTGATCCGCCTCGTCGGGCGGCAGCACCCATCGATCGCCGAGGACGTAGTCGATGGCGTCAAGCCCCGTCGACGCGAAATAGGCGATCCAGCTCGCTTGCACCGGTGCCGGCTTCCACGCGAACACCGGCAGCCGGTTGCAGTCGGTGTGGCCGGACAGATCGATGAGTACATGGATGCCGTCATCGCGAATCATCCGCGCAGCCGATTGATCGTCGAGATCGACGATGCTGCGCCATGCGGAGAAACGCGGCTTGATCCGCGCGCTCAGCGCATCCTCGTAGGGCCGCGTGACATAAGCATAGAGCTGCACGCGCTCGGGATCGAGATTCGCCACGACGTTCTCGATGAAAAACCCCACGGGATGGGTGCGCAAATCGGCCGAGACAAAGCCGATGCGCAACGGCGCGCCGCTCGCCGTATCGGCGTGCCAATCGGTGTAAGGCGACACTTGCGCGCACACGAGCTCGCCGTAGCGTCGCGCTTCGTCCAGATAGGCCCCCGGGCTCACCTCCCGCGCAAAGCTCAGCGTGAAAAGCAGATTGCTCCAGGCTTCATGCCATGTTGGCCGCAACGTCAGTGCGTGCCGAAAACAGGCGATCGCTTCGTCATGATGACCCCTCTCGCGGCACACGATGCCGAGATTGAGCGGCACTTGCGCTTCGTGCGGCATCAGCCGAGCAGCCGCCCGATAGCATTGCGCGGCCTCGTCCAGCAAGCCTTGCGTCTTCAACGCATTGCCGAGATTGTTGTGCGCTTCGCCAAACGACGGATTCAGCTCGATCGCCTTGCGGCAATGCTCGACCGCGAGCGACGCTTCGCCCAGCTCGCGCAGCACATTGCCGAGGTTGCAATGCGCCTCCGCAAACGACGGATTGAGCGCCACGGAAGCGCGAAAGCTCGCGGCAGCCGCGGCCGTCAGGCGCATGCGATGCAAGACATTGCCGAGATTGTTATGCGCGCGAAAGCTCGACGCGTCGAGCGCGATGGCCTGCTGATGGCATTCCGCCGCGGCCGTGAGCTTGCCCCAGCCGAACAGCGCGCAACCGAGATTGTCGAAGAACGACGCCTGCGGGCTGATCTCGATGGCGCGGCCGATCAGGTCGAACGCATCGGCAAAGCGCCGCTGCTGCATCGCGACGACGCCCGACAGATGCAGCGCGTCCGCGTGACGCGGCGCAAGCGCCAAGACGCGTTCGTAGACCGTGCGTGCGGCATCGAGCTCGCCCGCACGATGCAGGGCCAGCCCTTCGTCGACGAGCCTGGCCGCGGCCGGCGTGGTGTGTGCTGCGGTGGCCGTCGTCATTGCGTCACCGAAGCGCGATTGACGCGCAGCTGCCACATTTGCTCGAAGGCCGTCGCCAGATGAGCGGCGAATCGCTCGGCGTCGGTCAGCGGCGAGCGTTCGACACGTTCGCGCAAACTTGCGCGCAATCCTTCGAGCGACCGCAGGTCGCGAGCGAAGGCGATCGCGCGTGCCAGATAGTCTTCGTCGTCGGCGGCGATCCACTCGTCGAGTCCTACGGTGCGCACGACCATTTCGCCCAGGTGCGCGAGGAAGCGGTCGCCGCGCCGGGCTACGACCGGCACGCCCATCCAGAGCCCTTCGACGCTGGTCGTTCCGCCCGGATAGGGGAACGGATCGAGCGCGATATCGACGTGACGATAGGCATCGAAATAGCCCTCTCTCGTTGACGGTCCCTCGAGCACGAGCCGGTTGGCGTCGATACCGTGGGCCGCAAAGCGGGCGATCGTCTCGCTTCGGATGACCGCCTCGCTGAGCTGGTGGTTCTTCAGCATCAGACGCGCGTCGGGTATCGCCCGCAGCAACCGCGACCACAGCGCGATGACACCGTCATTGAGCTTCTTGTGGTTGTTGAAGCAGCCGAATGTGACATAGCCATTCGCAAGCGCCGGCAGCGGCGCGACCGGCACGCGGACATCGGGCAACGTAAAGCAGAGATAGCAATCGGGCAACCGCCAGATCTGCTCGACATATTGCGACGCCTCGTCGGGCGGAACCACATGCGGATCGGCGAGCACATAGTCGATTTCGGCGAGGCCTGTCGTCGCGAAATAACCGAGCCAGCTCACCTGCACCGGCGCCGGTCGCCATGCGAACATCGGCAACCGGTTGCGGCCCGTATGGCCCGACAAGTCGACGAGGATATCGATGCGGTCATCACGAATCGCACGCGCAAGCGCCTCGTCGCTCATGTCGGCGACGTGATTCCATGCCGCGAAACGCGGCTTGATGCGCACGGTGAGTTCGTCGCTTTGCAGGCCATTCGAGTAGGCGATGGGCTCGATGCGTGATCGATCGAGATGGCTCAGCACGCACTCGAGGAAGTAGCCGACCGGGTGCTTTCTGAAATCGGCCGACACGAATCCGATTTTCAGTGCGCGTGCGCCGCCGCGTGGCTCGTCCAGCACGGGCCACTGCCGATAGGGCGTGGCACGCGCCGCCATGCGCTCGCCGAAGTAACGCGCATCGGCCAGATGAGCTTGCGCGGACCAGTCCGTCACATAAGACTGCCCGAACAATACGCAAGTGTGCGATTCGCCGAAATCGGGATCGAGCGCGCGCGCCGCGCGATAAGAGGCGAGCGCCGCGTCGAATTGGCTCAGGTCGGCCAGAATTGCGCCGAGATTGTTGTGAAACGAGGGCGTATCGCTGCGCAGCTCGATCGCACGCCGGGCGCAGACGACCGCGCGTGTGGGCACGCCCTGGCGCCGCAACGCGTTGGCAAGGTTGTGCCACGCATCGGGGAACTCAGGATCGAGCGCGATGGCCTGTTCGTAGACGGGGATCGCTTCGCCAACCCGGCCCGCCGCGTTGAGCGCATTGCCCAGCGTATTGCAGGCGTGTGCCGATTGCGGCTCGAGCGCGACGACGCGCCGATAGTGCTCGATTGCTGCGTCCACTTCGCCGCGGAAAAGCGCAAGGCCGCCGAGACCGTCATGGGCGGCGGCCATTTGCGGCGCGAGCGTGGCTGCGTTGCGGTAACTGGCCGCGGCGGCATCGAGATCGCCTTGTGCGCGGCGCACGTGGCCCAGATTCAGATGCGCCTCGACAAAGCCCGGGTTCGCAGCGATCGCCTTGCCGTAGCTGGCCGCCGCGGCGTGGAACTCGCCGAGGTCTTTCAGGGCATTGCCGAGATTGTTGTAGGCCTGTGCGTAGCCCGGGTGCAGTTCGAGCGCTCGCGCGCACTGTTCGAGCGCGCCTTTCGCATCGCCGTTTTCGCGCAGCACGTTGCCGAGATTGCTGTAGGCCTCCGCATAATCAGCCTTGAGCGAGATGGCGTTGCGGTAGGCCTGAATGGCCTCGTCGCGCTCACCCGATTCCCGCAGCATGTTGCCGAGATTGTTGTAGTAGATCGCATTGGGGTGCAGTGCAATCGATTCGCGGATCAACGCGAGCCCGGGCTCGTGCTGCTTGATCTGACACGCGAGCAGTCCCATGAAATGCAATGCGTCGGCGTGTTGCGGTGCGGCCGCCAAAATACGCGAATAGAGCGTCTTCGCTTCGCCGAGCCTGCCCGCCTGGTGATGCGCAAGCGCCTCGTTCAACCAAACGCGCAGCTGCGGCATATCGCCTGCGGAATGCGGCAACGTCTCATGGCGTGTCTTCATCGTAGGGACCCCGGGTGCTGCGCGATGCCGGCGATGCGTTCGCGCCACATGCCCTCGAGCGCCGCTTCGAGATGGCGGGCGAAGCGCGAAGCGTCGACGAGCGGCGACGCGGCCAGCGCATCGCGCAGGCCGTCGCGCAGCATCGCGAGGCGCAGCGGCTCGTTCGCGAATGCCACGGCTTTGCGGACGTAGTCATCGTCGTCGTCCGCAATCCAATCTTCGAGGCCCGCCGAATGCAGCATGCTGGTGCAAATGCTCGATAAGAACCGGTCGCCTCGGCGGCACAATACGGGCACGCCCATCCACAGTCCCTCGACGCTCGTCGTCCCGCCCGGATACGGGAACGGACTCAATGCGATGTCGACCTTGCGATAGGCGGCGAAGTACTCGCTGCGCGGCGAACGGCCCTCGAGAATCAGCCGCCGCGCATCGATGCCGTGCGCCGAGAAGCGCGCGAAGGTGGCCTCGCGCGATTCCCGGACGTCGAGTTGCTTGGCCTTCAGAAAAAGGCGCGAATCCGGCACCGCACGCAGGATGCGCGCCCACACTTCAACCACGCGATCGTTCATCTTCATCAAATGGTTGAAGCAGCCAAAGGTGACATGTCGGCGCGTGAGCATCGGCAGCGCGCCGACTTCCACATTCTCGTCCGGCGGGGTAAAGCACAGATAGCTGTCGGGCAACCGCCAGAGCCGCTCGACATACTGATCCTCGGCACCTGCCGCAAGCACGTGCCGATCGCCAAGCAGATAGTCGATGGCCGCCACGCCCGTACTCGCGAAATAGCCGAGCCAGCTGACTTGGCAGGGCGCCGGGCGCCAGGAGAAAAGCGCGAGCCGATTGAAATTCATATGCCCCGACATATCGACGAGCACATCGATGCGATCGCTTCGGATGCGCTCGGCGGCGGCTTCGTCGCTCATGTTCGCAATCGGCGTCCACTGCGCGAAACGCGGCTTGATGCGCGCACTGAGCGCGTCTTCGAACCGGCGCGTCGGATAGGCAACGAGCTCGATGCGTCGTGGATCGATATGCGCGAGCAAGCTCTCCAGAAAATGTCCGGTAGGATGCATTTTGAGATCGCCCGACACAAAGCCGACGCGCAATGGGCCCTCGCGTGCGGCACTGAGCGGTACCTGCCAGTCGCCCCACGGCTTCGCTCGCTCGGCCGCCAGCCGGCCGAATTCGCGCACCTCGCGCAGATACTCGGCCGCATCGAAGCGCTCGCGATAGTTGAGGATGAACAGCAGATTGCTGCGTGCCTCGAGCAATTCGGGCCGCAGGCTTTTCGCGATGCGGTAATGTTCGATGGCCGCCTCGAGCTCGCCCATGTCGACGAGTACGTTCGCCAGGTTGTTATGCGCTTCGGCGTAGTCGGGCTTGAGCGCAATGACCGTCTGGAAACACTGAGCCGATTCGGCGAGCTCGCCTTGCTCGCGCAGCAGATTGCCGAGGTTGTTGTGCGCCGGCACATAGTCGGCCCGCAGCGCGATCGCGTGGCGAAAACTTTCGACTGCGGCCGCCTGCATGCCGCGCGCCGCCAACGCATTGCCGAGGTTGCCGTAGTAGATTTCGCTCTGCCGATGACTGAGCGCGGCCATGATCAGCTCGCTGGACGCGGTGTAATCGCCCTCGTGATAAGCGACGAGGCCCAGCAGATGCAGCGCATCGGCATGGTTCGGCTGCACTGCAAGTATCTGCCGGTACACCGCCGCGGCCTCGGCGAGGCGCCCGGCCTGCTGCAGGGCGAGCCCCGTTTCGATGGGCGGCGCGGACAAAGCTTCGGCTGACATCGTCTCACTCGCCATATTTGCGCAGATAGCGCTCGTAAGCCTCGCGCCAGGCCGGCTTGCCGTACGCGCCGCCGCTTTCATGCACGACGCTGATCGGCCAGGTGCCCATCGTCATCCCCTTGAGTTCGGCCTGACGGCAAAAATCGAGATCGTAGAAGTGAAAATCGAACTGCTCGTCGAAACGCAATCCGCTCGCGATGAGCCGCTCGCTGTCGGCGGCGAGCAGCAGGCCGTCGAGCAGCTTGCACGCTTGGGCCGACGGGCCGAAGCGCGAAACGACATCGCACGGAAAGCCTTTTCCATGCCCCACGGTGCCGCTCAAAAACTCGGGCCGGTCCCACTTCAAATCGGGCGAGAATGCCCATGACGGCTGGCGCGGCATGCGTCGTGTGTTGCCGGCCAGACCTACGATGTCGAAGCGCTCGAGCGCTTCGACATCGTAGGTCTGGC
>Ga0209672_101029_pt1 | contig 12053 bp, 6 predicted proteins | sample AraplaCol_mMS_r2_FD_184273 | JGI IMG/M metagenome (GOLD analysis project Ga0209672, IMG submission 184273) | Arabidopsis root microbial communities from North Carolina, USA - plate scrape CL_Col_mMS_r2 (SPAdes) (version 2) | ecosystem: Host-associated > Plants > Roots > Endosphere | place: USA...
CTCTATCGCCCGATCGAGGCCTCGGCGCGTGCGTTTCGGTTCAAGGTCTATCGCATCGGACAATCGATCGCGTTGTCGCGCAGCCTGCCGATGCTCGAGCATCTCGGCGTGCGGGTGGACGAGGAGCGTCCCTATCTGATCGAGCCTCAGGGCGCAACGGCGGCCTGGGTGCACGACTTCGGCCTCGAGCTGACTGACGATGTCGAGTTCGACATCGAGCGCGTGAAAGCGCTGTTCGAACATGCGTTTGCCGGGGTATGGGCCGGCGCGATCGAGAACGACGACTTCAACCGCCTCGTATTGCGTGCCCAACTGAATGCACGCGAAGTTTCGATCCTGCGTGCCTATGCCAAGTACTTGCGGCAGGTGGGTTCCACCTTCAGCGATGCCTATATCGAGCGAGCGGTAACGGGCAACCCGCCGCTTGCGCGTCAGCTCGTCGAACTCTTTCTCGCGCGCTTCGATCCCGCGCATGAAGCCTCGCGCGAGCGCCGCACCGCCCAACTGCTGGAGGCGATCGGCACGGGTCTCGATCAGGTGCCCAACCTCGACGAGGACCGAATTCTGAGGCAGTTTCTCGGTGTCATCACCGCGACGGTTCGCACCAATTACTTTCGACGGGATGCGCACGGCGAGCCGTTGCCCTACGTCTCGTTCAAACTCGATCCGTCGCGTGTGCCGGGGCTGCCCGAACCGAAGCCGATGTTCGAAATCTGGGTGTATTCGCCGCGTGTCGAAGGCGTGCATTTGCGCGGTGGCCGCGTGGCGCGCGGCGGCCTGCGCTGGTCCGATCGGCGGGAGGATTTCCGCACCGAGGTTTTGGGCCTCATGAAAGCGCAGATGGTGAAGAACACCGTGATCGTGCCGGTCGGCTCGAAAGGCGGCTTCGTCGTCAAAAATCCACCGCCTGTCACCGACCGCGAATCCTTCCTGAGAGAGGGCGTGTCGTGCTACCAGACGTTTCTTCGCGGGCTGCTCGACGTGACCGACAATCGCGGGCCGGCCGGAATCGTACCGCCGCCCGACGTCGTGCGCCACGATACGGACGATCCCTATCTCGTCGTCGCGGCGGATAAGGGTACCGCCACGTTTTCCGATTACGCCAATGCGATTGCGCGCGAATATGGCTTCTGGCTCGACGATGCGTTCGCCTCGGGCGGCTCGGTGGGATACGACCACAAGAAGATGGGCATTACCGCGCGCGGCGCGTGGGAATCGGTCAAGCGGCATTTCCGCGAAATGGGCGTCGACACGCAGACGACCGATTTCACGGTGGTGGGCGTCGGCGACATGTCGGGTGACGTGTTCGGAAATGGGATGCTGCTGTCCCGTCACATTCGCCTCGTTGCCGCATTCGACCATCGGCATATCTTTCTCGACCCGAACCCGGATCCGGAAACGAGCTTTGCCGAGCGCGCGCGTCTTTTCGCGCTCGAGCGCTCGAGCTGGGCGGACTACGATACGGCACGCATCTCCGCCGGTGGCGGCATCTATCCGCGCAGTGCGAAGACGATTGCGCTGTCGCCCGCGGTACGCGCGGTACTCGGGACCGACGCGCCAACGCTTGCGCCGAACGAGCTCATTCGGGTCATTTTGCTTGCACCTGTCGACCTCCTGTACAACGGCGGCATTGGCACTTACGTGAAAGCGACGCGGGAAACGCACGCGCAAGTGGGGGACCGCGCCAGCGACGGCGTACGCGTGAACGGTGCCGATCTGCGCGCGAAGGTTGTCGCCGAAGGCGGCAATCTGGGCCTCACGCAACTGGGGCGGATCGAATACGCGCTCAAGGGCGGGCGCGTCAATACCGATGCGATCGACAACTCGGCGGGTGTCGACTGCTCGGATCATGAGGTCAACATCAAAATTCTGCTTGGGCTCGTCGTATCCGACGGCGAGCTCACGGAAAAACAGCGCAACGCGCTGCTCGCCGATATGACCGACGAAGTCGGCGAGCTCGTCTTGCGCGACAATTATCAGCAGACGCAAGCGCTCTCCATCGCGGGTCGCCATTCGGCGGAACGTCTCGATGCGGAGGTGCGGTTGATGCGTTCGCTCGAGCGCGCCGGCCGATTGAATCGCGTCATCGAGTTCTTGCCGAGCGACGAGGAGATTGCCGAGCGCCAGTCCGCCCACCTCGGTCTCACTTCGCCCGAGCGCGCAGTGCTGTTCGCTTATAGCAAGATGTGGCTCTTTGACGAATTGCTCGATTCCGATCTGCCCGAAGATCCGCTCGTCGCCGACTTCTTCCGCGATTATTTTCCCAAGCCCCTGCAAATGCGCTTCGCAGCGGCAAGCGAGCGACACCCGCTCAAGCGCGAAATCCTCGCCACGCATGTGGCCAATGTGCTCGTCAATCGCCTGGGGTGCGCGTTCGTGCATAGGCTGCGGGAAGAGACCGATGCGAAAACAAGCGATATCGCGCGCGCCTCGATCATCGCGCGCGATGTGTTCCATGTCGACGAGCTCTGGCGTCGGATCGACGCGCTCGATAACCGCGTAGCCGGCGACGTGCAGGCTCGCATGTTCGTCGAAGTGGCCCGGCTCGTCGAGTTTGCTGCGCTCTGGTTCTTGCGCCATATGCAGTCGGGCGCCGCGGCGGGCGCTCCCGTTGCCGCGCTTGTCGAACGCTGCCGCGACGCGGTCGAACGCTTGTCCGCGCAGCTCGAGCGGCTGTTGCCCGGGCCGGATGTCGAAATGCTCGCCGAGCGCCGTCAGTCGCTCGAATCGGCCGGCGTCGATGCGGAACTCGCGACACATGTCGCGCGGGGCGACATCTCGGCTTCCCTGCTCGATATCGCCGATATCGCCGCGACGACGGGCGAGTCGCTCGAACGCGTCGCCGGTGTCTATTTCGCGCTCGGCACGGTGCTGAATTACGGCTTCATCGCCGAACGCGCGAATGCGCTGCCGACACCCACGCATTGGGACGTTCTCGCGCGCGCCGCCGCGCTCGCGGAATTGGCGCGACTCAAGCGCGCCGTGACCGCCAGCGCGCTCGAGCAAGCGAGCGAGCACGAGGAGCGCCCTGAAGCGATCGCCGAGGCCTGGCAGGCGAGGCGCGCCGCTCCGCTCGAGCGTTACGGGCGGCTGCTGGCCGAACAGCGGGCGGGCGGTGAGGCGAGCCTTTCCATGCTGCTCGTGCTCGTGCGCGAAATGGCGGCGCTGGAGCGGGCGTAGTCAACAGCGATTGTCAGATGAATGGTACAAATGTTGCTGCATTACAGCTTTTCTGAACCGTTCGCGCACTAGCGAAGTCGTATCCAAACCTGCGGGGGGTCGCATCGCTGCGGCCCCGGCACTGTCTTTGGTATCGCCTCTCCCCTGATATGCGCAAATTCATCGTCTTCGCGTTGTTTCTGTCGTTCGTGTCTTTTTCGGTGTGCGCCGCGCCCGCCGCGACGACGCCTGCCTCGGCGCCCGCCGGGGCCTCGAATCCCTCGCCCGTCACCCTTACGCCTGACGAAGCCAAGCATGCGCTCGATGCGCTCAATGACCCCAAAACGCGCACCAAGATCACGGATACGCTGCGCGCGATCGCTGCCGCTGGCGCGTTGAGCGCGCCGCCGGCCAGTGCGGCGTCGGCGGCCAGCGCGGCACCGGCGAGCGGCGCGTCGGCCGTTCTGACGGCGATCGCCCAAAACGGCCTCGTCTCGCAGCTGTCGCGCCAGACCGCTGCCACGATTCGTCATGCGGCTTCGTCGGTGAAGGTCTCAGCAGCTGCACTGCTCGATGTGCATTCGGTGCGAGCCTGGTGGGGGTACGAAATCGAGAGCATCCCCGGCCGCTCGCAATTACGTGAATTGGCCGGCACGTTGTCGGCCTCGTTGTTGCCGGCCTGGCTCGTCGGCGTGCTGCTGGCCCGGCTGCTCAAGAAATACATCGAGGCGCTCGGCAATCGCGGGGTGGCGCGCGAGGTGCCTGCACCCGAGCCCGGTGCGGTGCCCATACCGCCGGCCGGGACGGCGGCCGACGGCGGCTTGGCCGTCGAGGGGGCGCTGGCCGATGCCGCTGCGGGCGATGCCATACCGTTGCAGGCGGCGGGCACGGATCCACGCGCGATCGATTCCGATGCCGCGCGAGCCGAGCGCAGCCAGCGAAACGCCGCGCGCGCGGTGCACCACTGGACGCTCTTGCAGCGGCTGCCGTACGCGCTGCTGCATACGCTGTTGAAGGCGGTCCCGCTCGCGGTGTCGGTCGTCATCGCGGTGGTGGCGATGTCGCTGTTGACGGATGACGGCTCGCCCGAGGAGGCGGTGCTCGATACGCTGATCCAGGTCTATGCAATCGCACGTGTCGTGGCGCTCGCATGCGGGCTGTTTTTGGCAAGCGACGCGCCGAAACTGCGTCTGTTGCCGATCAACGACGAATCAGCTGCGTTCGTCGAGCGATGGCTCATGTGGCTCGTCGCCGTGGTGGCCGTCGGCATTGCATTGGCGGAAGCACCGGTGCCGTTGGGCCTGTCCCCCGAAGCGCATCTCGGGATCGTCAAGGCAGTGACGCTCGTCGGCCACATCATGGTGGCCGTCCTGATTTTGCAGATTCGCCGCCCTGTGCGGCAGTGGATTCGCGATACCACGGGACGCACGCAGGCGTTCAAGCTTGCTGGCCAGTGGCTCGCCGGAGCCTGGGCCTACATCGCGGTATTCGTCGTCATCGCGCTGTGGTTCATCTGGGCGCTCGATGTGCGCGACGGCTATCGCATCCTGCTCGGGCGCGGCGGGATGTCGCTTGCGATTCTGATCGGCGCGCGTCTTGTTGCGATCATCGCCTCGGGCGTACTGGGCCGCGTGTTTCGTTCGACGAACGGCGAGAAGGGGTCCATCGCGCTCGCGCGGGCGCATCGGTACTATCCACTGCTGCGCGGGCTTATCACGCTTGCAATCGTTCTGGTGGCGGCGAATCTGGTGCTGTCGATCTGGGGTCTCCATCCCTGGGAGGGCTTCGTACAGAAGGGTCTGGGGCGGCGGCTCCTGTCTGCTGTCGTCACTGTGGCCATCGCGGCGTTCGCGGCCATTGCGGTATGGGAGGCGATCAACATATCGATCGAGCGGCGATTGCTGAAGTGGACGACCGCGGGCGACCTCATGCGCGCAGCGCGCTTGCGCACGCTGTTGCCGATGCTGCGCACGACGCTCTTTGTCGGCATCGCGCTGGTGGTCGGTCTCACCGGGTTGAGCGAAATCGGCGTGAACATCGGGCCGCTGCTGGCGGGCGCGAGTATCTTCGGCGTCGCGTTGGGCTTCGGATCGCAAAAGCTCGTGCAGGATTTCATCACCGGCATGTTTCTGTTGATGGAAAACGCGATGCAGGTGGGGGACTGGGTCACGGTGGCGGGCGTCTCGGGCACGGTCGAGTATTTGTCGATCCGCACGGTGCGGCTGCGTGGGGGGGATGGCTCGCTGCATACCATTCCGTTCAGCTCGGTCACGACGGTGAACAACAGCAATCGCGGGCTCGGCAACGCGTCGGTGAGGATCAACATCGCTTATGGACAGGATGTGGATCTCGCCGTGCAAACATTGAGCGACATCGGCGCTTCGCTGCGCGAAGACCCGAAGTTCAAGGACGGCATCGTGTCGGATTTCAGCTTCTGGGGCGTCGATCAGGTCGACGGCGCAATGGTGACGCTCCTCGGCCAGATGCAGTGCCGCGACACGGCACGCTGGCCCGTACAACGCGAATTCAATCGGCGCATTCTCGAGATGTTCCGCGCACGGGGTATCGAAATCGCGAATCCGCTGCGCAGCACGATGATCGTGCCCGCGCAGGGGGCGAACGGAGCGGGTGCGGACGATTCGACGCAAGATCCGGCCCCGGGCGACGAGCCGGTCGGGCCGCCCGCGCCCAACTCCGACGGCAGCCAGCGCGCACAGCGCGCACCAGATGCGCCGGCACCGAGCGGACGCAAGCATTAAAAGCGAGGCCCCTCGAGTATTGGCGGAGTCCGCTCGCTATACTGAGCGCCGGCTGTTGAAACCGGTGCGCGCCGGCAAAACGCGTGCAAGCGTGAAACGGCAGCAGACGTAGAAGTACAAGTACAAGTTCATGCAGTAGCGAGCGGTCTTCTTTCCACCATCAGGAATTCAACAAGGAACGCCCATGCTCACTCGCTCCATCTTATCGGTCGCCGCATTGACGCTCGCCGCCTGCGCGGCGACAGCCTCGAATGCGCAGGACAACACGGACAGTTTTACGGAATCCGCCTCGGCCGGTCGTCCCGTCAAAGTCATGATCATTTCGATGTTCGGTCCCGAGGGCAAGGTATGGCTCGATCATCTCGGACCCTGGAAGGCGATTCCCGTGGCTGGTTTATCGCCGGATTACCCCGAGGTCAATTGCAATCGGCAAGACGTTTGTGTCGTCACGACCGGAATGGGTCATGCGAATGCGGCCGCTTCTATCATGGCGCTGACGTTTTCGCGTCGATTCGATTTGCGCCACACCTATTTTCTCGTGGCGGGGATTGCCGGCATCGATCCGGCGCAAGGCACGATCGGTTCCGCGGCATGGGCGAAATATCTCGTCGACTTCGGCATTCAATGGGAACTCGATGGGCGTGAAATTCCGCCAGGCTGGAATACCGGCTATCTCGGCATCAATACCAAAAGCCCAACCGAGAAACCGCCGCTCGACTATCGCACCGAGGTCTTTCAGTTGAATACGCGCCTTGCCGATGCGGCCTTCGCGCTATCGCGAAACGTGACGCTGTCGGACAGTCCGCAAGCGCAGGCCGCGCGCATGAAATACAGCTATGCGCCGGCGAACCAGCCGCCGAAGGTCGTTCAGTGCGATACGCTGGCCGGCGATACCTGGTGGTCCGGGACATTGCTCGGCGAGCGCGCGCGCGAGTGGACGAAGATCATGACCGATGGCAAAGGCGTCTATTGCACGACGCAGCAAGAGGACAATGCAACCTACGAAGCTTTGAAACGCGCGGCAAGCGTACACCGCGTGGATCTGGACCGCGTTGCAGTGCTACGTTCGGGATCGGACTTCGATCGACCCTACACGGGCCAGACCAGTGCCGATAACCTGCTCAACTATCAGGACCAGGGCGGCTTTGGTCCGGCCGTTGCCAATCTGTTTCTGGCCGGCAATCCGCTCGTTCAAGCGATCGTGACGCACTGGGACGACTGGCGCAACGGCGTGCCGCAGCGATGAGCGGCGCACTCGCCGCGGCGATATCGTCCTGCCGCGGCGAGAACGGTCGCCACGCCGTCCAACTTGGCGTGTCGACGTCCCAGTGGTCGAGGAGCGACAAGCCCGTATCGAACATGATCGGACTCGTCATTCACGGGCCAGCGAAACACCCGTGCTGCCTTCGCGCGCCGCAATACGAGCGGCTTGCGTCTGGCCTTCGAGCCCAACGCTCGGATAGCTTTGCTTGTTCATCGAAGGCAGCGTGCCATCGCGTTGAGCAGCGGCCACTTCGGCTCGTACCTCGGCACGTGTCTTCGTGCTCGTGCCAATCCACGATTGATCGTTGTAGGTGCCGTTGTGTCCGATTCCGCCATCGGCGAATGCAGCGGTGCTCGCGACGAGCGAAGTCAAAACGGCGGCGATGAGAGTAGTGCGCTTCATGATGGATGCTCCGATGTTTGATGCGGCGCTGACGATCAGTGCCGCCACGGATGCAAATGTAGTGGTCGAAGCGCGCTCGATAAATCTACGAATCGTGAATTGATTTGTCGCGCGGATAAAACAATGAATGAGATCAAACCTGTCGGGCCGCTGTCACGCCTGTCATTTGCGTGAACAGACCCCGAGGCGCCCGGCGAACGCGGCGCCCCGGATCGCGCCGTTTATGCAACCCATTCGGACAAAACGGGCGTATCGAGCGGCTGAGCGGATTCCAATTCTTCGAACGTGCGCTTGCTGCATGCCTTGTCGAGGCTTTGGCGGCCGCTCAGCAGCGGGCAGCGGTCGAAGACCTCCGCCACCCAATCGACGAAGACGCGCACTTTCGGCGACAAATGGCGGCTGTGCGGATATACCGCCGAAATCGGCATCGGCAGCGGCTTCCACTCGGGCAGCACTTCCTTGAGCGCGCCCGAGCGCAGATGCGGCAGCACCATGAACAGTGCCATCTGGATCAGGCCGAAACCCTCGACCGCGCAGGCCACGTAGGCGTCCGCATCGTTGACGGAGATCGCGCCCTCCATCTTGACTTCGACTTCCTTGCCGTCGACGAGAAACGACCAGTTGATGATGCGCCCGGTGCGGCTCGAGAAGTAATTGATCGCGCGATGCTGACTCAATTCCTCGAGCGTACGGGGCTCGCCGGCCTGCGCCAGGTAATCGGGCGCCGCGCAAGTCACACCCTCGAACAGACCGATGCGCCGCGCGACGAGCGACGAATCCTGCAGCGCGCCGACCCGGACGACGCAATCGACCCCTTCTTGCAGCAAATCAACGGGCCGGTCCGACAAGCCGAGTTGCAAATCGATATCCGGATAGCGCTCGCGGAATTCGCGCAGCGCGGGAATGACGATCGTTCGCCCGATCGAGCCCGGCATATCGACGCGCAGCTTGCCGTGCGGCTTCTTGCTGCCGTTTTGCAGGCTGCTCTCGGTTTCCTCGACATCGGCGAGGATGCGTACGCACCGTTCGTAGTATGCTGCGCCGTCGGGCGTGAGACTGAGGCGGCGCGTCGTGCGGTGCATGAGACGCACACCGAGATGAGCCTCCAGATTCTGAATGATCGTGGTGACCGATGCGCGCGGCAAATCGAGCGTTTCCGCTGCCTTGGTGAAGCTGTTCGTGTCGACCACGCGCGTGAACACCTGCATGGCTTGGAGCCGATCCATCGTTGTTCTCCGGAGGAAATGACACACCGCCGCGCTCGCGGCGGACGCCGGCCGCGACATGCAGACAATTGTTCGTAAGCGGTGAATTGTGTTGCCGGATTATAGGCATTTATCGGAATTCCTGCCGAACCCACAATTCGGATCATTGTGAAACTGCCGCGCCTTTGTGCGTCCCACTCATGCGTACTACGCACTCTCGTAGCCTTTTGGAAGGCGGCTCGTCCGCCGTGCCTTCGCTCGAGATCAACGAAATTCAGATTGCCGGATATCAGCGCAATATCGGATTGCGGCTTTATCGGCGTGATGGCTTGCGCTCAATGCCCGTCTTGCTTTATTTTCACGGCGGCGCGTTCGTACGCGGCTCGCTCGATGATGCCGATGCTGCCGCGCGCCATTTTGCCGAGCACCTTTCGGCATTGGTCATATCCGTAGATTATTCGCTGGCGCCGAAACATCCGTTTCCGGCTGCGCTCGAGGATGCCTATCGCGCCGCGCGATGGGTGGATGCCGTCGGACGCACTTATGGCGCCGGCGGAAAAACACTGTTCGTGGCGGGGCATTGCGCGGGCGGGCACATCGCCAATGGGCTTGCCTTCGTCGCGCGCGATCGCGGTGAAGTACGGATCGAGGCGCAAGCGTTGTTCAGCCCGATGCTCGATCCGAGCATGACTTGCCTGGCGGACGAGCGGCGCGTTGCCTCGGACATATCGGCACGCGAGTGCGCGGCGAGTTACCGCGCCTATCTGCCGCAAGCCGCGCAACGGCTGCATCCCTATGCGGCACCGCTCGAATCGGCCCGGCTCGCCGGGCTGCCGCCGACGTTCGTCGCAACCGCGCAAAACGACGTGCTGCATGTCGAGGCGGAACGGTACGCATCGCGCCTCATCAGCGCGGGCGTGCCGACGCAGGTCGTCCGTTATCCGAGCGCCTCCCATGAGCAGGTCGGGAGCGATGCGCAGGCATTGCAAGACGCGGTGCGGTTTTTTCAATGTCGGCTTGCGACGTCCGTAGGCGCGGCGCGCTGAATTGCACGAAATCTACTGAATCTGCGGAATCGACTGGGTCTACTGAATCCAAAGTCTTACAACAATCAACACACCGGAGCCTCCTTATGTCCAAGCAGCGTTTTTCCCGTACACGTATCGCCGGCGCGGTGGTCGCCGTCGTCGTGCTGGCCGGGGTCGGCACTCTGACGGCCGTGCGCGTGAATGCCAATGCGCCGGCACAGGCGGCGCCGATGGCGCCCGAAGTCGATGTGGCCACAGTCGTCGACAAAACCGTCACCGATTGGCAGGAGTATTCGGGCCGGCTCGAAGCGGTCGACAAGGTCGACGTGCGTCCGCTCGTCTCGGGCACGATCGTTTCGGTCAACTTCAAGGACGGCTCGCTCGTGAAAAAGGGCGACGTGCTGTTCGTCATCGATCCGCGCCCCTATGCGGCCGAAGTCGATCGCGCGCAGGCGCAGCTCGCGGCGGCGAAAGCACGCAACGGCTATGCGCAAAGCGATTGGCAGCGCGCCCAGCGGCTCATCGAGGACAACGCGATCGCCAGGCGCGATTTCGACGAGAAGAAGAATGCCGCCGTCGAGGCGGCTGCCAACGTGCAGGCCGCCGAGGCGGCGCTCGAAACGGCGCGGATCAATCTCGGCTATACGAAGATCGTCGCGCCGGTTTCCGGCCGCGTCTCGCGCGCCGAGGTCACGCTTGGCAACGTCGTTTCAGTGGGCGCCGGCACGCCGCCGCTTACGACGCTCGTTTCCGTGTCTCCGATCTATGCCTCGTTCGATGTCGACGAACAAACCTATCTGAAGTACATCGGTCGGGCGCGTACGGGCACCTCCGTACCGGTCGAGCTGGGGCTGGCCGACGAGACGGGTTATTCGCGCAAGGGCACGGTCGCGTCGGTCGATAACCGGCTCGATACCGCGTCGAGCACGATTCGCGTGCGCGCGCGTTTCGATAACCCCGACGGCACGCTCGTCCCGGGCCTATACGCACGCATCAAGGTGGGCGGCGGTGCGCCGCATCGCGCGCTGCTCGTCGACGAAGCCGCCATCGGTACCGACCAGGACAAGAAGTTCGTGCTGGCAGTCGATGCGCAGGGCCGCGTGTCGTATCGGCCTGTCTCGCTCGGCGCCTTGCACGGGAATTTGCGCGTGATCACGGCGGGTCTTGCCAGCGGCGACCGTATCGTCGTCCATGGCATCCAGCGCGTACGCCCCGGAGCCACGGTACGGCCGCATGTCGTTGCGATGGAAGGCGGCGACGACAGCCAACCCGGCGCCAATCAGACGGATGCCAATGCGTCGAATGCCGGTGACTCGTCGAATTCGTGAGTCGTCCGTTGCGCTTGAACTCGATGCGCTCAATTGAACAGAACGCGACATGAACATTTCAAAATTCTTTATCGATCGGCCGATCTTTGCAGGGGTGCTATCGGTTCTGATCCTGCTGGCAGGCGTGATTGCGCTTTTCCAGCTGCCGATTTCCGAGTATCCGGAAGTCGTGCCGCCTTCGGTCGTGGTGCATGCGCAGTATCCGGGCGCGAACCCGAAGGTGATCGCCGAGACGGTGGCTTCGCCGCTCGAAGAGCAGATCAACGGCGTCGAGAACATGCTGTACATGCAGTCGCAGGCCAATAGCGACGGCAACATGACGCTCACGATCACGTTTCGCCTTGGCACCGATCCGGACAAGGCGCAGCAGCTCGTGCAAAACCGTGTCTCGCAGGCGTTGCCGCGCTTGCCCGATGACGTGCAGCGTCTGGGCGTGACGACGATCAAGAGCTCGCCGACGTTGACGATGGTCGTGCATTTGATCTCGCCCGACAATCGATACGACATGACGTATCTGCGCAACTATGCGTTGCTCAACGTCAAGGATCGGCTCGAGCGTATTGCGGGTGTGGGCCAGGTGCAGCTCTGGGGTGCGGGCGATTACGCCATGCGCGTGTGGCTCGATCCGCAGAAAGTGGCCGAGCACGGTTTGACGGCCAACGATGTCGTTGCCGCGATTCGCGAGCAGAACGTTCAGGTCGCTGCCGGCGTGATCGGTTCGTCACCGACGGGGCCCAGCGTGCCGCTGCAGTTGTCGGTCAACGCGCGCGGCCGCTTGCAAACGGAAGAGCAGTTCGGTGCGATCATCATCAAGACGTCACCGACGGGGGGCGTGACCTATCTGCGCGACGTGGCACGCGTCGAGTTGGCCGCTTCCGAGTACGCGCTGCGTTCGTTGCTCGACAACA
>Ga0209672_101032_pt1 | contig 12045 bp, 11 predicted proteins | sample AraplaCol_mMS_r2_FD_184273 | JGI IMG/M metagenome (GOLD analysis project Ga0209672, IMG submission 184273) | Arabidopsis root microbial communities from North Carolina, USA - plate scrape CL_Col_mMS_r2 (SPAdes) (version 2) | ecosystem: Host-associated > Plants > Roots > Endosphere | place: USA...
TGCGGATCGTATTGCACGCCCCATGCATCGAACAGGCGCGACAGATTCGAATTGTGATCGTCGGTGACGCCGCTGCTGTCGATGAACGGCGTGTTGTCCATCTCGGCCACCGGGTCCACGAACACCACCAGGTGACCGCCGTTGAGCACGTACTGATCGATCGCATACAGCGCATCGGCCGGCAGGTGCTTGGGATGAATCACCAGCAGCGCCTTGATGTCGGCATCGATGTGGGTGAGCTTGCCCGGATCGAACGACTTCACGTCGAACTGCTGGCCCAGCTGGCGCATCACCGCCCACGGTTCTTCGCCGATCACCGGGTTGCCATTCACCGGCAGGCTGCTGATCACGCCGATATGCGGCTTGGACGGCTGGTCCAGCTCATAGAGCAGCTTGGCGATGTCGTATTCGAGGAAGGTTTCACGCGACGGGTCGAACAGCGCAATCGACTGCATCTTCGTAGGCAGGTGCGTGTCCCCGTCGCCATCGCCGTCGGCGTTCGAAGGCAGCGTGCTGCCCACCAGGCCGAAGAACACGCGCTCGCCATTGGTGCCGCCGCTGATGGGCGACAAGCCATAGCCTTCCGCGCTGGCCTCGTCGTCTGAATACGGCACGGGATCGACAATCTGCAGGCGCAGGCGGCCATGCGCGCGTGCCACCATTTCCTGCAGCATCTCGGCCACGCGCTGCTCATAGCTGCGCAGCTGCGGCAGGTCGCGCGTGGCATGGCTGGAGAAGTACAGCGTCAGTCGCAATGGCGCGTGCAGCCCGTCCACGATATGCACCGTGCCGGGCGTCAGCGTGTAGAGCTTGTCCGAGGTGAGGTCGATGCGCCCCATGCGCCAGCGGCTGCTGGCAAGCACGAAAGTCACGAACACGATCGCCAGCAGCACCAGGGCCGCCGACAACACGGCGCGTCGACTGAAATGGATGCGCCGCATGCTCATGGCGTCCTTTTCAGGTCGAGCGTGAGCACGCCGGCGATGAGCCAGGCAGCCATGCTCGCCACGAAGTACAACAGATCACGCAGGTCGAGCACGCCACGCGAGATCGCTTCGAAGTGGCGCACCATGCTCAGGTGCGCCAGGCCGTTCACCAGCTTGCGCGGCAACGCGCCCTGGAAAAACTCCATCACCTGCGGCTGCCCCACCAGGATCAGCAGGAAACACACCACCAGGGTCAGCACAAAGGCCACCACCTGGCTCTGCGTCACGGCGGACAAACACGCGCCAATGGCGAGGAATGCGCCGGCCATCAGCCAGCTGCCGATGTAGCCGGCGAGGATGACGCCGTTGTCAGGCGAGCCGAGATAGTTGACGGTGATCCAGATCGGCAGGGTCAACACCAGCGCCAGGCCGATGAACAGCCACGCGGCGAGGAACTTGCCGAGCATGGCCTGGGCCAGCGTCAACGGCAGGCTCATCAGCAATTCCAGCGTGCCGCCCTTGGCTTCTTCGGCCCACATGCGCATCGACACCGCAGGCACCAGCACGAGGTAAAGCCACGGATGCATCACGAAGAATGGCTGCAAGTCCGCCTGGTTGCGCTCGTAAAAATCGCCCGCGTAAAACGTGAGGATGCCCGACAGCACCAGGAAGATCACCAGGAATACGTACGCCACCGGCGTCACGAAATAGCTGCGCAGCTCACGGCGTGTCACCGCTGCGATCGGACTCATTCGCGGTTCTCCGCGCCAGTGGTGATCTGGCGGAACACTTCGTCGAGTCGGCCGCGTTCGAGCTGGATCTCCGATACCTCGAGCCCTTGCTGGCGCAGCAGCGTCTCCACCGGTTCCAGGATGCGTTCGCCGGGACGCGGAAACACCGTGATGCGCCCGTCCATCGGATCGACCTCGATCGACGACACCTGCGGCAAGCGCCCCAGCATCTCCTGCGACACGCCGCTGCCCGGTGCACTGAAGGACACCGCGCCGTGATAACGCGAGCGCGATTCGAGCTCGGCCGGCGTGGCATCCACCATCAGGCGGCCGTTGGCGATGATCACCACGCGATTGCACAAGGCGTGCACTTCTTCCAGCAGATGCGTGGAGATCAGGATGGTGCGGTCGCGCGCCATCTGATCGATCAGCTGGCGCACCGTGTGCTTCTGATTGGGATCCAGGCCATCGGTGGGCTCGTCGAGCATCAGCACCTGCGGGTTGTGCACGATCGCCTGGGCCAGGCCCACGCGGCGCTTGAGGCCCTTGGACAAGGTATCGATGCACTGGTCGAGCACGCTCTCCAGCTGCAGCCCGCCGACGACGCGGTCGAAGCGACGCGAGCCTTCATCGCGCTGCAGTCCACGCATGCGGATGATGAAGGACAAAAATTCGCGCACGGTCAGCTCGCCGTAGCTCGGCGCGCCTTCCGGCAGATAACCCAGCGCGCGCTTGGCCTTGAGCGGCTCCTTGCGCACGTCGTAGCCGCACACGCGTGCCGTGCCCGAGCTGGGCTCGAGAAAGCCCGCGATCATGCGCATGGCGGTGGTCTTGCCGGCGCCGTTGGGGCCTAGCAGCCCGAGCACCTGGCCCGGTTCGGCGCGGAAACTCAGCGAGTCCACCGCCGTGAGGGCACCGTAGCGTCGAGTGAGCAGTTCGGTTTCGATCATGTCCTGTGGAGTCAGTCGCGTGCAGTGCTGCGCGCATGGCTGCGGGATCGACCCGCACTGTAACCGAAAGTTCGACCAGCCCGGCCCACGCAGGGCCTGAAAATGAAAAGGCCCTTCCGGAGAAGGGCCCTTTCGAAGCTTGCCGCCGGAGCGACTTACTTGCCGGCGCTGGCGGCGCTGGCCGGAGCGGCGGTGCTGGACGAGGCCGGAGCCTGGTCGCTGCCGGTGTCGTCGAGCGACGGCGGCTTGATGCCCGCAGCCTGTTCCGGGGTCTGGTCCGGCGCCCAGCTCAGCGGCAGGTACACGTCGAACTCGGCGTACTGCGTGACCTGGTCGCCCTGCTTCACTTCCGGCTTGGCTTCGATGTCGTAGAAGCGATTGGTCACTTCGTCGAACTTGTAGCCGTGGGTCTGGGCATAGGCCTTCATCAGGTCGCGGGTCTGCGGCACGCCAGCGGCGGTACCGTTCCACACAGCCTTGAGGGCCGGGCCACCAAAGGCCAGATAAGCGCGCACATCGTTGTCGACGATCAGGCGGCCGAAGCGGTCATGACCACCCGGAGTGGTGTCGCCGGCGGTGCTGCCCGCATCGGCGCTGGTGCTGGCCGCGGCGGCATTGAGGTCCGGCGCCTTGGCGGCCACCAGCTCGACGGTCTGGCCGGCAACGTTCAGGCTGGTCGCGCTGATCGGCATGGCCACGTCGAACGAGTAGTTCTGGTCGCCATAGTTGGTGGTGTAGATGATGCGCGGACCGGTGGTGGTCACGCCCAGCTTCTTGGCGGCGGCCTGGATCTGGCCAATCGCCTTGTCCGTCGCGTCATTGAGGGCCTCGAGGCCACCCTTGCGCTCGATCGAGGAGGACACCATCAGCACCGGCGTGGGCTGGGTCTGCTCGATGTACGGGATCAGCTTGGTGTAGTCCACGTTCTGGACCGCAGCCAGCACGTTCTGCAGGTTGTTCAGGCTGAACTGGATGAAGGCATCCGGGTCGCCATGAATGTACAGATTGGAATAGCGGTTGATCAGGTTGAAGCCGTAGTCGACGTCATACGACCAGGTCACCTTGGTCAGCTGACCGCGGCTGCCGTTGCGCTCCAGATCAAGCGTGAAGTGCTTGTCGTTGCCGCGCCAGTCGTTGTCGACGTTCCACACGATGGTGGACTTCTTGGCGGTCGAGTCGACCTTGTCGAAGCTCGGATCGGCGGAGGCGATGGTGAACTTGCCGTTGCCGACCTTGCCGTCATCGCTGGCCCAGCTGATTTCGGCGCCCGGGCCATAAGCCTTGCCCGAGAAATCAAACTTGATGTTGCGGTCGTACTCGCGCTGCACGGAGTACTCCGGGAAGCGGCGGAAATTGTTGAGCACGTCGTAGACCTGACGCATGTCCTTGCCAACAACCAACGACCGTTCGACATGGCCGCTGCCAGGCATCACCACGCCCACGACCACCGCCACGACGATGACGATGATTAGGGCAACAATAAACTCAAGAACACGCATCATTCCAGGATTCTCCGCACGTCTCTTCTGGTACACGGCACAAGGGCAGTCGCCGGAGACCGGCCCGCCACGGGAGATTCCCGAAGAATCACTGCCTGAACGGGGGTCGGCCAGCGCCGAAGTTTCCGATACTACTTGCTCCGGCGTCCAGCCGTAAAGACTGCCTGACACGGGGCTTCCAGACGCCTGCGAATGGCGTCCGGCAAGGCTCCGCAAGGATTCGCAGCCTGTTTGCGACCTCCGCTACGTAAAGATCGCAAACAGGCTCTCAGACGATGCCCAGCTCCAGCGCCTTGAGCACCGCACGCGTGCGGTCGCGCACGCCCAGCTTGGAGAGGATGTTGGAAACGTGGTTTTTCACCGTTCCCTCCGCCACTTTCAAGGAGTTGGCGATTTCCTTGTTGCTGTAGCCGCCCGACAGCAGGCGCAGGATTTCGGTCTCGCGCTCGGTCAGCGGGTCGGGCTGTTCCAGGCTGGTGAACTGGTTCTGCATGCGGCCGACGCCGGCCAGCAGGCGCTGGGTCACCATGGGCGCCACCAGCGAACCGCCGGCAGCCACGGTGCGCACGGCTTCCACCAGTTGCTCCAGCGAGACGTCTTTCAGCAGATAACCGCGCGCGCCGGCCTTGAGGCCCTGCAGCACCAGCTGATCGTCATCGAAGGTGGTGAGGATGATGGTGGGCGGCAATTCATTGCGGGCGGACAGCGCCTGCAGCACTTCGAGCCCGCTCATGTTGGGCATGCGCAGGTCCAGCAGCACTACGTCGGGCCGGATCCGCGGGATGTCCTGCACGGCCTGCGCGCCATCGGCGCATTCGGCCACCACGCGGATGTCCTCGGCCAGGTCCAGCAGTGATCGGACACCCTGGCGTACCAGGTTCTGGTCGTCAACGAGACAGACGGAAATCATCGCGGATCCTCGAAACGTAGGTGGCCGGCGTGCGATGCCCGCGGCCAACGGAGAGAACGATGCTGCTTGAGCCTGATCATGGGTTGCGCATAGTTCGCGTTGTTCGCCAGCGCCCGCTAGGGAGTGGCGCATGGCGCAGCACCTGACTGGCCGTCAGGCCAAGCCGTGCGTCGCTTCCTAGCGGGCGCTGGCGAACAACCCTTCGGGCCGGATCTGTTTGCCCGCCATACCGCGTCATCACTCGGTCGTGTATCGACATACATTCCCTCGTTCTTCCTTGTCTGGCGAGCAAACAGCTTCCGGCGCGAACCATGCGCAACCCATGATCAGGCTCCAAGCGGCACATTTTTACACGACAACCCAGCAAGGCTACAGCATGCCCAGCGCGGGAGGCTCGAACCGTGACGGGGTGTGCGCGAGTTCCGGCAGCTCGCCCAGCGGCAGGCGCACGGTGAGCGCGAAACCCTGCAGCAGCGCCGGATCGACCATCACACTGCCCTCGAATTCCACCAGGCGCTCGCGCATGCCCGACAAGCCATTGCCCGGCCGGAAGTTGGTCGCGCCGCGGCCATCGTCGCGCGCGTACAGCTCCAGCAGGTTGGCGTTGACATAGTCAAAGCGCAGCCACAGGTTGCGCGCGCCGGCATGGCGCGCGGTATTGGTGATGATTTCCTGCGCACACCGCAGCAGCACCTGGGCCCGGCGGGGATCTTCCACGCTGAAACGCGGCGGCGTCTCCATGTGGACGGTCAGGCCGGGCACGCCCTCGGTGAGGCTGCGCAGGGCGACGGTGAGGTCGATCGCATCGTCCTGGCGCAGCTCGCTCACCACTTCGCGCACATCCGACAACAGGTGCTTGGCGGTCACCTGCGCTTTCTGCACGTGCTCGGCGGCCTGCGCGTTGACCAGGTGGCTGGCCACTTCCAGATTCAGGCTGAGCGCCGTCAGGTGATGGCCGACCAGGTCGTGCAGGTCGCGCGCGATGCGCATGCGCTCGGCGATGCGGGTGGACTCGGCCAGCAAGGCGCGGGTGGCGCGCAGCTCGGAATTGAGGCGCCGCTGCACTTCGCGCTCTTCGGCCTGCAGGCTGGCGATCATCGAGGTGAAGAACACCAGGGCCGAGATGCCCAGGTACATGCACACCTGCAGGAACGCCGTGACGATGGTCCAGCCCATGTAACTGGCGATGATCGGGATCAGCATCAGGTTCTGCAGCAGCATCCAGGCCAGCCCTGCGCCCACCGGCAGCTGCCAGGGCAGCACCACCGCGATCACCAGCATCAGCATGGCCGACAGGCCGCTCTGGCTGAACCAGCCCATGGCCACCGCCGAACCGGTCAGCACCACCAGCCCCAGCAACTGGACGATGGAGGGATAGCCGGTCTGGCGCGTCATGCCCGAGCGCCGGGTCAGCAGCAGATAGGTCACGCCGAAGATCAGGTAGGAAAGAATCCAACCGGTGATATTCGGGTTGCTCCACCACGCACTGACCTCCGCCAGCCCGCCGGGACCGGAGAGCAGCGGCAGCGCGACGCACAGGTACGTGAACAGACCAGCGTACCGGAGCAGCCGGATGTGATTAATGTTTGACCAGGCCATAGGCGCATCATTAGCCACATGCGGGCGTGGTGCAATGCGTGAGAAGTCACTAGCGTACCCCTGCCAGAAGGCACGACCGTTGGCGCTTTACAAAGGTTTTACATGGTGCGCCGTGTTATGTGCGGCCGCGTGGCACATGTCATAATGCCGCCGTCACGCGGGGCCGATCCAACGGTCTTACTCTTCGAACCACACACAGCGGAGCAACGAATGGCCCTTGCCATCCGCGACGTGCGAGAGCACGACCTGGATGCCGTACTGGCGCTCAACAACGCCGCCGGCCGCACCATCCTCGCCCTGGACACCGCACAACTGCGCTATTTCTATGACCACGCGGATTATTTCCGGGTGGCCGAAATCGATGGCCATCTTGCCGGTTTCCTGGTCGCCTTCCGCGAAGGTCGGGACTATGACAGCCCCAACTATCGCTGGTTCTGTGAGCATTACCCGCAGTTTGCCTATATCGATCGCATCGTCATCGCCAACGCCTACCGCCGCCACGGTCTGGGTCGCATTTTCTATTGCGACGTCACCAGCTATGCGGAAGTGCGCGTGCCGCTGCTGACCTGCGAAGTGTTCCTGGAGCCCCGCGACGACGTGGTGGTGCTGTTCCACGGCACCTACGGCTTCCAGGAAGTGGGCCAGCAGCGCATGGGCAGCGACGGTCCCCAGGTGAGCCTGCTCGCCAAGGACCTGCCCAGCTACGCCTTCGTGCGAGAAACCTATCTGGACCACGACGGCCTTCCCGATGTGCCGTGGCTGGCCGAACGCCAGCACCCGTCCTCCTCCCCCGATACCACCCGGCGCCGCCTCGCGGGAGAGCGCCGCCAGTGAATGCAAAGATGGATCAACAAGACGCCTGTGACCTGCGCTTCGGCCAGGTCGGCATCGCCAACGTGCGCATCAAGCGCGTGGACGCAGCCGCGCTGTGCGAAGAGCTGGAACGCCGCGTTCGCGCCGCACCCCAATTGTTCGCCCGCGCCGCCGTGGTGCTGGACCTGAGCCACCTGATGAACCTGCCCGACGACGGCACGGTCGACGCGCTGCTCGAAGCCGTGCGCAGCGCCGGCATGCTGCCGGTGGGCCTGGCCTATGGCACCAGCGAAGTCGATGCGCTCTCCCAGCGCATGGGCTTGCCGTTGATCGCCAAGTTCCGCGCCGCCTACGAGCCCGCCGACGGCGGCAGCATCGCGCCGCCGGCTCCGCCTGCCGCCGCTGCGGAACCCGTGCGCCGCGCGGAGCCTGTGCCACAGGAAGCCGAGCCTGCTGCGCCGTCCACCAACGCCGGTGCCCAGCATTACGAAGGCACGGTGCGTTCGGGCCAGCAGGTGTATGCACGCGATCGCGATCTCGTGGTCACCGGCGCCATCGCCAATGCTGCCGAGGTGATTGCCGACGGCAGCATCCATATCTACGGCAGTTTGCGCGGTCGTGCGATGGCCGGCGCACAGGGCGATGAGAAAGCGCGCATATACATTTCAGACTTCCGCGCGGAGTTGGTGGCCATCGCCGGTCACTACCGCGTGTTTGAACAAATTCCAAAAGACCTCGAAGGCCAGTCTGTGCGATGCTGGCTCGAAGGCGAAAAGCTGCTGATCGCCAAGCTTTGACGATCAGTCATGACAATTACAAAGAACCATGCGGAGATGAGCCTTGACTGCTGAGATTATCGTTGTCACCTCGGGCAAGGGTGGCGTGGGCAAAACCACGACCAGTGCCTCGCTTGCCACGGGCCTCGCCATGGCCGGCAAGAAAGTCGCGGTGATCGATTTCGACGTCGGCCTGCGCAACCTCGACCTCATCATGGGCTGCGAGCGGCGCGTGGTGTACGACTTCGTCAACGTCGTGCACGGCGAAGCCACGCTCAAGCAGGCGCTGATCAAGGACAAGCGCTACGAGACCCTTTACGTGCTTGCCGCCAGCCAGACGCGCGACAAGGACGCGCTGACCCAGGAAGGCGTCGAGAAAGTGCTCGAAGACCTGGGCAAGGAAGGCTTCGATTACGTCGTGTGCGATTCGCCCGCCGGCATCGAAAAGGGTGCGCATCTGGCAATGTATTTCGCCGATCACGCGGTGGTGGTGGTGAACCCGGAAGTGTCCTCGGTACGCGATTCCGATCGCATCCTGGGCCTGCTCGCCAGCAAGACGCGCCGTGCCGAACGCGGCGACGGCGCGATCAAGCAGCACCTGCTGCTGACCCGCTACAACCCGGCCCGCGTGGCCGTGGGCGAAATGCTCAGCGTGAAGGACGTCGAGGAAATCCTCGGCATCAACGTGGTGGGCGTGATTCCCGAATCGGAAAACGTACTGGCCGCCTCCAACGCCGGCGTGCCGGTGATCCTGGACGACAACTCGTTTGCCGGCCAGGCCTACAGCGACACGGTTGCCCGCATCCTTGGTGAAGAACGTGCCCTGCGCTTCCTCGAGGTGCCGAAGAAGGGCTTCTTCCAGCGCGTATTCGGAGGCTGATCGGCATGGGTATTCTTGATTTCCTGAAGCGCAAGCCGGAACCCACCGCTGGACTCGCCAAGGAGCGTCTTCGCATCATCGTGGCTCAGGAGCGCTCCACCCGCGGCGCCCCCGACTACCTGCCGTTGCTGCGCAACGAGCTGCTCGAAGTGATCAAGAAATACGTCCACGTCGACCTCGAAGCCATCAACATCAATGTCGAGCGCGACAGCGGACACGAGATCCTCGAGCTCTCCGTGGCGCTGCCCGAGAACACGCCAGCCAAGTCCATCTGAGATCGTGGCGCGGCCATGCCGCGCCACGACCATCGCGATGTGCGTCGCCGTTGATCCTCGGCGACCTTTTCCTCATGTCAGCTCCCCACTCTCCTCCTGACGAAGCCCGCGTGATGCGCCTAGCCGAGATCGGCTTCGAGGCGCCTGCGCGGCTGCTTGCGCGTTATGGGCTCGCCTTGCAGCGAGTCGATGCAGGCACGCCCATTCCCGGCAGCTTCTGGGGCGATGAGGAAGCGGGGATCATCGGCAGCACGGTTTACGCACGCGACGACACACCGGTGCATTCGCTGCTGCACGAAGCCGGTCACCTGATCGTGCTGCCGCCCGAGCGCCGCAGCGAGGTGCATACCGACGCGACCGATTCAGTCGCCGAGGAAGACGCCACCTGCTATCTGCAGATCGTCCTCGCCGATGAACTGCCCGGCGTCGGCCGCGAGCGGCTGATGGACGATATGAATGCCTGGGGCTATACGTTCCGGCTTGGCTCGGCCCAGGCCTGGTTCGGCGAGGATGCCGCCAATGCCCGGCAGTGGCTGGTGGAACACGGCCTGTTGAACCCAGACGGGCAGCCCGCGTTTAGCTGAGCCAAGCGGGCCAAGCAAAACCTCCCGCTTATCTCACACCGACACAACACCCGCTGGCGCACTGTGATATCGCCAAACGGGAGACCGTGCGTGACACCATGGCTGAAGACAGCGGCCAGTGTGCTATGTGCCGCGATGCTGGCCTCAACCACGCTTGCCGGCGATGCCGCCGGTGGCTCGGCGCGTTCCGACGGTTTCGTGGCGCGCATCGAACTCAACGGCCCGATCGGTCCCGCCGCCGCGGAATACGTCGACACCTCGCTGCAACACGCCAGGCGTGATGGCGCCACGGCCGTGCTGATGCAACTGGATACGCCAGGTGGCCTGTCCGATTCGATGAGGCAGATCGTCGCCAGCATCCTGGCCTCCCCTCTTCCGGTGATTGGATATGTTGCTCCGGGCGGCGCCCGCGCTGCATCGGCAGGCACCTATATCCTCTATGCCTGCCCCATCGCCGCGATGGCGCCCGGCACGCATCTGGGTGCGGCCACGCCGGTATCACTGGATGGCAGCGGCAAGCTTCCGCTGCCGTCGCCGGCGACATCCGCACCGGACGCTGCGCCACTGACGGGCGCCGATGCGGAATCCAACAAGGTGATCAACGACGCCAATGCCTTCATCCGATCGCTGGCGCAGCTCAACGGACGCAATGCCGACTGGGCGACCAAGGCCGTGCAAGGCGCGGCCACGCTGACCGCCGACGAAGCGCTGCAGAAGCATGTAGTGGACCTGGTGGCGCCCGATGCTTCATCGCTGCTCGCGCGCCTGGAAGGACGTCACGTGCGTGTCGACAACCAGGACGTGACGCTGCATCTGGCCGGCCTGCCCTTGCGCGACTACGCGCCGAACTGGCGCACGCATCTGCTGGGACTGGTCACCCATCCCACCATCGCCTACTTGCTGCTGCTTGCCGGCATCTATGGCCTGGTGCTGGAAGCCTTCCATCCCGGCGTGCTGTTGCCTGGCGTAGCCGGCGCGATCTGCCTGCTGGTCGGGTTGTACGCCTTGCAGCTCTTGCCGGTGAACTACGCCGGACTCGCCCTGATGATGCTGGGCGTGTGCCTGGTGCTGGCGGAAGCCTTGATGCCTTCGGTGGGTGCCATCGGCATCGGCGGCGTGCTCGCCTTCGTGATCGGCTCGATCATGCTGTTCGATGCCGGCGTGCCGGGCTACGCGGTGAACATGGGTGTAATCGCCGGCATGGCGCTGGCGGGCGTGGTGCTGTTGTCGCTGCTGCTGCGCCTGGCCGCACGCGCGCGCCGCACGCGTGCCTTCAACGGCGACGAACGCATGCTGCTCAGCACCGGTGAATTGACCGAGCCGCTCGACGCGGCGGGCGACGGCTGGGCGCGCATCTGCGGCGAGCAATGGCGCGTGCATGGCGACGCCCCATTGCCTGCCGGCTCACGTATCCGCGTGGTGGGGCGCGACGGCTTGCTGTTGCGCATCACCCGTGCCTGACATCGGCAACAAAGGAGAGGCTCATGTTTGGCTTTGTCGGCGTGATCGTGATCTGGGTAGTGGCCCTGCTGTTCCTTTCGATCAAGGTGCTGCCCGAGTACCAGCGTGGCGTGGTGCTCACGCTGGGTCGCTACACGGGCACAAAGGGGCCCGGGCTGGTGATCCTGGTGCCCATCGTCCAGCGCATGATGCGGGTGGATTTGCGCGTCACTGTGATGGACGTGCCGCCACAGGACGTGATCTCCCGCGACAACGTCTCGGTGCGCGTCAACGCGGTGGTGTATTTCCGGGTGGTGGAACCGGACAAGGCCATGCTGCAGGTGGCGGATTTCTTCCAGGCCACCAGCCAGCTGGCGCAGACGCGTCTGCGTTCGGTGCTGGGCCAGCACGAGCTGGACGACATCCTCTCGCAGCGCGACTCGATCAATCACAGCCTGCAGCAGGTGCTGGATGAAGCCACCGATCCCTGGGGCATCAAGGTCAGCAACGTCGAGATCAAGGATGTCGATCTCAACGAGACCATGGTCCGTGCGATCGCCCGCCAGGCGGAGGCAGAACGCGAGCGCCGCGCCAAGGTGATCCACGCCGACGGCGAGTTGCAGGCGGCCGAAAAACTGCGCGATGCCGCGGCCATGCTTTCG